>CEUA01055076.1_pt1 | contig 84172 bp, 100 predicted proteins | sample 361541 | NCBI WGS metagenome assembly CEUA01 (sample SAMEA2623079, study PRJEB7988) | marine metagenome | isolation source: saline water (ENVO:00002010), including
ACATTCTTACCCATCATGAGATTGTTGGCTGCACAATGACACATGAACAAGGATTTACCTACCCCAGTTCCAGCCATTATAATATTCAAAGTCTTGTTGGGCATTCCACCCTTTGTAATCTTATTAAGTAAATCTAAATCAAATGGAATCTTTTCTTCTTCTGTATGATAAAATTCATACCTTGCATCTGCATTTTCCATCCAATCATGACCAATATGTTGGTCAAAAGATACTGAAAGTGCATCCTTAAGTAACTCTGGAATCTCACCCTTATCTCTTTTTGAATTCTTATCTAAGATGGTAATAGAATCCATTACTGCATTATAAACTGCTCTGTCTTTACACCATTTCTCTGTTTCATCTAATAGAAATTCATGTGGTGTTTCTTCTATTGATGATTTACATTGAGATACAATGTGTAATGCACTGGATAGTTCATCTTGATTGAGACCACTTGCCTCATTCATTTGAATTGTTAATGCTTCATGAGTTGGATTCTTATTATACTTCTCAAAGTATTCTTTAATATTAACAAAGATTAATCTCTCTTCTCTCTCAGAAAAGAATTCATCCCTAACATATGGAATCACCTTACGAATGTATTCATCACTCGTAAAGAGATTCTTAAGTATTAATAATTCTAACCTATTCTGCATCTACTTCACTTTCAATTTCTTCTACTTCTGCACCATATCTAAACTCTTTCTTGGCACACTCATCTAATTGTTCTAAGATTTCTGGTGTGAAATAAGTTTCTGGATTGTTGTTAATAGTTTTTCCAAACTGAGTTTTCCCATCTGGAAGTTCAATCCTTGTTGATACTTGTTTAAAGATACCATACTTAATTGCAAGTTCAAGAAGTCCATAATGTCTAGATAAACCTTTATCATAAGTCAATCGAACATCGACCATTTTGTTTTCTACTGTAAGTCTAGATTTCCAGTTCCTACAATGAATGATATTACCTATAACTTCTGTACCTTCTTTTTCTTTTCTCTTCGATAAGAATACTACACTAGAAGCTGCATACTTAAGACCACTTCCACCACCCATTTCTTTCTCTGGGTATAAGGAACCAATCTTATCGTAGGTATGGTTCGTAACAATCATAGGGACACCTACCTTTCCTAGTTTCAAAGTTAATACTCTGAATGCACCTTTGGTTACTTGTGCCTTTGTCATATCACGAACCATCTTTCCAGACTCTACATCTGTTACCTCTTTTTCAGTTGATAACATACCTAATGAGTCCAGAACAAATAATATTTTCTGGTCTTCTTTTCGTGTCTTATCGTATTGGTCTAGTATACGAACTGCTTCAGTTCTAAACTGTTCAATCGTAACTACTGGGACAATCATAATCCTTTTAGGGTCAATACCCCTTTCGACTATAATATCTTTAGTTAGTGCAGATTCACTTTCAAAGTAAATGACTGCACTATCTGGGTTGTCTTCTAGGAACTTTTGACAAATTCCTAACGCAAAGAAAGTCTTTCCAGTGGAAGACTCTCCCGCTAATGCTGTAATCTTGTTTGATGCTAGTCCACCATATATTGAACCACTTAAAAGTGCATTCAATATATATGAACCAGTGTCTAAATAACCATCCACATCACCAGCAACGATACCATCGTCTACTACTGATGCAAGGTCATTACCACTTGCCTTTGCAAGGTCTTTCAATAAATCCATAATATAAAATCCTCAAATATAATACTATTATACCACGAGTCCTTGTTCTGTCAACCATTCTCTGTTGGCCATATGTTGTGACTCTACTAGGTCTTTGTTTTCACCATTATAAGGTACTGCATGATGGTCTTCTATACTCTTGTCGTTATAACATTCAGACATATCTGGGTTATAAATCCTACCAAGTATTCTACCAAACTTACCTTTCTCAGTTGACTCAACTAATACAGAATCAAATCTTGCAACCCATTCCTTGAAGTATTCTTTGGATGCAAGTCCAAATTTCTTTTCTTCAAGGTCTCTGGTTCTAGATTCTGGTGTATCAATTCCAGTCAGCCTTACTCTACCTTTATATAATATATCAAATCCTAAATGAAGTGTCACATCACATGTATCGCCATCTACAACTCTCGTTATGTCTGCTCTATAAATGTGTGGGTTCATTTTTCTCTCCTTAATTAAGAAGGAGAGAATCAGTTACCCAAAAAATTCCTCTAAAGAAGATGTCGGTTCTGTTGACCACCCAATCTTCTCCAGAATAAGTTTAAAAGGTTCTACAAATGATTTCTCGAACTGTAAGTCATAGTCTATGTATTTTGCCAATTCAAACTCCTTCGGTAAAGTATTTATAAAACCAATGACATTCTCAGCAGTAGGATTTGGTATTTTAAGGTAAACAAATTTCATTTTCTCACCATTATTAATTAACTGGTATACCAATTCCTTTCCATGTTTTTTTACATGGTGGTTATACAATAATGATGCACGAACATGAATAGGTGTTCCTTTCTTGTAAATTGTTTTTGGATTTGCATATTCAACAACACCATTCACTCCTCTAGGGAAACCAATATCTTCTATTGGTTGTTTCTTAAATTCTTCTCTTGCATTCTCTACAAACTCATGTACAAGTTTTTCATCACCCTTCATAACAACTGTCAATGCATCTTCTAATCTACCACGAACCCATGCTGGTGTAGAAGACTTTGCAGTTTCAATACCCATCATCTTAAGTTTAGGTTCATGTAATCTTACACCCTCATTGTCATGTACATTAAGAATGTATCTTTTCTTGGCAGTCCAGATACCTTTATCTGCAATTACCTCTCTACCCATTACCATCTTATTCTGAAATGCATTTGTATATTGTGCAAGGTCATCATAACAATGGTTAATCACTTCTTGCATCTTACCATTAGAAACCTTGTCTAAGAAATCAATAGGGTTCTTTGGATTAACCCTATTAACTAATTCATCAAATCGTACATAGATTGAGTCAGTATCAATTGCAACAACATAATCATCCTCTGTACCTAGAACTTCATTTAGATAGGAGTTAACTGCTTGTTCAACCCATTTAATTGCGAGTTGACCACTAGTTGTAACTGCTTCTGCCATCATCAAATCGTAGTACCTAAACCACTGATTACCCAATGCACCATAAGCACTGTTCAAAGAAATCTTACGAACCATTTGGTTGTTGTGTGCAATTGCAATCTCTCTGTTTAAAAACTTCTTCTGTTCTGCATCATCAGTATCTTCATATTCTCTTTGCAATTCAATCATCTTGTTCTTCCACATGACTCTCTCATCATATAGAGATTCAAGAATCTCTGGAAGAAATCCCTGTCTATTCTTTCTGAATCTTGCACCATTAGGACAAACTGCAAGATGATTACTATAATCAAAGTCTACTTTCTTTTCAAGTAATTCATCAATATCATGTTGAGTACCAGTTTTATCCAATTGCTCTGGACTGATATTATACTGCATAATCAAATGTGGATATAGACTATTCAAATCAAATGATACCACCCAATTATGCAATCCTACTTGTGGTTCTTTTACATATGCACCAACAAACTTTTGTGATTTGGTTCCATGTGGTCTTGGTGGAATAATAATGTTTTGTTTTCGTAATCGATTCCAGATAAGTAAATCCCAATACTTCACTTGTCCAAAAGTATCACTATAGTTACACTTTGCAGTATAAGCCATCTGAATCATTAAAGTCATTAGACCTAACTTATCATCAAGTCTTTCTACTAAGTCCACATCACGAACATTATACTCTAAAAACTTCTGATAGTTCTGTTTATAGAACAAATGCATTGCACCAAACTCTGAATAATCTAACTTACCTTCACCAAGTTCAATTTGTGCAATGTTTTCTAATCGATAACTATCTCTGTTCTTGAATGTAAACTTCTTATAAAGTTGTAGGTAATCTATAACTTCTACACCCATAAGGTCATAAGTTTGTTGTTTATTACCACCTAAACCAAAACTTTCCCATTCTCTAGAAGAAGTTATATTCCAAGGCGATAACATATCTGCATGTCTACTATCAATCATTCTGGTAATACGATTCATCAGATATGTAATATCAAATGTTTCAACATTCCAACCAGTAATGATATCTGGCATAACCTTACGATATTCATCTAGGAATGTTTTAAGTAGATGTACCTCATTCTTACATTCAAAGTAACGAATGTTCTTATCACCATGATTCCAAGGCTGAGTTCCAAAAACATATTTGGTAGGTTCACCAAATAGTTTAAATGTTATTGCATTGATTGGTTCTGGGGCAACGATAGGTTCTGGAAATCCATGTTCACATTCACACTCAATATCAATGTTCATAACTTTGATATTTCTAAAACTCCACTCAATATCTTGTGGAAATGTTTCTGTTACCCATGCATATTCATATCTATCTAAACCATAGATATCAAACCCTTCAACATCCTTATACTTATCCATGAATGGTCTAACACCACTCATGTTGGTAAATTTCTTGGGTTCTAAGTTTTTGCCATTGATACTTCTGAATGAACTATCTTTATTGGTCGGAAGATATAATGTCGGTTTATATGGAATTCGTCTGGGCTTATTAACCCCATCCTTAAATTCTCTTACAAGAATCCAATTCCTGTATCTCTGGACATTAGTATAAAAGTGCATATATTAAGTATACTACGATACTTATATTTGTCAAGGTATTTTTGGTGTAGTGAAATGCCCATCCAAGACCATAAGTCTATCTTCTGCTTCTGCAATCTTATTTACTTGTGTATCAATTGCTTCCAGAATTTCTGGATGTTCTCCAATACCCACTGAACTTGTTAAGTAAATATCTATATTTGCTTTTGCCTCGGCAATCTGTCCTTCGTACTTGAGACGAAGGGCTTTTAAAATTACTTCTTTCATGTGATAATCTTTTGTGTTTCTGGTGGAGTAACTATCTTACCCATTATTGTTTGATATTGATTCTTTAAACCTGTCTCTGGGTCTGAACTCCAGACTACATTCTTAAAGTTAATATTAACACATTGATTATCAGACAATTGTGCATAAGGCATCAATTGAATTCTAATCTTCTTTGGGTCATCTTCCTCTGGTTGTGCGAATACAAACAAAGGTTGATTGATATTGAATTGTGCAGATGAAGAGAAATCTTTTGAATCCACTTCACCTATAATAGTTTCTCCAGTTACTAATTGGAATAATTTAATCATACTTCTTCTAGCATTGTCATCAATCTTTCTGCTCGATTGGTGACTTGGTTATACCATCTTGAATCACGACCTTCAACAGCTGCCTGTTTCCAATCATTTCTTTCAATTGCAGATTTAAAGTTCTTGAACTTACTGAGTCTAGTCATACCCATATTAAATGTCATATTGACTAAAACCCTTTGAACTTCATCTGGGTAATGTTCTAAATCTGGATAAAGTTTTCCACATTCCTCTACATGTTCTGTAAAGTCATGTTCCCATACTTCATCCACTCGTTCTTTGGAAACCTCTGTTCCCACTGGTTGACCTTGTTCTGGGTCACCATCTTTAACCAAATGTCCTATACCAAATGTGGCAAGACCAAGATGGTCATTGTAAATCTCATAAACGACACCTTCGTCCCTTATAATCTCTTCTTTAAGTTTGTTCGGATTTTTTATCATCTTTCAATAACTCCACGGCCTTTTCGCCTTCTTCTTCTAAAAGTTCTACAAGGATATCACCCATAATTTGGTTGAATTCCTTATCCTCTGAAATACTATCTCGGAGTTCATCTGGACATGCACGAACAGCTCTAGTAAAGTTTATCTGAGGTTGTTCACCTTCCTTAACTGGAAGTAATTGTACTTCCCCATAAGTGTAGACAACCCCAGTATACTTCCCTTCACATATTTGAATTCCTTGTTCTCCACTCGCGTTTTCGACAAGTTTATAATCAATCATGTTATTGGGCTTTGTAAACTTCGTTTACGATTTTAGACTTTAACTGTCTTGAGTCTACATCAACACCAAGTTCTTTACCTTTTTCACTTAATTGTGCTTTGGTAAGTTTACCTAGTTTTGCTTTAGACACTTTTTGAACTTTTGGTGTTTCAACTGGAACATCTAATTGGCCACTAGTAGTGCCTAAAAAGAATTCTACAATTGAATCCCAAAGCTTTCTCAAAAAATCCATAACAACTCCATAGATTTATAATTAACTACCCGCTGGGGTAGGTGCTTCACCTTCTTTCTCAACATCATGTTCTGTTATTGGAATAGGTGTCATTGGATGTTCTTGAACATATTCAAGAACATTTTGTGGTGTGGAAGCTTCATAAGGGTCACCTTCATAGTTATCTCTTATTCCTTCTTCCTCAAATAGTTTTACTACTTCACCATTTCTAATAACAGCTGCATATCTCCATGACCTGTTACCAAAACCTAAGTTCTCTTTGGATACTAACATACCCATAAATCTTGCAAATTTACCATTACCATCTGAAAGTGCTTTAACTTTTTCAATTCCTAATGAATCGAACCATGCTTTCATTGTGAAACCATCGTTTACAGATGTACAGTAAATTTCATCAACACCAGCTTCACTAAACTGGTCATACAACTCTTCATAGCCTGGCAGTTGTTGTGTGGAACAAGTTGGTGTAAATGCTCCAGGCAAACCAAATAAAACTACATTTCTTTCACCAAATGCAGTTGCTGAACCTATGCTTTCTAATGTGTCTCCCACATTAACAAAAGACAAGTCATAGGGAACTTGACCTCTTACTACTGAATTACTCATGAATCGGACTCCTGCGATAATATAATTATTTTATTCATATAGCTATAATACCACAGAAGTACAATCTGTCAAGTAAAGAATTTAACTTTCTGAAAGAAATTCTTTAGTATCTACAAACTCCAATACTTGAGGTTTGTCTTCCTCTGGTATTACTTTTACCATAGGTATATATAGTATTCCATTTCGGACACTAGGATTTGATACTTCAACATCGTCTGCAAGTACCCAAGTTCTTTTGAACTTACGAGTTGCAATGCCTTTATGGATAGTTTCATCATCAGAACCTTTAATTTCTCCAGAAACTACTAGTTCATTTTTGATTTTTTCTACCTTTAGGTCTTCCTCACCAAAACCTGCTACTGCAATTTCAATAGCAAAGTTCTCATCATCCTTCTTAACGATGTTGTAAGGTGGGTAACTTTGTTGTTGTTGAGACGAAAGTGTCTCTAGTTGATGGAACAGTCTATCTGTTCCTATTGTGAATGGAGAGTATCTTCCCCACATTTGGTCGAATATATCATTCGTGCTTAGTTTAACCATTTTTGGCCTCCTTTTAATAAGCAAGGTTTAAATACGAGACCCCATTATGGGCATCTCTTTATATAATATAGTTTCCTTTCGGACACTACATTATTATATATACAAATTAAGATTTTGACTTTGACAGTTTTTCGTGCATATCACTCCAAAGTTTTTTAAACTCTAGGTTTTTTGCCCTTTTCTCTGCCATTTTCAAACAGTTTAATCTGTGCTGTTTCAAAGTATCTACTACTTTTACTACCATATTTCTATTATCTCATGGATTTGTTATTTGTCAAGTATAAAATAGGATTAAGAAGAACAATCCCCCACCTATCCCATATACTAGTGTAGCAACCATCCAAACTGGGATTTTATGCATGTCCACCTAGTTCATTGTGTTTTCTATGTGCAGACTTCTCTTCCCAGTGTTCCACTGCTTGTCTAATACAGTCCTCTGCAAGTACACTACAATGTAGTTTAATTGGTGGCAATTCTAATATCTCTGCAATCTCTTTATCTTTAATGAGTTTAGCCTGTTCAATAGTTTTACCTATTAACATATCAACAAATAGACTAGATGATGCAATTGCACTTCCACACCCATATGTTTTAAATTTGACATCTTCTATTAACCCATCAATATCTAGTTTTAGGTCTAGTTTCATTACATCTCCACATGCTGGAGCACCAACCATTCCAGTTGCAACATTAGGGTCTGTTGGGTCAAACCTTCCAACTGAATGTTTTTGAGGATTGTTTAAAACATTATTGAATCTATCTACTACTTTTTTACTATATGCCATCTTTATATAATTTCCTAATTTCTTTTCTATTACCACTTTTTGCATCAAACAATGGTGCATATATGGTTACAGGTTCATCTTTACCCTTAACTTTTATTTCACCCAAATCTTTGCATGAAATACCTTCTGTCTGCATATAAGTATATTCAGATAGTAGGATAGGTGTATCATACTCTCTAGTTTGTACTTCAAGTCTTGCACCCAAGTTAACAGCATCTCCAACAACAGAATAATCAAATCGAGACTCACTTCCCATATTCCCCACTATACAAGGCCCTGTATTTACTCCAGTGCCTATTTTAACTAGTGGTAAATCTAATCCTTTTTCTTGTAACTCTTGGTTTAACTCCTCACATACTAATTCCATCTCAATTGCAGTCCTAACTGCCATCTCTGCATGGTTTTCACATGGTAAAGGAGCATTCCAGAAGGCCATTATACAGTCGCCCATATATTTATCGACTGTTCCGCCATTCTTAAGGATAATTTTAGTTAACCTATCTAAGAACATATTTATAAGTTCTACCAGCCCTTCTGGGTCATCTTTTTGCATATATTTTTCACTTATTGGAGTAAACCCTACAATATCTGCGAACAAGAAGGTCATTTCTTTCCTATCACCACCTAGTCTCATCAATGATGGGTCTTTAACTAACATATCAACCATATCTGGTGATAGGTAAGTACCAAACTGTCCTTTAATTTGTTGTCTTAATTTAAACTGTTTATAGAAGTTATTAAAACTTAATTGACTAAATATGAGTATCAATGTTATAATGGGAAATGTAAAATCTATAAGGAACATCGATGAATTCCAGAAGTAGAATGAGGAATAAACAACTCCAGAGACAGCAGTCAAAGAGAAGAGAGTGGTTAATGCGAAACCAAGACGACCAAAAGACAACATCATCATCAGAGAAGCAATTAGAATTAAACTTATTTCCAGAAGGGAACCCCAATTTGGACGAGAAATGGAAACCCCACCCATTATTGTCTCAATCGCAGAAGCCTGAATTTCGTGTGGATAAACTGAACCCTTCGGAGTCGAAACAATGGGAACAATGCCCTCTGCTGTCACCCCAACAATCACTGTCTTCCCTTGAAGATTCGGAAGAGTCTCCCCATATTCATATCGAATAAAATCTTTTGACCAATCTAACCAGATGCTTCCAGCATAATCTGTTACTATTGGTTCGTATGGTGGTATTCTAAAGTTCTCTATACCTGTAGTTTCTACTTTCATAGTGTAGGATTTCTTATCTGCATTTGCACGAACTACTTCTATTGGGAAACTTGGATATAGTTGACCAGATACTTGAGTAACTAATGGAACTCTTCTGGTAATACCATCCACTTCTGGTGATGAGTTCATCATACCTACACCCCAAGATGCAGATTCAAACTCTGGTAGATTAGTTACAATACCCTTGTATTCATATGCAAAATCATATGCACTACCTTCACCTAATGTTGCAGTTCCTACAAATGGTGCAACATCACTTCTACCTTTAGGTGAAGATGTTTGTCCTAATATTATTCCATTACCATTTATCCAAGATGCAAGTATTTGGTCTCCACCAAACCTATCTGGTTCTGGAAACATAACAGTCATACCTATCATTCCAGCATTTGCATTCCTTAAATCAGAAATCATTTGGGCAAACTGTTGTCTGGGAAACGGCCATTGGCCAAATTCTTCTAGAGAGTTTTCTCCTACATCTAGTAGGATAATGTTATCTGAAATGGTAGGTTCGTATGATGTTAGGAAAGAATCGAACTGAATGTTCCTAATCCTTTCTACTGGTTCTGGGTCTAGTGTTCTTATCCCTATTAGTCCAATTAGAACTAATCCAACCATCCAAGTGGATGTTAAAAATTTACCCATTATTTTCTTCTTCGTGGATGAAATCTTTCATATCTATCATCCATACTTTTAATCGTCTCATCTGTTTTTCGTGAAAGTAATAATTGTCTTTGTCTACTACCATCATATGATTATGATAATCAATTGTGCGTAGGATTATACGAATAGCATCCTTGTACGGCATTCTTACTAGGGTCGTATATTTTTCGGTCTTGTCTTTCACTGTTCATATATTGTTTAGTTCTGATTTACTGTGACTGAACATCCACCTGCTGTTACACAATTCTGGTTTAATGAATAAGTTTGTGTTGTGTTTCCAGATTGTGATAAGTTTAAATCTGTTGGTTGGGTTCCTCTTAATGTAATAGTTGCAGTATGAGCCCCATTGTTTTTTTGTGTAACTGCAACTTCATTGTAGTCATTATAGATAGTCATCGTGAAAGTTTTGTTTCCATTTTGCATTTGCTTTAAAAATACATCATTATTGTCTGCATATATGTTTACTGTTGCAGTATGACTAACTGAACTTGAATCTTGTTTCTGACTTCCTTTGAATTTGTTATCATCACCATGTATGTCTAGTCTGACAAAGTTTCCACCAGGCTCATTACCATCGTAATTCCAATTTGGTGTTAAACTATTATTGTTTTCATATCCTTGACCAAAGACAACTTCGTTGTCATCACCCCAGATATGAAATTGAAAATCTGTTTCATTACAGGATGTAAGTGAACACTTTTGACGAATATCAACATCATTTCTCAATCCATCTAAATCTCCACCCCAACTATAACCAGAACCCCATGCATCTGTATATCCAATATACATGTTGTTTCCAGATTGTAGTATGTTTACTGTATTATCATCATGGTTAAAAGAGAACTTAATTAAGTTCTCATAACCAATTTGGTCAATACCTAGTTCAAAGTTATCTCCACTTTGTACTTGGTCTATATGTATGTGATTGTGTTCATCACCCGCCCTGACGAATGATGATAACGATAGACTCACCATCGTTAACAGTAATAAGATTCCTCTTCCCTTCATTTTCTGACTCCAATGTTAAATTGGCACTAATAGGTACTTTAACTGATATGATTCCATTTACTTCTCTATAAAACCATATTGTTCCAGCACCCTTATCAATGATAGTATTGTACTGAGTATCTTTATCAAAACCTAATACTGTTCCTACAATATTACCAGTGTCATCTGCACCAGTTCTCTTTTTTAAAACATCTACTTCTTCAATCGTAGTTAATAAATCTTGAAGAAAGTCAACATTTAATAAATCCATATCGAGCTCTGTGAACTCCATATCTTCTTCTTTAAGTTTATCTTCATCTAACTCATTTACATCTAAATCAGTAAAATCCAATATACTTGCTGGGTCTGTATTATCAGCTTCCCCTTGTTCATCCTCAACCGCTTCTACAATCTTTTCTGGTGGTGAGACGATGAACATATTGTCAATCATATTGACATTTATATTTTCTAAAGTTACAGGTTGAACTGGACTCTGGTCAAACGATGATACCATTGTTGCTTGGTATGCTTCGGATAGAGTTACAGTCCCACCATCATTCGTAACTGTTATTTCACCAGATGGAGAACAATCTCCATCAATAGTACATTCTGTTTCTGGTAGCAATATTACAAGGCTTCTTCCCAGTTCATCTACGCTTGTAGTGAAATCGGTGCCTCTAATACCAATGGTCGCAGTTGGTGTTTGAATTATTATATTCTCTCTAGGAACAAGTCCTAGTTTACCAGTAGCAAACCTTGCAGTACCAGATACAAAACTCATTGCCATCTTACTCTTAGATGGGTCTGGGTCAAAATAGTATTCGTCTATTGTAACCTCAGACTGTTCTGTCAATGAAAGTTTTGTGTCATCTACAAATTGGATTTTCATTCGACCATTAGCAGTAACTATATGGTCTAAGGACATAATGTCAATCCCCACATCGGTAGGTAAGGACTCCCCAGATTGTCTGGTTAATCCCGCACTACCCTTATGTTCAGTAATGTCCCCAATACTGTCAGCATACGATACTAAACTAAAGAGTAGGAGATTAATCCCCAGTATCTTTTTGATTAATTGTAATCGTTGCATTATCACTTGTAATATCCAAATCTATGGTTGAATAACATGAACTTACTCCTTGTGGACATGTTCCAGAAGACATAACTATATCAATGTCTCCACCATCTCCAGTGTGGTCTAACTTCAATTCATGGTCTGAACCATCAGAAATTGTAGTTACTACATTATTACTGTCTCCAGTAATATCTACATCCCATGTCATATCATCTGCATCAATATCAATATCGAATACATTAGAATCTCCAATAACATCAAAATCGAAATCCAATCTTTCAGCAGCTGCACTATAACCCTGTTTAAAATCAACAGTGTTTGATGAACCTGTAAAGTCAACTAACAAATCTGAGTCATCTGAACTTCCGCTTTCACCTATATCCCAAGTCCAACTATTAGTATCACCAGTAAATGTTAAATCTATATCTGATGTATCTAAGTCGATGTTACCAATCACTTTGTTGCTGTTACCAATCTGGTCGATGTTAATCGTCAGCGTGGTGCCAGCAATAGTCCAATCACTTGCACAAACATTAGAACCTAAAGTACCACACAACTTATTGCCATAACCAATTTGGTCAATGGTTAATGTTAGTGTATCACCAGTTTGCTCTAATGAGATTTCATTGTCAGATGAGGATACTGCACCCATAACCACAGATGTACTAAATAATAATGTAAAAGATAATAAAAATTTATTTATCATTTTCATTTGTATTTTCCTCTTCTTCACCTACTACAATAATCTCTGCATCGTCTACTAACTCTTCAACTTTGCCTTCGATTATCTTATTTGTAGGCCAATTTATTTTCCAATAACCCTTTTCATCCCCTTGATAAATTAGTTCTAAAACTGCTTTCTCAATGGCACTTCTAACTGAACGAGTTATTGATTCATTTTCTGTCATTCCATTCTCAACTTCTACAAGTTGAGTATCCATATCAATAAATTTAAAGACATCGAAACCACCTGCGACAGATAAAATGGTTTTTGAAGTCTGGACATTGAGTAATATCTCTCCAGTTAATACAGATACCGCTCTTAACGAAATGGTAACTATATCCCTTCGATATTGCTGCTGACTGCCGATGCCTAATGTCCTCGCACCCCAACCGCCAGTTTCGAGATTGGTGTCATAGCCTATGATACCACCCTCTAAAATCATTCCAGCAAATAACAATGGTGCAAGACCAGTCTTGTCTTCATTGTATTGCTCTCTTGTTGTTCTTACTATTTGCCTTTCACGAGTTAAGTGGTCAACCCCAACTCTTTCTACAACCCTAAACCATGTTCCATTACCAGCAGTTTTCAATGCATCTATTAACATTGTCTCACCACCTTGAGTTACTGCTGTGGAGAATAAGGCTGCAGAATCTTTTTGTTTTCTTTGTCCAGTCTTATCTGGGAAAGAGTATACTGCAACTATTGGTTTCTTATCTGCTGGTGGTAGACTTAATAATTGTTCATGTGTAGGAAGTTCCACTATTTCTGGTTCTTCAACACATTCGATAAATTCTATACAATTACTGTCTGACAACCCGCCAGGAGATACCATAGATGCACATCCAGACATTAATAAAAGTCCAGATAATGCTATTAAAAGATTTTTTCTTTGATTATCCACCCCAGTTTCCTACTCCAATAGGAATTGAGATAGTTGTTGTTGAACCATCAGAATTAGTTATGTTTAGAACAATTATTTCTTGACCTTCTGTACAACCAGCATCAACACCTACGATACATGTTCTTCTTTCGTATGTTATAACCGAATCTTCTAAAGTGAAACTACCAAATGATGCACCATCTTCATTACTGAATAATGACTCTACCAACTGTTTACTTAATTGTGAATAAATTCTGCTTTCTAAATTTCTGATGAATTTTGCAAGGACTGTATTATCTTCTGCTCTTTCAGCAGCCAGAAGTGCAGCCTCGATGTCTTCTTTTATCTTATCTCTTCTTGCTTTTTCTTGATTGTCAATTGTAAGATAGTGTGCCGATGTTCCTATCCCACTAAAGCTAGGATTTTTAAACTTTTGTGTAAGTTCATCACCATATGCTTTTGGTGTCAATCCAAATAATGATATTACAAATATGCCCAGTAAGGTTATTAATTCTATTCTACTTCTTACTTTTCCCTCTTTCATTCTTCTTTACCTCTGCAAGTGCTTCTTTTTCTTCTGCGTCTGCAAGAACATCTTGCCTTTCTCTGTACTCAAGTACAACATTTACTTTTTGTTGAAGACGAATCATATCATTATCTAACATTCTATTTGCATCGATGCACTTGATTAATGCAAAATGCATCTTTTCAAGTTCTGGTTCTATCTTATCTGTTACAAATCTCCAGATAAAATAGATAAAGTAACCCATTCCCGCAGCCATAACAACAGGGAACCCAAATTGTGAGATAGCATCTGCCAATGTTTCCATTAGTCTCTCCTCACATCAAGTTTAACATTTTGTGGATTACCTTTGTCATCAGTTCTGAAATTTTCTGCTCTAGCCACTCTATCGACTGGTGGTGTTAAATCTAATGCACTACTTACCAATAGGTCTATCTTCACCAGTTCATTACAACCAACTCTTGCTCTGTCCTCTAACATCTTACAAAATCCAGTTAGAGTCCTTATATCATCTATGATACCCTCAAATATTTGTTTAAGTACCATGAAGATAAAAAATCCCATGACTACAGCACCCCCAATGGGGACGCCCACATCGGTCACAAATTCAATAAAAGACATAATCTCTCCTTCAATATATCATTAGTATTTATACAAAAGGGGTCTTAGAATGTGACAGAAACGCCACATCCACATGTGTTTTTCACATTTGGATTAAAAAACTCGAATCCTTCATTAAGTCCATTTCGTGTATGGTCTAGAGTAAGACCATCTAGATAAGGTGCAGATACAGGGTCAATATGTATAAAAAACTTTCCATAATCTAATACAATATCATCATCCTTTGCTGGTTGGTGTTCTAAAAAATCGAATATATATTCAAATCCACCACATCCACCACCAGTAATACCGATGCGTACAGCATGCGAAAGTCCCATATCACAGGTCTTTTCCATAAGTTTTTGGATTGCTTTATCGGTAAGTTCGATGTTCATCTACATGAGATATTTATAAAAAAACCCACCTTATAGGTGGGTCTTTCGTTACGATTCTTCTCTCGTTTAGAGCATTGGGTTACCCTTTCTTAAGCATTTTCCAACCACCATATAATACTCCAGCATATGCTAAGTATTTAAGGATTGGGCCTAAGAACAGGATACCAAGTGATAATGCCAAGATAACTCCACCATCTAAAGTGGAAGCTTCTGACAATCTGCTTTTTAACCAGTCCATATATCTACCTCGATTATTTGAACTCAGAGACGACGCCTTCACTGTTTCTCATCTGTAATCTGATAAGACCAATTTTTTGTCTTCTCACTAATTCATTCTTCACTTTTTGTCTGAGTTTTGGTTTTGTGTTTTCATCATTAAAACATTTCAACAACTCATTCAAACTCTGGCACTTCATATGATAATAGTTCATGACCTCTCTTTTGGTCATCCTATCTATCGTTCTATGTGCTGTTTTATACTTTACTGGCATCGTAAGTATTATTTATACGAATCGCCCTCTTGACTACACTGATATAGTCTAGTTCCTTCTTCCCAACTCTCCATCTTATATTGTTTAGATGGAATAGTATTATAATGTCTTACACCAGTAAATTTTTGATAGGACTTATTCATCTTAATACCCAACTTTCTTCTTAACTTTGTTAGGTCTGTTAGAAGTGCTTCTTCATAGTTTACTTCTAATAAGTTCTTAGATTTTTTTGCATTTTCATATGCTTCGGTTCTCATTCTAAGAGGTTCCCATGTTCTATGTTTAATTGATTCTCTAAATGCAGTTAACCAAGTGATTACATGTAATCCAGTATATCCAGAATGCACTGCATTCCAACATAGAATTAACATTTCACCTAATTGGTCTCTACCAAATCCTAGTAAAATATGATACATGTCATGCATCCCCATCAGTCTATCTCCAACTCTGATTCTCAAAGCCTTTGACATTCCTAGATTTTCTACATCCCTTTTCATATCTGGATGTACTCTAGGGTTACTAAGATAGTAGTTTAGTTCTTTTTTTGCAATATGTTTTGAAAGGTCTGGACTGAATTTGTTTTGTTTGCGTTTCTTAACTTGATTGTGGGATACATCTGCAAAGTGTCTTGCACTATACCAAGGCTTACCATATGCACCTTCAACTCCTTCCTTTGCATAGATGGGTTGCCAGAACTCCATAAACTGCATATACCCATGTCCTAGAGAACCTTCTGGACAAGATTGTAGGAAATCTGGGTCACATAATAGTTCTGAGTGTAACCAATGTCCATCTGTTATAGGTCTTGTTTCTGGATTAGTTGCCCATTTGTATACTAACTTTCTACTTTCTAATGCACCAACACCAAAGAATTGTGATGCAACATCACCAAATACTTCCAGACTGTAGTCTGGTCTTGTTCGTGAGGTTGATATGTTCCAAAGAGATTTTACTTGTTGCCAAGGGGATGTCCACATCCCAGTGTTGAAGTGGTCAACTGGTTTTTTTGCCATTTTCTAGTTCCTTAATTCGTTTATCCATCTTATCAATTCTTGCAGAAAGTAATGGATAATCCTGTCTCCACTTTGCTTCTTTTTTTGCAAGTTCTATATCATATTTATCGGACAAATAAGACATGAATTGTTCGAGTTTAACTTGGAACCATATACCAAAATTTGTTGTTTGAAACCACCTATAGAAAGAACTTCCTATAACTGATGATAGGATTGATTTAAGTGTTAGTATTAATAATGTATACATTTAAAACCTTCTCATGTAGTAAATACCATTGTGAGTTACTACGAATCCTTGTAGACCATTCATTAACTTTAATGCAAATTCTCTGTCGTTAGCATTGTTGTCTAACAGTTTATAGATTACTGCATTACCTATAAACTTAACAGCCAATAATCTTTCTTTAGATGGATGACTGCCTATTATAGGATTCATTTCTACAAAAGGACAAGATGGTTGTTTCTGACAATCAATCATTTTAAATGTTTGATATGTGTCGATTGCTGATAATGTTAGGTATGAATGATAGAGTTTTCTTTCTTTTTCAGTCCACTCTTTTATGGCTGCATCACACGAGCCCGCAGCTGACATAAAAAATAAAACTGTCAATAACCACTTCATTTATCATGCATTATCCTTTTCCAGATGTTTAATATAGTCAACTATATTATGGTCTGCAACAAAGTCTAATCTTCCTTTTATTATTGTTGTTAATAGTCCCCACCCTTTGTCCTTGATTCTTTCCATCGACCATCTTCCTAAGTCTGTTACTGTTCCATCAGACTTGATGTACTTGCATCTTCCATTGTGTCTCCATCTGAATACAGAAGGAACACAAGGTACAACATCATTGTTGTTTACAAACCTTTGGTGGTTCAAATGAGTATTGCACCATTTGGCAAACTTAGGGCCACCCGCTCTAGGTGAACCATAAGTGTAGAGTGTATCTACATCATATTTATTCACATACTCAAGACGAGATGCAATAAGTGTTGCCATTGCACCACCGAGCGAGTGTCCTGTTACCCAAATTTTCTTTGCAACTCTACCTTTCCTTCCATACTTTTCTACTCTGGAAAGAATTGAGTCCCAAACTTTATCTACTTCTTCTCTAAATCCTTGATGGATTTGACCAACTCCAGTGAATGAGTCGGATTTGAATATTTCTAAATCTGCATAGATATCATTCATCTGAGTAGGTTCTGTACCTCTCGCTGCAATGATTAAGTCTTCTGCATCATGCCAAATATGAACTTGAGCACCTTCAATATCGATATACTGATGTGCTTTCCATCCAAACTGTTTACCAAATTCTTTTCCATCTGCTTTATTCCAGTATGCAGCTTGAGCACACTTTGCAAATAGAATTCTTCTTTCTTTTTCTGTTCTGTTAAAAACTTTACTCATGACTCTGTTCCTTAACTCCATGTTGGGAACATTGTCTTTGTTTTTGTTCTTTCCAGTAAACTTGATGACTCTTACTTGTTCATTCATTTACTCACCACACCAATGTTGTATTTCGGAATAAGTTCCCACTCTGTTTTTTCTTTATAGGGTAAAACCTTAATCTGACTCATTGGTGCAAGTGGTGTTTCAGCATTGTTGGAAATGATTTTAATCAATCCCCATTCTTCAAGAAGTCTGGCAATTGCATTTCGTCTTCCAATATCTGATTCCACTATAGAAGACTCTTTTCCATCTAATGCAAAGAGTTCTTTGAAGTGTACAAGATAGTATCTTCCTCGTTTATGTAAGATATGACACGATTGATAGAGTATCTTTTCTTTACGAGATGCCACACCAATTCGTGTCAGCGTCTCTTTGACCTTTAGAAAGTCATCGGATTCTTTCAACTCTACCTCTACCATATCGGAGAGGTCGTAGCTCATTGTTTATTGTCTCCCACCTTTTTTCATTCTGTTTTTCAATTCCTCAATTTCTTTTGCAGAAAGAAGTTTCATATAATCTTCCGCTTTAGATTTTGAGACTCCATAATACTCTTGGATGACTTTCATATCGTCCAAGACATTCGGTTTTGCCCATTTAGCAAACCTTTTTCTTTTTCTAAGAGTATTTAGGAAATAATGAAATTGAAGACGACTATTTAGGTGGTGTCTACGATTCATTTCGTTAGCATAGAGTATGCAATCTTGATGGTAGGATAATGTCCTATTTGTGATATAAGGAGCGTATTCTTTCTCTGAGATATCATCTACCATGATATCTTCCTTTGTAAATGTTACTGAATTAACAAAGTCGAAAGGGTTCATTCTTTTGGTGGCACTATAAATGGTACTCCAAACTCATTTCGATTAGACTTAGACGACACAGTAATTTCACCATCCCTCTTGTCTTTAATCTCTTTCAGTGCAGATAGGACTACATCCATATCTTCTGTTTCCAGAGTTCGGAACATTCTAATTATTTCTATTATATTTTCACTCATATTAATATTATACCATAAAATCTGTTATTGTCGATACTTGAGAAGACTTATATGCCTCTTTCCATGAAATGGTTGCAGCCAGTTTCACTTTATTAGACCATTCTCCACTATTCTTTGCAATCTTTTCTCTTAGTTTTACAAATTGTGGGAACCTTCTCTGTAATTCTCTCATAGATTCATTATGAATCTCTAAACTTCTAAAGGTGGAACAACCACCTTTTGCTTGGGTTTCATTTGGATTAACTCTAGCCCTATAAGATATCATATTAGGAAACCCCATAGTTAATAACTGTAAGGTGACATAATAGTCTTCTGCAATTGGTAATCCAGTCCAGTCTATATCATCAACTGGTAGTCTTTCTCCATCATAGAATACATTACCACATATTCTACCACACTCTTTGTGGTCTTTATCTCTTGTAGGTGGATTCCAAGATGCATCTGCTCCACAGTGCATATACCCCATATCCATCCAGTCATTGAAGATATTAATCATAGAGTCAAACATGTTATCATCTAGTTTGATATTACTTGGGCCTTCTTCGTCTTCTTTTCTAGTATATACAAATTCTATGTCATCATCTATGACACCATATCTAGTTCCTTGACCATGTTGTGCAATCCATTCTCTAACTGGTGCAATACCAGTCCCTTGAACTGGACATGATAATGTAGGATAACCCTCATGTACTTCGTCTGGATGTACAACTAATATTGCTTTGTCCTTCCATTTATTTGGAAGACTATCAAATGCAAGTTGTTTACCAACTCTGTCATATGTTGGAATGTATAATCTATCCATTAATCACCAATTGTGTATTATGTTTGCCATAATAAAAAATGCACATATCACATTAATACCAACAACAAATGTTCTTATTATTGCAACATGGTTATCGTAGTCTTCTGTTTTCTCATCTGAAAAACTACCTATTGCATACTTCCATATAGTCCAAATCTTCTTCATAAGAATGAGTCAAGACTACCTTTTTCTTGATACTTACTTGCATGTTGTCCTATTGCCTTCTCTGATTTACCACCTTGTCCTTTAGTAGCAACATCAGTTGAACAGTATGCAACACACGATAATCTTATTCCATCACCTTCTATCTTGGTGACTCCATGTAATTCGTTTGAATCTGCAATCAATACATCCCCATCATCAGCCTCAATTGCAATTCCATATCTTGGGAATGTTAGATATGCACCACCAAAGTTACCTAATCTGAATACACACATTGTAGTCATACCAAACTCTAGGTCTTTACCATCAATATGTGCAGACATCTTTGCAGTCCCTTCACTGGTATATTTGTTTGCAGATAATGTAGTAATTGGAGCACCACCTAAATGATACTTCTCTTCTATACATTCATCTGCATATGTTCTTTGTAGTTTCCAGATATCTGGACAACCTTTCTTAAGTGCTTGTTCGTTAACAACTGCAATCTTTTTCATTGTATTCCATTTATCTATATTAGATTTCTTTTCACACCAGTTTGATAATCCTATCATACCAGTAAATCTACCTCTCTTATATCCAGCAAAGACAGAATGAATTGCATTTGCTTCTGCAATACGATTGAATTCACCATTCTTCTTTAATGGATAATATGAATTTGGTGTTCTTAGAACATAATCTTTACCTTCTATCAATCCTTTTGCTTTCATTTCTTCGTGGTCGATAGGGCCGGCAGCGTTTGCTCTCATGGTAGAAGTATCATCTATAGAATACAAAGTGTCTTTAACTTGATGGTAAGTGTCACCTTGATAGGTATTCTTTACTATACATGCAAGTAATGGTTTATCAAACAATGAACCAGTTGGTTTGTAGATTTTGATAATATCTTCTTCTACTCCAATAGAAGATACAACAGTATCATAAGAAGTTTCATCTAGGAACTTCCCATTAAATCGTTCAAAGGTTTCGTCAAAACCTAAGTCTTTTGGTGCAGTGAATTCCATGGCTTTAATACCTGTTCCTTTATTTGTTCTACTAAGTAGTACAAACATAGTGGTGCAACCATTAAACCTATTCTTGCACCTTTATCGTTATAGTCCCCAGTCATCTTATAATCATTTGGTAATGTCATAAGTCTGACCATTTCTTTTGGTGTGTATATCCTCTTACCACTATAGTGGAAGTGATTACCACCCATAAATTTTTCTTGACATCCTTGTTCAGTTAGTGAATGTGCTGGAAGATGTTTTGGAACAATTCTTGACATATAATAAGAATGTTTTGCATCCTCTTCTTTTAAGTGTCCATTTTCTATTTGTTCTTCAAACCAAGGCCCAACAATATCATCACCTATTGATATGTAAGGACGATTTCCCATCATATCTGCAACACCATCTAACCCTTTACATGGGCCACAGTGTGCATAGTCTGGGTCTGGATGTGTCTCAAATCCATTAATCCAATGTGACTTTGATGAATTATTCATTGAATTAACTAGATATTCTGCATCCTTCTTATTCTCTTCATCATCTATTAAGTCATCAATTGCTTCTCCAATCGATATTCTTTCTGGAGTTGTCTCTGGAAACAATCCACTTAAACACATAAATGGCATTCCTATTGCATCTAATACATCATCACGAACACCAACTAAGAATACTCTTTCTCTTTTTTGTGGTACTCCATGTTCATGACCCTTCATGATTTTCCATGTAACTGAATACCCAAGTTTTTCAAAATCTGTTATCATCTTAATAAGATGGTCTCTTGCATAGTCCATAGAAAGACCTTTCACATTTTCACATACTATAACTTTGGGCATGACTTCCTCTGCGATTCTAATCATTTCCCAAGTAAGGTCTTCTATGTTCTGTTGTTTCATTCCATATGCAACTTTCTCTTTACCCCAACCTTCTCTTTTCTTTCCAGCCATAGAGAATGGTGGACATGGTGGAGAACCATCCATAATATCAAGTTCACCTTTTTGTAATCCTGTCATTTCTAAAATATCTTTACCAGTGACTTGTTTTATATCTTTACATTCATGAACTGTATTAGGAAAGTTTGCAAGGTAAGTATCTACATGAATCTGTTGAAACTCATTCATGTATCTTACATCACCACCAGCAAGTTTATATGCACAAGAACTTCCACCACCACCAGCAAAGAAGGTAATGTAATTGAATTCTTTCTTTGCAGAATTGTGTTCTAAATCATTTAATGTGTATTGAAAATAGTTCATATGCATTTAGGAAATGGTATTGATTGATATTGTCTTGGTTCTAATCCCCATTGATAGTTACCAATATTATGTTCTGAGAGATAAACACTCTCTGGAATAATGTCAAATGCAATCGTCACTCTAGGTTTGTCTTCAAGCCATGGCGTTGATGCATGTTCAAATGATGATGGTGAATATATTATCATATCATCATAGTCTGTATGTTTTAACCACGATTCCTCTGTAGATTCTGGGCCCTCTCTGTACCAAGTTTGAGAAGGTTGTACATTTGCACAATAAAATCCATGATAGATATGTGGATGATAAACTTCCATATGTTTGTGCCAAGGGATGTGGTCATACCCTTTATTGTCTTCATCTTTCTTTGTATATACATTAAACCATCCATGAATGTAATATGGTTCACCAGCCTCGTTAACTTGTGGGTCTGAATAGAAGAACTCATTTAACTTCCAGTATAAATCTGCAAATGGTCTTAATCCAAATGAAAATGGATTATAGGTATGATAATATTCTATGTCTTTAGTCTTCTCTTCTAAATCTGCTACACCATCTTCACCAAAATCTATACCTTCTTTGGAACCTCTAACATATGACCTTAGATTATCACTAAATTGATTTGGTGTTGCAACCCCATCTTCATCATGTGAGAAGTATGGATGATGTTCATGTTCTATACACCAATCAGCAATAAATCTATAGTCTAACCCAACATTGAGTTTGATTCTAAATAAATCTTTTGATAGTGTTGGTTGTTCCATTAAAAATCCTTTTTATAATGTCTATCTTCATATTCTAATGCAACAATAACCTTATCTTCTTTTCTTGTCCCACTATTATATAAATGTTCATACATTCCTTCTGCACCAGCATTGACTCCAGTCTTATGACCATGCCAATATGCGAGTCCAACAAGGAGACCTAAAAGTATATAATGTACTAGTTCGTATTCCATATTATATATTTAGCACTTTTCTAATTACACAAAAAACAAATATTGCTGAAAATGTTGCAAACTCAGCCATACCATCACCCCATGTAACTGTCATACCCAATAGACAGAAGGCACCAACAAAAGTAAATTTGTTGTTGTCCCTGTTTATCCATTCTTTAAATTGTTTCATGAAAATTTACACTCCATCATTAGTTCGGTTAAACATGCAACCAAGTTAATTTCTTGGTCGGCTACAAATGCAGACTTATAACTATAATCTGCAATAATTAAAACTGCTTGTGGGATTGTTGATTTATCGACAGTTTCATATAAACTATCATACAACTTTCTATATAGCATTACTGGGTCGTTATCAACATTCATTGCAACCCATCGTCTCATATCAGTAAACCTTTTGGTTTTAAGATGAGACATTAGTTCTTTTAAACTTTCTTCTTGGACATTAGTTAAGATACCTACATCAATCTCACCACTAGTTCCATATCTCTGTAGTTCATTTATAGTTCTTCTAAAGTCTGGAAAGTATTTCATTACCAGTTCTTGTAATACTTCTGTATTCCACTTCACACCTTCCTCAGTTAAGATTGTCATTAATCTTGCCATGAATACAGATGCGAGTCTTGGTCTTTCATTAGCTGGTATTCTAAAGTCTATTACAGTGCATCTTGAATGCAAAGGTTGTATTATTCTGTTCTTGAAGTTGCATGTTAGGATAAATCTACAGTTCTTATGGAACTCTTCGATGAATCCTCTCAATGCTGGTTGGGTTGATTGTGGATTTAGATAATCTGCTTCATCGAGAATAACAACTTTGTTTCCACCACCCAACGACACAGTAGAAGCAAAGTTTTTAATCTTTGTTCTAAGAACATCAATACCACTCTCTTCTGAACCATTAATGATAATCCAATCTGCACCAACTTGTTCACACAATGCTCGTGCAACAGTAGTCTTACCAGTTCCAGCAGAACCACTAAGAATCATATTTGGAATTTCACCTTTTAAGTCAAAAAAGGTTTGTTTGATTTGTGATGGAAGTACACAATCCTCAATAGTTTTTGGACGATACTTCTCTACCCATAAAAATTCTTCTGTCATAATATATCTCGAATTAAAGAAGTCTGATAACCCACCTTATCAAACTGAACAAAACCCCTAGATGAGAGAGTTGGTCTTGCAGCCCTTAATACCAATGTCTTAGTATCTACATTCATTATTTATATGAGTTATGCCCCATATTTTGAATCTGGTTCTAATGCAATGAAATATTCTACACCTTTATTCTTTGAAACAAAGTGTGAAATACCTTTTGATGATACATACACTGTATAATCATCATCCAATACTTTCAAGTTCTCTATCTTGAAGTTCATTGAATAGACACTACCATCACCATCTGCAATCTTCTCACCAAACTCATTACTTGAGTCAGTTAGTTTCCTATCTCTTACTGCAAGAAGAACAATTGTACCATCTGATTCCAAAACTAAGTCTGGCAACGATAGAACATTTGCAGCCTTTTGTACTTTACTTAGAGTATTACTATCTAATTCAAATACAATCTCTGGATTAGGCATTGTTATATCTTTCTCTGGAGTAATAATCATTGAAGGGTCTGCATACACATACCTTGCTTTATTACCACCTTCACTAACTACAACTTCTTTCTCACCAAACTCATAAGTTGGTGCATCGAACAACGATAAAGTTGCAAGAAATTCTGATAAGTCATATATCGAAAACTCTTTATCAAAGTTCTCAGATATTTTGGCTGTACCAAAAATGTTTTTCATTGGGGAAATTGTTTTTAACTCTTGCCCCACCCTAACAGTAATTCCAGAGTTAATATCTGAAAAATTGTCTAGGACTTCAAGAGTATCATCACTAAGATTCATTTTTTACCTCACTACTTGATGTTTCATCATGATTATATAAAGCAATAAGAGAATAATGTACAATCTTAAGCAAGTCTTGACGATTCTTACCACCTTTCTTACCATATCTCATTGCATACTTCATAATATTACCTACTGAAAAACCCTCACCATGTCCAGAGTCAATTATCATATCAGTTGCCTGATATTTACCACCACCATAATGTTGTTCATAGGTAGTAGTTACATAATCTGCTATTTCTTTCAATAGTTTGGGTTCGTTAAATTTATACTTTATATCACTCATATAATTATTATCTCATAGATTCTGGATTTGTCAAGTTACCATTTCTCTTTAAATTCAGTGTAACCAATAAACTTACCATCCTTATCGTACTGGTAAATTGGTCTAGCAACTGAACATGGATTCTGCCCAGAACCAATATATTTAAAATGTCTTTGTACTGTCATAGGGTCAACATGGTCTAGATACCTATCTACCCAATAATTGTTGATGTCACAGTAATTTTCTACTTCTTCATAAGTCCCATGAACATAGTCCACAAAGACTCCTACAGAATTCAATACCCTTGCATATTCCTGTTGGTCTATTTGACCTCTAGGAATAGGTTTACTTAACTGGAAGTCTAATTCTAATTGTTTATTCATTCTTCGTAATACATCCTAATAGTAAAGACCCTCAAGAGAGCAACTAAAGTCATACCTAATGTCATAACGATAGAAGTCTCAAGAGTGTTAAGTCCAATTACATCCCAACATAAGTATAACAATCCTAAACTGATTGGCCAATTAATGACCAATCCAGTAAAGACTGTAACGAATGTTTCTTTAAGTGCTTTGTGTTGTTTTCTATTCATTCACTCTTGGTTATGTCTTGGGTCTTGTTGTTGTGTAATCCATTCAGCAATCTTCTTGCTTTGTTCTGCAATTGATTCTGATTGGTCTTTAATTCTCTTACCTTGAAACTTCAATAGGTCTTGTTGAGATTGTGGTTGTGCCATGTTTAAGACTCCTTAGTCTGTTTTATTGGGTTTGGTCGAGTAAAAGGTAGAACCTCAAATTCTACTTGAACTCGATATTCTTCTTGACTGATTTTATTTAGTCCATCAATCCAAGTTTTCACAATTGGATAATACTTATTATCCCACTCTTCTTTCTTTGCATAATCTACATGATATACAAAAATCTTAATCAATTCTAATCTATCTTTTTTCTTTTGGTCTGCATTATCTAAGAAATCGTCAAGAAAGTTATCTAACTTAAAATAACCACTACTGATAGAATATGCATCAGAATTATCGGTTCTTGCTTTTCTTAGTTTTTTCTCTAATCTATTTTTATCTGAACCTTGAGTATAATCTATTATTATATGCCCAGATGGAATACCTTTTTGTGACTTAATCTTTTTCTCTGCATGATAGACAAGACTTCTCTGAACATAGGATTTCTGATATCCCCATTTTTCCATTTCTTCGTAGATAATATCTGAACTAGGTGAGATATTTTTCTCAAAATGTTTATCAACAATCCATGCAATTGCTTCATCATCATCTGTTGGTAAACTTGGTTTCTCGTGTTGTGGGTTTAATCTTCTACAAACTGTCTCTAATTCATCATCAGTAAGTTTACTCCACTCTTCTTTAGGAACTAACTGGTGTGGAAGTTCATGAACTTTTCCAGAGTCTATTGAAGCTTGGGTTGTGTGATTACCTTGAAAAAGAAGATGTTCACCTTCACCATCGAAATCTTCAAGAACGATAATTGGTTCCCAATTTCTCATATCACCTTTATTGGTATTGATATTATCTTGAAGTTTTAATTTGTGTTTCCTGTTTATAACTTTATGTCTAACTTGGAATCTTCTCATCTTCTCAACATCTGCAAGCAAGATACTATCTCCAAGTAGGAATTCTTTATTCCTTAGTTTCTCAGTGAAGGAATCCATTGCATCTAAGTTACCATGTTTCCTTACATACTTTCCACCACCATTATTATTGTTGTACCAATCGTCATTATTAATTGCATCTACTGAATGTAGTATTCTATATTCTTGTGTTGCCATGTCTTCTTTAGTTCCAACTTCCATTTCTTCATGGTCATATGGATACCTACTCATATCTTCTTTAAGTTGTTTATTCAACGATGAGTGTAGATAACTATCACCTTTACCAACTTGTGCTGTCCATCCTACATAATAGAAAGGTGGCTCTGGTTTATCAATTGTTATCTTATATAATTTTGCTTCTATAGACATGGTATATTCATAAATAAAATCTGGCGGGATGGGAACTCGTCAATACTACAAGAGCTAGTATTATAAGTGTCCTCTTTGTATATGGTCAGTTCCCTGTCCCTGCCCGAGCTTAACGCCCCTATTATTAAATAACTAGGAATCATTGTTGTCTGCTCTCCAACGCTGAAACCTTTCCAACATGCTTAGTTTTTTCTCTTCACTAGCATATTCCCAAGTGGATTTACCTGTCTTGGATTCTATAATCTGTTTATCTCCATTATTGAAATGGTAGACTACATATCCACCTTCACCAATAATCATTTTAACTTGTTTGCCCCACTCTTCTGCTTTTAAGAGTTCTATTTGGTTTTGTACCACATCTGAAAATTCTGTCATTGTATTCAAAAGTTATTCCTTATATCCTTTACTAAAACTGTTGCAAGGAAAAATACATATAACCACACTGGGTCTAAAAACAATTTTGTTATCCATTTCATTCTGCGTAAGGATTGTTAAGTTTTGTTACTGCCATGTTGAGTAATCTATCCTTAGATACTTCAACTCCATAATGGGAAGTTGCACCATTCGATGTAATCTTCCATCCTTTATCTTCACCATAAACATATACAATCAATTGTTTTATGTTCATTTCGGAAATTAGGGCAAGGTTTAACCCTTGCCCCTTTCCTTTAGGAGAGTTCTTTTTATATTGGGATGTCATTTTCCTCTGATTCCTCAATCTCTTCTTCTTGACCTAACACACCTTCATCAACTTTAGTGTAGAGGTCAAGGAAGGCTGCTTTTGTATCATCATCGAACCTTGCAAGACAAACCTCGATAGACTTCAACTTATCAGTGAACATTGAGAATGCTTTTGCAATGTGAACCAACCTTCTAGTTGAAATCACTTCATCAACTGCACCTTCGTAGAAGGACTTTCTGATAACATCAGCCCAGTCAACTAGTTTCTCTGCAAACTCATCATCACTGACTCCAAGAAGTTCAAAATCTTTCTTGATGATTTTTTGTTCAGTTCTCACTGGTGGATAACTTTGTTCCAAAGTAATTGCAAACCTTTCAAGGAATGCTTCATTCAAGATGTTAGTTCCTATGAACCTTCCATCCTCAGAACCTTTACCTTTTGTATTTGCAGTGGCACAAATTGTGAAACCATCTGCTGGTTCTACATACTCACCAGTTTTCTTGATTAAGTATCCTTTACCTTCCAAGATGGATTGTAGACACATAATCTTGTTTGATGCAAGGTCAACTTCATCAATCAAAAGAACAGCACCTTTCCTCATTGCTTTAAGGACAGGGCCTTCTCTGAACATGATGTTTCCATTCACTAAAGTGTTGGAACCAATTAAATCATCTTCATCAGTTTCAATTGTGATGTTAACTCTAAATAATTCTTTTTTAAGTTTGGCACAAATCTGTTCCACCATTAAGGTTTTACCATTACCACTCAATCCAGTTATGAACACTGGAAAGAAAATGCCAGATTGAAGAATTTTCTTAAGGTCAGTAAAGTGACCAAAAGGAACATAGTTCTCAATCTGAGAAGGAATCACTGAAACATTATCGTCCAGTACATTCATACCAACTCCAGTTGAAGGAATGTTAACTACTTCAACAGATGGTGTATTTGCTACTTCAGCAACTGCACCATAATTCTCTGGCACTATGGACTCAATTGAATAAGTTCCATATCCAGCTTTAAATTGTGGTTTTCTAATTAACCACGATGGGAAAGGAATATTTGCTGTATCACAAACTTTCCTTACTGTCGATTTTGAAAACTCGACTTGGCCTGGAAACTGCTCTGAGCAAGCATCCAAAAACCTATAATGATTTGCATTCAAATTCATATTTTCTCTCCTATAAAATTCCAAATATTACTGGGATTGTTATTAATCCCAAAACCAAAGATTGATAAATTCTGAAACCTATCGGAATCTCTATCAGTGGTGTTATGTTTAATCTCTTTATCATGTAGCTATTATACTAAAAAGTGTACCCATGTGTCAACTTTATGCAACCTTTTTGATGAAATGTTGAAGGATTTTTCTCTGAGATAGTTTGTTATTTCCCATTCTCTTCATTGCACCCTTCAATGCTTGTTTACTTGCACCAGCATCTACATCTAAAGTATCATCTTCTGATACAATCTGCATCTTTTTGATGTTTAGAAGGTAGAATTCTTTGTAGCCAGACTTGTCTGAGCAAGGAACTTTGAATCCACCATCTTTTCTGAATACTTTATAATCTTCTTTGTTCTTTACACTTTGGTCGTAGTAACCAAGTTCAGATTTTCCAAACTGACTTACTGCATTATCAAAAGCTCTATGACCTTGTTTGCATAGGAAGAACCCAACAGTATCAACTCCAGTAGTTTTTTCCAACCACTTTAATAGAGTATCAGTTCCACTTTGTTCATAATTTCTTCCAGCATACTCGAAAGTACCTAAAGTTTTTCTATCGTGGAAAAATTGTTTTCTAGCATAACCTTGTCTAAGACCACTACATTGGAAACTTTCACCATCTGTTAAAGTAACAAATTGTAGTTTATCAATGTTGTAGTTATTTTTGAAATCTATAATGTAGTCTCTCATGATTACTAAAGACTCATCAAGTGGTGTACCACTTAAGTTATAGTTCTGAGCACCATAACAAGGATTATTAAATTTATCAGAACTTGCTCTCCAGTAAAACATTGAATCAACTTGAATCATAAGTCTCATTACCATTTCTTTGAAATCTCTTTGATTCATTTTATCTGAGAAGAACTCAAATAATTTAATTTTACCAATGTAAACTTCTTTCCTATCAATGGCTCCTTGAGTTTTTTCTCTTTCTTCTTCGTAGTTTGATTCATCATCTGCTCTGTAACCATCAGAGAATGCATATACTCTATGAGGGATACCAACTCTTCTGGCAAACATTGTAAGAACTATACATTGTTCTAAAGTCTCTGCAATACAATCAGCCATTGAACCACTCCAGTCTACTAACATAAGTAGACCATGATTTTTACCATCTGGCACAACTGTAACCTTTTTAAAGATATCATCTTTGATTAGGTAGTTTTGGATTTTCTGCATATCAATCTCACCACTTTTAGCAGTCATTGCTTTTTTGTAGTTTGATGCAGCCTTTCTCATATCAAATTCTTTTGCCATGTAGTTGACGATGTTTTTGTTATGGTCTAAAAACTCATTGACATATCTCCAAACATCATCGTAGTTGTCACATGTAACATATTCATCTTTGGCATTATCCCAAGTTTCTTTACCAAAATTTTTCTCTTGACCTTCTTTTAATTCCTCAAGAACTTTTTTGTAAGTGATTCTATAATCATCAAATTTAATATCTTTAGTTTGTAATGAAACATAAGAATTGTCTTTATTGTGCCATTCTTTTTCTTCATTATCATCATGAAGGAAGTGTTCTTCATTTTGTCTTGAAATTTTATCAGTCATTGATTCACTGTATTCACCAGCACCACTTCCACCTAAATCTTGTTCTGTTTTTATTTCTTTTTCTTTTTCTGATTCTTCTTTTTCACCTTCATCACTAGAACCATCAGTTTCATTTTCTTCTTTAGTTTCTTTTTCTTCTTCATTGAAAATATCATCGGAAACTGGTGAACCAAAAGAATCCATTTCTTCTTCTGCTTCTTCATCACTTTCCATATCCATTGAAGATGAACTATCTTCATCACCAATATCTTCTAGACCATCTTCATCTTTAAATTGTGGAACCAATTGTTGACTAGGGTCTTCTTGTGGTTCTACCACTTCATCCTTAGAAAGTTCAAATAGGTATTCTGCCATCTTAACAACTTTATCCCAAGTATCCATCTTGGTATTAATTGCAGTGATGATTTTTAATTCTTTATCTGAGAAATCAATCATTAAAGTATGACCTACTTTAAAGTAAAGATTGATTCTATCGATGAATGCAAGTTTATTTACATCCTTTTTTGAGACCCCAAAGAAATCAAGGTCATTGTGTAATTCTTTATATGCATCAAAGAATGCTCTTCTTAATCCAGCATATTTTTCTTTGATTGCTTTTTCAATCCTAACATCTTCTAGGACATTAAGATAACCTTTAAATTTTGCACCTTTGTATGTACCATTATCAAATATTGCATCGTGCCATCCTTCTTCTGGAGTATGTAATGCATGTGATACTTCATGACCCATAAAGAGGTCATAAAGATTTGCAGACATATCATCTTTAAGAATTGGGCATACTAATTTCCTTGCTTTAAGGTCAAAATATGCAGTAGGTGTTTTCCTATGTTCTATAACTAAATCCTCAGTAGCAAGTAATCTTGCCAAAGAGTCTTTTTGATGTCTTGTAAAATTTCCCATTTCCATACTGCTATTATACAAAATTATGCACCCATGTGTCAATTGTTATCTGGCGGTCTGTAAGGGAATCGAACCCTTCTCTCTGCCGTGACAGGGCAGTATTCTTACCGATGAACTAACAGACCATTTAGCTATTATACTAAAAAGGGCACCCCTGTGTCAATTCTGGAGAGATAATGGAAATATTACAGTTTTGTGACAATACTGTGACAACTGTGCATATATAATAGTATGAAAAAGGAATTGAAAAAGAAAATAAATAGATTTCATAAGTTGATGAAATCTGGAAGGTTACATAAGGTTGCAAGAGCAGCGGGTGTTATGACATATGAAAAACATGTACATCCACTAGATAAACAATTAAAACAAGCGTCTAATTAAAATTACTTTCTACGAATGAATGCCAACGAGGGTCTTTATACTGATATAAGGTGGTAGGTTGAAGTCTCAATATTCTCTCTCGCACAAAATTTAATGGTTGGTCAAGATATTCAAACCAATCTACCATAACATATGGATTAGAATCTTTTCCTCTCTGGGATGCTTCTTTAATCATTGGTCTTAGTTTAAAATACAACATAGGATTCAACAAAAATACTTTAGATTGGAACATTAGAGATATAACCTTCCATCCTTGCATGTAAGTTCCACCTATCTCATATTCAACTCTGAGAAGTTCTCCAAAACCATCATCACCATATCCACTCACAATATGTCCAATATCATGAGTATCAACTATCCAGTTTGAGAATGCTTTTTGTGGGTTAATGTATTTGTTTGATTGTAGAAAATTGAAATCTGCATACTTAGGGTCAAGTTGCATTTTGTTTAAATGCCAACCAACAGAGTTCTTTGGATATTCTTTTAATAAAGGTAATCGTTCGCCTCTAGAATATCTAATACCTTGTGAACTTGATGCCCACTTAGAAATAGTATTGTCTGGAGAGTTTCCATTGAACGCATGATTCACATCCAAATAAGACTGAATGTTCTGCTTAGATTTGGCAAGTTGTAAGAGTGCTTTAATGCCCCTTAAGGGTTTTACTCTCTTAAGATATATCATCCTTTCTATTTTCCCAAATGTTCCCAATCATCCATAAAAGCGTTACCCACGCTGAGAAAATTAGTCCCCACTTAAAGAATAGAAAAGGCATTTCTATTATAAACCAGAATGTTTCCATAAAAGTGGTGCGGGGACTTTCATCCCCACACTCCATGTAATTACTTAATTAAAAGTTATAACCTAATGATACAGATATGTTATCTAATGCTTCACCTCTGAATGCACTTGATAAAACATGAGCCCCAACTGATACATTGTTATTAAACAAATATGTTATGTTTAATGCTTTGTAATCGTTGTTACTGTCTATCCTACCATATTCTAGATTTACATCAACTACTGGTACAAACCAAGCATCGTAGGTTCCAACAATAAATTGGTTCCCACTGTCTTCTGTATCTCTAAAATATTTAATACCAAAATCACCTACAGTTGCTTTCACATAGATTTCTTCTGATGTGTCGATAACTTCATCATATCGGTATTGTACAAATCCAACATCTACATTTATATTTTCAGATAATGCTATTGCATATCCACCATATAAATCGTATTCCCAATCGGCTTCGTTATCAAAATCAACTTGTCCAGCCCATACTCCACCATAAAATCCTTTTGAATTTGCTTCAAGATTTAGGTTGTATGAGGGATTACCAGCTGATTGTGATACACCTCTCCAAATGTAGTCGGAACTTATACCAACTGAGCCACTAACATCACTCCAAACGAATGGTGTCATACTCATTAATAGTATTAATAATAACTTTCTCATAAAAGTTTCTCCATGACCTAATTAGTTACTAACTTTGTGGAAAGTAGGTCTCTTTCCACCAATGACGAAGAGTTTCCATGTCCTTCTCACTATCTCCAGATGCTGGAAGGGTTCCTCTATAGAGTCCCGCTCTTCCTTCACCACCTTGAGATTGAAGTTCCATGTTTCTCCATTCTGTAGTGTACCAACATGGTAAGGTGTATCGGTCTTTACCTTTACATGCACTTACCTCATGCCAATACTTCATTCCTTCAAAAATGGCAACCATTCCTTGTTTGGGTTTTATTTCGTACCCGCCCTCGAATATGGTTAACCCATCGTCAAAGTCATCGTTCAAATAAAGGATGGATGCATAATCTGTAAATGGGATTATACACATTTCATCTTCTTTATCTGAACCCATAGTGTCAATATGTGTTTCCTGTGGAACACCTATCGGCCACCTCATGATTTCAGTCTGTTCTGGATAACAACTTTTATTGAAATGAGACCAGACTTTTGCAACAACATCGTATTGATATTTTGCAATTGTTCTTTTAACCTCTAAGTTATTTATAAACTCATAAGGTATTCTTCTGCCATTATATACAGTTGTAGGGTCTGAATGTGTTACTTTATTCTGATTTGCTTTGTGGTACTTTATCAGTAGGTTGCACTCCTTCGGAGTCAGACAACTGTGTATTAAAATAACCTCTGGATTCAAGTTCCCTAATTTGTTTTTTGAATCGTTCATATTGTTTAATTCTTTTATTCTTTTTCTTAACTGCTCTTTCTAATTTTATTTGACTTGCGTGGTCAATAAAGAGAACACCATCTAAATGGTCAAGTTCATGTTGAAAACATCTTGCACTATAACCATCAAACATTAGTTCTCTAACATCACCATCTTCATTTTGCCACCTAGCAGTTATGGCTGCAGGACGAGTTAAGTGACAGAAAATACCTTCCAGTCCACCAGTGAGGCATCCTTCTTCTATCACAACAGTTTCCTCAGAGAACTCTATTATCTCTGGGTTTGCAATAAACATGCACTCGTCCTTATCCTTACCTCTCATCACGAACACTCTGTAAGGAACACCAACTTGTGGTGCAGCCAACCCTATACCATTTTCTTCCATCATGGTATTGATTAACTTATCTTTGAGTTCCATTGTATCCATAGGTGGATTCTCAAAGTCGTATACTTTTGCCTTTTCTCTAAGGACTTTTTCATTTTTTGCTACTAATTTCATTTTCCCTCTAGACCTGTTTCACTACCAAACTCTTTACATTGAAATACCACTGAGTATCTTGCTACAGTAGTATCTCTTGACACTAAACCACCTTTATGTGGTATTTGTCCTTTAAAACATACTACATTTCCTGGCGTACATGCAACTGCACATCTAATGAACTGATAGTCGTCATCAAAGAACAAAGTTTCTCCACCCATTATTTGGTTATCCCATTCTGGATTGATATAAACTATTATTGTATAATCATACCAATCAGTATGACCCCATGTATTATCACCATGATTAAATGCATTTATGTATTGTTGTATTGGTTCTAAATGATGAAACCCACACTGGTCATTAATAGTATTCCAAATCTCTTCCATTAAGTCAAATCCTAATGGTGATTGATTATCTACATCTGAAATCTTAGAACTTATATTTGGGTCTGCATTTATCTGTTCTATAACATCTGGTTTATTAAAGTTGGCTTGCCATGCTTTTGCTTGTTCAATAACTTTACCATCTGTTGTCTTTTCAGAAGATGCACATTGTCTAAAGTATGCATGACTATTCATCTTATTAAACCAATCAAACAACTGGTCATTAGAAACTACATTCTCATATAGTAATATACCTTCTGAATCAATAAAATCTATGCGTTTTGGTTCTATCATTGTACTATATCAATTTTATATTCTTCCTTAAAATCTGTTGTTTGTAATTTATTCCACATATCTTCAAATGCACCTTCATCCTTAATATACTCTTTCATATCTTCTACTGGATGTGGAACTATCTCAGTAAACCAATCTTTGCATTGGTCTTGAGTTAAATCTAATTCACATTCCTTCATGAATACTTCTGGAGCATCCTCTAATGATTCGTAAACACAATATGCATCTGTACATATTTCTTGTGATGCTTGAAGATATCGATTAACAGACTCTAGGAAGAGTAATACTTGTGTTTTAGAAATTTCAAGATTACCTTTTAGTTTCTTTCTAACCCCTAGTATGTAGTCTGCACTCTCTTTGTTCCATGCATGAAAACCATTTTTGTTTACCTCTGCACCACCAATCATAGCAATGGTACATGATATAAACCAATCTTTAAGTTCTCTTCTATGAAGATTAACTATCTTATACCCCATCTTCTTTAAAGTTTTCCAATGTAATAAATCTGTTCTCCATTCATTCCATGCACCAAAGACACCAAAAGGTGGTAGTTCATTAAGTTCGTTTCTTACAAACATTAACTCTTTGTATATCTTTTCTGAGTCTCCACCAAATGGATGTGGCATTCCATACACATCTAATGCAATTCCAACAAATGGTTCTATTGGATTTCTTATATGTTTAAAATATGGTGAATCCTCTACACCCTCTCCAGTTGACATTACTGAAATTATTTGTTCTTCAACTGCATCCTTATATCCTTGCCAAGGCCTAGGGTCTTGAGAAAGACCACTAGATTTTCTATAATCATTCCATGATTTATCTTGTTTAATATAATTATCCACAATTATTTGCCATGACTTATACAATCCAGTTCTTGCATGACTATTAAGAATAATTCCCTTCTTGGTACTCTTTCCTACATCCCAAAGTTCACCCATTATTCTGCTATCCTACTAAAGTTTTTAACCTTCTCAAATTTCATGACATGTCTAAACTTCTCATTTAGAATGTCCCCTTTGTGTGAAATAATAAAGACATTGGTATCGTTTCCTAATGTTGTTAGTATTTTCATGAACTCATCAGTACCACCCTCATCCAGTGAACTGTCAAAGACTTCATCTAACATCAATAGGTTTGTATTCACACTATTCTTTAACTTTGCAATTGCTCTCCAAGTGAATAACAATGCAAGGTCAATTCTCATTTTCTCCCCTTCACTAAAGTTTGCATAAGAAAAATCGTCTCTATATCTAGACTTTATATTCTCATTAAAGTTCTCATCTAACTCAAACTGAACAAAGAAGTCCATTGAAGCAAGATATTTATTAATCAACTTATTCATTACTGGAAGATATTGTTTAACAATTTTGGTCTTAATACCACTATCCTTCAATAAGAAAGCTGCAAGGTCATAATAATGTCTCTTATCTACAAGTTCTTCTTTTCTAGTGTCGTGTTTCTTTAAAGCTTTTGTTTCTATTCCCAACTTCTTGGAATCATCAGACTGTTTTTCTGATACAAGTTTATCAATCTCTTTGTTGATTTTCGTGATATATTGTTGCGATGCACTAATCTCATTCTGTTTCTTAGATACCTTTCTGTTGATATCATTGATTTGTTCTTGCACCTCTTGGATATCTTCGAGTTGTTTTTCGAGTGATGCAACCTTCTGTTCGAGTTCTTTGATTCCCCTCGTGATTTCTGTGTTCGTGCCTGCAATCTCTTCGAGTTTCTTTTCCTTGAAGTCGTCTTCCAAGTCATGTTTACATGTGGGACAAGTCTTTGTATGCTCATAAAAGTCTAGTTGTTCCTCACCTTTAGTAAATGCATCGTGTAGTTTCCTTTCAATTTCTACTGTATGTTGTAGTCTATCTTTTAACTTTTCAAAATCTTTTATCTTAGGGTTTAGATTATCTTCTACTTCTTGTAAAAAAGAATCTATTTCTACTTGTAGGTCTTCTACATGGGATTCAGAATTTGCAATACTATCTCTAAAGTCTGCAACCTTTTGTCTACGATTTTCACCTAATGCTTTAATATGACCTTTGTATGTATCAATTCTATCTTGTGATAATTTAATATCATATTCAATCTCTTGTAACTCAGTCTTCATTGCACCTTGTCTAATCTTTAAGATATCATTCATAATAGAGAATATGTTGATATCAAGTATATCCTCAATAATACCTCGTCTATCATTAGTACCCATTTGCATGAAAGGTGTAAAGGTTGAACTACCAAGTATTACTACTTGAGTAAATGCCTTGTAGTTTAATTTTAGAATTTGTTTTTCGAGATACTCTTGATAGTCTCTCATGTTTGCATCTTGATTAAGTAACTTACCATGTAGATACACTTCAAAGATATTTGGTTTTGCACCACGAACAACTTTGTATCTCTTCTGTCCAACTGAGAATTCAATCTCAACTACCATGTGCCTACCATTAATAGTATTAACTAACATGTTTTTTGAAACTTTTCTAAATCCTTTTCCAAATAGTCCAAAGCATAATGCATCTAACATTGTAGATTTACCACTTCCATTCTCACCCACAACTAGACAGGCTTTTCTTTTGTCTAGAAAAACTTCTGTAAATTTGTTGCCTGTGGAAAGAAAGTTTTTGTACTTTACACTATGAAATCTTATCATATCCCAACTTTATAAATTCAGATTGTATCTTGATTGCTTCATCTAATTCAACTGTTTTTGTTGATGTGTATGTTCTACCTATTGGAGCACTGTGCATTTGAGTTACCTCAGTGATGTCTACTACATCATCTTCTAAGATTCTAAAATGTACTGTATGTCCTTCACATGTATAGGAACCACTGTATACTATTCCATTCATATTATATATTACTCGTTTCAAATATTAACATCCAGAGCCTCTGAATAAAGAGACCTCATCAAATGTTCTAGTTTAGATTTTTCTCCAGAGATTTCCATCCCTTCTATATGTTTAGTTAAAATTGTAAGTGTATCTTCTGCATCTGATAGTGCATCATCGTCATCCATCATATCGAGGTTGCCGTGGTCTTCTACAACTTTAAAGTCGATTACATCTGCTTTTGTAATCTTTTCAATAAACATGTCAAACCAATATGGTTGGTCTTTACTCATAACAACCACTTTGACAAACATATCTTTTAAATGTGAGAAATCTTTTTCTTGAATTGACTCCATTGTTTCTTTGGAATCATCATAGAATACTTTTTCAAACATCCTAATAGGGTTTGCAACTGGAAGTACCTCTCTTGTTTCTGTATCAAATATATGAAAATATTTTTTATCTCCATAATCTGACCAAGTGAATTCCATTTGAGAACCCAAATATCTTAGGTTGTTCATTTCTGATTTGGTGTGGAAATGTCCACTATAAACTTTATCAAATCTTTTGAAGGTATCCAGACTCAAACCATGAGTTGAATAATAGCCTGGCATCATCATTGCACCTTCGATTTCTAGATGACCCATTGCAATAGTAGCATTGGTTGTGTCTAGGTGTTCTACTGTGTCATCGATGTTTGTTCTATGAATCCAAGGCACTAAACATACTTTACACCCATCATAATCTTTAGTAATTACATCACCATAGATTTTTATATTAGGATGGTTTAATAGTGCTTGTGGTGAATTGACTTCGGATGTATTCTTATAATACAAGTCATGATTACCAAGAATTAAATCCATAGTAATACCATACTCATCAAGATGGTCAACAAAGTGTTCTTTGTTTTTCTGTAATGATAAGAAATTAATACCAGTTCTCTTGTCAAAGTAATCACCAAGATGAACTATATGTTTGATGTCGTGTTCTAACAGATAAGGGAAAAATACATCTTCATAAAACTTTCTTTGTAGTTCGTGAAATTGTATGTTATCGTTACGAACACCACAATGTGTGTCGTTAAGAATAGCAAACTTCATTATTTTTTTGTGGACTGATAAAAGTTTTCAACGCCTTTATTAGATTGGGTTTTTTTCTTTTTACCTCTAGGTTTATAGGTTATTTCATTCATATTGTCTTGTAAAAACTCAACATACGAATTTGAATACTGATTGGTGTCACCATCCATAGTGTCTACCATGTCTGTTAATATTCCAGAATTCATAATTGCCTTCTGTTTAATTGCAGACTGTTTCTTTTCTTTCTGGATTCTTCTTAGGAATGCATAGTAAATAATTTGTGTGATATATGCGAACGCATTTTGAGATTTCTCTGGGTTGAAGTTGTTTATATATTGTAAACAGTTTTCAATTCCATCACAAATCATTTCATCCCTATAAGAATAGTTGATAAAATTTGGTTTAGTCGATAACCTTGTTGCAATTTTATAAATGCACTCACCAATATACTCGGAAACTCTAGGTGGTTCCTTTCCATCTTTGACTGCTTTCCTAACTGCAAGGTTATGTTCTGTAATCGCTGCTGTGAACTCTTTGTTATTTACATAGTGTTCTGGTTTTGCTTTTTGTGCCATATGTATCTATTATACTCCATAATGCATATCTGTCAATAGTTATTTTCATCTAATAGTAGAAAAAAAGACTTGACAGCTTTTAAGTTCGATGATAAAATAAATTGTGTCCCAAAGGGAAGGATATATTACTATAAAGGGATGTTAATGAATAGTCCTTTTATTGTCTTCATCATCTATTATCATATCTTGCAGTTCTTCTTCTATATCAAACTGGACATCCCCTAGTTCGTTATCGACATATTGTTTGACTTGTTGTTCCATAAGTCTGCGAAATGCCTTTCCTTCTGCAAGTTCTTCCTTTGGTGTTCTTACCTGTAGACCCACATGGTCTCGTATCTGTACCCAGTCATCTACCCCTTTCTTATAAAAATCCACAAATTGTTGTGTAATACTACTAAAGTAGGATATGTCTGTCAGTCTCATTATAATGTGGTCTTCACTTGTATATGGTATTAAAGGTGATAGTTTCATTATTGTTCCTTGTCCTAACATGGAAGGAACAATATCTGCAATCATAGGCATGATTAACTTCACCTCTTGGTTTGCTTTAATTGGTTCCACAACAGAAATGATGTGTTCACCAGTGTTTAATCTTAGATATTTGTAATTCATTTGAATTTAATGTTGTGTATTGTGTATGGGAATTTCTCCCTATTGTAAGTATTTATCCTTTCTTTAAAGTGTTTTAGAGTATAATTTTCTTTTTTTCCAAAAGATAAATCGTCTGCAATATCATATACAGTTGCTTTTCCAGTCTTTCCTTTCCTTAAAACTCTTCCAATTGACTGTAAAATCCTTATTTTTGACTTAGAAGGACTTGCAAATACTATATTATCTAGGTTTTCTATATTAATTCCAGTAGAGAAAGTACCATATGATGCAATAATAATGGCATTATCTGACTTCTCTACTATTGCTCTGGCCTCTTCTCGTGCAATAGTGTCAGTCTTACCATATATGAAGAATAAGTTACCACCTAGTTGTAGGAAGTCATTATATAACCCCTTTCCATGTTTTTCTACATATTGGAAGAGAATAAGGGTATTACCACCCCTATCTTGTACTAAATTACGAATAAAACGATTTCTTTTGTTATTATCTACCAAAAATTCCATTTCTCGTTGATAATCCATCTGAACTACCTCTTTGGATGTAGTTTTTGGGTATTGAAGTACCAAACATTGGACATTTAAGTCTGCAAGAACTCCATCATCGATAAGGTCACTAGAAGTAGTAACATAACGAGTGGGCCCGAATAGTCCTTCAAGAACGAGTTTATGTGTTTGTGAATCATCTAATGTACCTGTTGTTCCATATCTATGTGTGATGTCTTTCATCTTCTCTAAGATACCTGTAAGTACCTTTGCTTTGAATAAATGTGCCTCATCACCAAACACACATCCAAAATGGCTGTAGAAGGCCCTAGGCATCCTGCTAAGGGTCTGCCAAGTAGTAACTACTATCTCAGTATCACCTACCTTATTACCACCATACATTTTATCGATAGGTTTATTATACCCATATCCCTCGAAATCAGTTGCCATCTGTTCTACCAGAGAGGTTGTGGGTACTATAACTAATACTGGTTTCTTGTGAACTTTTAAGAAATGTCGTGCGATGCAATAGATAATAAGAGACTTACCGCTAGCAGTAGGTGACACCAAAAGAGAGCGTCTGTACTTAATAGCATGCGATATAGCTTCACTTTGATAATCTCGAACCTCGAAGGGTAGTTGTAAGTTTTCAATAAATCCCGCTTCTTGAACATCAGTTTCCCAATTATATCCTTCAATGTCATATTCCCTATCCTTAGCAAATTGATATAATGCATAATACAATCCTGTATATAGTTTCTCATTATTGTATAAACGAATATTACCATCCCAATACCTGTTCCTAACAGAAGGCATAAACTTTGCCCCCGGCACTGGAAATGTAAAATATTCTGAAATTTCTCTTTGAACTGACTCGTCTGATGTAACTCTTATATGAGTTTCATCAATTTTGTCTATTTGAATGGTGGCCCGCATACCCAACCTACTAGTGAATGTCTTATACCTTTGGTAACAGGCATAACTCTATGATGTAATATAGAACTAAAAAAGATTGCACTTCCTTGTTCCATTGCTCTAAATGGTATCGTCTCTTCAATTAAACCCCAATCTGTCTGTGCAATATTCCTTGTAGGGTCTATATATTGGAATTTCCCACCATCATATTCATCTGGATGACATAATTGTATAACATATGATAGTTTACGATATGTACCCACTTGAAGTTCATCGTTTGTAAATAGTGGTTCTTCTTCACTTATATTCTGATATAAGTCTGGCCCACCATCTGCATGCCAGTTATAGTGTTCATCTGGTGCTTTGTAAGTAGTGAATTGACTTGCTTCATGGTAGTTTAAATCAAACCCAAACCATTCTTCATTAGTTTTAACTATCATCGGCCAAATGATATCTTTCTGTAGTTCCCTACCATCACCTATTTTCATATCTCTAGGTAACCACGAAACCCCAGATTTTCGTATATCAACATGTTCACCACCATCACCAATTTGTCCATACTGGTTTTCTGAATGGGTTCCAATATACTTTAGTTCTTCACACACATCAACTGAAAGTGCGTCTTCTATAATAACTAAGGGTTCTCGTAAAAAAGATGGCATAATTTATCCTGCTGGGTTAGTGAATTTTAACCAGTCAATTGCATTTTTAATAGATTGATGTCTCCATGTAAGGATATTTAGTATGTCTTTCAAAACATCAATACACTCAGTAAGATATTCCAACTTAAGTTTAAGGTCTGTTAAGTCTTTATCTGCATTGAAATAGTAGTTATAATCTGCCTTTAAGACCTTATGTCCTTCAAATGGGTCATAAGACCATCCCAGTTCATCTATTTCTTCTTTAGATAACTTATCAGTATACCACAACCACTTCTTCTTGAGAAGAATGTTATATTCTACTTCGTATTTTTTATAGTTGAGTCTTTTAGATGAGAGTTCATCTAAGTATTTTGAGTGTAATTTTGGAGTTTCAAGCGAGACTTTATCCATGTCTATCTTATCGATGACACTATCTTTTGCCCACTCTTCTCGGATTTTTTCTAAATTCATACTATAATTATACCACAAAATGGTAATTTGTCTACCTAAAAAGGGTTAGTTATCACTATACCTATTAGATATCCACAAAAGAAAAAGACCGCTGCCCAAACTGGTTCAGCTTTGCAAAACTCCCACACTTCTTTCCAATATTCTTTCACTGTTCATATTAAGATGTTGTAGCAATCTCAAAGTAGGTAAATGCAAAAGTAGCATTACAAACTACATAAGGATTGTCTGTTGTTGTTGTATCCATAGTAACCTCTGCAAGTGTTGTCGGAAAACAATCATATATTCTAACATAACGATTAGGATTATTGGCTGCAGTTGTTACTACCATTGTCATATCGGAATACATTTTCTTAGGGTCTCCAGAATCATCGAACTTTTGTCCAACTCTATCGTTTGCCCCTATTAATTTTCTATACTCATTGGAATCATAGCCAGGAGCTATTTGAATCATCCAAGTGTATAGTTCTCTCCAGTTTTCAAGGTTTTCATCTACGATGAAATTAACATTGAACTCTGAAAATGCAACTCTATCGCCAGGCATCTGTGGTTGTATTCCTAACCTAGTTGACTGTGCAAGTGCATTTAAACTAACTGATGGTATATTCGCACCAGTTGCAAAATACTTTGTTGAGGGTAACTTTGCAATTACCAACTCAAATTGTGTAGGTGATAAGTATGAAAGATTATCTGGTAAATCACCAGCCCAAGTTGCTACATCTATACTTCTAGTTGTCATTTACTTCCCTCATATGGGATATCATTCCATCTATAGAACTTCTTAGTTGGATAGTGATAAAACCACCCCCTATACTTATGTTCTGATAAAGGAATTTTAGATTCCACATATTTGTATGTGTCCCTATCCATTGTTTTCTATATATTCAACAACAGCACCTACAGTTGTTAAATTCTCTGCGTCTTCATCTGGAATATCTATTTCAAATTCTTCTTCAAACTGTAAAACTAGTTCAACAGTATCTAATGAATCTGAACCTAAATCATCCATAAAGTTAGATTCTAGTTTAGAATCTACATCAAGGTGGTCATTTACTATCTTAATGACCAAATCTTTTACTTGTGACATTATTATCCTCTAACTTCTTCTATAGCTTCTGGTACTTCCACTTCGATTTCTTCTTGTGGAATTACTGGTAGAGATATAGTGTCGGCTTGTTTCTGCCAGATTATCTTACCATCTTCACCATGTAAATGGTGTTGCAGTAAACCATGTTTAACATCGTCTCCAATATTGATTCTAATATTCTGTTTACCTTGCATCTTAGAATCAAAATGAGCTTTCCTTTCACTCATAGTGTCTGCACTCCAAATAGCTGCAAGTATAACTGCACCACTTATCATGTACACGGCACCTTTGATTATTTCTTTAATCATAATTAATTACCCCTTTAATAAAATGGCAAGTAGGATTGCAATGAGTAATATATTCGTTAAGAATATCTCGAATGCAAGTATTGTATGATACCAGACCCATCTAGCTTTGTAGATATCTTCTTCGGTCTTCCCACCACTTCTTTTTGTTATTATTTTATCTAACCATTTCATCATATACACTATTATTTATAAGATTAAAAAAGCAGGTATATAAAAAAAGGGTCTCCGAAGAGACCCTTTAATCGTTCTGACTTGAAAAGTTCTTATAGAATATTTTCTACTTCGACCTTTCTGTAGTAGAAGTTACTTCCTGCTGATGCAAGACCATCACTTGGAGACGAACCTACGAATGGATTTGAAATCATTCCATATCGAGTTTTGAAACCAATTTTTGGTTGGAAAGTATTTTCACCAACCGCACGAACCATTTGTAATGGAACATATGGGCAGTAGAATATACCAGCATCATAAGGATTGGAACCTCTATATCCAACAGTCATGTAACCTTCGTTACTGTGACCACTTACTGGGTCTAATGTGTAGTATGGGTCAATATAGACTTTATACTTACCATTAAGAACACCAGCAAAAGTATTACCAGCATCGTCAACATTTAGGTTAGTTGAGAGAGCAGGAGCGTAGTCAAGTACACCAGCCATAGCTAGTGCAGATGCTACATCAGAAGAACAAAGGATAAAGTTACCCTTTCCTCGTCTTGATTCTCTTGCAATTGTGTTAGCTTCTCTTTCTACATGGAAGAGCATGCCTTTAAATTTCTCAACTGACCAACGACCAGATGAATCAACATCTAGGTCAAATCGACCAGCATTAGCAGTACCAGACTGAGCACCAGTTTTAGCTTGAACATTAACAGTTCTTACAACTTCTCTGTTGATTTCCGCAAGGATTTCAGCAGACAATATGTTTGCAAGTTCTGTTTCTGCGTCAAGACCATGAATTGCTTTAAGGTCTTGTGCAAGTTCAATAGTGTATTCTGCTTTGAGAGCTCTAGTTTTTGCAGTTACAGTTGCTTTCTCAATTGTGAAAGCCATACTAGCAAAAGGATTTGAAGCACTGTCACCCAATGCCTCCCCTGCTGCAGTAGTCATACCAGTACCAGAAGCATAAGTGGCTGCATCCCCAAATGGGTCTGTTCCAGCTTGTGTTCCCGCACCAGCGAAATCTGAATCTGCTTCGTCAAATAACGCCTCGGTCATTGCTAACCTTGAAGTGTTATCGTTATAACGAGCTTTCATTGCAAATACTAACCCAGTTGGGCCAGTCATAGGTTGGACACCACAAATGTCGTATGCAACCAAGTTAGGTAGAGACCTACGAACCAAAGAAATTAGGATTGGATCCCAGTTTGAGATACCAGACCCATCGGAACCAACAGCAGCGTTAACTGGTGATGCTTCAGATATCATTCCTCTGTCTTCGTTTAAGGCTCTTTCTTGGTTTTCAAGAACTACAGAAGTGACTGCTCTTTTGTATGAATCATCGATTTTAGGCAAATCAGGATGTTCTAATACCGGCTGCCACTTTTCTTGTAAAGATTCTGACATAAACATAATAGTTTTCCCCTTAAATTTTTACTAATGAAAAGTTAATATTAAATTAACACCACCATTCATTATAGTGGGTTAACCCTCTTTATTGCGGCAGAGTAGGCAGCCATGGTTGGGTCAACGATTTTGTCGTCAGTCGAACCACTTTCTTCTCCTTCACTTGCCACCATCTGTTCGTCTAATTGGACAGTCTCTTTAGCAGAGTTGTCAAAATAAGACTCTTTGATGGTTTTGACATTTGATTCAAACTCATCGTTAAAATCTATGTCTTCGATTAATTTACCAAGTTTCTCAACTTCTTGTTCAGTTAAGTCTTGTGAAACTTCTCGAACCACTTTGTCTTTAACTAGTTCTTCATTGGAAGCAGTTAAATCAATGTTCTTAGAAACTTCTTCGTTAAGTCTCTGTTCAACTTCTTCAACTTTACCAGCAAGTTCATCGACAACATCTAGTTTGTCAGATGGAACTTCAACATAATGGTCTTCAAACAAGTCTTTAAGACCTGTTATAAAATTCTCTGTGAGTTCGGACTTAAGTCCTCTCTCGATTGCAAGTTCGTTATCTTTAACCCACTCTTCTGCAACATATGAAAGGAAAGAATCAACTTTAGTAACAAGTTCTTCTTTGATTTCACCAGTTGTTTCAACAACTCTTTCAAGAGATTCTTTTTCAAGTTCTTCTCGAATTTGGTTTACTTTTGCAGATACAGCAGCTTCAAAAACTACTTTTGCTTTGTTTTGGAATTCTTCTGAAAGTTCGTCTTCACCAGAAATTAAAGCTTCAATGTCATCAGACATATCAATTTCTACTTCTTCTTTCTTAGTTTTCTCTTTGACTTCATCTTCATCATCATCTGACTCATCGTCATCTTCTGAATCGTCTTCGTCATCTTCGACTTCTTCTTTCTTCTCTGTAATAGCAGCGTATGCTTCTTTTACAGTATCTTCGTCCTCTGTCTTGAAATGTTCAGCAATTTTTCTAAGAAGGTCAGCTTTTGTAGACTCATCGACTTCTTCATCGTCATCTTCGTCTTCATCATCTTCATCTTCTTCTTTCTTAACCATTTCAGCATAGAGGGATTTAATTTCGTCTTTTTCCAAACCCTTTAGTTCTTCAATAATTGCACGAAGAGCTTCCATTTTGGTCAAATCTTCTACAACGACTTCATCACTATCAGACTCTACCTCTTCCTGCTTAGGAGCTGCTTTGTCTCCACCTTCTTGGTCACCTTTCCTTTTTTTAGAAGGTTTAGTGGCATCTCCGGCTTTATCAACTGCAGCAACTGCTTTCTTAGGAGCATCTGGGTCTGGGGTAACGGCACCTTTCGCCTGTGGTACAGCTGCACCTTCGACTACTTCGGTTTCTTGGTTTTGTATATCTTGTTCAGACATTTTACTTATCCCCTAGTTTTAAATACTTACTAATTAAAAAACGAGAACATAATTGTTTCTCTGTGTAGTATTTATAAATTTTATAATTTTGAGAAGAAGTTTTTCATGATTTCTAACTTCTTCTCTTCTAAATGGCGTTGTTTGGTTTGTTGAATCTGACTTTTCCAAGATTCAATCTCTTTCGCTTTGAAGATTCCACCCTCTTGAACCCATTCTACACCTTCCATGATACCTTCAACGAAAGCATCTGGTGCAGAAGGGTCTGCAACGATATCAGCAGCGGTTGCTAGCATGAAATCGTCTTGGACATATTGTGCATTTCCTCTTTGTTCTACTGAACCCATACCCCTACTGGACACGCCTAGTTTAGCACCATCATTTAACAGTCCTTTAACTATATTACCCATTGGAGTGCTGAGAATTTTAGCTTTACCTATAAAATTCTTTCCATCTTCCCTTAAATCAGTTATCAAGTGTGATACCCTCTCTAAGTTAATGGTAGGGCCTTCTGGATGACCCAGTTCCCCATATGCACGCTTCTTATTTACGAATTCCTTGATGTATCGATTTACCTCTTTTTTCATCGTTTCGATTGGGTAAATACGACCATTTCTGTTCTTTATTCCTGCTTGAAGAAAGACACCTTCAATATATTGTTCTTTCTTACCATCTTTATTGGTTTCTGTTATCAAATTCACATTATCTGATATTTGTTCTGATATTAAAAACATGTCTCTCTTTCCTTTATTTTATTTCGTGAACCTTTTCTTCTTGTTCACTATAGGATTGATTTCCCACCAATCCATCTGAGAATCCAAATGAATCCTCAATTGAAAACTGTTCGATGAAGTCATCTAAGTCTTCACCCAATAATGCAATTAATTGTTTTGCATTCTTTCTTGCTTCCTTTTCACTCTTATAGATAGCAAGTTCTTGTCCATCAACATAAACTTTAAATTTATTTGACTTCTTTGCAATGATAACGGCAACTTTCTTGCCTCTTTGACCTTTCTCGAAGTATGAATCCACCTCTTGTTCTCCACGAGGTAGTTTAAACTTCTTTTCGTTTAAGTCTTTTACTAGTTCTTTAAACTTCTTCACTCTCTGATTCTCCAGATTCCTTTTCCATCCAATTCATCTGAACATCAAGTCTCTTAGAGTCAATTGCATCTGCCTGTTTATTTATCATTGCAGCCTGAAATGCATCAGTTGCCTTGACATTATCTCCAGTCTCGATTGCATTAACTAAGTCTTTGATATTTTCTTTACTCATCATTTATTCCTCTTAATATTGGTCAAAAGAGTCATCCTCTCCTTCCCCATCACCACTGTCTTTATCTTTTTCAATCTCACCATCAATAATTTCGATTTCATCTTCTGATTGACGCAAGATGTTCTTTCTTACCCAGTTCTGAGAGTAGTATTTACCTACAAACTCATCCATTTCTCTGAGTGTGTTAACTCTTTCTCTGTAGATTTCAGCTTCCTTCATTTCTACAAAGTGTGAGTCCTTTTGAAAGTCGAAAGTTATATACTCTCGAGCTTTATCAAACTCTTCGGCAGACATCGTACCTTTTAAGATAAGTTGAGTCTTCAACAAATCTAAGAAGAGAACTGAAAACTTATGTCTTAGTTTATCTACAAATCGTGAGAACTTAACCTCATCCCTTGTAATTTCACTTGCACGACCTAGTGAGAATTGTGCATCTGCTTCCAATCTACTGATAGGTACATTAAGTGCCTTATACAGTTTCTTTTGGAAATAGATTATATCTTCTATCTCACCTAAGTTCTGTCCGCCTGGCAGAGTAGTTATTTCTGTTCCTCTACCACCTTCTCTTCTTGGTAACCAGAAATCTTCCAACATTGACATATGTCTTCTGTCGTCTCTGATTTCTCCAGTGTCAGCATTATAGACTAGTTTATTTTTATATCTAGTCATCGTATCTGCAAGATACTGTTCTGCCTTCACTTTTGGAAGGTTTCCTACATCTATATAGAAAATTCTTCTCTCTGGGGCTCTTGCAATCCTATAAATTACAAGTGCATCTTCCATCATTCGTAATTGATTACCAGCTTTTAATGCTTTATGTAGGTAACCTATTACTTGAGTTCTAGTTGCATCCATCATTCCAGACGATGCCATTATAACTGCATCTGGACTTATTTTTAGGACTTGACCACTGTTGTTTGTACCAGTTTTATCAAATCCAGCATCTGAGAAATGATAGTATTCTTCAATCCTATCAATTACCTCAACACCAGTCTTCTCATCTTTCTTCTTATGGATTTCCCTAATCTTCTTGATTTTCATAGGGTCAATATATCTTAACCCTTGAATTCCCTTCTTAGGAGAACCCTTTTCGGTTAATAGGTGGAAGTATGCACGACCATCTATATACCATTTTCTGAATAAGTCTGGGCCTGTATTTCTAAATCTTAACAGAGATAGGATGTGTTCAAATTCTTTTCTGACTGTATCTTTGATATTATCAGATAAGTCACCATTTTTGATTCCATCCAAATTGATACTTACTGTGTTGTCTAAATCGTTGGTTGCAATTGCTTCCTGTACGATATCGTCAACAGCTGCATCACACTCTGGTATCAATGACATGGAACGATATCTTTGAATGAGGTCAATCTCACTCTTGATAGCACCTTCCATATCAATATAAGAAGAGAGGTATTGTCCACCAGCAAAATTCGACCCCATAGGTGAGGACTCAATAACTTGAGCCCCATCGTCATTTACAGGTGCAACAAAGGATGGTGCATTCCTTTGTTCTGCTTCCCTCTTCTTTCGATTTATTTCAAATCCAAATAATTCCATAATAAAATATATTTATAGCACTAAGAAAGTAACAGTCTTAATTAGACTGTTCTTTCAAAGTGACTGTATGTGAATGTGATGTCGTATGTTTGTACTTCTTCGGTATCCATATCTAAAGAGATTGACCCTATAGATGAAGGATACATGTTAAAGAACTCATAAGTTGCTAGAACTGATTCGTCCCTATGCAACTGAGATACAAAAGCACGAGATACAAGATAGTCTAGGTCAGTTGCACCAACGCCACTATCCCTTTCTTGTATTTCACCCATCCAATTTTCCATTCCTGTTCTGATACTAAAATCAACATCGTTTAGAACTGTAACTGTCCAATCTTCATAAGTTCTTTCGCCTGGAAGTTTTAGTTTTGCACCCCTAAAGTTTACTTCGATAGGCCCACCGAAAGTTTCGGCAGGAATCTGTGCAGCTTTAACTAAAAATTCAACTCTTTCACCCGCTCTTGGAATGAAAACTTGAAACCTGTTTGAACGAACACCACCAGATGTTAATTGTGCTTTAAATTGGTCTATTGTTGCCATTTTTTACTCCTTAACTTCCAGCTAGTGTGTTAGTAGCACCATATACTTCTTCAAATTCAACTCCAGACCTTGCAGCCACGAAGTTAAGAGTGATAAAGTTGATACTCTTATTAGGTTTAACGAAAATTGATGCTTGGAATTGGTTAGCATCTACGACTGCCTGTGGGTTATTTGTTTCGTCACAAATAACTTGGAAATCTACGATACCTCGTCTTCCTTGCACCGCCCTTAAGAAAGGTTCTACTGTTGCTCTAAAGTTTGCTCTTGTGAATGCATCATTGAATTCAAAGAGTTGGAACTTAGCAGCAGTTGATATTGCTTTCTCTAATACGATGAATAATCTTCGTACATTGATTCTATCAAATGCACTTGGATTACTTAATAGAGTTTTATCTCCAAATAGTATTGTTCCCTCGCCTGGGAAAGTTACTACTGGGTTAACTCTCTTCTTGTAAAGTTCATCCCTTTCTGCTTGATTAGGATTGAATGCAAGTTTGGTTACACCAAGATACTGACCTCTATTGAAACCAGCAGGTGAATACCATGCGTCTCTTACTAAATCTGTTCTTGCCATAAGACCAGCTGTAGAACCACAAGCAGGTACATAACAGTATTGGTCGTTGTACTTATCGTACATGTACAACCAGTTACTATCCATAACTGCATATGAACTTGATGTAAGTGTGTCTGCTAATGTTGTGACTGAACTCTGTTCAGAACCTACATTGTTAACAACATCTGCTCGTCTTGGGCTACAAACTACCACGCAATCTTTCCTTGACTCGGCAATTGTGATTAGATTGTTGATATGTGTTGTAGCTTCGGCAACTGTTGCGACTTCGGTTCCACTTCCATTGTCAGCAGAGTTTGGCCCTGCAATTAGGAAGTCTACATCTACTGTTTCTGCATCACCCAAGTAAGTTGAGTAACCAGTATTTTTCTGAGCAGAAGTAGGTTGTTCTCCATCAGCACCATTAGATAAACTATTTGTTACTGGTAGACTGTATGTACTGAAAGTACGACCTGTACCAGCATTTTGTAATGTTACACCAACTGTAGTTAAGTTAGAGTTGTGGTCTAACCACCAAAGGTAACCAGATTGGTCTCTGACTACATTCTTGTAATAGTTTGAAGCACCAAAAGAATCTTTTGCATCAGTTGCTTTGGATACATTAGAGAAAGTCTCTAAGATTTCTCCAACTTGTCCAGTGATATCCCCATCTTCGTCTACAACTACCACATGCATTTCATCGTTAGATGCACCCTTATCGGTTGCATTTGGTGAAGTGCCTGGAGCTGTGTCGAAGTAAGTTGCGAATTCCCATTCTCTGGAAACATTCACACCACTTGCAACATCAACTTGTAATCCTTTTGTCTTATCAGAAGCAAGATGAATAGTTATATCTCCAGCACCAGAGGAACCAGAGTCAAATGCGATTGCAGTAACAGCATACTTATTAGTATCTCCAGCAACAGTAATTCTATCACCAACTACAAACTTCTCAGCAGCTGCAACTCCTAAAGAGGTTGCACCTAATGCTGGGTCAGCATCTAGTGTGGTTACATTACTATCACTGAAAGCTGCACTACCAGAGCACATTGAAACTTTCAAACTATTTCCTAAAGCACCAGCATATTTTGCACCCCAGTCTCCAACAGTACCACTACCATCTTCAAAAGATTCTGTATAGTGAGTCTTGTTTTTAACGAGTAAACCAGAAGAACCACCAGATGTTGCATTCAATGAACTTGAGTTTAATGCCCTTACGACCTTAATCACATTTGCATATCTCAAGAATGTTGCAACACTGTAAAAGTGTTCTCTTCCGATATTGGTATCAGTAGGTTCCCCAAAGGTATCTACTAATTGCTTCTCAGAAACAATGTTTCTTACTTCATCAATTGGGCCCCAACTAAACATACCAGCATATCCACCAATACTTGATGATACAGCTGGAACTACATTAGTAACATCTATTTCTTTTACCTGTACGCCAGGTGATACTTGAAATGCCATGTTAGTTTTCCCCTATAATGATAATTAACATTTATTTTACTTTGCCGAATCAAATATGTTTTATTAATTCGTCATAATCTATTTAGTATTCTTGTCATTTACACTTTAACAGAATGGAATAAAGTGTTTTGCATTAGCACAATCCCATTGACCAATATAGTCATAATGTGGTATAATATCAAATGCAATTGTTATTCTAGGTTCATCAGATTCATTAATAGATGACCTATGTTCTGTTAACATGTCTGCTATAAAGTGTCCATACCCTACTTGGGATGGTATTTGATACAATTCTTCCTTAGTTTCATGATGTCTATACTCTGTATATGACCCACCACCATCGGTTATACAGATAACACCATGATAAAAATTCTTTTCTTCTGTCTGAGTATGGGAATGCCAGTGTATTCTATCCCCTTTCTCAAATATGTTTATCCACCCATGAAACATATGTGGGACTCCAGTGTCGATTCCCAGAGATGTAACATTGTTATAGAAAGTCTCTTTTACATTATAATATGCATCAAAGAAACACTTTCTTGGTAGTTTTGCCCAGTTATATGGTATGTTAGGGTCTACCCAATGTTCTCTTTCTATAACTTTTCGACCTTCATCACTAAGAATATAGTCTTTCATCTCTTCAATATCAAATTCTAAAGGGCCAAATGGAACAATAACTCCATAATCTCTTTCGTGTTCTGTACCTTCTGCGAGTTTATATTTATTTCTTTTAACTTTCATCTACCAAAATTTGTTTGGAAATCTTCTATCAGTAGTCCAAACATCACCTTCTCCATCTACAAAACTCTCTTCTTCTTCTTCATTGTAACTATTTATTATACCAAAAGGTAGGACATCTTCCTCTATCTCTCTCTGTCTTTCTGCAAATAATAACATTTTAAGTTGTTCATCTGTCATATCAGTGAACAATGGAGTGGAAACAAACCACCCAAATAGAACTAAAGTCATTACCATGTCATCATGATTACCACCATCTGCCTCCCATGATTGTCCTTTACTTACAAATGTAGTTAACTCTTGTATGGTATGACTGTCTGGAATATGTAGTTTATTCTCTTCTAAGACTTCTTTTAGGGTTGCACATCCTATTGCTTTTGTCTTTCTGGTCATCCTAAGACCTATTCCATCTGATTTTATTGTGTTAGACATGAACATATTATCGTATTCTAAGTTATAATGCATCTCATTACATACCATTGCACCCTGTCCATTGTTCTCTACAATCACCATTGCATTGTTATATGCAATTCCCCACTTATTAATTAGGTCTGGAAGTAACAATGGTGATATCATATTGTCTCTAAATGTACATACTTGATGCCACTCATTACCCTTTGTTATGTCTATAATACTCCATGCAGAATAATCTAATCCCTTACCTTCTGCAACATCCACTGTCATTATGTAAGTATGGTTCTCTTTTGGTCTATGATATACCTTAATTGCCCCATATAATTCTTGTGCATTTGCACCATGCATTCCCAATAATGTATCTGCTTGGATAAGAGTTCTACCAGTTCCTAAGAAAGAATTACCAAATTCTTGTTCAAACTGCATCTGTGATGTATTTGCAATGGTCTCTTCTTTCCATTTCTTATCACGGCCTGGAACATCACTCCAGTCAACTTGGAAATGTTTATATTGACTTGACCCAGTTATTGCACCTTCCCATATCTTATGGAACATATTACCTACACCATTTGCAGTAGAGGTAACAATAACCTTAGAATTTTTACCAGATGTGATTACTGGATATGTACCAGTATAGAATACTTCTGCATTTTCTACGAATGCAAACTCATCTAAGTATAGTAAATTAACAGACAGTCCACGAATAGAAGCTGCAGATGTAGCACTTGCAATTATTCTTGAGTTGTTTTCAAAATTAATGGAACCCTTATTGAGTACCTTTGTGCCTGGCTGTAAGAAGAAGGGAATGTGTTCAAGCATTGTAGTGATTCTGGCCAACATCTCTCTTGCAGTAGACCCCTTGTTGGCAAGTACGGCCACTGTTTGTTCTGGATGGAAACAGACATACCAGAGTAGGTATGCACATACTGTAATCGACTTTCCACTCTGTCTACAAGCCAAGCAGACACTAAAACGATTATCATGAAAGTGGTCAATAAGACGCTCTTGATAATCATACAACCTAAAGTTGACAAGCCCCTCGTCAAGTGAGATAATTTTAACATAATTTTCTATAAAATGGTTTGGGTTTTCTGAACATTTAATATACTCATCAACTTGGTCTTGTGTCCAACCTTGTTCGACACCAGCTCGTTTGACATTTATATTACCTAAGTAACCTTCGTTTTTAACTTGAGTCATTGTTCTTCTTCAATAGTTTCTGTAATTCTGCTGTAGAACCTACGAAGAGTTGATTAGTTGTCTTCTGTGCTTGAGGTCTTGACCCCTCTAAATCTTGCATTTGTTTTTGAATCTGTAAGAGTTTTTCAGAGGTATCTGCAACAGTCTTTATTAATTGTCCTGCGACTTCATAGGTTCTAGGATGTTCTGACTCTTTTGCAAGGTCAAGAATACCCTCTATTGCATCTTGTCCTCTCTCAACAAGATTGTATAATGTGTTTCTAGTATATTTGTAATCGACACCTCTATCTTCATGTCTGGTGTCTGAGTCGTTAACGACTATTGGTTTCTTTTCTATTCTTCCATCGACTAATGCCTTGGAAGCTTCGTTATTGATGTCTAGAAGGTCATCTAGTTTTTGGTCTATATTGTTCATAATTAAATTGTTGTATCATCGTCACCATATGTGAAATCATCTCCATCAAAGAAGTTTAAGGTCTCAGTATAACTTACTGGTGCAACATCTACATCTGCACTAGTAGGATTAGGTACTACTTTCACTTCACTAGACCTTCCAGCAGCAACATCTGCTTTACCATCATCAGATATATAGGTTCTTGCACGAACATCTCTGATAACTTCTGATTGAGTTATATTTCCATATAGGTAAGTTTTCATTGTAAATCCTAAAGTCCATGTGACTACTCGTCTAGTTTGGAAGTCACCTTCGTACTCATCATTATAAGCAACTGACTCTAAGACTATAGGAACATCTCTTTTCTCAGAAGTATTAGGAACAGTTGTTATAGTTACAGTAAAGTCTGGTGTAAAGAATGGTAGAATCTGTTCTACTATTTGTAAACAGTCCTCAGTATTCTTTGCCATTGCAGTTAAATCAAAAGTAATATTGTATGGTACTGGTGCAAATTGTGTTCTAAGAACAGTATTGTCTCCAGTTTCTTTAAGTTTATATTGTTTAAGTTTCCCCAATTTTCTTTGGGAATCGTAAGTTAATCCTGTTATTTCAAATGCAAGTCTAGGTAATACTACTGCAACTCTTGATGAATCATCTGCACCTAAGTTGGGCATTGCATCTAGTCTTTGTATCCATTTCTGTTTCGGGCCATATGCAATAGGAACTTTCATGAATTGAGTTGATGAACCTTTAGTTCTTGAAATCTCAATATCATTAAAGACAGTACCAAATACTGATACTGACCTCTTTATTGCTTCATGGTAGAAATGTGCCTTACCTAACATCTTATGTTACACTCCCAAATGGGTTTGACTCACTAAAGTCTATTATATTATCACCTGCTGTTTCAAAGTCTTGGTTATCTGCTGTTGGGTCTTGTATTATTGCAATCGTATTAGGTGCAGTGGTTACTTCCCAACTTGCACTACTTGTTGCACCAACAATGTTTCCAGCATTTGCATTAGAACTTAATACAAACATATTGTATTGTGTTGGTACTCCAGTATCAGAGAATGTTATGTTATTAACATACAATGTCCTTGTACTTGCATCCCAATTAACTACATTACCAGATACAGTATAACCAGTATTAACTGTTTGTGTTACTGTCTCACCAACAGTGAAGGTTCCAGAACCACCTGTTCCAAGAACCATTGATATTTGATAAGAGTGTTGGTCTTCAATGTTATCAAGTGCAGCCACTCCAGTATCGAATTCTTCGTGTGAGTAATCAAATGTTTCACATGAAAGTTTGAATACAAATATTTTACCTAGTTGATAGAATGGATTCTCATGTTCTACAAATCTTATTTCAAAGACTTGGTTTCCCATTGGGAAGTAAACTAAGTCTCCTTCTTGTGGTCTGAATGTTGTTACTAGGTTTGAATCTAAGGATATGAATCTATCCCATGTTCTTTTTGCAAGAACAAAAGTACATTGGTCTCTTAACTCAACACCAAATTTAGTTAATAGGTCACCTTCACCTTCAAACCCTTCGGTGTTTTCGATATACATTTCAACTTGATATGCATCATCAAATTTACTTGAAGGGTCTTCTCCTAAAAGAGAATCCTCATCCACGATTTTTCGTGGCATATAATAAACTTCATGACCATAAAGTCTTAACGATTCAACTACTAAGTCTTCAACTAAGTTCTGTTCAGAATCGACTGCATGATTAAAAAATACATTAGTAGGCATAATTTACCCCAACATAATAGCAGATTCAGTCTGTTGTAAGTTACTCTCTTCTTCTAATCTAGTTATTTCCTCGTTTGAATCTTCTATCATTTGTCGAGTGTTTAGTGTAACTCCGCCTGGCAATTGAATACCTTCAAACTTAGACATGTTCCTTCCCCACTGACCTTTAATCTTTGCAGTGACATATCTCTTTAACCATATGTCATTGTAAACATCTGTAAATGTAGTTGGGTCAATTGCACGATAGCAATCTATAATAATCCAGTCTGTGTTTGCAACTGCATTTGTCCAATCCAAATCAAGATATAATCTATTCTGTACTTTGTTATATCTTACTGGAACCTCACCAACTAATAGTTCATCTAGTAACTGGACATGGTTCTGTACCATCTCATACTGCAATATAGATGTAGAAGATAAGTCATAAAGGTCATGTAACCTTAACTGATATCTCATATCAAACATATTGAGTCCAGATTTATCGGTGAATGGAAAGATTCTAAGAACAGACATAACTGATTCTGGCATAACCACATATCCTTGTCCCTCTTTAAAGGACATTGTACTTGATATGTGTGACCCAGTTGATGACTGCGTCATTGATGCATCTAGTCTTTGGTTTGTTAAATCAGTAGAATTAATTTGATGTTTGAGATATGTTCTCATTGTACCATCATAATGGTACTCTTTATAATACTGTAGACAATCATCTATGATGTCATCTACTTGGTCGTCATCAACATTAACCTCTATAACTGGTTTCCCCAGTTGTCTTAATGCATATTCTTTTAGTGTTGATTTACTGTTTGGTGATGCCATAACCTATTTTCCATTAGAATTAAAAATTTTGTTCTAACAGTATTTAGGTTATTTTTGATTTGAGATTAGAAAATCGTCTAATTTAGAGTCAATTTTCTCTATGGATTCTACAATTGGTCTCATTGCTCTTTCCAAATCATCTTTCTGAATGTAGTCTCTCGCTACTTCTTCCCTAGTCCTGTTCAACAAAATCTCTACTCGTTTCAATTCGTTGTGCATATTAATGACCCACCAACCAACTCCCGCTGCTCCGGCAGTCAATACAAAGTTCCAGATTAAGTGTGTCATTTCGTTGTCCATTGAGAATCCTCGTGTTTATCTTACTATTTAGGGAATTCTAAAGTGCCATCTGGTTGCACTACTATACTATCATCATATCTTTTTGGTGTTTGTTCTGGATGTGTGTTAACCATTCCATAAGGAAGTTCATCGTAATGGTTTGCAATAACTTGTCTATCAACAAAAGAATTATTAAATGCAATAGAAATTCTATCTCCATCTGCATCGTTAGGTTCTACGAAATGATATATTCCAGAAGGAAATAATATTAATAATCCTTTTTCTGGTTGAACTCTCCACCACATATCACTTCTGTTAGACATTAAAGGGAACTGAGACATGTGTTTTATGTTCTGGTCTATGATTTGTAGTCCACCTCTATCCATTCCTTTAGGTACTTGTAGGTATATTACTCCAGAATACCAACAGCCTGGATGTGTATGTGCATGATTATGACCACCTAATCCATTTATATTAACCCAATAATTACCATGTTGTAGTTTTAATTCGTTATCAGTTGCACCATAGAAAGGAAATACTTCCTTGTCAAAGAACCTATTCATTCTATTAAGCATGGGTTGGAAGACTGCATTGTTCTCTACACCATCGTTAGACTGCCATCCACTCTCATCATTTGACCTAAATCTTCCTACTGGGTCTTTCTTTCTCATGGTATAAGACTCTTTAATTAACTTATCCCAGTTCTTTTCTGACATCTGATAGTATGGGTCATCCCCTATCATGTTAAAAGTGAATACATTAGTTGGAAATAATTGATGTAACATTACTTAAACTCCTTTACTTCCCAGAAGTTTTTTCTGTAAACATTCTTTTTACCATCACCACTCTCACCCTTTTCTCCCAACTCTTTCATCTCTGGTGTATGCATGAAGTCTTGTTTTATGTCCATATTTAATTCCAATTCGTGTTTCCACTTAGTTCTAACAAAGGGAACTATCTGGACAATTGGTGTTCCTTTCGGTATAATAAAGTTTTCATTAGTTAATGGATGTATAATTGTTATACAATTCGTATCAATTTGGTTAAACCCATCAGTATCAATGACACCTTGCATTGCTGTCCAATTGTCATTCATCTTTAGAAATGGGTCTAACCAATAACACGATGTACCTTCTGGAGTAGAAATTGTCCAAGGCTGTCTGAATTTTATAGACAACCTATGGTCAAAATCTGAACCTAACAGTTGACCGCCATTGTGACCACCTGTTATTTCATATCTCCAGTCAATCCATTTGTTTGATTGATGTTCTTCATTGAGTAAATCGAAATACATATCTCTTCTACCTACATCATTTTCGATACATTCTCTCATATATTGAGTCATATCTTCTACATATTCATCTTTAATTACATATGCAGTACCGCCTTGGTCGTGGTTGTGTAACCTTCTATGTCTCTTTCCTACTTCTGATTCTGGGTCACATGTCTCATCACACCAAGTACATTGAAACTCTGGGTCACTATATGGTTCTTCTTTGTCTTCACAATCTGGTATTTGAACAACTAATATAGTCTTGTGGGTTCTAATAATGTACCCAGTATTCATAATATCATGCATAGATGGACATCCTTTACCAGTTTGTTGTTTAGTAAACTTGTCATCATGGACATATATTGATAGTTTATTCCACCAATCTGGTTGTGCTTCGGACATCGGAACTGGTTGGAATACATCAAATGCATCATCCCAAGGCGTAGTAAACTTGATAGTATGAGTCTCACTCCTATCAAATGTTCCAGATGCTCTTATAGACTTCTTTGGTTTAGAGTGGTCTATAGGACATTTACCTACTTCCTCTTTTCCCATACTGTTCCAATTCTCCAATCTTTATTCTTTTTCATCTTCTTTTGTATTCTTTCCCATACTCTTTCATGCCAATAATAGAATACTATCTTCAATAAAGTATCTATGTAGACTATCGTGGCTGCAAAAATTAGACTCCCAGTTACGAAGTAACCAGTAAGACCAGTGATAGAAATTGCTAAAACTCTATAACTGACACTCTTTATAAGACTAATTTTCCTTGATGCCAATCTGTCTCCTTATCTCTGTTGCACTAATTTCCTCTACATCTTTATCAAATTTATGTTCGGTTATACTATATCCTACATCTCTACCATAACTAATATCTACAATATTAGGTACTTTGATGATAACATAATCATGATTTTCTTCGTATCCTTCCCCTAGAAGATATAATTTAATGTTTTGTTTAATGGTTTTAAAGTCAAAAGGGTTCTTTATATCTGCTGGCATATCCCTTACCATGATAACTACTTGACCAGTTTGTTCATGACACCTCTCAAATAATGCAAGATGACCATCATGAAATGGTTGATATCTGCCCAACATCTGTGTAGTTGGTAGTTTAGGGTCAAAAGAAATTGCAGAAGTTTCTAGAATTGTTCTAGAAATGACCTCTGAATGTAGTTCTGCATTGTAATCTGTAACCAGATAATCGACTTTTTCTGGTTCTACAAACACTTGATTGGTGTCTTCAAACCTTCCTTTCTCAATAGTATTCATCCAGATAACTATATCTGGTTGTAAAATTTCTCTACCTTCTACTAAAGGACAAACAAAATCACATATTGCATATGGTCTTTTAGTTGTTTGTGCAAGTTCTCTCATTCGATATACTTGTCTCATTCTCCCTTCTTCGGAGAAGTCCCAGTCGTTTTCTATCTGTCTAATAACATCTGCTTCATAATGTTCTGCATCAATGTAGTCTAATAGATGTTTTGCAAGAGTGGTTTTACCAGAGCCTGGCAATCCCATTATTAAAATTATTTTAGTATTCATATTCTTTATGTTTATATACTCCTTTGTCCCACAACTTTATTTCATCCCCACGACAAACTAAAGAAGTTCTAAAAGGAAAATGTGGTTTCTCATATGGTGCAGTTGGGCCTGGATGTCTGTGTGTAATCATTCCATTAACCACAACTAGTCTATTAGGTTTATATTGAACACGACCAATCTCATATTCTTCTTCGTTTTCTAATATACCTTTACCAAATTGTTCATCATGACACCTACTATCATAGAAGATTAAATCACCACCCCAGTCATCTTCCCAGTAAGGTTGGTCATAAAAGAGAAATGTTAGGTTATTAATACCATCCTCACCCTTATGAGTGTCCTCATGAAGTGTTCCATCCTGTCCAGTTATCTGTCCATTCATTCCACAATATTGAAATCTAACCCAGTCAAATCTAAATTCTTGTTGCAATCTCCATATAATATTATCAACAAGTGGATGACAATATCCAGATTCATTAGTATTAATGACTGTTTTTCTCCAATCTGGAGAGACATTACTCCATCTTCTTTTTGATAAAGGTTGAATTCTTAACTTATCTCCACCATGATAAGCTTTAATTTCTCGTAAAGAAGTATAGAAAGACTCACCCCAATATAGGTGTTGTTTCTCTCCATCCCTTATTACTCTATTAGATAATCCCCAATTGACTGATTGACTTCTCCAATCTATCCAAGATTGGAAGATGGAATCTGGTAACCAATTATCAATTATCCAACATTCTTTATGTGGAAGTTGTTTTAATGGTTGTGATTTCTCTAGGTGAACTATTTTAAGAGGTTCGTCTATCCAAGAGAATAAATCTCTATCGGACATTAGACTGCTCTCTTATCTTCCCCTAGTGCTGACTCACCTTCATTTACATCTAAAGTGTCACTATCTGCAAGAAGTTTAAGTCTTTCTGCAATAGGTCTATCCCCTCTAGAGAACCATTCTGCTCTTGGAATAGTTGGTAATTTCTGGATATAAGCATCCAAAGATAGTAAATCTGCATCTACAGTTAAACGAATTTCTTCTTCAAGTCTATAAAAAGTCTGAAATATCCAGTCTCTAAACTCAAGAACTCGTCTTGATTCTGCACGATATGGGTCTTGTGAACCCTCTCTACCAACTAACATTACTTCAACCCAACCATGATATCCTAAATCATCTAGGATTCCATCTAGTTGTTGATTGATATGGTCTTTTAAATCACCTATATGTTGGTCTTGTAAGGTGATTACATCAGGCGGTTCTGATAAAGAGATATACTCTTTTACTTGGTCAAGTTGTTCTTGACTTAAGGGTTGTGCCTCACCATTGAGTTCATAGAATTCATCTTCTGGTGGGTTATAGAATAGGTAGTCAAAATCGAACCCCAACTCTGGTCGGTCTGTTCTCTCATAACTCCATCGTAGTCCTCTTTCATTTCTTAGGTGAAGAGTATTGTTGTCGTCATATACTAATAACATAATTTCTCCATAATATAAAGTTTATAAGGGTATATAGTTACCCTTTCAAATCATTAATCTGATGAACCATCCCAAGGCTTAGCAAGGTCTCCATCCCATGTAGAGACTGGTCTTGTTGATGGTCTTGTACTTGGTCTAGTAGCAGGTCTCGTTGTTGGACGAGTTGCTGGTCTAGGTGCAGTAACTTGATAAGTAGTTGGTCTACTTATCGTCTGTTCATATGAAGTAGGTCTTGGAATAGTAACCTCATATGATGTAGGTCTCGGTATTGTTACCTCATAACTTGTTGGTCTAGGTATTGTTACCTCATAACTTGTTGGTCTAGGTATTGTTACTTCATAAGAAGTAGGTCTAGGTATAGTCACTTCATAAGAAGTAGGTCTAGATATTGTAACCTCGTATGAAGATGGCCTAGAGTTTTGTATCTGATAAGTTGTAGGTCTTGCATTTTGTATCTGATAAGTAGTCGGTCTTGGTATAGTTACCTCATAACTTGTAGGCCTAGATATTGTTACCTCATAAGAAGTAGGTCTTGGAATAGTAACCTCATAAGAAGTAGGTCTAGAATTTTGCACTTGATGGAATCCAGCATTCTGGTGTTGGTGAAATGATGCATTCTGTATCTGATGGAATCCTTGATTCTGAATCTGATAGAAGTGATGTAAATGCTGTGTCTGATAAAAGTGTGTACCTTGTGTCTGGTAGAATGCTGGTCTACTACCTTGTGTTTGATAGAAAGTAGGTCTTGCATTCTGATGCTGTGAAGGTGGATACCATGTACCACCACCATTTTTAAAACCTGGCCCAGGCTGGAAGAATCCAGCTATCTGAGTTTGATAGAAAGTAGGTCTTGCATTTTGTATCTGATAAGTAGTTGGTCTAGAGTTCTGTATTTGGTGGAACCCAGCATTTTGGTGCTGGTGAAATGATGTACCCTGTGTCTGATAAAAGTGAGACCCTTGTGTCTGATAGAAGTGATGCAAATGTTGGGTTTGATAAAAGTGTGTACCCTGTGTCTGATAAAAAGCTGGTCTAGGAATTGTTTGTTCGTAGTTAGCAGGTCTTGGTATCGTCTGTTCATATGAAGCAGGTCTTGGTATCGTCTGCTCATATGAAGCAGGTCTAGTACCTTGAGACTGATAGAATGCAGGCCTAGTACCTTGTGTCTGATAGGTAGTAGGTCTTGGTATTGTCTGTTCGTAACTATTTGGTCTAGGTATAGTTTGTTCATAACTAGAAGGTCTAGGTATAGTTTGTTCATAACTAGAAGGTCTAGGTATAGTCTGTTCGTAGTTAGCAGGTCTAGGAATCGTTTGTTCGTATTGATTCGGTCTAGGTATAGTCTGTTCGTAGTTAGCAGGTCGAGGTATAGTTACTTCATAAGTAGAAGGTCTACTATTCTGTTGCTGATATGGTTGTTGATAAGGTTGTTGAAAGGGTTGCTGATATGGTTGTTGATAAGTCTGTTGATAAGGTTGAGTTACCTGTATTGTACCAGTAACAAACTGCCACCCAGTAGGAGTTTTCCTCTTAACATCAACTACCTTATTCCACCCACCAGGCGTCTTTACCCTCATACCATAGGTATCTGTCCAAGTTGTTGGGCCTGTCTTTATCTTTGATGCCATTATCTGACTTCACTCCTATTCATTATCTACTACTGTATTTAGTAGGTTACCCAGATGTCACCCACAGCACCATCTGAACCACTCGGTGCAGAGTCGTGAATGAACACATTTCTGAATGATTTTGCACTACTTCCAATTGTTGTATAGTCTGTTGTTGCAGCTCCACTTATTGATACAGTATCATCTATTGTAGTTGTACCACCAGCAGAATCGATTGTTAAGTTACCAGAACTTGTATCAATCTCTCCATCTCCTGTTACACCTACTTGAACATTACCAAATGTACCACCAGTACCAGTGAACTCTCCAGCTGTTAAAGCAGCTGCTGTTATTGTTAAGTCACCAGTTGATGCACCTGTAAATGAACCAGTTCCTACTGTAACTACATCTGCACTTTCGTCCCAACCAATAAATACATTATCGGATGAACCTCTTTCAAGGACAATACCCATATCATGGGCTGGAGTTCCAGTAGTTCCATTTCCTAATTCTATTAATCTATCTGCAATTACAGTGTTAGTAGATGATGCAGTAGTTGTTGTACCATTTATTGTTAAGTCACCAGTAATTGTTACATCACCAGTTGCAGCTATATCTGCAAAGGTTACATCACTAGTTGTTGCTACTGCTTGTCCAATTGAAACTGTTGCAGTTGCATTCTCTGAACCAGAACCACTAACTGAAACACCAGTTCCACCACTTACTCCAGCAACATAATTACCAGTAGTATCAGTTCCTAATGCAACTGAGTCAGCTGCAATCGTAGTTGCAATTGATACATTACCTTTTGCAGTCTGTGTTACAGTACCAGTTACATCACCAGTCAATGCAAAGTCTGAGTTTGCAACTGTTATATCAATTGCACCATCTCCAGCATCGTCATATGCAACTGAAACACCAGTATGTGAACCATTAGTTGCTAATTGAGCACCAGCAACATCTTGTACTCTTTCACTTGTATGATAGAGGTTACTTGAACCTTCACCAATGTCGTCTGTATCTAAAGTTATGTTTGCAGTACCATCAAAACTTACACCACTAATAGTTCTTGCACTTGCAAGTGCTGTTGCAGTAGCAGCGTTACCTGTTGTACTTCCAGATGAACCACTAACATCACCTGTAATATTTGCAACTAGAGTTGCAACACCATAACCAGATGCAGAAGTATTTACTGTTGTTGAAGGTACTGTTTCTGTATCTCTAAAGAGTCTGAATGTATTATCAGTTGATGCATCGTAGAATAAACCAGCATATTTTGTGGTTGAAGATTCTACATACTTACCATAGAAACCAAAGTCTGTTGAGTTTCCAGAGTTTGCATTTGTTAACCCTGTAAAGTTATTGTCTGTTACTACAGCACCAGTTTGAGTTGTTGACCCTGTAACTGTTAAGTCTCCACTAACTGTTAAGTCGTTTGATATTGTTACATCAGATGGTAGTCCATATGTAATTGTTCCAGAACTCTCTGCAACATCTACTTCGTTTGAAGTACCAGCAAATGTTATTGTTCCACCCAATGCAGTTGCAGTTGTGTTAGAACCATCGGAAACTGTTATTGTTGAATTTGCAAGATTACTGTTTGCAATTGAACCTGCTAACATACTGTTTTCTACAGAACCAGCTTGTATTGTTGCAGTTAAGGTTGCATTTCCTAAGTTAGTTATTGTTGCAGAACCACCTAAATCTCCAGCAAGAGTAATCGTTGGGTCTGATACATCAAAGTCTAACTTACCATTTGTGTCATCGTATGTTACAGCAATACCACTTTCGGTATTAGAACCTACCATTGCACCTACAACATCTTCGATTGCTTCTTGATAATCTGATACGATACTAGACATATTACCAGAAACGGCTAAGTCAATAGTATTATCATCATCAACATATGTTGCTGTTATGTTTGTTTCTGTGTTTCCACTGAACATTGCCCCTACTGTGTCGGCAACTGCTTCACCAAAATCTGATATGATAGTTGCAGCTGCACCACTTACTACTGCATCTATAGCACCATCACCAGCATCATCATATGTAAATGAGATACCAGTATGTGAACCATTAGTTGCAAGTTGAGCTCCAGCAATGTCTTGTACATTCTCTGTTACTAATGCAAGGTCTATTGCACCATCTCCAGCATCATCGTAAGTTGCAGTTATTCCTGTATGGGAACCATTGGTTGCTAATTGAGCACCAGTTATATCTTCTACATTTTCTGTTATTAGTGCAAGGTCAATTGCCCCATCACCAGCATCATCATATGTTGCAGTGATACCAGTATGTGAACCATTAGTTGCTAATTGAGCACCTGCCACATCTTGAATTGCTTCATCAACCAACTCAACATTACCAGAAGTTACTGTAAAGTCTGTAGAGTTAAATGATGCAACACCAACTGCACTTGTTGTTGCAAGGTCGGCTGCAACACTAGGTGTTGATGCTTCACCAGCACTATGTGTAACTGTAATACCAGTTCCACCAGCGACATCTGCAACATAATTTCCTGTTGTGTCTGTTCCTAATGCAACAGAGTCAGCAGATATAGTTGCAGTTATTGTTGCATTTCCACTTCCATCAAAAGATGCAGAACCAGTAACATCACCTGCTAATGCAAGTGTTCTTGAAGTTTCTAATGCAGTTGCAGTAGAAGCGTTACCTTCTAAGTCTGCAATTAATGTTCCTTTTGTCCAACCACTTGCACCAGTATTTACTACAGTAGTTGGTTCTGTTGCAGTTCCATGAAAGAGTCTAAACTTATCTGACTCAGATGCATCCCAGTTAAGTCCAGCAAATTTTCCAGAACCATCATTGTATGCACCATATATTCCAAAGTCTACTGCATTTGCAGCGTTATCTTTTGCAACCTTCATGTTTACATCTGCAATTGCAACTGTTGATGACGATACAGTAGTTGTAGTTCCAGAGACAGTTAAGTCTCCTGTAACTGTTAAATCATTTCCAATCGTTACATCATTCGGTAAACCTATTGTTACATCTGCACTTTCTGAACCAGAACCAGATATTTCTATTTCGTTTGTAGTTCCAGTTATTGTTTGTACATAGTTTCCAGTTGTGTCTGTTCCTAATGCAATACTATCAGCTGCAATGGTTGTGGTAATAGATACATTACCTAAATCTGTCATTGTTGCAGAACCAGTAACATCACCAGCAAGGGTAATTGTTGGGTCATTAACATTGAAGTCTAAAGTACCATCTCCATCTTCGTATGTTACACTAATACCGCTCTCAGTATTAGATGATACCATTGCACCTACTAAGTCTTGTACATATTCACTGGATAGTGCTATATCTATTGCACCATCACCAGCATCATCATAGGTGGCAGTTAATCCAGTATGTGAACCATTGGTTGCTATTTGAGCACCAACCACATCTTGAACTTTCTCGTCTGTATAGTAAAGGTTAGTTGAACCTTCTGTTAAAAAATCTGAGTTAGGCATAATACCTAACAATGCAGTACCACCCATACCACTATGTGCAGAACAATAGTAATAAAGTGGGTTTGTTTGGTCTTGTTCAAAACATACTTCTGTGTATGCACCAGATGAACCTGGCGTTCCTTGTTTAGAATATGTTGTATACCCTGCTGATATTTCTGCACCAGAGTTATGTGTTCCATCAGAAGTAGTAGAGAATCTTAGAGGATGATTAGCGTTAGATGAATCAGACAAGTCAAATCTATACAATACTGAGGGAGACAGTATCGCTGTTGCTTGTTGTGTTCCATCCAAGTAATACTTGCTACTTGAAACTGTTACTGCGATTTTGTGATAAAATCCAGCTGCAACTGCGTCTTGATTAACGGCTGCACTGAATGTTGCATTGGAATCATCATAGGTAAATGATATACCTGTATGAGTTCCAGCACTGAATAGTGTTGATATATTATCTTGAATACTCTCAACTGCACCAGTAGAGTCTAACTCCCCAGATGCATTTAATAAGTCTGCAAGATATCTTGCTTTTGTTGGCATTGTCTAATTCTCCCTCTTAAAATAAGTATTTATGTTATTCATCAATTTCAATGAATGTTTCTCCAGTGATTTGTTGGAGTTTTCTAATCATCTTCTCCATATTCACTTTAAATCGTTTGCCTGTTATTGTGTTTTCAGAATAATATATCCATTCTCCATTGCTATTGTGTGGAGAAATTTGTGTTACATTACCTGCCTCGTCTCTTACAAACATCTCTGCACTTGCAGATACATCTTTAGCATATATTGCGACCTTATCAGCTTCAGTTGAAGGGTCACTTGCAAGAATGTCTAGTTGTAAGTGTGCATCATCAATCTGAACTGCTTGTCCAGAAGATGGTTGGAATTTAATATCTTGACCACTTGATGATGTGATACTATATGTACCAACATTTAAGTTACCACCTAAGAATGGTGATGAGTCTCTAAATAGTCTAACCTTTGGTGCATCTATCTTGTAGTCTATAATATCTATTACATAGTTTGGGTCTACAAATGCATCAGTGAAGGTAATTGTCTTTCCATCTCCACCTGTCCATTGACCTTTCTGCATTAATACACCATTAGCATATACTTCTGTATAATCTGGATGGAAACTTAATGTTACTCCATTTGCATCTGTTCCAGTTACTTGAGTTGTTGAACCAGATGTTAAATCGAACTGATATCTTTTAAAAGGATTACCACCACCATAAACATAGATTACTACAACATCTTCCGCTTGCAACCCACTGTTCATTGTTATTGTAGTTGTATTTGTTCGTGTGTAATCTTTACCAACTCTTGGGTCAAATAGTATTCCATTAACGAATACTAATTCTTCTCCTAAGTCATAAGATAGAGTTGCACTATTATGGTCTGCACCACTAAATCCAGTTTGGTTTGCTGTTGCTTCGTATTCATAGACTACAACACTTGTGAGTGCAGAACCAGATGCTTTTCCTAATGATATTACTTCCAATACATCGGATGTCTTTACTGCAGCTGCTAATACTACTGCTGTTCCATTGGATGCAGTAAAATCGTGTGGGTCTAATACCACACCATTTAATGCAACAATGATATTTCCAGCAGTATAACTTAATGAATCACCATTATCATCTGAACCAGAAAATGAAGTCTGTCCATTCGATAGTGTTCCACCAGCATTACTGAATATGGTATGTTGATAAGTAGTGAACTGATTAGAAGTTTTACCTACCTCAACGACAGATTCAGTTCCACCAACACTCTTCTTGATGAAAACCTTACCATCATAGGTATTAATAGCCAACTCACCAAGTGACAAGTCACTTGTGTTCGGTTGGGCTCCCTCAGTTGCACTCCTTTTGAGTTGAACTGTTTGTGCCATTTTTTAACTCACCTTATACATTGGGTATATACCCAAAATCTTTTAGTTATTTAACTACTTTTGTTAATACACAACGCCAGTTATCAGTATCTACTGTCCATCTGACATTGTTAGTTTCTGAGGAATTTATCCCCAATGCATCAATTATAGTTTCTCCTACTCGGAGAACATTACCTTGATACACATATGTTTCCTCTGCTTTAGAGGTGTCGAAATCCCATCGACTTCTTCCACCTTCTTTTTCAAAAGGAGAAGTATCATATCTCATTCTTGATTTAATCTTAGAGTAACCAGAAGTGTCTTGTATTTCTACTCTTACTTCACCACTAGTTTGACCGACCCAGTATTCAGATTCGTCTTGCATATATAATGCATCTAAAACTTTAGGCGGAATCTGTAATGCTAAATCTCTTGCAGAATTCTTTTCAGAATCAGCAGGTGTTAAAATTTCACCATCATAATATGCCATTATAAACTTCCTCTATTAATAAGTTCCACCATCAATTGCAGTTATAGAAACTGCACCAGATGAAACTGTAAACTCACTTGAGTTAAATGATGCAATACCTTTATTACTTGTACTTGCATCTTCACCAGCAATGGTAATAGAACCATCTGCATTAGTGACATCCATACCCTCACCAGCAGTCAATGTTGCAAGTGCCATGTCTCCATTAGAACCATGACCTATTAACAACTGACCAGCAGTTGGGGCTGAACCATCAACACTTGTGATTGAACCAGCAAGGTCTAATCCACCAATGTCGAGGTTTCCTTTTGTTCCAGAAATTACAGAAGATGTATCTGTTGCATCTGGAACGAAAGTAAATTTACCTGTACTATCATCAAAACCGAAGAACCCCATTTTTGCAGCTGTACCATTGTGCCACCTAAACTCAATACCTCTATCTAGATTATCGTCTGAGCCAGGAGCAGAATCTCCACCTACAACAAAGATTGGGTCATCAATTGTTACTGTTGTACTATTTACTTGTGTTTGTGTACCATTAACTGTTAAGTTACCTGTAACTGTAAGGTTGTTCCCTACTGTTACATTAGATGGTAGTCCAACTGTTAATGTTTGACCACTTGCAGAAGTCTCAATCTCGTTTGCTGTACCAGCAATTGTTAGAGATTGTGAATCTAAATCTACTGCAAATGTGCCACTGTCTCCAGCACCATCTAAGTCCTGTGCAGTTACATTTGTATCTACATAGTCCTTGACTGCAGCTGATGTTGGAACAGTGGTATCGTTATCGTTTGAACCTATACCTTCGGATTCTGTTACCATGAAGGCAGCTGCAACACTTACATCACCACTTGATACATCAAAGTGTGATGAATTAAAAGATGCAACACCCTTATTAGATGTACTTGCATCTTCTCCAGCAATAGTTATTTCATTATCACTTACTGTTGTGTCTATTCCTTCTCCACCAGTAAATGTAATTGTCTCTCCAGTAGATAGTGAATCATTTGACCCAGTATCCGCTGCAAGAGATAGTGTTGATACTACAGTACCAAAACTTAGTCCGCCACTACCATCTGTTTTTAAAAATTGTCCATTTGAACCATCTGCACTTGGAAGTGTATAGGTTACATCGGATGCGATTGTGTCTGCAGCCTTAATTGCAGTATAGTTAGTTCCATTATCTGTATCTTCGTATAATCTTATACTACCACCACTTGTTGCACCATTCCCTACTTTAAAAGGTGCTGGAGTTGGTGTAGTACCATCTAAGACATCAGTATAATATTTACCACCTAGTTTCTGTATTACTGCACTACCACTATTGTTCTGGGACTCTACATAAAGAATTGCACCACTTCCATCATTGGAAGCATCCATCGAGTATGCTAATTCACCTTGTGCTAAGTCAGATGTAGTAGGGGCAGAAACACCAGTGCTTCTTTTAATCTGAATTACTGTTGACATATTATTCTCTCTCCATTAATTTCTCAATTCTCAGTATGTCCCACCATCAATACTGTTGGTAGCCTCAAAATTGTTCGTTGTTGAATCATATATCAGCGTTGTACCACTTTGTAGTGTCGCTGTTGTAGTGTCCACATCTTGTAAACTGTTTATTGGTGTAGTTGAACCATCCAACTTACCAACCGAAACCTGTTTAACTTGTTTCCCAGCTGCATTTGCAATACTTACACTTACAGATGGTGACTGATTAACCTTAACTTGGGTCATTTCTAACTCCTACTCACGCTAGGTGTAATTATAGCTTGTCCCTCTAAAACTCTTGTCTTCTCAGCAGAAGAATTAGTCATTAGTACATCATATACATAACGACCAGAAGTTATTCCTGCCGTTACTGTATCAGCCAAAGTCAAAGTCAAATTCCCACCTGTACTATCATGTGAACTACCAAAAGTTGCAGTTACAGTAGAACTAGAATGGGTTTTCCTTATTTGAGCCAGAAATGTTGCACCAGTTAGGTCTAATGCAGCTGATGTTGCATCAGTCATACCTACAGTTACAGAAAAATCTGAGCCTTGGTCGATGTATAAATTGCTTATTGCTGACATGTATAATTACTACCTTTTAAATGTTTTCAGTAGTATTTATACTGATTAGAATTTTGAAACGAAAGTTTTTACTTAGAATCTAATTGAGATTTGAGGTCTTTGATTGCTTCGACTAATAATGGGATGATTTGTTCGTATTTAACACCTTTAGTTCCATCAACTCTGTCTGCAACAGCCTCTGGGAGAATTTTTTCTATTTCTTGTGCAACAATACCAACATCTTTCTTTCTAACAAAGTATCCATCTTCTCCACCTCTTTCTTCGATGTGAGAATCTATCCAGTCAAAGTTGTAACCAGTAATTGACATAACCTTGTTAAGTGCATTGTCTATTGGGTTTAGATTTTCTTTTAATGCAATATCAGAAGAGTAATATGCAGTAATGTTACCAGTTGCACGAACTTCTCCAGTTGCACCAGCAGTGTTTGCACCAACTCCTTGAAATTGTGCATTAAAAGCAGTGTCTAATGATAATGAAGGTGTTGTTCCACCAGATGAAGATACACCAGATGAACCACCAACAGATGTTACTCCAGATGAAGTTACATATCCACTATCATTTGTCCATTGAGATATATTACCACCCTTGTTAGTAAAGGTTTGTGAATTACTTGCAGTAGTTGTACCAACATTAGATGTCCATCCAGAATCATTATCGAATCCAGATAAAGCAATATTTGCTTTTGTTAGTTTCTTTTCAGCATTAGAAGTATCTACAACTACAAAGTAGTCTCCATCAGCATTAGATGTTGAAGTTGTTAATTCACTTGCATCTTGAGATATAGTTACTGTATGTGTAGTTCCATCTGAACTAAATGATGCATCAATACCAGTACCACCTGCGATATATACATTCTCAGTTTCAGCAACTGTTGCATCTGAACCACTTATACCAAAGTCAAAACCAGAATAAGTATCAACTGAACTTGTAGATGCAGCGGTTATCCTACCAGTTGCATCAACTGTAATACTTGGAATTGCACTTCCAGAACCATATGAACCAGCAGTAACACCACTAGCTGCAACTGCAACTGTAGGTTGATGTCCTTCTCCAGAAGTTGTACTAACTGAAACACCAGTACCAGCAACTAGGTTCTGTATGAAATCACCAGTTGTTTCTGTTCCTAATATAACACCATTGTCTTTAATTGTAACTTCACCACTTGTTACTGAGAAGTTATCGGATGAAAACGATGCAACACCTTTGTTAGATGTACTTGCATCTTCACCAGAAAATGTTAAAGTACCATTAGTGTCATCATAAACTATATCTAATCCTTCACCAGCAGCAGTCATCGCATCTACGATGTCTTCTATTTCTTCTTGTGTTTTACCAGTAGAACTAATTGTAATTGTATTGGCAACATCATCATATGTAACACCAACATTAGTTCCAGCAATTAAACCCTCACCAGCTGTAGTTGAACCAGCAAGATAATCCATTGTTCTTTCAGCAGTATAGAATTGATTTGTTCCTTCTGTAACATCATCAGTTGTTAATGCATCAAACTCAACTCCATCTTCACCAGAGTTAACTTTTAAATATTTACCAGCTGCACTATTGTAGTTAGCAGGTGTATCAGTTAATCCAACAACTGAACTTGCACCAGCAGTAAATGACATTACTCCAGTTGAACTGTTATAAGATAAGTCTCCAGATGCACTGATTTGTCCTCTGACATCAGTTGCATAAGAACCTAAATCAGTTATTCTAAGTGCAGAACCATCTTTCTTGTAGTCTCCTACAACATTTATATCACCTGTAATTTTAGTTGTATTAGATGAACCAGTTTCTATTAAGACATCATCACCAGTTGATTCTAATTGAATTCCATATCCAGCAGCGGGTGATGTAACAACCGAATCTGCATCTGAGTTAATTACTATACCACCAGCATTGATGTTATAGATTGAACCAGTACCAGTCTTTGTCCACTGAACTGTTTGAGATGCAGTTGCACTTGCAGTTCCTTCGTATGAACCAGTGAATGATTTAATGTTTATCTTATCACCAGAAGATGTAGAACCAACCATAGTAATACTTGAACCATTGGCTGCAGAATACTCACTACCATTTCTTAGTAGTGTACCATTCTTAAATACCATTAACCTGTTAACAGAATATTTTAAAGTTTCACCAGCTGCATCTGCACCAGTGAACGCTTCGTTAGTTCCACCAGATGCACTAAATTCAAATTCTTTAAAATAGAAATACTCATCAATAATACTATTGACTGCATCTACTAATGAATTTGTTTGTGATGTTCTTAAACTTCCAATACCACCAACATCATCTACGAGGTCATTATGACTGACTCGTAAATCTTCTAGTGTATTGCTGTTACTTACTGTTAATGCCATTATAGTCTACCCATTAATTCTTTCATCATACCTTTTAATTCAAACACTTCGGTTTTTAATTCTGTTATTTCATCTTGTCTTGATTTCATGGTAATCTTTCTTTGTTTATATGCAAGATATCCTGCCTTATCAGTATTTATGATGGCACCATTACTTTCATCTTTAACAAGATGTTCTTTATCTTTTATTTTACGCAAGTGCCAGTCCTCTAAATTGTCTTATTACTGGAACCCTACTTGTTTGTTTACTCTTCAATACAATCTTAATTGCAAATCCTGTGAACTCATCTAAGTTTAATACAGAGTAATCGTATGTTCTAAATCTAGAACTATCTGCATCTGGAACATCTGTTGTTGCAAATTGTATCCAACCTTTAGATGAGAATGGTGTACTATCATCTTGATTTTGTACTTTGTAGTATGTTAATATCTCACAATCACCATCTGTAGTTACTGGTCTATATCCATCGAACATAATTTTAAGTTCTGTGGCTGCATTCTCCAAGTTAACTCTCTTAGTGATGTACACTGCATTGTTACTATCACCTTCTGCGACTTCTGGTGCAATGTATGTTGAGTTAGTTGCAATGTCACTTGCACTATCAACAAAGTTTACTCTGTTCATTGTTCCTATTATACCAGCACTGTTTAAATCTACTACTGGAGATACTCTTGATGTATAAGTTGTTTCTCCAGTTATGTTTGATGAACTTGTCATGTTAAGGTCTAATTGACAACCTCTTACATTACCCATTTCCTCATACTCATTTATGAATGAAGGAATCATCTTAGGACTTGCCATTGGGTTGTTATCATCTATTACTACCACTGCACTTGCAGTTGCTTTACTATATGCACTTGCACTTCCTTGTGGAGAGTTTGCACTTGTAGTAAATAGATTCGGTGTAATTGAAGTCTTAGGCATAGTTAAGTGTCTTATAGATGGATGTATACTATCGTAGTATAAGTTTCTACTTGCTCTTACAGCAGTTCCACCACCTCTAATATTCTCTATACCACCAACTGACTTATCACTTCCACTACCTAAGTTAAGGTTAACATCTATTTCGTATGAATCCATATCGAAACTTGCAACATTATTATGAGTTGCATTGATTAGACTGATAGGCATACCACCTAAAGTGTCACCTACTGCATTAATTGTTATTGTACAGAATGTTGCTGTACCAGAACCACCAGCTCCACTGTTTAAAAGTTTTAATGTTTGTGTTGTTGCTAAACCAGAGCCTGGATTATTAATTTTTATTGAACTTGCAGTTGAGGCTGAATCTACTACGATATCAGCAGTTGCATCAGTTACAGCACCAGTTGAATTATCATAAAGTGCAACATCAGTGTAAGTCGCTGCACTTCCAGCTGCACTACCACCATAAGCTGCGATTGAGATATTTGTTAATCCAGATAGTCTATCACCAACCACACCTTCTATTACAACATTAGAATCTGTATCATACATTCCATGTGATAATTGGTGAACCTTAAATCTGTTTCCATCTCCAGTTCCAACAATTTCTATTGGGTTTATCCATTTTTGAGATGAGAAGTTTTGTGATGTTGACTCATCTGTTGCAGTTGTTGATGACTGAGCATATCCAGCCACTTCACCATACTTGTCGTTTTCTAATGTTAAAGTACCACTTGATACAAACTTAGCACGATAAATTGTAAACTTAAGGTCTTGCATCTCTTCGGTAGTCCATGTAGAACTGTTTTGAGATTTGAATAGAACACCAGCATATGGTTGTTCGTCAATAGGCTCTTGTGTATGAACATCAAATTTACCCATCTCTCCAGTCCAACAGAAGTATTCGTTAGAGTTAGATGTTACAACAAAACAGTATTCTCTATTTGGTTGAACATATATCGGATGTTTAAATTCAAATGTTGTTGCAGTTTGTCCATTAGAACTAACATTAACATCATCTGGATTCTTAGTTACTTCTGAGCCTGGAACTATCCTTTGTGTTGGATATCCATTTTCCATCTCTCTTATATCTACTGTTACTGGTAAACCAGTTGCATCTCTTGTAGAGAAGTATAGGTCAATCTTAGTTAAGAATGCACCTTCTTCATTTGTATCAGTAACCAAGAAGGATTGTGCAAGTGGGTCAATCCAAACAATTCTTGGAGTACCTTCTGTTTCTGTTTGTTTGTCTTCTCTTGTAACAATTGAACCATCTCTACTTTCACTAACATTTGTTTGTACTACTCTTGCATTTCTTGTTGAAGTAATTGTCTTCTGATGATGTGCCATTGTACCTTGTGCAGAGAATGTTGCTTCTGCACTAGTTGTAGATTTTGCATCATCGATTGAATCACCATTTGTCAACTTCATTGTTCTTGTACCAGTTGAAAATGATGGATTGTTATTTGGAATAGTAAATGTAAATAATGCCTTACCATGTCCATCTGTTAAAATTTGTGTTCCTTTTGTAGTTGCACCACCAACACCATAAGTTGCAGATGATGGAGTACAATGTGAATTAACTTGAATACCATCAAAGTATACATTTAACTTACTGTTAGGTTTCATGTTTTCTGCTGTTGCAGTTATATCGATACTTCTCATAAATGGAATTGCATCCATCTTGACAAGTCTATCGTTTTCTGTTCTTACTATATCTTCAACTACCTGTGTGTTTACACCACTTCTTTGTTCTACTGTTGGTGTAGTTGTTACTTCTGTAAATGTTGTTCTTGTTCCAGCAGTACCTTCACTGTTAATTCTTCCACCACCATCCCAGTTGTCTGCAATGAAATCTACTTCATCCCAACGAGGTTGGAATTCAAATCCCATTAACTGGTTGGCTTGCATTGCACCAATCCATCTACCACCTCTTCGGCCACCCATTCTTTCTATAGTTTCTATAGGTAAGGTTTCAGTTACAACATTTTCTTGAGTTGTTACTGGGATACCTTGTGATGTTTCTTGCCACTCATTCCAAACTGTACCCACACCAGCAACAGATTGTATTGCATCAAAGTTACCTTCTACACTTGTAAGTACATCTGGCATTTGTGTTCTTTCATGCCATTGGTCTGCATCTGGGTCTAAGGTTAAGTTACCAATAAAGTTTGCAATGTTGAATGGGTTTACATTTAATTCGGTTGAAGCTTTCGTTGCTTGTAAGTATGCATCAGAATCAAACTTCAATGTTACAATGTTATCATTAATTACAATGTTGTTTGATTTATCTGTATTAGCAGATAGACCAACTCTTCCAGTATATCCAGTAGGTCTTGCAACATTCATTGCACCATCCATTGCAACTTGATAGTCTGGATGTGAAGGGTTACCTACACCATGACCTTTAAATGCATCTACGATGAATCCAGATTTAAACTTATCAAACCCATCATCATCTAAAACTTGTAAACTATCAGTTGTTGTTTCTAACATAGACATTGTTACTGCATTTTCAAGAATTGTCAATCTCTTAGACATTCTATCAATGTCTCTCATTGTGTATCGTCTATGATTCTTTAATTTAATTGATACATCTTCTGCATGTGTTGTGTATGCTGGAACCTTTACTGTTCCAATAAGAATTGCATCTTCTATATCTCCACCAGCAACTGGTGATAGTGAAGACTCACCTTTAGAAACTATAAAGTCACCTTTAGAAGTTAAGAAAAGTTTATCTATTCTGTTTAGATAATTAGTTACATTAGATGTAGTGTTTGCACCAATCTTATGAAGGTCAACAGTATGAGAATTACTATCAAAAGCTTGTGTTGAATATGCAAAAGGATAATTACCTAATGCAGATACATCTGGTGGTGTTGCACTTATTACAGCATTGTATGTTGTACTAGATACTGTTAATTCTGGTGCAACTGCTGGACGATAATCTATCGCATCTCTTAATCTGAATGTACCACTTGGTTCAAAGGTTGCATTAGGGTCAATCCTATCTGCAACATAATGTGGCATTTCTTCAAACATCATATCTGTATATGAGTTATGAGTAAAGTAGTTACCAGAACCATGTACAAAGTAATCTACAATAATCTTTAATTTACCTGCTGGTGTTGGTGCTTGTTGTTTTCTAGTTATACTTGCAAGTCCATAGTATCCATCTCTTTGACCATCATCGACCAAGAAACTATTTTTAATTTCTGGTGAACCTACGCTAACACTTGCACATGTTCCAACAGAACCTAATTCTGTTGTAATTTCTTCTGAGTTTTGAAATCTTTTATCTGTTATGTAATAGAAGAAACATGTACCACCAGAGTTCTCTATTAATATACCCCTTGCACCAGAAACACTACCTTTTAGTAGAGTACCAGCAGCTGAAATTGCAACACTATTTCCTTCATCAGCAGTATATACGAATGAAGGTGGAAGTGCTTCTGTCGATTCGGTTGGAGTTGAACCATACGACACAGTAGAACCACCTTGATAAATGGCTCTAACTTTATATAAATCTGTTATACCTAAAGAGATATCTTCATGTTGATATCCTACTCCAAAAATTGATGGGTCAGCAGTATTAACATTTATTACTGTAGACCTCTTCATAGTCTTTGATGCTTCTGCAGCTACAGAGTTGTCTCTTACTACTGTATATAAAACTTTACATACAACACCATTTGCTGGTACATCCCCACTACTAATTTCTAATCCTGCTGTTCCAGCACCAGAGAATGTTGTTCCACTAACAGAAACCGCTGCACCTGTACTTTCGTTTGTTATTACATAATCTTCTACAGATTTTGCAGTGAATGTTTCACCACTATTAGCACTAAGTGTAAGTTTACTTAATGCAACTGTAACTAATTCTTGTCGTCTTACTACTTCTCTAGTTGTAGTACAGTTACTAACACCATCTTGTGGTAGTCCAGAGATTGCGACTGTTTGATTTGCTTTGTATAATTTTGGTCTAGTTCTTATAATTGTACCATCGATTGCACCAGTTAAATCTGCTATTAAATCAACAGAAGTGTCTGATGCGATTGAGTTTACAATTCCAGTTTGACCATCTGGGAATAAAATCTTATCACCTTCTTCTAATTGGTTTGTGAATTTAGAACCAACACCAACTAATGCATCCAAGTCACCAGAACCAATATATGCAGTTCCAGTTAAAGAAACATTATCATCTAATACTAAGTCTCCACCAAATGCAGCTGCACCACCTTGATTACCAGCAGTCTGGTGTATCCTTCTTGCTCTTTGAATTCCATAGTTTCTTGGAGTTGTTGAACTAACTGTTGCAGTAACAGTATCGTCATCTTGTCTTGTTATTGTTTCGCCTGCTTGGAATATACCAGTAACATTAATACAATTTACTACTGCACCAGATTGACTGTATACAGTTCCTATTGCATTACTTGAACTACCTTTAATCTTTGAACCACCAGTCATTGCTACTGTACCAGTGTTTGTAATCTTAGTAAACATCTGGACATCAAATAGATACACTCTATAGTTTGTACCATCGTTGTCTATGTTTCTTACTCTTGCAACACCAATTGCACTACCACCACCATTTCCAGAACCAGAGGAACCTAATGCAGTATCATATAATAGAACTTCATTCATTGGATTTAATGTACCTTCATTACCAATGTCTGGTGAACCATATATGTTTTCTACTTTAATATAGTTCCCAAGTCTAAATGGTGATTCTACACCAGTCTTACTAGTTGTAGTTCTTGCTTTCTCCATCGTGACAAACGATTGAGATGATTTATTAACTTGGTATCCTTTAACATATGCTCTACCAGCAGATACATTTGCAATAAATTTAGTTTTGTCCCCAGCTGGTGTGTCTGTTGAAGTATAGACACCATTGTTTGTTTGGTTATTGTAATGTTCTCTAAATGAAACTGAGAAAGGTTGTAGTGTATAATCTCCACTCTCATCATAAGTTCTTTGTGCAAGAGAGTCTTGTAATCTTGCATACTCTGTCATTTGAGTTTTTCTTGTTACGATACCACTTTCAACTCTCATCAATTCGATGAAGTTAGTTGAGTCTGTTGCAGTTAAAGATTTCTTTGCAAGAGTTAAAGAGATTTTAAGTCTATTTGCGCCTGGAGCATTTTCGTTTGTTGAACCAATTGCATTATCTAATAGAGATGTGTCTGTTGTAGAATCTACTAAAGTTTCTGCAACATCAAGACCTATCTTGTAGGATGGAGTTGCAGAATATTTTTCTAGGATTAAAGTTTGTTTACTTACCTTGACAAAATTACCACGAACATACATAATACCTTCGGCAATACTTACTGCACTACCTTGAACTGAACCAACATCTGTTAATCCAGATTGTGAGAATACTTTAAATTCGTTATTGTCTGATGCAGATGTATACGCACCAGTTGTGGCATTTGCAGTTACCCTTGAGATTTCTTCTGCATCTTGGAACTCATTATAGAATGTAGTACCAGAGTTTCCAGTTCTAAGATATTTTACAAATAGTGTTAGTGGGTCAGAAGTTGTTTTGGCAGCAGTATCTACGACCTTTGCGACAACACCAGTTGTTTCACCTTGAAATATTTTATCTAAAGAATCTGCTCTGAATGATTCAGTTGCAGAAGTTCCACTTCCATTTGGATTGGTATCATTAACCTTTACTGCAAAGAACTTATCATCATAAGTTGTTCTTGCACCAGTGATGATGGAACCTTCTTTAAAGACATGGTTACCAAATCTTTCTATCTGGTTTTGCAGTATAGATTGTAATTGTGTTAGTTCCCTTGCCTGTATAGCAACTGATGGTTTAAACAGAACTCGATGAAAATTCTTCGAGTCTGAGTAATCATCATAATAAGGACTAACATTAAGGTCTGTTTTTTGAGCCACTGTTAGTTATCCTACATTTCTATGATTAATTTGATGTCCTCAATCTGGTCAGCTGCCCTTGCAACTGCACCCCTATTTTCTATGTATACAATGTCACCAGAGTTTCTTTGAACTTCTGGTCTTGTTGAATCTACACTAGAGATTGTACCAAGACTTGCCCCAGCAGAACTGTATACTGTATCACTTGCACTAAAGTCATTGTATAGGTCTGTTGAACCAGTAGATGGTAAATAAGATATAATCCTATTTGTTGAGTCTACTGAAACTACGATACCCGCTGCACTTCCAGCTGCAAGAGTAGAAGCATTTCTAATCTTGTCGTCAACTGAAGGCATAGTAGCACCAGATGCCATTGTAAAGGCATTAGATGCACTTAATGTACTTGCACTTGATAGAGTGTTTGTTCCTATGTTTGTTGGGTTTACAATAAGACCTATTTGTCTGAAATCGTTATCAGTTGGGAAGTCTCCACTTCCTTCTGCATACTCAAGTCTTGAGTTAACGATAACATAGTTTCCACCTAGTTCTTCAACTGGGTCTGAACCATGTCCAGCCTTAGGACTTACTATAACATCAAATGTTGCACTTGAACCAGAACCAGCAGATGCAATAAAAGTTGCACTGTTAATACTTGCTACTGAATATCCAGAACCTACTGCATTTATTGTTGCAGCAGAAACTGCTCCAGATGATACTGTTATACTTGCAGTTGCAGAAGAACCATCCCCTGCGATTGCAACTGTATAAGTCCCATCTGTATATCCAGAACCAGCTGCTGTTACTCTTATGTGTTCGATTGTTCCATCGACTGCACCATTCTCTACATCCCATTGTGCAGATGCATCGTCAGAAGCTGCAGTTCCTAATGCACCAGAATCACCTTCTACAGCAGCCTTTGCACCAAGTGTCTTCACTGGTATAAAGTCTGATGTTACGAATTTGATTACATCTGATGCAGATATTGAATACATATATTTCCATCTGTATCCATCTGATTCGGTTGGTATTGCAACAGTAGTGTGGTCTGGTTTAACAGTAGAGTTTGCACCACTGTTATTTTCTATACATTTGTACACATTATAGTCATCTGTCATTACATAGAATGTAGATGCCCATAGTGTGGATGCACCACTTGTTGATGTGTTAGATGATGTATAATTATGTCTATACTCATCGTATGCTGTTCCACTTGTCCAGTCTCGTCTTACAATGGCATGACTAACATCGGTAGTTGCAACTTTCTTAAGTGCAACCATGTTTGCGTATGCATCATACTCATCATTCAAAGAGTCTACTGGAGTTGGTGGATTAGAATCGTCTGACCATGCAGATGGTCTACCAATAAACATATACATGTCATTTCCAGACTCCGAAGCAACTTCACGAAATTGCTTTGCATTGTGCAAACGAAATTTTTCTGTTATAATCGCTGCCATTTGTTTTTCCTTCCTCTAATTTAAAAAAATAAATTTTAATTCTAATAGGTATTTATACAACTTTTATGCACCAGATTGAACTGATGCAGAAAAAGTTAGACTTGTTCTCATACCTTCATTAATTTCCAATTCTGATATAGGTATATTTCCATATAAGGTACTTATATCACTAATTTTGACACCCTCGTAAGGTGCCTCTTCCAAGAGTTTCCATCCACTTTCCATAAGGATTAAATCCCCTTTACCAGTTTCAGTATTAATGCCATCAACATTGTTGGCTGCATTTCCAGACTCTTGTCTCATTCTTTCTTCAAATTCTAAATTTGAAGAGAATCCTATTCTAGATAAATCACCCAGTGTTGGCCCAACTGCTATTGTAGGAGTTGGTAGTATACTTGATGACATCTCTTGTACTAATGCACTATCGTCCTCGAAGATTATTCTTCCATGTTCTTCGTGTCTGAGGTACATACTTCCAAAGTTTGGTGTTCTTTCAGTTACTAACTTAACTGCAACTTCTATATCTGTTGCATCTTCTATTCGTAACTTACCACCATCCTCTAGTATTAATTCTTCTGTTGGGTCTACTACCCAACCATTAGTGTAATATTGTTTTCCATCAACAGACTCACTTGCATTATATTCTTCCCACTTAGGTTCTAACATTAGGTGGCCATGGTCTGGTTCTGCAACCAAGCTATAACCATCTTCGGTTATCATTTGTTCATGGTCTGAAATTCTAACTGAGTTAAATCGTTTTGAGTCGGATGGGACTTTGTGTTCTTCTCTTCCTGTTGCAAGGTTATTTAATATTGAATCTCTATTTGCACTTTGTATTGTATCACCCCAATCTAAACCACCAGTTATTCTTAGAGTTGTTGTTGTGCTAGTTGATTGGTCTGTTCTTGTTCCTTGTTGGTTTGCATCTTCTTTACTAGAAGGTACTACTGCAAGTGTCTTACCACTCTTAGTGGCTGCACTTGCAAAGGTTTGAGTTACGATAACATTCTTAGTTCTGTTCTTCATTACAGTATCATAGAACTCGTTAGGGTCATCTGATACTAATACTCTACCTCTACCTATAAATCCATTTACTTTTGTAGTATGGTCATAAGGTTCTGCACCACCTTCTGTTGCAGTCTTACCACTTACTGCTGTAACTGGTTCTGTTTGTATTTGTTCTTTTGATTCTTCTTCAAATGGATGATGTGACTCTACTTTAGTTGCAGTAAAGTATGTTGTGGATAATGCAGTGTTCTT
>CEUA01029210.1_pt1 | contig 72008 bp, 69 predicted proteins | sample 361541 | NCBI WGS metagenome assembly CEUA01 (sample SAMEA2623079, study PRJEB7988) | marine metagenome | isolation source: saline water (ENVO:00002010), including
ACCATCTTCAATATATTTTTTTGCATTATCCCATGCACCTCCACCAGTAGTCATAGATATAGCAATAAATATTCCTGTAATTATTGTACCCATTAAAACACCACCTAAGGCCTGAACTCCAAGTAATTTTCCAATTACTATAGGTACTAAAATTGGGAGGAGTGAGGGGATGATCATTTCTTTTATTGCTGATTTTGTAAGCAAATCTACCGCAGTTGAATAATCAGGTTGAGCCTTACCTTCCATTATTCCTGAGATTTCTCTAAATTGACGCCGAACCTCTTCAACAACTGAAGATGCTGCACGACCTACAGCTTCCATTGCCATTGCTCCAAAAATATAAGGTACAAGACCACCAATAAATAGACCAATAATTACTCTATGGTTTGAAAGGTCAAAAGTAACATCTGTAATTCCAGCTTCTTCTAATTTATGAGTATAGTCAGCAAATAAAACAAGAGCTGCAAGTCCAGCTGACCCAATTGCATAGCCTTTTGTTACTGCTTTTGTAGTGTTACCAACAGCATCTAATGCATCCGTAATATTTCTAACTTCTGATGGAAGATCAGACATTTCAGCTATACCGCCAGCATTATCAGTAATAGGGCCAAATGCATCAAGAGCAACTATCATTCCTGTCATTGATAGCATGCTTGTTGCTGCAATTGCTATTCCATATAAGCCTGCTAACTCATAAGCAACAAATATAGATATACATACTGCTATAACCGGAAGTCCTGTAGATTTCATAGAAACACCTAGTCCAGCAATAATATTAGTAGCATCTCCAGTTGTAGAGGCACTAGCTACATCTTTAACAGGCTTAAAATCTGTACCTGTATAGTATTCAGTGATAACAACCATAGCCGCTGTTAAAAGCAGTCCAATTAAGGATGATAAAAACAAACTCATAGAGTTATTAGCCATCATAATATTAGTTACTGGATAAAAAGCTATTGCTGCAAGAACTCCTGAAACAATCACACCCTTATATAGTGCTTTCATTACCTTTCCATCGCTTGTTCGCACAAAAAAAGTTCCAATTATTGAGGCAATAATCGACACGCCTCCAAGAACCATTGGATACAAAACTGCATTTATTCCTAATGTTTCTACGCTAAGCCCCCCTAATATCATGGTAGCAATTACTGTAACAGCATATGTTTCAAATAAATCAGCTGCCATTCCAGCACAATCTCCCACATTATCACCAACATTATCAGCAATAACTGCTGGGTTGCGAGGATCATCTTCAGGGATACCTGCTTCTACTTTTCCAACTAGATCAGCTCCAACATCAGCTCCTTTAGTAAAAATCCCACCACCAAGTCTAGCAAAAATTGATATAAGTGAGCCGCCAAAAGCTAGGCCAACCAAAGCATTTAGAGTTTGGTCAGTATTATATCCAAAATTCATTAAAACTGCGTAATATCCAGAAACACCTAGGAGACCTAAGCCGACAACTAGTAATCCTGTAATAGCACCTCCCCTAAAAGCAAGCATAAGAGCAGGATTGATTCCTTCAGTAGCTGCCTGAGAGGTACGAACATTTGCTCTAACGGAGACAAACATTCCTATGTACCCAGCAAGAGCAGAAAATAATGCCCCAATGGCAAAACCTATTGCTGTAGCCCAGCCTAAAGAAAATCCTAAAATAACAAATAATACAAGCCCAACCATACTGATATATGAATATTGTCTATTCATATAAGCACTTGCCCCCTCCTGAATTGCGGCAGCAATTTTCTGCATTTTATCATTACCTGGTGATTGATCTACGACCCACTTGGCAGAAATAACACCATAAAAAATTGCTAAAAAAGAAGCACCTAGGCAGAGCCATAAAGCTGTATTTGGATTCATTAAGTTTCCCCTTAAATTTAGGATAGTAATTGTTTATCTTTATTTTATCATAAACTTTTCTTTAAGCATTCTTCGAACACGTATATTTTTTAATTTTGCAGAAATAGGAAGACCATTTTTATATGGAGGGTAGTCTTCACCACAAATTAGTGGTGCTAAATATTTTCTACAAGAAGCTGTTATTTGGAAACCGTCACGGGAGATAAATTTCCTTGGCATCATTCGTTCTTTGTTAGCTACCTTTCTTAAATCTACATAACTCGTAGTCCATTTATATGGATTATCATTCTTTCTAACAATAGTTGGCATTACAGAATTCTTCCCCTGGAGGGCTAGCTCTACAGCTTTTTTCCCAACTGCATAAGCTTGTTCTACATCGGTTTTTGAGGATATATGCCTAGCTGATCTTTGAAGATAGTCTGCTATAGCATAATGATATTTATACCCAAGTTTAGATTTAACTATATCAGCCACATTAATTGCAGCACCTCCAAGTTGAGAATGACCAAAAGCATCAGTTGTTCCCATCTCAGCAAGAAATTTACCCTTACTATCTTTGATACCTTCTGATACTACTATTACACAAAAGCCAATATCTTTTACTGAGTTATTAACTGCTTTCAGAAACTTTTTTTGGTTAAAAGCAATTTCAGGAAAAAGTATAATTTGAGGAGCGTCTTTTTTCTCTTCTTTAGCGAGCCCTCCTGCTGCAGCTAGCCACCCAGCGTGACGCCCCATAACTTCAAGAATAAAAACTTTAGTTGAAGTTTTTGCCATAGAAGCAACATCCAAACCTGCTTCTTTTGTAGAAATAGCTATATATTTTGCTGCTGAGCCGAAACCTGGGCATGTATCAGTATATGGTAAGTCATTATCGACTGTTTTTGGAATACCTATACAGGTTATAGGAAAATTCATTTTTCTACTTATTAGTGACACTTTATGAGCGGTATCCATAGAGTCTCCACCCCCATTGTAGAAAAAATATCCAATATTATGTTTTTTAAATACCTTAATTAATCTTTCGTATTCAGCATTATTTTTCTTTAAGTCTTGAAGCTTAAATCTGGCTGAACCAAATATTCCCCCTGGAGTATAGCGAAGTTGAGATATGGTTTTAGCTGATTCTTTGCTTGTATCAATCATATCTTCAGTAAGAGCCCCCAAGATTCCATTACAGCCTGCGTATACTTTATCTATTTTATTTTTATTTTTTCTTGCAGTTTCAATTACACCGCATCCGCTTGCATTAATAACTGAAGTTACTCCACCTGATTGAGCGTAAAATGCATTTTTTTTCATTCCATCCTCCCTGGAGAAAAAATTGAGAGATACTCAATGAATTTTTTTACAGACGATTATTAGATTGTTAGTATAGTTTACGCTTTTATTTATCTTATAAAAAGTATAGAGGTTAATATGAAAATAATATTACTTGGTGCGCCCGGGGCAGGCAAGGGAACTCAAGCTAAAAGATTAGAATCAGATTTTGGTTGGCCACAGATCTCTACAGGTGATTTACTAAGAGATGCTGTTTCTAGTAAGTCAGAACTAGGTTTAGAGGCTAAGTCTATAATGGAGCAGGGACATTTAGTTTCTAATAAGCTGGTACTTCAAATTATAGAGGAAAGGATAAGCAAAGATGATATGTCTTCTGGTTTTATATTAGATGGATTTCCTAGAAATGTTGATCAAGCTTTAGATCTTGAGTTGTTATTAAAACATTTAGACAAGATAATAAATAAAGTAATTTATCTAAAAGTTGATCATGATATTTTGATGAAGAGATTAACAGGAAGAAGAACATGCTCATTAACAGGAAAATTATTAAATATTTATTTTTCACCTAAGCATGAGATTGATGAATGTATTAATAACCGTGGAAAATTAATACAGAGAAGTGATGATAATGAGAAAACTATTAGAAAAAGGCTCCAAGTTTATAATCAAGAGACCGCACCTCTAATTAAATTTTATGAGGAAAGAAAGAGTTTAAATATTATCCTAGCAGATAAAGAAGTTGATGATGTTTATGCTGATTTATTGTCTAGTTTGGAAATAAATTGAAGTATTGTCTTTATTTCTTTAGACCTCCAGCCCTCTTTAAGCCTTTCTGAGTATAGCCCTTTCGATAAATTAGCAATTTCTTTTTCTGTCATAAATACTGAGTCATCTATTTTAAGCTCTTCGGCTCTTGATTTAGTTAATCTTTCTATAAGACCAAAGTCTTTTTTTTCTGATATTGAAAATAAATCAGAGTACTTCATTAAGGGGGCTGAGTAATTATTTATTGCTGACATTATTTCTTCCCCATATTTTTTTATTACACTACTAGATATTTTTTCTATAGATCTAAGATCATCTATTTTGCTAACTCCTTTTTTAGCAATTAATACTAGTATTTTATCTTCAATAATCCATTGCCTAGGTAGGTTCATTGATCTAGCTTTATTTTCTCTCCATTTAATAATTTTAAACGCTATATCCCTTTTTTTATCACTTAATGAATTTAATCCTTTTAGCTTTAAAAAAAGGGCTAATTCATTTTGCACAGGTTCTATTTTTTTTAATCTTTCGCAATCTTCTTTATGCCAAGAAGTACGATCTAATTTTACTAGTCTTTCATTAATTCTTTCCCACATAGGGATTAAAAATTTAACATCTTCTATCGCATAATTAATTTCTGGTTCAGATAGAGGCCTTTTCTTCCAATCTATTCTTGTAAAACTCTTATCTATCTCTTCTCCTAGAACTATATAAAGTAATTCTTTTAGACCAATTTGGGGCTTTTCGCCAACCAAAGATGCGCTAATTTGTGTATCAATTAAATTAAATGATCTTTCTTTAGAAAATAGATAAAGAGCATCTAAATCTTGCCTGGCTGAGTGCATTATAATAGTTCTGTTACCACTAAATAAGCAGTCTATAAATGGTTTAAGATCATTAATAGCTACACAGTCTATGCATCCCAGCTTATCTTTTGTAGCAAATTGGATTAGGCAAAGTTCCGGATAATAGGTTTTATCCCTAGAAAACTCTGTATCTATAGCGATAGTTTTTTCTTTATTTATATTCGAAATAAGAGCCCTTAGGCTTTCTTCTTCAGATATGTATTCGAATATGTCCATATAAGTAGTCTCATTGATAACTAAATAGTATTATCACTATACTATTTTTTCTATTTCTATCTCTATATTTATGCATATACATATATTAGGAATTTGCGGAACATTTATGGCAGGTATTGCTGCCCTTGCTAAAGAATCTGGATATAAGGTTTCTGGTTCCGATGAGAATGTGTATCCCCCAATGAGTACTCAGCTTAGAAAGCTTGGCATAGATATTTATCAGGGTTTTGATAAGCATCAGTTAAAGACTCCCCCCGATTGTATTATTGTTGGTAATGTTCTAAGTAGAGGAAATGCTGCTGTAGAGGAGATGCTAGATCAAAGCATTCCTTACTATTCTGGTCCTGAGTGGCTCGCTAATAACATTTTAAGAGATAAATGGGTATTAGCAATTTCTGGAACTCATGGAAAGACTACAACATCAAGTATGCTAGCATGGATTTTAGATTATGTTGGCTTATCCCCTGGATTTTTAATAGGAGGTGTATGCTCTAACTTTAAAATTTCAGCAAGACTAGGAGAGTCAGACTTTTTTGTAGTTGAAGCTGATGAATATGATACAGCTTTTTTTGATAAAAGAGCAAAGTTTATTCATTATCGACCAAGAACTTTGGCTATAACCAATATAGAGTTTGACCATGCTGATATTTTTAGCAATATAGATCAAATAATATGGCAGTTTCATCAACTAGTAAGAACAATTCCAAGTAATGGTCTAATAATTTCAAAAGCTAAAAACGAAAATATCAATAAAGTTTTTAATTTAGGAAAATGGACTAGAAGCGAATCCTATAGTTGCATAGATAGCAATTCTGATTGGTTTGGTTCTTATGATTTAATTGGGGCTAAGTCAAAATTTTCCTTATCTTATAAAGGAGAAAGTATTGGTAGTATCAACTGGTCATTATTTGGAGATCATAATATTGAAAATGCTCTAGCTGCTATAGCAGCCGCTAATCATATAGGCGTCCCTTTCAATGATAGTTTAGAGGCGCTTAATAAATTTAAGGGCGTTAGAAGAAGGCTTGAAAAGCTTGGCTCCGTTAATGGAATTACAATTTTTGATGATTTTGCCCATCATCCTACAGCTATAAAAGCTAGCTTATCATCAGTTAAGCAACAGAAACCAGAAAATAGATTAGTTGCTGCGCTAGAACTAAGGTCTAACTCAATGAGAATGGGTATTCATAGGGAATTTCTAGCTAAATCCATGATAGATGCAGAAGTTATTTTTTTATTAGTTCCAAAAAATATAGATTGGGACCCAATTTCTATTTTAAGAAGCATTGATGCTAAGATAATTGTTGAATCAAATGTTGATTCTTTGTTAGAAAAAATATTAAATGAGTTAGTAACAGGCGATCAAATTCTTTTCATGTCCAATGGGAGTTTTAGTGGTGTTCCTCGCCTAGTTAAGCAATCATTACAAAGTAAATAAAGTAAGGAATATTTATGCACAAGAAGGGTTGTCAGTTTCATATTGGCCAAGTTGTAACTCATAGCTTATTTGGTTATACGGGAGCAATATATGATGTAGACGCAGAATTTATGTTAACTGATGAATGGTATAAAAAAGTTGCTAAAAGCTCTCCTCCTAAGGATCAACCTTGGTATCATATTTTAGTGGATGGAGTTGAGCATTCAACTTATGTTGCAGAAAAAAATTTAAAGGCTGTATTAGATCCTACTCCTATAGCTCATCCTCTTATAAATGAATATTTTGATGATTTTAATGGTATTTCTTATAATTCTTTAAGCAAGAACAACTAAACTATTATTGGATTTTAATATGGCTAAGAAAAATTTATCGAGAAAGGAACTTGCTAATGCAATCAGATTTTTATCGATGGATGCTGTTCAGAAAGCAAACTCTGGCCATCCTGGCATGCCTATGGGTATGGCAGATATAGCAGAAGTTCTATGGAATGATTACCTTAGTCATAATCCATCTAATCCTAATTGGTTTAATCGAGATCGCTTTGTTCTTTCTAATGGCCATGGATCTATGCTTTTATATTCTATTGCGTATTTAACTGGCTATAATTTATCAATAGATGAAATAAAAAATTTTAGACAGTTAGGCTATAAAACAGCGGGTCATCCGGAAAGAGAGAATGCTATAGGTATTGAGACTACTACTGGACCACTTGGTCAGGGCATGGCTAATGCTGTAGGTATGGCAATCGCTGAGAAGTCTTTAGCTAAAAACTTTAATAAACCAGAATTAAAAATAGTTGATCACTTTACTTATGTGTTTCTTGGAGATGGATGCCTAATGGAAGGTATATCACATGAAGCTTGCTCGCTAGCAGGAACTCTTGGTTTAGGTAAATTGATTGTATTTTATGATGATAATGGCATATCAATAGATGGAGATGTTTCCGGGTGGTTTACTGATGATACTCCAGGTAGGTTTAAATCATATGGTTGGCATGTAGTTGATAATGTTGATGGCCATGATTCTGAAGCGATATCAGAAGCAATTAAACAGAGTAAGAGTGAAAAAAATCGGCCTAGTATTATTTGCTGTAAAACACTTATTGGTTATGGTTCTCCGAACAAGCAAGGAACAGCAGATACTCATGGAGCCCCTCTTGGTGAGGATGAAATAGGGGCAGCTAGATCTAGTCTAAATTGGAATTATAAGCCTTTCGAAATCCCTGAATCAATTAAGAGTTGCTGGAATGCAAAACAGTCTGGAAAAAAAGTAGAAGATGATTGGAATAAGATTTTCTTTAGGTATCAAGAGAAATATCCAAAACTCGCATCTGAGTTTATTAGAAGGATGGAAGGAAATCTCCCGAAAGAATGGGAATGTGAATCAGAAAAAGTTATTAATACTATAAATCTAGAAGGCCATGATATGGCTACTAGGAAAGCTTCACAAAGAGCACTAGATGGGTTTGCTCCAATTTTAGGTGAGCTTTTTGGAGGATCTGCTGATCTTACAGGTTCAAATAATACTTTCCATTCATGCTCAGATTTTTTTGATCCAATTAAAGGAGGAGGAAATTATTTAAATTTTGGAGTCAGAGAATTTGCGATGGTTTCTATCCTTAATGGACTAAGATTACATGGTGGTTTCATCCCATATGGAGGAACATTTTTAGTCTTTTCAGACTATGCAAGAAATGCTTTACGTATGGCTTCTCTTATAGGTCTTCAAAATATATTAGTATTTACTCATGATTCTATTGGTATAGGAGAAGATGGCCCTACGCATCAACCCATAGAACACCTAGCTAGCCTTCGCGCTATGCCTAATATGGCAGTATGGAGACCATGCGATACTACCGAAACTGCTGTTGCATGGAAATCTGCTATAGAGAGCTCTGATACTCCCTCAAGCTTAGCCTTAACAAGGCAGTCTTTAAGCTTTATTCAAAGGGATAAAAAGCAGATAGCAGAAATAAAGAAAGGGGGATATATACTTCTAGAAAATTCAAAGAGACCAGAAATTATTTTTATCTCTTCTGGCTCTGAAGTTAAATTAGCGATAGATTCTGCAAAGATCTTAATGGATGAGGGTCATCAAGTAAGAGTTGTTTCTATGCCATGCCTAGAAATGTTTGATTCTCAAATAACAGAATATAGGGAGTCTGTTATAGATCCAAATTCTAAAATACTAGCTATAGAGGCAGGCAGTAAAGATTCTTGGTGGAAATACGTTGCAGGAAATGGTGATGTCATAGGTATGGATAGTTATGGTAAATCAGCACCAGCAAATGATTTATTTGAGCTTTTTGGTTTCAGTGTTGAATCAATTACTAAGAAAGCTAGGAAGCTGTTAGATTAATATTTACACTTATTTAATTGAGGAGTTATAGATGTCTTTAAGGGTTGCAATTAATGGTTATGGAAGGATAGGTAGAAATATTTTAAGGGCTTTGTATGAAGGAGGTAAAAGAGACAATATACAAATAGTTGCAATTAATGATTTGGGTAATGCAGAAGCAAATGCACATTTGACCAAATATGATACTGCTCATGGCCCCTTTCCTTTTGAGGTAAGTGTGGAGAAAAATCATTTAGTTATTGATGGAGATAGAATTAAGGTATTTGCAGAAAGAAATCCAGAAAATTTACCTTGGTCTGATCTGAAGATTGATATAGTTTTAGAAAGTACAGGTTTTTTTGCTTCTAAGGAAAAGTCATCTGCACATCTTAGGGCAGGGGCTAAGAAAGTATTAATTTCAGCACCAGCTGGCAACGATATAGATGCAACTATTGTTTATGGCGTTAACCATAATATCCTTAAACCAACTGATGAAGTAGTTTCAAATGCCTCTTGCACAACAAATTGTCTAGCACCATTAGCAAAAGTGTTACATGAAAATATTGGTATTGAGAGTGGCATTATGAATACAATCCATTCTTATACTAATGACCAAGTTCTGACAGATGTTTATCATTCTGATCTAAGACGAGCTAGATCTGCTACTCAGTCTATGATACCTACAAAAACAGGAGCAGCTGCAGCTGTAGGTTTAGTGCTACCTGATTTAGATGGAAAGCTAGATGGATTCTCTCTTCGCGTTCCTACTATTAATGTTTCAATCGTAGATCTAACTTTTTCATCTATTAGAGAGACGAGCATTGAAGAGATTAACAGCTTACTGAAGTCAGCCAGTGAAAATGAGTTAAAGGGAGTTTTAACATATTCCGATGAACCTCTAGTTTCTTCTGATTTTAATCATAATCCTGCATCATCCGTGTATGATTCAGGACTAACTAGGATCTCAATTGATAAAAGATTAGTTAAAGTTTGTTCTTGGTATGACAATGAATGGGGTTTTTCTAATCGTATGCTAGATACGACTTTAGCTATTTGTAACTTATAGTATGATTAAATTTTAGTTAAAATTTCTCGGTGATATTTGAAAAGATAAAGTTAATATTACTAATTTATTTAACTATCTTTTATTTTTCTTTTTCTTGAAGCCTCTATCTGCATTTCTTCACGATATTTAGCAACTGTTCTTCTGGCTATCTTTATTCCTTCAATCCCTAATCTATCTGAAATAATTGTATCACTTAATGGAAAATTAATATTTTCATTATCAATCATTTTTTTTATTTTAGCCTTAATTGCAATAGATGAAGTACCACCTTCGTTGCTTTCTAAATTACTAGAAAAGAAATATTTAAACTGAAAAACACCTCTTGGAGTATACATGTATTTATTAGAAGCGATTCTCGATATTGTAGATTCATGAACATCAACATCTGAAGCGACTTGTTTCATAATCATAGGATTCATAAATTCCTCTCCATTTTCTAGGAATGACTTTTGTCTCTGAACAATATTCATAGCAACTTTTAGCAAAGTTTGATTTCTTATATTAAGACTTTTAATTAGCCACTGAGCTTCCTGTAACTGCATTCTTAAGGCTTTGTGTTCTTGAATATTATTAATAGATTCGGCATAAAGACTATTTATTTTAATTTTTGGCACTAATGAGTTATTCAGCTCAACTATCCAATTATTATTATATTTTTTTACAAATATATCAGGTACGGCATATTGTGTTATTGGGCTATTTATTGATAATCCTGGATAAGGATTACATGATTTTATAAGAAAAATAGCTTCTTCAAGATTACGCTCTTCTACATTAATTTTATTTTTTATTTTATTAATATCTCTATTAGTAAATAGGTCAAAGTAATTATTAATTATTTTTATTGCTACATCTAAATTAGGGGTATTTCTATCTATCCTATTAAGTTGAATAGATATACATTCATTAATTGATCTTGCAGCGACTCCAACTGGATCTAAGTTTTGAATAAATTCTAATACATTTTCGATTTCATTATTTGTGATGACTATATTAGGAGACAATATTTTTCTTATTGTTGAAAGATCTTCATTTAAGTAGCCATCATCGTCAAGTGAATTAATTATAGCTTGCCCTATAAAAATTTCTTTTTCAGTTATTTTTTCTACTTCTATTTGCCAAAGCAAATGATCTCTTAAGGTTATATTATTAGATGAAAATAAATCAATGTTATTTCCCTCTTTATCATTATTCTTAGAAAAATTTTCCCATTCTGATTGTAATTTTGGTGCACTACTATTTTCCTGCTCAAATTCCTCATGTGTTTTTTCAAGCATTATATTATTTTCTAGCTGTTCTCTAATATTAGTATCAAGTTCCATTATTGGTAGCTCAAGTAATTTAATTGCCTGTTTCAATTGAGGCGTCATCGCGAGCTTTTGGGATTGTCTTAGATACAAAGATTGCTTCATTTACAATTAACCTATAAAGAGAAACTATCTCCTAAATATACATCGCGGACTTTTTGATTCGATAAAATTTCAGCAGATTTTCCTGATGCCATTAGAGTTCCTTGATTTATGATATATGCGTGATTACAGATTCCTAATGTTTCTCTAACATTATGATCGGTAATTAATACTCCAATCTTTTTATCTGTTAATTGTTTTATAATTTTTTGAATATCAATTACTGAAATTGGATCAACACCCGCAAAAGGTTCATCTAATAATATGAACTTTGGATTAATTGCTAAAGACCTAGCAATTTCAACTCTTCTTCTTTCTCCACCCGATAATGATATACCGATATTATCTTTAACATGACCTATTTTGAATTCTTCTAGGAGCTCATTTAATATTTTAAAACGATCTTCCTTGAGAAGTTCTGTTCTAGTTTCTAGTATAGATAATATATTATCACTTACAGATAGCTTCCGAAATATTGATGCTTCTTGAGGAAGATAACCTAGACCTAAGGATGCTCTAGTATGTACTGGTAAATTAGTTATATCTTTTGAGTTTAGAGAAATTATTCCACTATCAGACTTAATTAGCCCAGCTATTATATAAAAGGCTGTAGTTTTTCCAGCTCCATTGGGACCTAGTAGCCCTACTATTTCTCCACTACTGACGCTAAAAGAAAGATCTTTTACAGCTTGTTTTAACCCATATTTTTTTGAAATATGTTCTACTGATAATTTGCTATTCATTAGAAAATCAACTCCAATTATTCTGATGGAGCTATAGTTATAGAAACTGGTGTTCCACAGTCCGATGTTCCTGAAGTTATTTGTTCAGCATCTATGTCATATATCAGGCTGCATCCTTGGAATTCATTTTTTCCTTTTTTTAGGAAAGCGTTATTATTCATTGAAATAAAGCTAGTTTTTTTATTATAGGTTAAATTGTCTGCCCCACCACTTATTGTTAGATTTTCAAGATTATTAACATTTGAGAATATAGCAGGTAAGCCTTCAAATATAGCTTCTTCTACTCCATTATTAGAAAATTTAATTACAGCTTTTTGAGCTTTTATATTCATTTCATTTAATTCTAGATATACATTTCCTTTGAGAACCCATTCATTTGAAGAGAAATCTAAAGATGAGGCTATAGCTTCATCTGCTTGGATGATAAAATTATTTTCTTGATTTATTTCTAACTTAATGAAAGAAACGGAATTAGAAATTCTATCAATGACTGATGATTCAGCATCTAATAGTATAGGCTTCTGAATAGGCTCTTGACTTAACCCAATATTAATTTGAAGCACAAAAAATAAAAAAATATTAATATTTTTAATAATTAAATTTTCCATAAATACTAGATTTAAGATTTAATATTCCTTCATCGAGGTCCATGGCTATTCCGTTTGTTTCTAGATTGCCATCCTTAAAAAAAATTTTGACTAAACTTTCTGAGCTAATAAGCGAACCTTCTGTTTTTAAATTTAGCTCATCAGTCCAAATTAAATTTGGATATCTATCTACTATCTCATTAATTATAGTAACATTTCCTTGTAATAATATGTTTATTTTATCTTCTGAGATTACTCCAGAATCAGCTTTCAAGCTCCAAGAACCCTGATTTGCTTTCATATAATTTATAGAAACATCATCTAATTTTAGTAATTTTTTAGTAGGGTCTTCGTAAGCTTTTTCAGCTATTATAGAATAGATTAGTTGACCATTGTTATTTGTTATATGAATTGTTGTTTCGTAAAGGCTAAATCCTCTATTAGAGATATTAGTGACGGAAGATGCTTCATCTAGCATACTTTTTTTGCTCATATACCATGTAAAGCTAGCAGTTATTAAGAGCAATAGAAAAATTAATAAACTCTTTCTTTTCATAAATAAATTGTTTTTTTGTGATGATCATTTTAGAGTAATAGTATCAATTTGTAGTTAATTGTTTAACCAATAAATTTTATATATTAAATAAGAGATACCCAATGAGATCAGATGAGATAGAGAAGATAATTAGATCTAACATTAAAGACTGTGAAGTAAAGGTTAAAGATGATGGTGCCGGACACTATGAAGCTATTGTTATTTCTGATAATTTTAAAGATGTTGGTACATTAAATAGACATAAGATGGTTTTTAATACTTTAGGTTCATTAGTTGGAAATGAGATACATGCTCTTTCTTTGAAGGTATTCACAACTGATGAATTTAGTGATTAATATATTAGCAAGGTTTAAATTTTGCATAAATTAGAAATAATAGGAGGAAAGCCACTTTCTGGAGAGGTCAATATTTCAGGGGCTAAAAACTCTGCACTTCCTATAATGACAGCCTCATTGCTTTCAGAAGACCCTATTTTCTTGGAAAATATACCAAGATTACATGATGTATCTACTACTTTTAATCTGCTAAGAACTATGGGGGTAGAGGTAATTTTTCATGATGGTAAATCTACGGAAATTGATAGCTCTCAGGCATCTCGTCCTTTTGCCGCATATGATTTGGTAAAGACAATGCGGGCATCAATTTTAGTTTTGGGCCCGTTATTAGGAAGGTTTGGTTATGCTGAGGTTTCTTTACCAGGTGGTTGTGCAATCGGGGCGAGACCAGTGAATTTACATGTAGAAGGCCTAAGAAAAATGGGGGCCAATATTGAAATTTCTGGTGGTTACATAAAAGCTAAGACAAATAAACTAAAAGGAGCTGAAATCTTTTTAAATACTGCATCTGTAACAGCAACAGAGAATATAATTATGGCAGCAACTTTAGCTGAAGGAGAGACTATTATACAAAACGCTGCTAAAGAGCCGGAAATTGAAGATTTAGTTATTTTTTTAAGAAAAATGGGAGCAAAGATAGATGGAGCAGGATCTGATATTATAAAGATTAATGGTGTTGATAATCTTAATGGAGCAGAGCATGCAATTTTGCCTGATAGAATAGAAGCAGGCACTTATCTTGTAGCTGCAGCGATCACCGCCGGTCATTTAAAACTTAAGAATGTTTCTGCTGAACATTTAACTTCTGTTATATCAAAGCTAGAAGAATGTGGCGCTGTTATAACTATTAAGGAGAATTCAATAGAGCTAGATATGCGAGGCAAGAGACCAAAAGCGATTAATATTTCTACTGCTCCGTACCCGGATTTTCCGACAGATATGCAAGCCCAATTTTGCGCTTTAAATTCAATAGCAATAGGAGTCTCCGAAATTACCGAAAATGTATTTGAGAATAGATTTATGCATGCTCAGGAACTTCAGAGAATGGGAGCTAAGCTGGATATTAATGGTAGAAAAGTTACTATTGAGGGTATAAAGTCTCTAAATGGGGCCAGTGTTATGGCAACTGATCTAAGGGCTTCAGCTTCTTTAGTTTTAGCTGCATTAGCCGCAGAGGGAAAAACAATAGTTGATCGAATATACCATATAGATAGAGGATATGAGTCAATTGAAGAAAAGCTATCTCAAGTTGGTGCAAATATAAGGAGACTGCATACTTAATATTTTTTTCATTTGCTGTGGAAAAATTTCACCTCACTTGTGTATAATGCGGTTACTATATTAGGGATCTAGTTTTGATTAATAAAAAAATTCACAGCTCAAATGAAAGATATTTCTGATTTCACAAGACGAGATTTCTTATCGGTAGCAACTGCCCTCACAGGAGGGGCCGGATTTATTTTTACTAGTGCACCTTTTGTAGCATCATTTAAACCGAGTGCAAAAGCTTTAGCTTTGGGCTCGCCCGTAGAAGTTGATATTAGTAAAGTTGAGCCGGGTGCAATGATAAAAATAGAATGGAGAGGCAGAGCTATTATGGTTCTTCATAGAACAGAAGAGATGTTAGGCAAGCTTTCTATTATTGATGGGTTGTTAGCTGATCCAAGCTCTCAACAGTCTGAACAACCTTCTTATGTTGATAGCAACCACAGAAGCATAAAGCCCGAATTTTTAGTTGTTGAAGCTGTTTGTACTCATTTAGGCTGTGTCCCCATACCTCGTTTTGATGTTAGTCCATCTGATCTAGGCTCTGATTGGCCTGGAGGTTTTTATTGTCCTTGCCATGGATCCAAATTTGATTTAGCTGGAAGAGTGTATAGCGGTGTTCCTGCACCGACTAATCTAAAAGTGCCACCGTATAGTTTTATTGATACTGATACGTTAATAGTGGGCTCTGAAGAGGGTATGTCATAATGTCTTTAATTGCCTGGATAGATAGACGATTCCCATTAACTAAATTACTTAAAGAGCATGTTACAGAATATTATGCTTCTAAAAATTTTAATTTTTGGTATGGCTTTGGTGTTTTGGCTACAGTGATTTTTATACTTCAAATTATAACTGGTATTTTTCTTACCATGAATTATAAGCCTTCCGCTGCTGAAGCTTTTGCTTCAGTAGAATACATAATGAGGGAGGTAGAGTGGGGTTGGTTAATTCGATATTTACACTCAACAGGCGCCTCTGCATTTTTTATTGTGGTATACCTCCATATGTTTAGGGCTTTAATGTATGGATCTTATAAAAAGCCTAGGGAATTATTATGGATTATTGGCATGATAATTTATGTTTGTCTTATGGCCGAAGGCTTTTTTGGGTATCTTCTTCCTTGGGGAAATATGTCATATTGGGGAGCTCAGGTTATAGTTTCTCTTTTTGGCGCTGTTCCAGTAATTGGAGAGGGGCTAGCAGAGTGGATAAGAGGTGATTTCTACATTTCTGATATTACCCTTAATCGCTTTTTTGCTTTTCATGTAATTGCACTACCTCTTTTATTAGCCTTTTTAGTTTTTATTCATATTATTGCTTTACATGAAGTAGGGTCAAATAACCCAGATGGTATAGAAATTAAGGATTATAAAGATGATAATGGTATACCGATAGATGGGGTTGCATTCCATCCTTACCATACCAGCAAAGATTTAGTGATAATAATAGTTTTTGCAATTATCTTTTCTGCAATTGTTTTTTTTGCACCTGAGATGGGAGGGTATTTTTTAGAACATGCTAATTTTGATCCAGCAGATTCTCTTAAAACTCCAGAGCATATTGCTCCAGTTTGGTACTTCACTCCCTTTTACGCAATGCTTAGAGCTGTTCCAGATAAATTATTAGGAGTTATTTTAATGGGAACTGCTATAATCCTTCCCTTTTTTCTTCCATGGTTAGATAGGTGCAAGGTTAAGTCTATAAGATATCGAGGTATAATTTATAAAATTGCATTAACATTATTTGTTATTAGTTTTATTGCACTAGGATACTTAGGGCTCCAGGTTGCAACAGTGACATACACATTTCTAGCGAGAGTCTTTTCTGTTATTTATATTTCTTTTTTTATTTTAATGCCTGTATATACCTCGTTTGAGAAAACTAAAGAAGTTCCTGAAAGGGTTAGATAGATGGCTTATAAATTATTTTTTTGTTTTCTTTTCTTTTCTTTAGAGTCAACAGCCCTTTTTGGTCAACATGGCGGTGGCGGATACCATATGGATTCAGTAGATATAGATGTCAGTGATACTGAGTCTCTACAAAGAGGCGCTAAGTATTTTGTTAACTATTGCTTAGGTTGTCACTCAGCTAAATATGTTAGATATAACTCACTTATTGAAGATCTCGGCATAACCGAAGATGAGCTAGTTGATAATTTAATGTTCACAAGTGATAGCCCTTTTGACACAATGGAAATATCAATGAATCCTGAAGACGCGGCTATATGGTTTGGCATCCAGCCTCCAGATTTGTCATTAATTGCCAGAAGCAGGGGCACTGAATATTTGTATAATTTTTTACGTAGTTTTTATTTAGATAACTCTTCTATTACCGGTGTAAATAATTTATTGTTAGAAAATACTTCAATGCCCCATGTTTTGTGGGAACTTCAAGGCATCAGAAACGCAATTTTTTCAGAGAATGAATTTGACCATTTTGAAGAAATAGATGTTGGTATTTTAAGTAATAATGATTACGACTTATTGGTAAAAGATATCGTAACTTTTTTATCTTATATAGGAGAGCCAATACAAATTAAGAGGAAAGAGATTGGTACCAAGGTTATATTTTTCTTATTGATATTTCTTTTAATTGCCTATATGTTAAAAAAAGAAATCTGGAAAGATGTTCATTAATAATTTTTAAATAATATTACTTACTAAATATTTAGGAGGTGCCCTGATGGGTGCAATTACAAATCGCCGTTCAATTATGACACTTTTTTCTGGGCCTACTGACCACTGGAGTCATCGAGTGAGATTAGTGTTAGCTGAGAAAGGTATTAATGTAGATATTACAGACGTTTTGGGCGATAAAGTACCAGAAGATTTGATAGATTTAAATCCATATAGCACCACACCAACTATAGTTGATAGAGATTTAGTGTTATATGACTCTAGAGTTATCATCGAGTATTTAGATGAGAGATTTCCACATCCTCCTCTAATGCCAGTTGATCCAGTATTGAGAGCTCAATTTCGTCTAGCACTTTATAGAATAGAATTAGATTGGTATGTACTGCTTTCAAAGATAGAAAATGAGAAAAAGAAAAGAAATGCGGATAATAAGATAATAAATGCTGGTATAAGGAGTATAAAAGAGAGTATTTTATCTAGTATAGAGATTCTTGGATCTAATCCATATTTTTTAAGTGAAGAATTTTCATTAGTTGATTGCACCGTTGCGCCAATACTATGGAGATTAACTGATCTTGGAATTTCTCTTCCAAGAACAGCTAAAGGCTTAGAATCTTATATGGATAGAGTTTTTTCAAGAGATTCATTTAAAGAATCTCTATCAGAATTAGAGCAAGAATACAGAGAAGAAAATTAGCTTTTTCTTATTGATCAATTAATCTAGGCTCTCCGTTTAATATTTCTATCATAACGAGCCTTCTATGTATTTTTCCAGTATTATCTAGATATAATCTCCCTGTTACTCCCGGGATATTCTTTATATTATATATTTTATTGAATAAAAGATTAACTATTCTTTGCGCATCAATACCCATTGCATAGAATCGGATATTATCAATAGAATTTTCTTCCCAAAATTTTTCAATAATTAGCCTTAACTCACTATTAAATTTATTTTTTTCGAAAATAAAGGGCATATCAGAGAATGTTATTCCTTCAAGATCATTATTGTTAAACGATGAGAGGTCAAATATATTTGAAGTAGAGTATGTTTTTAATGGATCATCAGCAAAATGGTATCTTAAAAGAGGAGATGCCTGACTAGCAATTTCTGGAGTTGCAGCAAAAAATATTAAGTCAATGTCTTGTCTTCTTCTGGGTGAAAATTCTAATGGAATTCTAATATTTGCTAAGAGTCTTTGATACCTTCTATTGCTATTATCAATATTTAATATTTCTACAATTTGAGCAAAGTCATTATTAGCTAAATCATAAGTTTGATGATCAAGTATTCTACCTCCTAAGCTTTCATATTTTTCTTTAAAACTATAATAAACACGATTACCCCATTCATTTTTCGGTGTTAAAACTACAGCTTTTTTCTCATCATTAATAATTGCACGTTCAGCAATTTCAATAGATTCATCCTCAGGGGCTAGGGCAAACTGAAAAAGATTATTAATATATTCATTATTTTCTATAAAATTTAATGCTAATGTTGGGGTTGATTGAACCATGGTAGAAATATTAACTATATTATTCTTTAGCAAGGGACCCACGATAAATTCAGCACCATCTTGCTCAGCTTTATTATATGATACCTCACTACCTAACTTGTCAGTATTATAAATTCTGATTAAAGAATTATTATTATCAAGAAATTGGGATGCTATAAATCCATCTCTAATTGCAATAGATTCATCTCTAAAAGAGTCTAAAGGAAGTAAAAGGGCTATGTTTTTTGGGCCGTTTAGATCCTCTATATTTTGATGAAACCTTTCATTAGTTCCATCTATAGACTCGACTGGAAGATCAGTTAATTGCATTTGGCTTATGCAGCTAGACAATATAACTATTAAAAATAATAAACTGATTTTTTCCATTTGATTATTCATTCTGATAAATTGTACCTCTAAAGAATGAGATAGATAAAGCTATGATTGATATAAAAAAAGGAAAACTTTTTGTTGTAGGTCTTCCAATTGGAAATTTAGAGGATATTAGCTTAAGAGTTAAGAATACATTAGATATGGTTGATATTATTGCTTCTGAAGATACTAGAAATGCAATAAAAATTTTATCTTATCTAGAGCTAGATACTCAGTTAATTTCATATCATGATCATAGCGATAAAAATCAATTAAATAAGCTAATTAATTATTTAAAAAATGGTAAAAATATTGCCCTTATAAGTGATTCAGGTACACCACTTATATGTGATCCAGGATATAGATTAGTTAGAACAGCTATAGATAATGAAATATTAATTACGGTTATTCCTGGATCTTGCGCCCTAATTACGGCTCTAGCCGGTAGCGGACTACCAACAGATAGATTTATTTTTGAAGGATTTTTTTCAAAAAAGATGCTAGATAGGAAAGACCTGTTTTTTGAGAAGCGTACAATAATATTTTATGAGTCTGTCCATAGAGTAAAAAAGTCTATAATAGACATGATAAAAATTTTTGGGCCTGATAGACAGGTTGTTATTTCAAGAGAGCTCACTAAATTACACGAGGGCATATACAGAGGATCTTTAATAGAATTATCTAATGAATTTGAAATAGGAAATATAACTAAAAAAGGTGAATTTGTTATTCTAGTTAGCGGAAATAGTAAAGAGCTATCTTCCGATGATTCTGAGATAATTAGAGTATACAATATTTTGAACAGTAATTTACCATCTAATGATTCTTTAAATTTAACTTCAAAGATAACTGGAAGTAGTAGAAATTATATATATAAATTAGTAAAAATAATTAATTAATTTAATAAAAAAGCTGTCTGTGATAACCTATAAGAAGGAGTTGGCTGGGCGGTCGCTGTTTTTATAGATAGAGGAAAGTCCGGGCTCCATGGGCAGGATGCCAGGTAACACCTGGGAGGCGTGAGCCTACGGAAAGTGCAACAGAGAACAAACTGCCAGTAATCTTTACTGGTAAAGGTGAAAAGGTGTGGTAAGAGCACACCGCACAATTGGTAACATTTGTGGCTAGGCAAACCCCATCCGGAGCAAGACCAAATAGGGGAGCAATTTAAATGAAGCCCACATAAAGTTCCCGGGTAGGTTGCTAGAGAGGGGTGGCGACACTCTTCCCAGATGAATGACTGCACGAGACAGAACCCGGCTTATAGGCCAACTTCTACCTCTTTTTAGCTTTTTTATTGTTTATTAATTAATCCTTTTTAAGCTTAATACAATCAATTAACATTCAATTATAAGCACTTGATTTTAAATCAATCTAGAGCATTATTTTTAAACCTAAATCACCCCTAACTCCTTGTCATATATGAAAAAAGTATATTTTTTTTGTTTGACACATCACGGCTGATCTTTAAAATAGTGGGAGAAAGTGGAACAAAGTGGATGAAAATGGAATTTAGTTAATGTTTAGAGGTGCTTCAAAAGTTTCTATAGATGCAAAAGGCCGTCTAGCTATACCTAGCCGCTATCGGGATATGCTCTTATCAAAGTCGGATGGGGCTTTAGTTGCAACTGTAGATAGAGACCAGTGTATCTTAATTTATCCGCTCCAAGAATGGGACGATATTCAGAGGAAGCTAGATAGGCTTCCTTCATTTAATAAAGCTGCAAGAGAAACTCAAAGACTTATGGTTGGTTATGCAACAGATATTGAACTTGATGGACAAGGTAGAGTTTTGATATCAAAAGAGCTAAGAGAATTTGCGAGCTTAGCTAAACATGCAATGTTAATTGGCCAAGGTAATAAGTTTGAGTTATGGGATGAAAATGCATGGATACTTAGAAGAAATGAGTGGCTATCGGGTAGCAAAAATGAAACACAATTACCGTTAGAATTTGAGTCTCTATCCTTATGAGGATTAAATGATAGAAAGCTATAAGCATTATCCAGTATTAACGGAAGAAGTGGTAAAAAATTTATCTATAGTATCAGATGGTAGCTATATTGATGCAACTTATGGCAGAGGAGGGCATAGCGAGCAAATTTTAAATCATCTTGGGCATCAGGGGAAATTAATTGCTATAGATAAAGATTTGGAATCTTTTCAGTATGCACAGGAGAAGCATTGTAAGGATTCTAGATTTTTATTTTATAGGGGCAGCTTTGAAGATTTAAAGGAAATTATTGAATCGAAGCTTAAAGGCAAAAAGGCAAATGGCATTTTAGTTGACTTAGGCGTTTCCTCTCCTCAGCTTGATAATCCAGAAAGAGGCTTTAGCTATAATAAAAATGGTCCATTGGATATGAGGATGAATCAATCAGTAGGTCAAACAGCAGCTGAATGGATTAATGAAGTAGATGAACCTGAGTTGACGAATGTTTTTTATGAATTTGGAGAAGAGCCTAGAGCACGACAAATAGCAAGAGCAATCCTAAGAGAAAGAGAAAAAAAGGAGATAACTGAAACAATTCAGTTAGCAACAATAGTAGAAAAGGCCTCTGGCTATAGAAATAGCAGAAAAAATCCTGCAACAAGAATTTTTCAAGCTATAAGAATAAAGATTAACTCTGAACTTGAATGTTTGGAGAAAATCCTAAATCAATCAATTAGTATCCTAGCAAGTAGAGGAAGATTATGTGTTATTAGTTTTCATTCTCTAGAAGACAGGATAGTAAAAAGATTTATTTCAAAAATGTCGAAAGAGGACCCTATTTATTCAGGATTACCACAGATGCCTTTAGATGCTAGGCCAAAATTAGTTAAAGTTTGTGGTCTTATTAAGCCTTCTAAGCGAGAAATATCAAAAAACCCAAGAGCTAGAAGTGCTAAGTTAAGAGTTTGCGAAAGAGTGATTTTTAATGAAATTTAATAATCAAATAAAAATAATTTTCTTTTATATCGCTATAGCTTTCTTTTTGTGTTTTTTTGGAATTTGGACTGTTCAGATCAAACATTTTGCAAGACAAAATTTTATAGAACTCGAGTCTCTCAATAGAGAAAGGGATAGGCTTCAAATAGAGTGGGGTAGGTTGCAGCTAGAAGAAAGTACTTGGAGTACCCACCCTAGAATAGAGAGCATTGCTAGAGATGAACTAAGTTTAATTCTTCCTGAGCAGGATAAGGTAGTTATACTTCTAGATACAAGTTAATGAGAAATAATAATAAAAAAGAGTTATTTTGGGCAAAATGGAGGCCTATATTTATACTCATTTCTTTTTTAGTAGGCAGTTTATTACTAGAAGGTAGATTTCTTTACCTGCAGATTATAGAAAAAGATTTTCTTATTGACCAAGGCGATCAAAGACAAGTTAGAACTGTGCCAATACCTACTAATAGAGCGAGCATATTAGATAGAATTGGAGAACCTTTAGCTGTTAGTACGCCGGTAGATAGCATTGTTGCTAACCCAAACGAGCTTCCCACAGAATTAGTGAACATTAGGTTATTAGCAGAGGCATTAGAGCAAGAACCTGATACATTAATTAGGAAGATAACTAGCAATTTAGATAAAGATTTTGTATATCTTCGTAGGCATGTAAAACCAGATTTGACACTTCAGGTATTGGGACTAGGCATGCCAGGCATTGAAATAGAAAGGGAATATCGAAGGTATTATCCTTCAGGAGAAGTAACTAGTCATTTACTTGGTTTTACAGATACAGATGATAATGGCATTGAAGGAATAGAACTAGCATATAATTTTTGGCTTCAAGGTGAGTCTGGAAGTAAAAAAGTCTTAAGAGATAGAGAAGCAAGAATAATTCAGGATATCGAACTCATAAATAAAGAAAAACCTGGTAAAGAATTAATATTGAGTATTGATCTAAGACTTCAGTATTTTGCATATAGAGAATTAAAACAAGCTTTTGAAGATAATGATGCTGTTTCAGGATCTATTGTAATATTAGATGCAAAAAATTCTGAGATATTAGCCATGGTAAATCAGCCATTTTACAACCCCAATAATAGATCTAAGTTTGATATTAGTTCTTATCGAAATAGAGCTATAACAGATGTTTTTGAGCCTGGTTCTAGCATTAAGCCATTTATATTAGCAGCAGCTTTGGAGTCAAGAAATTATAATCTTGATTCTATTATTGATACTTCACCTGGTTATCTTAAAGTTAATGGAAGAGTAATAACTGAAGATTATTCTGATTTAGGTAAAGTAGACATGGCTACTATATTAGCAAAATCTAGCAATGTTGGATCTGCAATTATTGGTTTAGATCTTGAAGAAGATCATTTATGGCTAACTTTATCTAAATTTGGTTTTGGGAAATTAACTGGAGTAGGCTTCCCGGGCGAATCAGCAGGAATATTTAATATACCGCAAAATTGGAGTTCTACGTCCCAAGCAACTTTATCTTATGGATATGGGTTGTCAGTTACAGCACTACAGCTAGCTCAAGCATATAGTGTTATAGCAAATAAAGGGATATTAAAACCAGTATCAATACTTTCTCCTAATATTTCTCAGAGCTCAAAGAGGGTTATATCTGAGCTAACTGCTAATAATATAAAACTAATGATGGAAGGAGTAATTTCTCCATCAGGCACAGGTATGCTTGCTTCAGTAAAAAATTATAGAGTTGCAGGTAAAACTGGAACTGCAAAGAAATCTGAATTAGGGACTTATACAGATAATAAATACACATCAGTTTTTGCTGGTTTTGCACCGGTCACAGAGCCAGAGTTTATAATTGTGGTAGTAGTTGATGAGCCAAAAAGGGGTGCTTATTCTGGAGGAGAAGTTGCTGCTCCAATATTTTCTAAAGTTATGGATGGGGCTTTAAGAATTGCCTCTATAAAGCCTGATGCAATAGACATTAAATCGCACGCTATAATTGCTGAGTTATCAAAATGAATCAAGATCAATTAAGAAATATGAGCTTAGAAGATCTATTAGGAAATATTCCAAGAGAGTATAGAAATATAAATGTTAATGATATTGTTTTAGATAGTCGTCAAGTAAAACCAGGGACAGCTTTTTTTGCTCTTAGAGGTTCTAAGCAACATGGATTAGATTATAAAGATGAGGCATTAGCAAGAGGGGCAACTGCAATTATTTACGATTCTGATTCCTATGATGGAGATATTGCAGGACCAGTTATAAGTATTCCGAAACTAGGCAATAAAATAGGTAGGTATGCTAATATTTTTTATAAAAAAAAGAGTAATCTTAATTTAGTTGGAGTTACTGGAACGAATGGAAAGAGCTCAGTCGCCTATATTTCATCATTAGCTCGAATTAATAGCGGATATAAATGTGGATATATAGGAACGATAGGCAAAGGCATCCCTCCAAATTTATTAAAAGAAACTAGCCTAACAACGCCAGATTGTTTTTCTTTGCATAAGCAGATAAGTGATTTAGATGTTGATAACTTAATCATGGAGGTATCATCTCACGCTTTATCTCAAAATAGAATTGATGGCTTAGACTTTCAAGTTGCTGTCTTTACAAACTTATCTCATGATCATTTAGATTACCATGTTACTTATGATGCATATGAGATAGCAAAATTAAGTTTGTTTCAAATTCCAACCTTGAAAAAAGCAGTAGTTTTTCTTGATGATGATTTTAGTAATAAAGTGATTAAAAAAATACCTAAGGGCGTAGAGGTAATTTCAACAAGCTTGAAATCAGGTGCTGATATTACTGGTAGGATTATTAGTTGCGATATTAATGGAATAGTTATGGATGTAAGCGACTCTGAATCTAATGCTACAATTAATTCTCCTCTTTTAGGTGATTTTAATGCTGAAAATTTAATTATTTCTTTAGGTATTCTTAAGTCTCTAGGGGCGAGTTTAATTGAGGCATCTAGATTGTTAAGCCTCTGTCCTGGTGTTATAGGTAGGATGCACTCTTTTGGAGGAGATAAAGAAAAACCTCTAGTAGTTATTGATTATGCCCATTCACCAGCCTCTATAGAGAAAGCATTAAGGTTTTTATCTCGAAATAAAAAAGGAAGTCTATGGTGTGTATTTGGTTGTGGAGGAGCTAGAGATAGCAGCAAAAGGAAGGAAATGGGGAATATAGTAGCAAGTATTGCTGATCATATTATTCTTACAGACGATAACCCAAGAAATGAAGACCCAAATAAAATAATTTCAGATATATCCTCTGGAATTAAAAATCATCCAAGCTTATTAATTGAAAGAGATAGGTTTAGTGCTATATCTAATGCAATCTCGAGCGCCAGAAAAGAAGATACTATTCTTATAGCAGGGAAAGGAGATGAAGAGAAACAATATTTAGCTAAAGAGACAATAGATTTTAGTGATTTATCTGAAGTACAAAAAGCTTTAGGAGCATTAAATTGATGTCAAAAACATTATCATCAGTAGCTCATGAATTAAGTAGCACATTTACTGGAGAAGATCTTTCTTTTAAAGATATTAGTATTGATACTAGAAATCTTACCAAGAATTCTCTTTTTATAGCACTTAATGGTAATCATTTTAATGGCAATGATTTTATTTATGATGCAGAAAAAAGTGGGGCAGCTGGAGCGATAGTATCTAGGAAATCTAATAGTATTTTGCCGCAGATTGAGGTTAAGGATACAAAATTAGCCTTGGGCACATTAGCAAAAGCTTGGCGTAAAAATTTTGATTTACCCGTAATAGCTATAACTGGAAGTAATGGTAAGACTACTGTAAAGGAGTTAGTCTCAAATATAATAAAGCAAAGTAATAATATTTGTGTAACCAAAGAAAATTATAATAATGAAATTGGTTTACCAATAACGCTAATGGGTCTAAAGGAAAAAGATGAGGTATTAATTTTAGAGTTAGGAGCAAATCATTCTGGTGAGATATCTTATCTTAGTTCAATTGCAAAACCCACAATAGGCTTAATAACAAATGCTAGCGCCTCCCATCTAGAAGGTTTTGGTTCTATACATGATGTAGCTAAGGCTAAGGGTGAGCTTCTAGATCACTTATCACAAGATAAAGGTTTTGCGATAATTAATGCTGATGATCATTTTTGTGACTATTGGCTTAAGAGATCTAAAGCTAAGAACAAGTTAACATTTGGTTTGAGCAGTTCTGCTAATTGTAGTATTTCTGGAGAAATACAATATATAGATGACCACTCTTGTTTTACTATCTCATTGCCAGATAATAATTTAATAGATATACATCTACCTTTACCTGGAATCCATAATATTATCAATGCATTAGCTGCTGCTTTAGTTAGTTATGTGAGTGAAATTAGTTCAGAGGAGATAGCTTATGGCTTATCTAATATTAAGCCAGTTAAGGGGAGGCTATTTAAAATTTCTGGAAAAAATGGATCAGTAATTATTGATGATACATATAATGCAAACCCTGTTTCATCAAAAGTTGCCATTGATTATTTATCAGGATTTAGCCAAAAAAGAATACTTGTATTTGGCAACATGGCAGAACTAGGAAGCAATAAGAAAAAATTTCATTCTGAGATAGGAGAGTATGCTAGAAATAAGTGCGATTTACTTTTTGCCATTGGTGATTTAGCAAAACTAGCATCTGATTCATTTGGCAAGGGATCTGAATCATTTGATGATGAATTAGTACTAGCTTCTAAAATAGAAAGCTGTCTTGATGAGAATGTAGTAGTTTTAGTTAAGGGATCTAGATTTATGAAAATGGAAAAGATTATTGATCAGCTCACTAATAAGAACAAAGAAAAAAATGAGAATCTACTATGATGATATTATTAGCAGAATACCTATCTTCATTTAACGATAACTTTAATGTTATTTATTACTCGACATTGAGAGGAATACTAGCGTCTCTAACATCTTTATTATTTGCTTTATTTTTGGGACCATTTTTTATTAGGAGATTATCAGTTGAAAATTTAGGACAGCCAGTAAGAGAATTAGGGCCACAGTCTCATTTATATAAGTCTGGAACTCCTACAATGGGAGGGCTCCTAATTTTATCTTCTATAGTATTTAGTACATTACTTTGGGCAGATCTTAATAACCGCTTTATTTGGATAGCTTTATTTACAACTATTTTTTTTAGTATAATAGGATTTATTGATGACTATAAAAAGATTTTCTTTAATAATTCTAATGGTTTAAGAGCTTCCCACAAATTTATACTTCAGTCATTATTAGCAATTATAAGTACTTCAATAATATATACTCTATCAGAGAGCCCTAATGTTGAAAGATCCCTCCTTATTCCTTATTTAAAGAGCATATCTATCCCATTAGGTTTTATTTCATATATTATTTTTTCTTCTCTAGTTGTAGTTGGTACTTCAAATGCTGTGAATTTAACTGATGGATTGGATGGATTAGCTATTATGCCATCTGTAATGATTATTAGTGCTCTAGGTATATTTGCTTATGCTACTGGTAATATAAACTTCTCATTTTATCTTGATATTCCTTATATTGCAGGAACAGGAGAGCTATTAATTTTTTGCGCTGCACTTGCTGGTTCGGGGTTGGGATTTTTATGGTTTAACACTTATCCAGCGCAAGTATTTATGGGTGATATAGGTGCTTTAGGTATAGGTGCAGCAATAGGAATCGTAGCTGTAATGGTAAGACAAGAGTTAATCCTATTTATTATGGGAGGTGTATTTGTGATTGAGACACTGTCGGTAATCATACAAGTATTATCTTTTAAGATTACAGGAAAGCGTATTTTTAAAATGGCTCCATTACATCACCATTATGAATTAAAGGGATGGGCAGAACCAAAAGTGATTGTTAGATTTTGGATAATAACTGTAATTCTTGTCTTAATTGGCCTAGCAAGCCTTAAGATTAGGTAATATTATTATGCTAAATAATGCTAGTAAAAATTTATGTAATGACTCTAAAAAGTTAGAAACTTTAATTTTAGGTTTGGGCGATACTGGTGTCTCAGCAGCTAATTATTTTTCTAAAAAAGGTCATAATATAACTATAATTGATAGTAGACCTAATCCGCCAGGACTTAATAACTTAAAATCTCTATCCAACAAAGTAAAAATTCATCTTGAAACTCTAGACGCTTCTTGGATGGAAGGAAAAGATCAAATAATTGTTTCTCCAGGTATAAGAAATGATATTCCAATACTTATAGAAGCAAGAAGATTTAAAATACCAATTTTAAGTGATATAGAGATTTTTATTAGAAAAGTTTCTAAGCCAATATTAGCTATTACTGGAACTAATGGCAAGAGCACAGTAGTTTCAATATTAGAGCATTTATTATCTAATAATGGGATTAGAGTTGCTGCCGGAGGTAATTTAGGTATACCAGCCTTAGATTTAATTGATGATAATATTGAGATATATATTTTAGAATTATCTAGTTTTCAATTAGATATTACTGATAGACCTTTATCTAATTCTGCCGCCATATTGAATATTAAGCCTGACCATTTAGATAGACATATAACTATAAAAAATTACAAAAATATTAAGAAAAAAATATTTGATTTTTCTAAGATAGCTATATTTAATTACGATGACCCCCTTGTTAAGGAGATGGTAGATTTTAAGAAAAAATATATACCTTTTTCTCAATCAGAATATCTTGATAGCGGTTGTAGTATAAAAATAATAGGAAGTGTTAGATGGTATTCAGTGTTTGGCAAGGAAATACTTCCAGTAGATTCTTTAAAAATTAGGGGGCCACATAATGAGTCAAATATATTAGCAGCTATTGCTTTAGCTAGCTCATTAGATATAAAGATTGATTTTAGTAGTCTAAAAGACTTTAGAGGGTTACCACACCGTTGTCAGTTTATAGAAAAGAAAGATAATATTTCTTTTATAAATGATTCTAAATCTACCAATATTAGTTCAACTATTGCCGCACTCAATAGTTATGGAAATCCTATTGTTTTAATTGCTGGAGGAAGAGGCAAAGGATCTGATTTTAATGAACTATTACAAGCTTCAAAAGAGAAATTAATTGGTGCTGTTGTTATAGGTGAGTCAGCTAAAAATATAGAGAGTGTTTTAAGTAGTGTATGTCCTGTAAAGCATGCTGTATCGATGAAAGAAGCAGTAGAGAGAGCATGGGAACTTTCAGATAAAAATACAACAATTATTTTATCTCCTTCATGCTCAAGTTTTGACATGTATAGCAGTTACATAGAAAGAGGAAATCAATATATAAGCTCAGTTAAGGAGTTTTTACAGTGAAACATAATCTAAATATAAGAGGATTTCATCTTGAGTTAGACATTCTGTTACCTATATTATGTTTACTAATTCTTGGCATAATAATGGTTACATCCTCCTCAATTTCTTTAGCAGATAGAGATTTCGGAGAGCCTTTTTATTATCTATATAGGCAGATGAGTGCAATATTTATCGGTCTTGGATTAGGTGCAATTTTATTATTAATATCAACTGATTATTGGCTTAAATTAAATTGGTTATTTTTAATACTTGCTTTTGTATTACTAGTTTCAGTTTTTGTTCCCAGTATTGGCCATACAGCAAATGGAAGTACTAGATGGATATCTTTAGGACCATTCAGAATGCAGCCCTCTGAGCCAGCAAGGCTATGTTTAATGATTTATCTATCAGGTTATATAGTCCGCCATCAATCTCTGCTTAGGGAAAGCTTCTCAGGGTTTGTAAGACCATTATTTCTTATAGCTTTAGCATCAATTTTATTGTTAGCTGAGCCAGATTTTGGTGCCACCGTAGTTCTTATGATAACTAGTCTAGGATTATTATTTATTGGTGGAGCTAGGATAAGAGATTTTTTATTCTCATTCATGATAGTTGCTTCATCTTTGTTGCTAGCTGCTTTTTCTGAGCCTTATAGATTAAAAAGGTTAACTGGATTTATAGATCCATGGTCTGATCCAGACAGAACAGGATATCAGCTAATCCAATCATTAATAGCTATAGGAAGCGGGGATTTTTTTGGAGTTGGTTTGGGCTCTAGTGTGCAAAAATTATTTTATTTGCCAGAAGCTCATACTGATTTTATCTTTGCAGTACTATCAGAAGAACTTGGCTTGATAGGTGTTACGATAACAATAATATTGTTTGGAATTTTAATTTATAAAGCTATTATGACTAGCAATAAAGCAATAGAGCAAGGCATGCTTTTTCAAGCACTTCTTTCTTCGGGCATAGGTATAGCTTTAGGAATTCAAATTTTTATAAATATAGGTGTTAATGCAGGCCTTCTTCCTACTAAGGGTCTAACCTTACCATTATTTAGTTATGGAAGAATGAGTATTATTGTCACTTTAGCCTCTTTAGCATTGCTAATTAGGATTCAACACGAGATAAATAAAAGTAGTAAGTATCAAAAAAGTGCAGGGGTCAAAAAATGAGATCAAAAAGGCCTATTATAATAGCTGCTGGAGGAACGGGAGGGCATATATTTCCTGGTTTAGCACTTGCCAAAGAATTAAAAGCTAGATCTAAAGATGTAATTTGGCTTGGAACAAAAAAAGGTTTAGAGTCAAAATTAGTTAGAGATGCAAGCATAGATATTAGATGTATATCTGTACCTCGCTTAAGAGGGTTTGGTTACTTATCATCGGTTTTATCTCTCTTTAAGTTACTTTTTTCAATTACTCAAACACTATTGATTTTTTATAGATGTAGACCTTCAGTTGTGGTAGGTTTTGGTGGTTTTGTTTCAGGCCCAGGAGGCCTAGCTGCATGGCTAATGAGAAAGCCATTATTGATACATGAACAGAATGCAATTGCTGGCTCATCAAATAGGGTTTTATCTAAATTTGCTAGTAAGATTTTTACAGCATTCCCTAATAGCTTTCCAAGAAAAGTTAAATGTATTTTAATTGGCAATCCAATTAGAGAATCTATTTTAAATATAAAGCCTCCAGAAAAGAGATTTAATGAGAGAAAAAATAAAGAAAAAATAATTAATGTTCTTATATTGGGAGGTAGCCAAGGGGCTAAAGCATTAAATAAAAAAATACCTTTGCTACTAAAGAAAATAAAATTGTATTCAAATATATCTGTTTGGCATCAGGTAGGTAAGGATAAGACTCATGTAGAAAGCTTTTATAAAGATTTAAAAATAAAAGCAAAGGTAGAAGTATTTATAAACAATATCGCTGAAGCTTATTCATGGGCAGATATTGTTTTTTGTAGGTCTGGAGCTCTAACTATTTCAGAGTTAGAAGTTGTAGGTGTTGGTGCCATTTTAATACCACTACCAAACTCAATAGATAATCACCAATATAAGAATGCAATTAATTTTTGTTCTAAAGGTGCTGGTTTAATTATACCTGAGGATAAAATTGAATCAAAAGAATCACAAGAAAAAATATCTAGCATTTTTAAAAATAAAAATAAACTAATTAATTTTGCTAATAGAGCAAGAATTAATTCTAAAAGAGAGGCAACAAAAATTTTAGCTAATGCTTGTATTGATATGACAGGGTAAAAATTAATGAAAGAAAATATATCAAAGAATTTTAAAGTTATTCATTTTGTTGGAATAGGTGGATCCGGCATGAGTGGAATTGCAGAAGTTCTCCATAATTTAGGATTTATAATTCAAGGTTCAGATTTGATTGTATCTGAATCTACAAGAAGGCTGAGTAGCTTAGGAATTAAAATTTATCGGGGCCACAGTAAGAAAAATATAGATAAGGCAGAATTAATTGTTGTATCAAGTGCCATATTAGAAGACAACATAGAAATTCAAGAAGGAAAAGATTTAAATATTCCAATTATAAAAAGGGCAGAAATGTTAGCTGAATTAATGAGATTCAGACATGGTATAGCTGTTTCTGGTACACATGGAAAGACTACTACAACTAGCCTTATAGCTTGCATACTTGATGAAAGTAATTTAGATCCAACTTATATTATAGGAGGAAAGCTCCACAGTACTAATACTAGTGCTAAGCTTGGATCAGGTAATTTCTTAGTTGCTGAGGCGGATGAAAGCGATACATCTTTTCTACATCTTCAGCCAAAATTATCAGTAGTTACTAATATTGACACAGATCATCTAGAGAATTATGGGAGCGATATAGAAAGATTAAGAACTGGGTTTGTTGATTTTATTCACAATCTTCCATTTGATGGAACAGCAGTTATGTGTATTGATGATAATAATGTGAAGAGTATTTTAGATAATATAAGTAGAAGAATTATCACTTATGGTTTTGATCAAGATGCAGAGATAAGAGCCGCTGAAGTTAAAATCAAGGGTATAAAAACTTACTTTAAGGTTTATAGGAAAGGTAAATTATTATTTACTATTAAATCTAACTTACCAGGTGTACATAATATTCAAAATTCTTTAGCAGCTATAGCTATAGCTCTTCAGTTAAATATAAGTAAAGAGATAATAAAGAAGTCTTTAGATAACTTTTCTGGTATTGATAGAAGATTTCAGATTAAGGAAAATTTAGTAACAGAAAATGGAATAATTAATTTTATTGATGATTATGCTCATCATCCATCCGAAATAAATTCCACAATTAAAGCAATCAGAGATATTTGGCCAGAAAGAAGAATTGTCACTATTTTTCAGCCTCATAGATATTCTAGGACAAAACAGCTTTTTGATGATTTTGTTGAATCTCTTTCAAAAGTCGATTTTCTTATTGTAACTGAAATTTTTTCAGCAGGTGAGAAACCTATTAGCGGTATAAATGGAAAATCTTTAACAGGATCAATAAGGCTGAGTAGTTCTTTAGAACCAGTCTTTCTTAGTAATTTAGATTTATTACCAGAAATTATAAAAAAAATCATTGTTCATAACGATATATTATTAACAATGGGTGCTGGAGATATTGGACTTGCTTCAAACAATCTTTTCTCTTCTCTAAAGGCAAGAAAGCCAGTTGGAATAAGATCATGAATGAATACTTATCAAAAAATATTAGTAGCTCATCCTCTATAATGATAGATGAGCCAATGTCAAAGCATACGTCATGGAGTGTAGGAGGTAATGCAGAAATTTTATTTAAACCAAGTAGTATTTCTGACCTTAAATTTTTTTTAAGTAACTTTGATGATAATGAGAATATTTATTGGATTGGTTTAGGATCAAATTTATTAGTTAGAGATGGTGGCTATAAAGGAGTAGTTATTTGTACTCTAAATTTACCTAAGGAATTTATGGAGATAGAAGAAAATATAATAAAAGTCAGCTCAGGTATGCCATGTGCTATTTTTTCAAAAAAGTGTACAAAATTAAAGTTAGGCCCTACCTCCTTTTTTGCTGGAATTCCTGGAACTCTAGGAGGTGCTTTAGCTATGAACGCAGGTGCTTTTGGAGAAGAAACTTGGAAGAATATTGATTCAGTAGAAACAATAAACCGTAAGGGTGAAATTAATAAAAGAACTCCAAGAGAATACAAAGTGTCTTATAGGTCGGTTGAGGGAATGCAGGATGAATGGTTTTTAAGTGCGACCTTCTCGTTATCTAGAGATGAAAAAATTAATATAGGTGATACGAGAAAATTATTAAGCAAAAGGGCTCAAGCTCAGCCTATAGGGAAAAGAAGCTGTGGCTCTGTATTTAGAAATCCAATAGATGATTATGCAGCTAGATTAATTGATGAAGCTGGATTAAAAGGTGAAAAAGTAGGAGATGCGATAGTTTCAGAGAAGCATGCAAACTTTATTATTAATTTAGGTTCTGCTAGAGCATCAGATATAGAAAAATTAATTTATAAAATTAAAAACAAAGTAAAGGATAAATTTAGTATAGATCTCCAATTAGAAGTAAAGATTATCGGTGAAAATAGTTGTAGTGATTCTTTAATCAAGAAAGGATTAGCTTAGTGATTAATATAATTGAAAATAATAAAAAATATAAATATAGAAATTTATTCAATTCTATATTATTTACTATTTTAGTTATTTGTGTTCTTTTAGTATCTAGAATATTTTTAGATACACCGATTCAGAAGCTAGAGTTAGTTGGTTTATTTCAAAGAGTGAACCCAATTCAGGTAGAAGAGATATTTTCAAGAGCTTTAGGAAAAAGTTTTTTTAGTATAGAAATAAGATCGTTAGAGTCAGATTTAGAAAGCTTAGATTGGGTTGATAATATTGAAATAAGTAGAAGGTGGCCAAATAAGATTTCTGTTCGAATATATGAGCAAATTCCTGCTGCAATCTGGAACAAAAATAGCCTTCTTAATGAAAGAGGAGAGGTATTTCTTGGGAGAGTTAATAATCATTTCCCTGAATTACCAAATCTTTTTGGTCCTGAAGGTTCAGAATTTAAAATAGCTAATAAATATTTTGAAATAAAAAACTTATTAGAAAAATCTAATGTTGATTTAGATTTTATTTCAATGGATGAGAGATATTCATGGCTAATATCATTTTCTAGTGGACCTGAAATTCGTATTGGTAGAAAAGAAGTAAACAATAGAATGAATAGACTTTTCAATATTGTTATCCCAAATCTTAAAGAAGATTTTAATCGTATTTCATATATAGATATGAGATACACAAGTGGTTTTTCTATAGGTTGGAAAGATATACAGGAAGATCGTTTAGCAAGTTTATAAAATATTTACAAAAGAGAGGTGATTTTAATTGGCTAAGAAAGAAGATAGAAACCTTGTAGTTGGATTGGATATAGGTACTTCAAAAGTTGTAACAATTGTGGGAGAAATATCTGAAGATAATAAGCTAGAGGTTATTGGAATTGGTTCACACCCATCAAGAGGATTAAAAAGAGGAGTGGTGGTAAATATTGAATCGACGGTCCAGTCTATTCAAAGATCTGTTGAAGAGGCAGAATTGATGGCCGGTTGTGAAGTTGATAATGTATTTGCTGGTATTGCAGGTAGTCATGTAAAAAGTATCAATTCTCATGGGATAGTTGCAATTCTTGATAGAGAGGTTAGTTCAGGAGATGTAGAAAGAGTTATAGACGCTGCGAGAGCTGTAGCTATACCATCTGACCAAAGAATTTTACATGTTTTGCCTCAAGAGTTTTTAATAGATCATCAAGAAGGTATCCGTGAGCCAATAGGTATGTCTGGAGTAAGATTAGAAGCAAAGGTTCATCTTGTAACAGGAGCTGTAAGTGCTGCACAAAATATCGTTAAGTGTATTCAGAGGTGCGGTCTTGAAGTAAACAATATTGTGTTGGAACAGCTGGCCTCTAGCTATTCAGTCCTGACTGAAGATGAACAAGAGCTTGGAGTATGCTTAATTGATATGGGAGGAGGTACAACAGATATAGCTGTATGTGAAGGAGGAGCTATCCAGCATACTGCTGTAATTCCAATTGCTGGCGACCAGGTAACTAATGATATAGCAGTTTCTTTGAGAACACCGACTCAATATGCTGAAGAAATAAAGATTAAATATGCTTGTGCGTTATCTCAGTTAGCAAACCAAGATGAGACTATAGAAGTTCCTAGTGTAGGTGACCGGCCATCAAGAAGATTATCAAGACAAACTTTAGCAGAAGTGGTTGAGCCAAGATATGAAGAATTATTTTCACTTGTTAGGGATGAACTAAGAAGGTCTGGATTTGAAGATTTAGTCGCAGCTGGGATAGTTCTTACTGGTGGATGTTCAAAAATGGAAGGGGCAGTAGAACTTGCTGAAGAAATATTTCATATGCCTGTTAGGCTAGGTGTTCCTCAGTATGTAGATGGTTTAGCAGACGTGGTAAGAAATCCGATTCATGCTACTGGAGTAGGGTTATTACTTTTTGGTAAGGAGTCAGACAATATAAGTTCTGAAAATTTAGGTGGAGGATCTGAGTTATTTAATCGAATGAAAACTTGGTTTCAAGGTTGGTAATAAATAAGTTTTTTAATATAGGAGTTAATAATGTTTGAGTTAATGGATAATAATAATGAAACTGCAATTATAAAGGTAATAGGAGTTGGAGGTGGTGGTGGTAATGCTGTATCTCATATGCTTTCTTCTGGTATTCAAGGAGTTCATTTTATTTGTGCTAATACAGATGCACAAGCATTGAGAGGTACAGACGCTAAAACTAACATACAGATTGGTTGTAATATAACTAAAGGCTTAGGAGCTGGAGCTGATCCTGATATAGGTCGCCAGGCCGCAATGGAAGATAGGGATAGACTTCAAGAAGTTATAGGCGGAACTGATATGCTATTTATAACTGCAGGCCTTGGAGGCGGTACAGGAACAGGCGCTGCACCAGTTATAGCTCAGTTAGCTAAAGAGTTAGGTATTCTAACTGTCGCCGTAGTTACTAGGCCTTTTGAAATGGAAGGAAAGAAACGTAAAGGCTTTGCAGATAATGGGATTGCAGAATTGGCAAAACATGTTGATTCTTTAATCACCATTCCTAATGAGAAACTACTTAGCGTACTTGGTTCAGAGACTTCACTTTTAGATGCTTTTAAGTCAGCTAATGAGGTTTTAAAAGGGGCTGTTCAGGGTATAGCAGAGTTAATTACAAAGCCAGGATTAGTTAATGTAGACTTTGCAGATGTTAGAACTGTCATGTCAGAGATGGGTATGGCTATGATGGGAACAGGAAGCGCTTCTGGCATGGGAAGAGCTGGAGAAGCTACTGAAGCAGCAATTTCTAGTCCTCTCTTAGAAGATATTAATTTATCTGGAGCTAATGGGGTGCTAGTTAATGTTACCGCTGGAATGGATTTATCTATAGGAGAATTCCAAGAAGTAGGAGAGACTGTTAAACAGTTTGCTGCAGATGATGCTGAGGTAATCCTTGGAACTGTAATAGAACCAGATATGAATGAAGAAATTAGGGTTACTATTGTTGCTACAGGTCTAGGAAAAGAATCTAATCCAAAAGAAATAAGGGTTGTTTCATCTTCTGATAGCGTTGTTAACCAAAATCCAAATTACAACGATCTAGATATACCTACAGTAAGAAGGAATAGTGAGGATGCTGAGGATAATTTAGATCAAGAGGATATGCTAGACATTCCAGCTTTTCTTAGGAGACAGGCAGACTAACTAATTTATATTTATAATAATTTATTATTAGGCTGGTTTCTTTTTAATTTTTTGCACTTTTAGTGCAATATGCTAGTATTGTGACTTAAATTCAAGCCTGGCTTTATAACTTATTGTGAAACAAAGAACGATAAAAGAATCAATCCGCGCTAGCGGTATTGGTCTCCATAGTGGTGAAAAGGTATATATGACCATTAGACCTGCTCCACAAAATACTGGCATAGTTTTTAGAAGAATTGATTTAGATCAGCCAATTGATATTCCTGCTAAAGCACAAAATGTTTCTCATACTACTTTAGGCACAACAATAGAATTTGAAAATATTAAGGTCGCAACAGTAGAGCATCTATTATCAGCAATGGCTGGTTTAAGTATTGACAATGCATTTGTCGAATTAACAGCCGCTGAAGTTCCTATTATGGATGGAAGTGCAGCGCCCTTTGTTTTCTTATTACAATCTGCTGGCATCGAAATCCAAACTGCTAATAAGAAATTTATAAAGATAAGTAAAACAGTGGAAGTTAGAGATGGTGACAAGATTGCTAGATTGTCTCCTTATAATGGTTTTAGATTAAATATGGATATAGATTTTGAACATCCAGTGTTTAAGATGAATAGCCAGTCGGTTGCAATAGAATTTTCTGTTACAAGCTTTCTGAAAGAAATTAGCCGTGCTAGAACTTTTGGCTTTCTTCGAGATTTAGAAATTTTAAGAGAGAAGAACTTGACTCTTGGTGGGGGCATGGATAATGCTATTGTTCTAGATGAATATAGAGTTTTGAATGAAGATGGCCTTCGTTTTCGGGATGAGTTTGTTAGACATAAAATTCTAGATGCCATAGGAGATTTATATTTAATGGACGCATCATTAATAGGAGAGTTTACTGGTTATAAATCAGGCCATAATTTAAATAATTTATTATTAAGAGAGCTTATATCTTCGCCTGACAGTTATGAAGAAGTAGTTTTTCACAATGAAGTTGACTTACCTCCTTCATATAGATTAGCTCCGAGTATTGCTGATTAATTTTTTTGAGGTAACACTTTTACAATAATCTTTTTTTTCACAAGGTCAGGTGCAATATAGCGTATACGGGCGGCCCATTCAGAGGAATCAACTAAAAGTACTAAAGTTCCATCTTTGGATATATTTGCATCAACCAAGTGTGCGGCGTCCTCCTTAGGTAATAACTCCTTGATTTTAGTTGTTATTTTATTATGCCTATTGATTTCTTTTATCAAATTAGACATTTTTCCTAATTTAGAGCTTAAAATTTCTGATATAGAAGAAGGATTTTTTCGAATCATCTTAAATCTAGTTTATTATTATATATATTAAAATAACATAACTTAATATTTTATTTTGAGGAATTTATCTTTGTTTACCTTTTTATATAATTTTTTTACTGAATTACTAGGTAGCCGCAATAAAAGACTACTTAAAGTTTATAGTAAAATTGTAACGAGAATTAACGCACTAGAAAGTGAAGTTAAATTATTAACTGATGAGGAGATATCTAAGAAGACAGAAGATTTTCGTCTTAGGTATTCTAGAGGTGAGTCACTAGAACAATTATTACCTGAGGCATTTTCCATAGTGAGGGAAGCGGCTGTCAGGGTGCTTGGGCTTAGGTTATTCGATGTTCAGTTAATTGGTGGCATAACTTTGCACAATGGAAAAATAGCTGAAATGAGGACAGGAGAAGGGAAAACTCTAGTCGCTACATTACCGGCATACTTGAATTCTTTGACAGGCGAAGGTGTGCATATTGTTACAGTAAATGATTATTTAGCTCAAAGGGACTCAGATTGGATGGGACCCGTTTATAAATTTTTGGGTTTAAATGTTGGAGTAATAAAAAGCGGACAAAACCCAGTAGATAAAAACAAAGCCTATCAGGCAGACATAATTTATGCTACTAACAATGAATTAGGTTTTGATTATCTAAGGGATAATTTAGCCTTTAGAATAGAAGATAAGTCTCAAAGGAAGCTTGCATTTGCAATTGTTGATGAAGTTGATTCAATTTTAATTGATGAAGCAAGAACACCATTAATAATTTCTGGCAAATCTGATGAGAGCACAAGTCTTTATGCAAGCATCAATAAGCTTGTGCCAAAACTAAAAATTCATAATATACCAGAAGGCAAAGTGAATGATGATATTGAGGCATCAAATATTTCTTTACTTGATACAAATGGGGATTCATTAGGTATACACAAGATAGGTGAAGCATTAGAAATTAGCAAGAATAAGGGATGTCATCTAATAGAAGTAGACTTGAATGACAGACCGCCTGTTTGTAAATTAATTATTCCTGGTCATTATACTATTGATGAAAAGTCTAAACAGGCTCACTTAACAGAAGAAGGTCATGAAAAAGCTGAGAGTCTTCTTGAGGAGGTAGGGTTACTTTTGCATGGTGAAAGTCTTTATGATGCAGGAAATATACGTTTATTACATCATTTAAATTCTGCCTTAAGGGCACATTCTTTATTTAAAAAAGAGGTTGATTATATTGTTAAGGATGGTGAAGTTGTAATAGTTGATGAATTTACTGGACGGACAATGGCTGGTAGAAGATGGTCTGATGGGCTGCATCAAGCTATTGAGGCAAAAGAAAGTCTTAAAGTAAAAGAGGAAAATCAAACAGTAGCTTCTATAACCTTTCAAAATTATTTTAGGCTATATAATAAAATTTCTGGCATGACAGGTACAGCCGATACAGAAGCTTTTGAGTTTCAGCAAATATATGGTTTAGAAGCTGTAGTAATTCCAACTAACTTAACTATGGTAAGGGATGATCTTCCAGATTTAGTTTATTTAACTCAAAAAGGAAAATTTGATGCAATAATTAAAGATATAAATGAGAAAAGATTAAAAGGCCAGCCTATTTTAGTAGGTACAACTTCAATAGAAACTTCTGAGCTACTATCAGCTTTGTTAAACAAGGAAGATATTTCTCATAGAGTATTAAATGCTAAATACCATGAACAGGAGGCAGAGATAGTAGAACAGGCCGGAAGACCTGGGGTAGTTACTATAGCAACAAATATGGCTGGTAGAGGTACGGATATAGTTTTAGGGGGAAAATTAAATCTTTTAGAAGATAGTAAAGACAATAAGGATAAAGAGAGCATTAGAGCCAAGTGGGAAAAATCTAATAGTAAAGTAATAGAGTCAGGCGGATTACATATAATTGGTACCGAAAGACATGATTCTAGAAGGATAGATAATCAATTAAGAGGAAGGTCAGGTCGGCAAGGTGATCCAGGGTCAAGTAGGTTCTATCTTTCAATGGAGGACAATTTAATGAGAGTTTTTGGAGATCCTGACAGAACAAAAAATTTATTATCTAGAGCTGGTATGCAAGAAAATGAGGCTATAGAAAGTAAAATCTTATCTAAACAAATAGAAAGGGCTCAGAGAAAGGTTGAAGCTCATAATTTTGACATTAGAAAGCAGCTTTTAGAATATGATGATGTCACCAATGATCAAAGAAAAGTCGTTTATAAGCAGCGGTCTGAACTTATGAGTTCAGAAAATATTGGAGAAGCCATCCTTTCGATAAGAGAAGAGGTAATAAATCAAGTTATTGATGATTTTATTGAGCCTCAGAGTATTGAGGAAGCCTGGGATAAAGAAGGATTGAGCAAGGCTCTCGATCAAAAATTTGGAACTCAAATTAATATTCATTCTTTATTAGAGTCAGATCACTCTCTTAATGAACAAAATATAAGAGATTATTGTATTAATAAAGTGAAATTAGAGTATGAAGAAAAAAAAGAAGGTATTGGAATTGAAGCTATACATAATCTTGAAAAGAATTTAATGTTAAGAAACTTAGATATTCACTGGAAAGAACATATAGGTGCACTTGAGTATTTAAGACAAGGTATACATCTTAGGGGGTATGCCCAAAAAAATCCTAAGCAGGAATACAAGAGAGAAGCATTTGAAATGTTTAGTGATATGTTGGATAGGGTAAAGATTGATACTATTTCTACTCTATCTAAGGTTCAGATTAGAAAGCCAGAGGATGTAGAAGTACTAAAGGCTAAGGATGCTCTAAAGAATATGAATTTTAAACATGCACCAGCACCAGGCTTGACAGCACCAAAAAAATCTTCTTCTACTAGTGCTATTGATAAAGGACCTTTTGTGAGGAAAGGGCCAAAGGTAGGAAGAAATGAGTTATGTATTTGTGGGTCAGGAAAAAAGTATAAGCATTGTTGCGGAAAATAAAATTTAAAGAAAATGTATAATGGAAATGATTATCAGAAAGTAGTAATAGGATTAATATTTGATAATAAAAACAATGTTCTTATTAATAAGAGACTGTCTGGTAAACATATGGAAGGATACTGGGAATTTCCAGGTGGTAAGATTAATTTGCAAGAAGATAATATTTCCGCTCTTTCAAGAGAGCTCATAGAAGAATTAGGTATTATTGTAACTAAAGCTATGCCCATCATGAATTATGATTATCAATATAAAGATTATATGGTTAATTTAGATATTTGGATTATAAAAAGTTTTCTTGGTGAGACAAAATCAATAGAAGGTCAAGAAATAGCCTGGGTTCACCCTGAAGATTTATTTAAATTTAAGCTATTGCCTGCTGATAAGAAAATCCAAAATTTCCTATTGGCAAAGGGATAGATCAAAGTTTACATCATTTGTCACTTGAGATGTATGTTCGTTTATACTGACCCACTCTATAAATCTTACTGTAAATCTATGTTTTCCAGCACTTATTTCTGGATAATAATTTACATTTTTATTAATAGATATAGTAATCATTATTATATTATTATCTTTACTTAATTCATAAAGAAACATTCCGTCTTTTGCAGTTTCATTGTTAGAAACATTGCTATTTCTTATGAGCCATAAGATTTGAATAATTGATTCACAAATAGGTCTAATTTCTTTAACCCATTCTTCAAGACCAGATAGCAATTCCTCTTTAGGTTGGTTGACCCAATAGGAAAAATTTGGTAAATCAAATGTACAAGTTCCTCCTGGTATAGTACTTCTATGTTTTATAGAATGAAGAAATTCTGAATCCTTAATACTGACTGATAGATCTTTATTATTAGCTATTAATTCTTCTTTAGAACTACCTATTTCAATAAATAATTTTTCTATTCTATCTATATCTACGCCAGGTTGTTTTTTATATGATAATAGAATATTTTCTTGATTCTCTAATTGTTTGATCAGATCATTTTTTAATCCAGACCTACTTATAATACTAGTTATTTCTATAATAGAAGAAATAGCTGCTCTTACACTAAATTCAGATAAATTATTTTGATGAAATAAAAGCTGTTTATATAAAAACTCCGTTCTCAAAAAAGTCCTCATAATTTCATTTAAAGGCTGATCAAAATAGATCATATCTTTATTTTCTAGGAGCAATTCTTTTGTTAAAGCCATTTGATTAATCAATAATTAGGTAAACATTAGTATAATCTTATATAATAAAATTACTATCGTTAATATCTATAAATATAAACTACTGTTTTAGAAGTAAATATATTGGTTTAATGAACTATTATGATTAAAAAAATAGCTTACCAAGATCAGGATTGTAAACTTACGCTTAAAGAAGGATTAGAAATATATTATTCTTTACTTAAATCAGCGTCACAAAATAATAATGTAATAAAAAAAATAGAAGACGACCCTGGATCATCTATAATGAGGAGCCATGATTGCACACATGTTATTTTTGGCCTTGATATATCTTTGGAACAAGAAGCAATGCTTGATACATGGACTCTTTATGGAACGCAATTTAGTTGGGCAGATTTATTAAAATATTCATTTACAAACAAAGAATTGTTAAAACTGTATAAAGTATTTTTTACTGAAGTGGGAATAAAAGGATTTATTAAGCTTTATCAAAATACTCGGATAGTTAAGAAATTAATTAAATTAAGAGCTAAGGCTATGATAAAAAAATGGCCGTATAATTGTAATGATGAGTTATTAAATAAAAGAATTTGTGATTTAAGGAAAGATTTTGGCATTAAGATATTAGAGAAAAGTGAGAGATCAATCCAAAAATTAAATTGGTCAGGATCCTTGAGCAATTCTTAAATATATTTTATTAACTTGATTTATAATAGATTTTATATCTTTACTAGTATCGATTACGGTATCAGCCTTTTTTAGCCTATCTTCCCTATTTATTTGATTTTTTATTATGTTTTCCCCATCTTTTTTACTTATTTGATCTCTCTCTAATAATCTTTTGAGTTGAATTTCTTTTGGACAATCAACAACTATTACATAATCTACAATCTCTATAAAACCTGTCTCAATTAAAAGTGGTACAACAATTATTACATATTTAGATTTTATTTTTAGTATGCGATCAAGGGTTTTTTGGCGAATGATAGGATGAAGAATTGATTCTAGATTTTTTTTATATTCATTATTTTCAAAAATTAGTTTTCTTAATTTTTTACGATCTAATTTTTTAGATTCTTTTTCTATTATATCTTCACCAAAGGAATCAATTATTAATTGTAATGTTGGCTCCCCTGGTCTAACAACATCTTTTGCTATTTCATCAGTATCAATGATTTCTACTCCAAGACTTGAAAATATATCAGCAACTGTTGTTTTACCAGTAGCTATACCTCCAGTTAGACCTATTTTAAATATATTATTATTCATAAATATAGTAGATAAAATATTAACAATTCTTGTTTATATAAAAAAGTAAAGAAGCCTACAATAGCTAGAAATGGACCAAAAGGGATAGTTGACCTAATAGTATGTTTTTTGAACATTATTAGAAATATTGAATAAAATATTCCTAGTATTGAAGAAAAGAACAATATAAATGGTATAAATTGCCAACTTATCCATGCCCCTAAACCAGCCATAAGCTTAAAGTCACCATAACCTAAGCCTTCCCTATTAGTAAAAAAATAATGAATTTTATAAATTATCCATAAGCTATAGTAACCACAGATAGCGCCAATTAAACTTGAATAAAACTCAGTTACACCCATAAATAGATAATTAAATAAAATCCCTATAATTAATATTGGTATTGTTATTATATCTGGGAGCAGCCCATGCTCAATATCAATTATGGATACTATGATCAATAAAAACGCAAATATATAGATTGCCATCAAATCTATGCTTAAACCAAACTGAAAGAAAGTTAGTATAAATATAATAAGGGTAACTAATTCAATAATTGGATATCTAATGGAAATTGGTTCTTTACATTTATTGCATTTAGCTCGTAGAGCAATATAGCTAAATAATGGAATATTTTGGTATAAAGGAATAGTATTTAGGCATTTAGGACAGTTGGAGCGCGGTATTGCTAGATTATAAAATTTATACTTATTGTATTTAGATATAAGTGTTTTATTATATTTTCGTTTCAAAATAATTGGTATTCTAAAGCTAGCTAAGCTAATAAAGCTTCCTATTATTAAGCTAATAATGCAAATTATAAGAAATAGAGTATAATTATTAATTAACATATATTTTTTATATATTTCTTCAATTTTAATTATATTCCTAAACTGTACCTAAAAGCTTAAATTAATTTTAATAAATGATAAAATAGAATTAGATAAATTTAATATAGAGATAATTTAAATTGAACCTTCACGAATTTCAATCAAAAGCTATTTTTAAAGATTATGGTATTCCGGTACCTAGAGGAATTATTGCCTATAATGCTAAAGAGGCTGTTAAGGCTGCTAAAGATATAGGAGGAAAGTTGTGGGTTGTTAAGGCTCAAGTACATGCTGGTGGAAGAGGGAAAGCTGGTGGTGTTAAATTAGCACACTCTTTTGATGATGTTGCTAAATATACTAGTGATTTAATAGGTAATACTTTGGTAACTCACCAAACTGGAGATGCTGGTCTCCCAATACATTCTGTCTATATTGAAGAAGGATCTGAAATATTAAAAGAGCTATATTTAAGCTTACTTGTTGATAGATCAAGTGAAAAATTAGTTATTATGGGTTCTGAATGTGGCGGAATGGATATAGAAAAAGTTGCTGCAGAAACACCGGAGAAGATTTTTACTACTGAAGTACATCCTGTAACAGGCATTTCAGAAAATGATGTAGAAAGTCTTGGCATAAACCTTTCATTGGATGCTTCCCAGCGTAGAGAACTTAAAGATATATTATTGAAGCTAATTGATTTATTTCAAAAATCAGATGCTAGTCTAGTAGAAATAAACCCTTTAATTTTGACTAAAAAAGGCCATATAGTAGCTTTAGATGCAAAAATTAACATTGAGGATAATGCTTTATTTAGGCAATCAGAATTAAGCAATCTAAGAGATGAATCTCAAGAAGATGAGCAAGAAAGGGTAGCTACTAAACATGATCTTAATTATGTTTCCCTTAACGGTAATATTGCATGTATGGTTAATGGTGCTGGTTTGGCGATGGCTACCATGGATTTAATTAAGCTTCATGGTGGCGAGCCAGCAAATTTCCTTGATGTAGGTGGTGGAGCAACTGCAGAGAGAGTAACAGAGGCATTTAAAATTATTTTGGCTAATAAAAGCGTTGAGGCAATTCTCGTTAATATTTTTGGTGGTATTGTAAGGTGTGATTTGATTGCTGAGGGAATAATTATGGCTGTTAAGGAAGTAGGCGTAGATGTTCCAGTAGTTGTAAGGCTAGAAGGTACTAATGTTGAAAAAGGTAAGAAGTTGCTCAAAGAGAGCCATTTAAAGATAATTGCAGCCGAGTCCTTAACAGATGCCGCAAAGAAGATAATTTCGTTAGCTGAGGAATAGTTTTAATGAGTATTTTAGTTGGTAAAGATACAAGTGTTATTTGTCAGGGCTTAACCGGAAAGCAAGGAAGCTTTCATACAGAGCAATGTATTCAATATGGCACATCAGTTGTGGCTGGGGTTACACCCGGTAAGGGAGGACAAGAACATCTAAACTTGCCTATATTTAATAATGTAAAAGAAGCAGTGAATGCTACAGGAGCAAAAGTTAGTATGATTTATGTTCCTGCTGCTTATGCTTCAGATGCCATTATAGAAGCTGCAGAGAATGGAATTGAGCTAATAGTTTGTATTACAGAGGGATTGCCAGTTTTAGATATGGTTAAAGTTAAATCAGTAATAAAAAATTATGACTGCAGATTAATTGGCCCTAATTGTCCTGGTATTATTACTCCTGGTAGTTGCAAGATAGGTATAATGCCAGGTTTTATTCATTCTCCTGGGTCAATAGGCATAATATCCCGTTCAGGCACTTTAACTTATGAGGCGGTTTTTCAAACGACTAATGAAGGTTTGGGGCAGACTACTTGTATAGGTATTGGCGGTGACCCCGTAAGAGGTATGAATTTTATTGATTGTTTGGAAGAGTTTGAGAATGATCCAGATACAAAAGGAATCATATTAGTCGGAGAAATTGGTGGAACTGATGAAGAAGCAGCAGCTGAATATATTCATAGTAATATAAAGAAGCCTGTTGTTGCTTATATTGCGGGCGTAACAGCGCCAAAGGGAAAGCGAATGGGTCATGCTGGTGCAATTATTTCTGGAGGAAAAGGGACTGCGTCAGAAAAATATAATGCATTAGATAAGGCAGGTGTTATTACTGTTAGGTCTCCAGCTGAACTTGGTCAAGCGATGAGTAAGGCCCTAGAGTGAGGATTGCGATTGCACAAATCAATACCCATGTAGGTGCAATAGAATCAAATACAAAGAAAATCCTTTCTATTGCAGAAGATGCCCGTGATAAAAAGAAATGCGATTTAGTAATTTATCCTGAACTAGCAATTTCAGGATACCCCCCAGAAGATCTTTTATTTCATCATGGTATGAAAAAGAGGATAGAGAAATCTATTGAGTATCTTAAATCTAAAACAAAAGATATAGCTATCTGTGTAGGCTTTCCAGAATATAAAAAAGATGATATTTATAATTCGGCATCTTTTATTTCTGATAAACAAGAGTTAATTAGGCATAGGAAGTTAATATTACCTAATTATTCTGTTTTTGATGAGCAAAGATATTTTAAACCAGGAGAGCAGACTTCAGTTGTTAATTTTATGGGCCTGAAGGTTGGTATTTTGATTTGTGAAGATATTTGGGAAGATTATCCATTTGATCGTACATGCTCTCAAGGTGCTGACTTTTTAGTTGCTATCAATAGCTCTCCTTATCAGATAGATAAAAATTTATTAAGAGAGAAAACATTATCTTCTAAGGCTAAAAAAAATGGAGTTCCTATTATTTATGTAAATATGGTAGGTGGACAAGATGAACTTGTTTTTGATGGAACTTCATTTATATTAAATTCAGATGGTAAGGTAATACACAGATCTAATAGCTTTTTAGAGCGTATAGAATATATTGAGGTTAATAAAGAATCAGGGTCAGTTCACTTTAGGGATAATAATATTTATCCCGAGCAATCATCAATTAAGAATATCTATGACGCATTAGTTTTGGGAACAAAAGATTATGTTAATAAAAATAATTTTAATGATGTTATTTTGGGTTTATCTGGCGGTATAGATTCTGCCTTAACATTGTGTGTTGCCTATGATGCTTTAGGATATGAACGTGTTAAGACTGTAATGCTGCCTTCTAGGTTTACTTCAGAAATTAGTATAGAGGATTCTCGTTTTCAGGCTGAAAATTTAAATGTTAATTACACCATTATTTCGATTGAAAAAATTTTCCAATCGAGCTTAGATTTGTTAAAGGATTCTTTTTCTGGACTAAAAAATGATGTAACTGAAGAAAATATCCAGGCCAGATGCCGATGTATTATACTTATGGCTCTTTCAAATAAGATGAATAGTTTGCTTCTAACTACTGGCAATAAAAGTGAAATGGCAGTTGGTTATGCAACCTTATATGGAGATATGGCAGGAGGGTTTGCTCCTTTAAAGGATTGTAGCAAAACATTAGTATATAAATTAGCAAATTATAGAAACACTATTGGCTCAGTCATACCAGAAAGAGTTATATCCCGTGAACCCTCCGCCGAACTCAGAGAAAATCAGAAAGATATTGATAGCTTACCTGATTATAAAATTCTAGATTCTATACTTGAGGAGTTTATAGAAAAAGACTCATCAGTTGAGCAGATTGAAGATCTCGGCTTTGATAGAGAGGTTGTTGTAAGAATTGTAGAGCTGGTTAAAAAAAATGAGTACAAGAGAAGGCAGTCTCCACCAGGTGTAAGAATTAGTAAAAGAGCATTTGGACGAGATTGGAGATATCCTATTACTTCTGGTTATTGACTAGGAAAATTTTCATCTAATATTCTTTTTGCATCAGAAGCCAAATTATTCATTCCAATCATTTCATAAGCATTAATCATTAGGGTTAGCGAAATTTCTAATTCTGGTGAGCCAGAATAATGTTCTAATGCATATTTTGCCCTATTTATTGCAGCTAAATAGGCTCCTCGCCTAATATAGTATTCTGCTACATGGTTTTCATAAGCAGCTAATCTATTCCGAAGAAAAATCATTCTTTCTCTAGCATCTGGGGCATATTGACTATTAGGAAATCGCCTTAAGAGCTCTTGGAAGCTCTGAAAAGCCTGGAGTGTATTTTTTGGGGGGCGGATATCAAGATCTACACTAAACCATCTTTCTAGGAAGTTAGGAGATTCATCAAAATATGACAGCCCTATAATATATAAACAATAATCAACTCTAGGATGCGTAGGGTTCTCTCTTTCAAACTCTTCCGCAGCATCTATTGCTAACTCTGGCTGTAAACTTTTATAATATACATAAATTATATCTAATTGAGCTTGCCTAGTTAGATTGCTAAATGGATAGTTAGCTTCAAGCGCTTGGAAATAAGCCAAAGCTGTTGGAAAATTTCCATCAGCCATACTTTCTATACCCCTTTGATAAAGAGCCTCACCACCTTCGTCTAAAATATCATTATCACTATTAGTACACGATGACAGGATGATAAATATAAGAAATATAATTGAAATTTTTTTATCTATTTTAATCATAAATAATAGTGTAGGGTTATTTAAATAATGATAATGTAAATATTTTTTATTTTGCAAAATATTAACACATTTTGAAATTTTGTTCTTTTGGATTTAAAAACTTGGAAAAGGTCAAAGAAAGCATAATAGTTACCAATGAAATTTCTGGAATTCGCTTAGATCAAGCTTCAGCAAAGTCTTTCAATAGATTTTCTAGAAGTCAGCTAAAAGGGTGGATTGAGTCTGGTTATTTAACATTAGATGGAAAAATAGCGGAGCCAAAGACTAAAGTTTTTGAGGGGCAGATTATCAATCTTAATGTTGATCTAGAGCCAATAATTCCAATTGAGCCAGAAAATATTCCATTAGATATAATCCACCAGGATACTGATTTCTATATAATAAATAAAACTAGCGGACTTGTTATCCATCCTGGAGCAGGAAATCATTCTGGTACTGTACAAAATGGACTACTATATTTAGACCCTAACCAGGGAGTATTGCCTAGAGCAGGAATTGTTCATCGTCTTGATAAAGATACAAGCGGGCTAATTGTTGTAGCAAGAAATTCAGCTAGTTACTTAAGTTTAATTAATCAGATAAAAGATAGAACAGTTACAAAGATTTATTCTGGTATTTGTAACAATATCCCAATATCTGGGGGGAAAATTGAACACCCTATTTCTAGAAACCCTAGAGATAGATTAAAAATGACTGTTAATAATAATGGAAAACCCGCTAAAACATTCTATAAAGTAATTGAGAGATTTAGAGCTCACAGTTTATTAGAAATTAGAATTGAAACGGGCAGGACTCATCAAATAAGAGTTCATCTGTCTTATGAAAATTATCCATTATTAGGAGATCCTATATATGGTGGAAGACCAATATTGCCTATATCTCCCTCTAATGAATTAAAAAACTCAATTTCTAAATTAAATAGACAAGCACTTCATGCAAGTCAACTATCTTTTATTCATCCTTCATCAGGTAAGAATGTTTCATTCAAGTCTTCTTTACCTAAAGATATTAGTGATATGTTAGAAATATTATCAAGAGATAAAGAACTATTCATTCATGACAATTAGATTTGTAAAACCAGATTGGCCTGCTAAAAAAAATGTTAGAGCCTTTACTACTGAGATAGGAGATTATTCTGAAAATAATTTTTCATTTCACTTGGGGATTAATAAAGAAAAAAATATATTAAATAGAAAAAGATTAGTTCAAGAGTTTGATCTACCAAATGAGCCTATATGGTTAAATCAGATCCATAGCTCTTTAGTAATAGATATAGATAAATCAATAATTAAAAAATTAGAAGGAGATGGAATATTTACTAAGAAAAAGAAAAATGCTTTAGCTATACTTTCAGCTGATTGTTTACCCATACTTATCTCATCAACTATGGAGGATAAGATTTGTGCACTGCATGGAGGTTGGCGCGGCTTATCTAGTGGTATTATTCAGAACGCTATTAAGCTTATGGATTGCAATCCTGGTGAATTAATTGTCTGGTTAGGCCCTGGCATCAGTCAAGCAGCTTATGAAGTTGGTGACAAAGTTTATGAAGCCTTCCAAGGTTTTGATATTGTTGCTGATTCTCAATTTAAAAAAAATAGTAAGAATTCTTGGAATCTAGATCTTTATGGCCTTGCTAGATTAATATTCAATCATTGTGGGATATATTCTATATATGGAGGTAATTTCTGTACATTTAATGAAAAAAGTCGTTTTTTTTCTCATAGAAGAGACTCTAAGAGTGGAAGAATGGCGACTATTTTATGGTTAGATTAATTACTGAAGTAATTTTAAGTTGATATTTCTATAGTAACCCCCATTAATTATTTGAATAGCAGGAATTACACATATATGAGATCAGATAAACTTACAAGTAGCTTAGAAATTGCGCTGTCTAATGCACAATCTTTGGCATTGGATAATGATCATCAATTTATTGAACCTGCACACCTTATGTCATCTTTATTAGCTCAAGATATTAGTACTATTAGAGGTTTATTATTAAAAACGGGAGTAAATATATCTAGATTAAGTGATGGACTTAGACAAATTATTAATAGCTTCCCAAAAATTTCTAGTAATCAACTAGGTGATACACATATTTCTAATTCCTTGGGCAAGCTATTTAATATGGCAGATAATATTTCTAAAGATTATGGAGATAGCTATATTTCTAGTGAGTTTTTTGTTCTTGCTGCAACTAATGATAAAAGTGATTTAGGGAGGTTGTTAAAAGATCAAGGTTTAAGCTCTCAAGCACTAGAAAAAGCAATTAAAGATTTAAGAGCAGGTTCGACAGTTGATGATCCTAATGCAGAAGAATCTAGACAAGCTTTAGCGAAATATACTATTGATCTAACAGAGAGGGCTGAACAAGGAAAACTAGACCCTGTTATTGGAAGAGATAATGAGATTAGAAGAACTATTCAGGTTTTACAGAGAAGAACAAAAAATAATCCTGTATTAATTGGAGAACCTGGCGTTGGAAAAACAGCAATAATAGAAGGTTTGGCTCAAAGGATAATAAATTCAGAAGTTCCAGATGGCCTTAAGTCAAAGAGAATTCTTTCTTTAGATTTGGGATCTTTAATAGCAGGCACAAAATTTAGAGGTGAGTTTGAAGAGAGATTAAAAGCCTTATTAAATGAATTAGCCAAACAGGAGGGGCAAGTCATACTTTTTGTTGATGAGTTACATATGGTTGTTGGCGTTGGAAAATCTGAAGGGGCTATGGATGCTGGAAACATGCTAAAGCCAGCTCTAGCAAGAGGTGATCTTCACTGTGTTGGGGCTACTACGTTAAATGAGTATAGACAGTATCTAGAGAAGGATGCTGCTCTAGAAAGAAGGTTTCAAAAAATATTAGTTGAAGAACCTGATGTTGAAGATAGTATAGCTATACTAAGAGGGCTAAAAGAAAGATATGAGATTCATCATGGGGTAGAGATAACTGACGCAGCAATTATATCGGCATCTATATTATCAAACCGCTATATTAGTGGTCGACAGTTACCAGATAAAGCAATAGATTTGATTGATGAGGCAGCATCTCTAATTAGAATAGAAATTGATTCTAAGCCAGAAGATCTAGATAAATTAGAAAGAAAGTTAATACAAAGAAAGATAGAGATAGAGGCACTTAAGAAAGAGTCCGGTGAGACATCAAAGAAGAAACTTAAAAATTTAGGAGCTGAGGTAGAAAGAATAGAAAAGGAATTTACTGAACTAGATGATCTATGGAAATCAGAAAAATCTATTATGCAAGGTGCATCTTCTGCTAAGGAGAATTTAGAAAAAGCTAAGATTGAGCTAGAGCAAGCGAATAGAGCTGGAGATCTAGGAAAGATGTCTGAATTGCAATATGGGAAGATTCCAGAGCTTGAAAAACAATTAAAAGAAGCGATTATTTCTGAAAATAAAGATTATAGCTTAGCTAGAAATAAGGTTACTGAAGAGGAAGTTGCCGAGATTGTTTCTAAGTGGACAGGAATACCTGTTAATAAAATGCTTGAAAGTGAGAAAGATAAGCTTGTGTCAATGGAAGATTCTTTAGGATTAAAAGTAGTAGGTCAGAATGAAGCAGTAAGCGCAGTTGCAAATGCTGTTAGAAGGTCAAGAGCTGGCCTTTCAGATTTTGATAGACCATTTGGCTCATTTCTTTTTCTTGGTCCAACTGGAGTTGGGAAGACGGAGCTAGCAAAATCTTTAGCACATTTTCTTTTTGACTCTGAGGACTCTATGATTCGAATAGATATGTCTGAATTTATGGAAAAACATTCTGTAGCTAGGTTAATAGGTGCACCGCCTGGATATGTTGGTTATGAGGAAGGTGGATATTTGACAGAAGCTGTTAGGAAAAAGCCTTACTCAATAATATTAATTGATGAGATAGAGAAGGCGCATAATGATATTTTTAATATATTACTTCAAGTTTTAGATGATGGAAGACTAACTGATGGCCATGGAAGAACAGTTGATTTTAGAAACTCAGTTATAGTAATGACATCTAATCTTGGAGGGGATTTGATACATAGTTTTGATCGTAAGGATTATCTTTCGATGCAGAAATCAGTTATGGATATTGTAAAAGATAGTTTTAAACCTGAATTTATTAATCGTATAGATGATATAGTAGTATTTCATCCATTAAGCGCTAAACATATTAGAAAAATAGTAGATATTCAGATACAAAAATTACATAAAAAGCTAGAAGAAAAGGATATTATCATAAAGCTTTCAGACGAAGCTTTAGAAAAACTATCTAATGCAGGGTATCATAAAGATTATGGAGCTAGGCCATTAAAAAGAGCATTACAAGTTGCAATTGAAAATCCTCTAGCTGAAGCTATCTTAAAAGGGAAATTTTTACCTGGTGATATGATTAAGGTAGAAATAAGAAACAAAGATTTTTATTTTGAAAAAATTCTTAAGCATTAAAAATATATTATCAGAGAGGATTAGGAATGCCTATATACGAGTATCGCTGCGATTCTTGTAAACATCATCTAAATGAATTACAAAAAATTAATGATAAGCCATTAGTAATTTGTCCTAAATGTAAGGCAAAAAGCTTAAGACGGCTTATTTCTGCCCCAGTGTTTAGATTAAAGGGTAGTGGTTGGTATGAAACTGATTTTAAATCAGGCAATGATAAGAAGAGAAATCTAGCAGATAGTTCTGATATTAAAAAAGTAGATGAAAATAAAAACAAAAAGAGTGATAAGATTGCTAAGGGTAATTCAGAAAATAATCAATCTAAAGAGTCTACAAAAAAAAAGACGGAAGTAAAGGGTAGTAATGATAACTAGAATAAGACGCTATTTGATTGCTGGACTTCTTATTTGGGTCCCGTTAGGCGCTACAATTCTAGTTTTTTTGTTGCTTTTAGACTTAATGGATGGAGTTCTCCTTCTTTTACCTGAGTCATTACAACCAGAAAATTTATTTGGTTTTAATATTATAGGGTTAGGAGCAATATTAACTATAGCAGTTCTTATGATAACTGGGATGGTAGGTGCTAATTTTATTGGCAAGCGAACGGTTGCTTTCTTTGAATCTCTTTTATCAAAAATTCCACTAGTAAGTACTATATATGCTGGAATAAAAAAATTTCTAGAATTAGTTTTTGGTGATTCTCATTCTGCTTTTGAAAAGGTTTTATTAGTACAATATCCAAGTAACGATATATATAGTATATGCTTTCAGACATCAGAAAATCCAAAAGAGGTAGAAGATAAAATAGGTAGAGATCTTGTAACAGTATTTCTTCCAACAACACCAAATCCTACTTCTGGTTTTATGTTAATGATACCAAGAGAGGATATTATTGAGCTAGACATGCCAGTTGAAGACGCTTTAAAGATGATTATTTCATTGGGTGTCGTTGTTCCAGAGTGGCATCCAGTAAATCCGAACAACAAGGCTGCATCACGAGCTTCTAAATCTTAGAATGCATTATTATAATAATAATTAAAAAAAGGAATTTATCTTATGAGAACTCATTATTGTGGCCAAATTGATAGATCACTTCTAGGTAAGGAAATATCTGTTGCGGGTTGGGTGCACCGAAGAAGAGACCACGGTGGTGTGATTTTCATAGATTTAAGAGATAGGGAAGGATTACTTCAGGTAGTTTTTGATCCAGATAATGATCTTATTTTTTCTCAGGCAGAAAAAGTAAGGGGGGAGTACGTTTTATATATTAAAGGAACTATTAGAGAGCGGCCAGAAGGCACTATTAATAGAGATCTAGCATCTGGTGAAGTTGAGCTTGTAGCAGATAGTCTTGAAGTGATTAATAAGTCTAAAACCCCACCTTTTCATCATGAGGAAAATGCTAGCGAAGAAATGAGATTGCGTTATAGGTATTTAGATCTGAGAAGAGATGATATGCAAAATAATATTCGTCTTCGTCATAAAGTTACACAAACAATAAGAAAACTGCTAGATAGTTCAGATTTTATAGAGATAGAAACACCTATGTTATCCAAAACTACTCCTGAAGGAGCAAGAGATTATCTAGTGCCTAGTAGAACTCAATTAGGAAATTTTTTTGCTTTACCGCAGTCTCCACAACTTATGAAACAATTACTAATGATGTCAGGATTTGATAGATATTATCAAATAGTGAAGTGTTTTAGGGATGAAGATTTAAGAGCAGATAGGCAACCAGAATTTACACAGATAGATGTTGAAACCTCCTTCTTGGATGAGAGTCAAATTATGGCGCTGATGGAGGCTTTAATTAGGGAAACTTTTAAAATTGTAATAGATGTTGATCTTCCAGATCCATTTCCTAGAATTACTTATTCTGAGGCTCTTGAAAATTATGGTCAGGACAATCCTGATTTAAGAAATCCAATAAAATTAATAGAGGTTTCAGATTTATTTAAGAAAGTTGATTTTAAAGTTTTTTCTGAGCCTGCTAATACTGAAGGATCTAGAGTTGCAGCTATGGTGATTCCTAATGGAAGTAAATTAACTAGAAAGGAGATTGATAATTATACGGCGATTGTATCAAAGTATGGCGCTAAAGGTTTAGCTTACATCAAGGTAAATGATTTTAGCAAAGGTATAGATGGCCTTCAGTCACCAATTGTTAAATTTTTATCTCAAGATTCATTAAAATTATTACTAGATAAACTTAAAGTAAATACTGGCGATTTAATTTTTTTTGGAGCAGATAAAGTTAGGGTAGTTAACGAAAGTTTGGGTTTTTTAAGGGATAGAATTGCTTTAGATTTAAAGCTTTTAGAAGGTGATTGGAAGCCTTTGTGGGTAACAGATTTTCCTCTTTTCGATAAAGATAGGAGCGGTTGGACATCTACTCATCATCCATTTACTTCTCCAAAAACAGATTCACCTAAAGAAGTATTAGAAAATCCAGGAAAAACTTACTCCAAAGCATACGATATGGTTTTGAATGGTTCAGAAATTGGTGGAGGATCTATAAGAATCCATAACTCTGAAATGCAGTCAGCTATATTTAAGATACTTGATATAAGCAAAAAAGAAGCTGATGAAAAATTTGGTTTCTTTCTAGAAGCCATGAAATATGGTTGCCCTCCTCATGGAGGAATTGCTTTTGGGCTAGATAGAATAGTTATGTTAATGTCTAGTAGTGCTGAGAGCATTAGAGATGTTATTGCATTTCCAAAAACCCAGACAGCTAGTGATCTGTTAATGGGGTCCCCTAGTGTTGCGAACACTGACCAGCTAAAAGAATTAGGGATAAGAGTAAAGAAGCCTGATTAAAGATTAATGACAAATAGATCATATAGACGCCCTGAATCAGTTTTAGTAGTTATATATACCTTATATATGGATTTTCTTTTATTAGAAAGGGTCCACCCAGTAAATTTTTGGCAATCAGTTACTGGTACTATTCATTGGAATGAAGGTCCTCGTGATGCAGCTATTAGAGAGGTAAAAGAGGAAACTGGTTTAAGCTCTGAATCTATAATTGATGCTAAATTAAAAAATAAATTTTCTATTCTTCCAGAATGGAAAACTCGATATGATCCTAAAGAAAGGTTTAATACTGAACATCTATGGTATTTGAAAATACCACAGAAAGTTTCTATAGATTTATGTTATAAAGAACATAGAAGCTATGATTGGGTTAAGTCAGAAGAAGCTTTGAAAATGGTTCAATCCTGGACAAACAAGGAGGCTATTAAGAGATTACTTTAAGTCTTTTTAGGTATGGAAACTGTATTACTAATAAATGGTTTATGGAGAAATAGAGACAGCATGAAGTCTATTAGCAAGGCTTTATCAAAAGAAGGCTATTCAACATTATTTTTTGATTATTCAACTATGGGTAGAGACTTAGAGGAAAATATTAATGAGCTTAGAGATTTTATTAAAAAATTACATATAAAAAAATTAAATATAGTTGCCCATAGCATGGGTGGTGCTCTTGCTCTTCATATGTTAAAGGATAATGAAGATATATTAGATGGAAAAGTTGTCTGTTTAGGGTCGCCTATAAAGGGATGTATCTCCGCTAAAACTTTGCGAATGAGCCTTTTCGGAGAGGCTATGCTAGGAAAAACTATGGTTAATCTGCTTGATTATGATCCTCTACTATCTTGGAAAGGCCCTCAGAAGATCGGGATGATTTGTGGGGATTTTCCGTTTGGCTTAGGAAGAATAATTTGTAGGTTACCAAGGCCGCATGACGGAACAATTACCATGGATGAATCACTAATTGATGGTATTACAGATAGCATCCTTATTCCTGTAAGTCATGTAGGTATGTTATACAGTAAAAAGGTTATTAAACAAATATCTAGTTTTTTAAATAATAGTTACTTTATGCATGAATGAAAAATGAGAGTAATGCATTTAGAATCTGGCAATAGCTTTTATGGTGGTGCAAAACAGGTTCTTGATCTTACAGAAGGATTATCTGAAAAAAAAATTAATAATTATTTATTATGCAGACCAACAAGCTTAATTAAGAAAAAATACAAAGGTAAAAAAAATTGGGTTAATATTGTAGAAATGCCCATGAGAGGCGAACTTGATTTATTTTTTTATAGCAACTTAAAAAAAATATTGAAAATCTATAAGCCTCACATTCTTCATGTTCATTCTAGGAGGGGTGTTGATTATTATTCTGGTTTGTGTGCTAAATCTTTGGGAATACCCTCTATTATTACTAGAAGAGTTGATTCAATAGAAATTAAAAAAATTGCAAGAATAAAATATAATTCATACGATGCAGTTATTGCTATATCTAAATCAATTCAAAACTATTTAATTAATTACTTAGGAATAGATAAATCTATTGTTCACTATATACCTTCAGGAGTGTCTCTTAATCGAAATAATTATAATTTTAGTAATAATTCAATAATAAAAAAATTGAATTTACCTTCAGATATAAATTTTACTATTGGTATTATTTCACAGTTAATTCCAAGAAAGGGACATTTAGAATTCTTTATGCTATTAAGAGAGTTAATTGAGAAGCATCCTAAGATTCATGTTATTTGTTTTGGAGATGGCTACTTAAGAAAGAAAATAGAATATAAATTAAATAGTCTTAACTTGAATGAATATGTGAGTTTAGTTGGCTTTCGTTCTGATATTATTGATCAAATACCAAAATTAGATCTAGTTGTTCATCCTGCAACTAGAGAAGGCCTTGGATTAAGTATTTTAGAGAGTTTAAGTTTAGGAGTGCCTGTAGTAGCTTACTCTATTGGTGGAATAAGGGATATTATAATAGATAAAGTAAATGGAATATTGATTCCTCCATATGATAAATTAAACTTTATAGATTCTATTGATAGGCTTATCTCTAACCCACATGAAAGGGATTATTTAGCTATGAATTGTTACAAATCAATAAAAGAAGAATTTTCAATTAATAAAATGATTAATAGCAATTTAGAAATATACAATAAAATAATTAGAGCTTATTCATGAAAGACATTGATGGTGTAGATATTAAAAAATTCCACTCATTAGCTATGGAGTTAAGTAAAATACTTATTGAAGAAAAATGGAACCTGGCAACTGCTGAATCTTGTACAGGTGGATTGATTTCTAAAATAATAACAGATATTTCTGGTAGCTCAGGATGGTTCACTAATGGAATCATTACATATAGCAATTATTCTAAAGTAAAATTATTAAATATAGATAAGGACAAAATAAATGACACAGGGGTTGTTAGTGAAATTATTGCGCTAGATATGGCTAAAAATATTATGACAATGAGTGGTGCTAATATATCTGTTGGAGTTACTGGCATTGCTGGTCCTGGGGGCGGCAATGATACTAAACCGGTCGGTACTGTATGTTTTGGATGGGCTACTAAGTTTGAGGCTATATCTGAAACCTGCTATTTCACAGGAGATAGGGAAGAAGTTCGTTATGCTAGTGTAGAGAAAGCCCTATATGGCCTTATTGAGATTGCTAATCTTAGTACTCGGTGATATTTTAGTTGTTGGTTAAAAATATAGTCAATTGGAATAAAATTTATGAAAGACGTTAAAGATAAGGCACTAAGTGCCGCTTTAGATCAGATAGAAAAACAATTTGGAAAGGGCTCCGTAATGAGACTTGGGGACTCCTCTTCTAGTAATAGTATTGATGTTATTTCTACAGGTTCAATAGGACTAGATATTGCTTTAGGCATTGGGGGGTTGCCAAAAGGGAGAATTATAGAAGTTTATGGACCTGAAGCATCAGGTAAAACTACTCTTACTCTCCAAGTGGTTGCTGAAGCCCAGAAAATGGGAGGAACAGCAGTTTTTGTAGACGCAGAACATGCTTTAGACCCAGTTTATGCTGAAAAACTGGGTGTAAAGGTAGACGAGCTATTGCTTAGTCAGCCAGATACAGGTGAGCAAGCATTAGAAATAATAGATAGGTTTGTTAGTTCTGGAGCTGTAGATATTATTGTAGTAGATTCTGTCGCCGCCTTGACGCCAAAAGCTGAAATTGAGGGAGAGATGGGCGATTCACATATGGGTCTTCATGCTCGATTGATGTCACAGGCATTAAGAAAGTTAACTGGTAATATAAAAAAATCAAACTGCATGGTGATTTTTATAAATCAAATTCGCATGAAAATAGGTGTAATGTTTGGAAATCCTGAAACAACAACAGGTGGAAATGCACTTAAGTTTTATTCTTCAGTGAGACTAGATATCAGAAGGATTGGAGCGATAAAAAAAGGTGATAATATTCTTGGCAATGAAACTAGAGTAAAAGTATTGAAAAACAAGCTCTCACCACCATTTAGACAAGCAGAATTTGAAATTCTCTATGGGCTTGGCATATCTCGAGAAGGCGAGCTTATTGATTTAGGAGTAGAGCAAGGTATTGTTGATAAATCAGGCTCATGGTATAGCTATCGGGATAATAGAATTGGTCAAGGTAAGGATAATACTAGAGAATTTCTTCTGGAAAATCCTGAGATAGCTAATGAAATAGAGGCTAGGGTTAAGGAAAAATTAATTCCTAATAGAACAGTAGAAAAGTCTGAACCTAAGAAACAAAATAATAATTCTAAGAAAGATTGACTGAAGAAGAAAAAGCCTGCAAAAAAAAAGCCTTAGATCTCCTTGCTCGGAGAGAGCATAGTATTTCAGAGCTTAAGCATAAGCTTCTAGATCGAGAATTTGCAATTGAATTAGTTGATAGAGCCATAGAACTACTATTAAAGAGAAATTATTTAGATGATCATAGATTTGCTAGAGAATTTATTGATTTCAAATATTCTAAAGGCCAGGGCCCAATTAAGATTAAATCAGAATTGAAAAAAAAGGGCGTAGATAAGTGCTTAATAGACTCATTATTTAATAGTTTAGAATATGATTGGGCAAATCTAGCTCAGAAGGTATTAAATAAAAAATTTAAAAATAGTTCTATAGATAATATAAATGAATATGGAAAAAGATTTAGATATTTAGAATCAAGGGGTTTTGAAAGAAAACAAGTAATTTCTGTTATAGGGCAGCCATATGAGTAAAAATAATCAAGATAAACTTATTGATTATAGAATTAAGAAATTATTTGGCCTTGATAGTTATGATCTAGAGATTATTGATTCAGGTTTAATAAATAATACTTGGGTAGTAAAAGATAATGGCAAACCAAGATCAGTAATACAAAGAGTAAATAAAATTTTTCCTAAGGAAATAAATGAAGATATAGATAATATAACTAAATTTCTTTTAAAAAATAATTTTAAAACACCATTAATTATACCTAGTATTACTGGAGAAATCTTTATTGAGATAGATGGGTATGTATGGAGGCATCTAAGTTATATTGAAGGCCATAATTATAATTGTCTAAAGAACAAAAAACAGGCAAGAAGTGCAGGAGAGCTATTAGGTAGATTCCATAAAATTATTAATAATTGTGATTATAATTTTTCCTATGTAAAAAAATATCATTATAATTTCTCCCATTATAAAGAAGAGATAACAAAAGCATTAATTAACAAAAAAGATCATAGAAATATTAATATAGTAAAGGAAATATCAAATCAGATATTTAATTTATCTAAATTAATACCTAATTTAGATGATAGTCATTTAAGGAAAGTTCACGGAGATCCTAAGATTACAAACATTATATTTAATGATAATGATGAGGCTATATGCCTTATTGACTTAGATACTTTAGGTGAAAGACCAATATATTATGAAATTGGAGATGCACTTCGCTCATGGTGTAATCAAAAAAGTGAAGATCACGAAGATTCTATTTTATCTTTATCTTATTTCAAAAATGTAGTGGAAGGATATGCAGTAGAAGGTGGAGATATCCTAAAGAAAATTGAGTATGAAAATATACTACCCTCCTTTTTATTTATTACTCTTGAATTATCAGCAAGATTTTGTGTAGATGCTTTAAATGAGTCATATTTTAGCTGGAATAATAAAATGTATAATAGCCATAGTGAGCATAATATCATTAGATCAAAAGGACAGTTAAATTTAGCAAAACAAATACAGGATAATTTTGATGCCTTACAGAAAGTAGTTTTAACATCTTTTAGATAGAGGAAAATGTGACATTTATGTGACAATGTAGATTAGCATAAAACATATTATTCTATTTTAAATATAGGTAATAGTATGTTAGATGATCTTAATATTGTAGGTACATCATGGAGACAGGATCAGACTATTAATCTTCAACAATACTTGCTAGAGGAGCAGGGATTACATAATAAATTAGAAGATTTTAAGATTAGACATGGACTATCTGGAATTGCCTATTTATCTACTTGTAACAGAATTGAAATAATCTATTCATCAACGCAATATACTGAGCATAAAGATCTTAGGCCATTTATATTTGAGCTATTAACAGGTAATAAACCAGCACCAGGAGAGGCAAGAAAAAAACTTAGAGCATGGCATTCTGAGGGAGCCTGCGAACACATATTTTTAGTTACCTCAGGATTAGATTCTGCAGCTCTTGGAGAGACTGAGATAACAGGGCAGGTTAAAAAATGTAAGGATTTATTTTTAAGAAATAATCTTATAGGACAGAGGTTAGATTTATTATTTGAGCAAGCACTAAAAGTCTCTGCTAATGTTAGAGAAGCAACTGGAATAAGCAGAGGGAAAACATCATTATCAGAGATTTCAATTATTCATATTAAGAATCACTATGATACCCATAAAGAGCCCATTGCCTTAGTTGGTATGTCAGATGTTATTAAGAGAGTTGCTAAATCTTTACATGAAATTAATATCCCATTTTTTTTTATAAATAGAACAGTTAATAATATTAAACAAATATCTAATAAATATAATACTAAATATATTTCTTTAGAAAAGTTCTTATATTCACCAGATAACTTTTCTTGCTTATTCTCATCAACTAGCTCAGATAATTATATTTTTGATAAGAGCTTCTTAGAGAAATTTACTATTAATGGATCACAGCCAAGTGACAAGTTATTTATTGATATGTCTTTAACTTATGATGTTGATCCCAAGGCATGCGATATTTTAGGAATTAATAGAATTGGGTTAGATCAAATTAATAATGAAGCAAAAGAAAATCATAATTCTAGATTAAATGAGTCTGCAATTGCTAGAGAAATTATAGATAAGGCCTTATTAGATTTTCCTGAGGTATATGCAGAGAGAATTTATGCTCCTGTTTTTTCTATTTTACAAGATAGATATCTTTATACTGCACAAGAGGGATTAAAAAAGCTTATGAAAAAAGAATTAAAGGGGATTGGTAACAAAGAGAAGGATGCTATAAAAGTATGGTGCACTTCTTTAGCAAAGAGATTTGCCCATATTCCGTCTGTTGGTATTAGAGGATTAATTCATAAGGGCCCAGAAGGGTCATTGGACGCTTTTTTAGAAGGCGTTGATGAGGACTTTGCAAAAGAATTAAAATCTGTATTAAACCTTCAACTAGAACAGGATGATAAGGTAATTAAGTAATGCATATAAAAATAGGCACTCGTGGTTCTGATCTAGCTATCAAACAGTCATCATCTGTTGCAAAGCGCTTATCATCTATGGGGCATAAGACTGAGTTAGTAAAAATAGATACAGTCGGTGATTTGTCTAATAATTTAAATTTTAATGAAATAGGGCCTATAGGAATCTTTATTAAGGAGATTGAAAAGGCATTAATTGAAGGTAAAGTAGATATAGCTGTACATTCATGTAAGGATCTACCAGCAAAATCATTGGAAGGCCTTACTATAGCTGCAATTAGTGAGAGAATTGATCCAGCAGATATTATTATTGCTAATAAGGATTATATTGATACCTCATTAGGCTTTATTCCTCTGAAAGAGAATTCGGTTATTGGAACATCATCTGTAAGAAGAAAATCTTGGTTAGAATATTTTAGAGATGATATAAAAATAAAGCCTATTAGAGGAAATGTCCCTACTCGTATTAAAAAAATTCACAAAGGTTATGATGCTGTAGTGTTAGCAAATGCAGGCATTCAAAGACTTTTAGATAATAAAATTAATCTAAATTTAGAAGGGCTAGAAATTATTAGATTAGATCCAGAGATATTTATACCAGCTCCGTCACAAGGAGCAATAGCTATTCAGTGTCAAAAAAGAAATATTAATATTAAAAAAATAATAGAAAGCATTAATGATGCTGATGCAAGAAGAGATGTAGATTTAGAAAGACTTTTATTAGCTCAGTTTGAAGGCGGGTGTAATTTACCTTTTGGTGCATATTGCTTTCCTGATAGAGATAATAATCAGTATATTAAATTAGTTTCAAGAATAGAGTTAAATGGAAAGATAATAGAATCTCGAGTAAGAGGAAAAGATAGGAAAGAGCTATTTAAAAAAACTATGTCAATACTAATAAAAAAATGAATATAAAATATAATTATCGAATATTACTTACTAGGAGCAAGGAAGATAGTAGTAATTGGTCTTCTAAAATAAATGAAATAGGCTTTCAAAGTACTATTCTTCCATGTATTAACTTTATCTCTATTGATAAAGTAAAATTAAATAAAAAATTAAGTAAAATACAGAAAATAGACTGGATAGTTTTTACATCAAGAAAGGGAGTAGAATATTTCAGTAAGATAAATAATTACAAGATTTCTGAAAATACAATGATTGCAGCAATCGGTGAAGCTACTGAAGATAGTTGTAAAAATTACTTTAATAGAGTCAATTATGTGGGAGTAGATAGCAATTCAGCATCATTTTCAAAAGAGCTCATATCAATAATCAATAAAGGTAGTAAAGTTTTATTAGCTGTTGCAGAAAATGCGAATAATATCATTGAAAAAGAGCTAATATCTCAAGATATTTTATGTGAAAGGATAAATATTTATAAAACCGAGCCAATTAAAGAATTAAATAAAAAAAAATTATTATCAGAAATTAATATTAACACTATTTTTTTTGCAAGCCCATCTGCTGTTCAGGGATTTGTTAACCAGGTAGAGAATGATATAGAAGCAAAGGTTTATACTATTGGCAATACGACAAAGAAGAAAGCTGAATCTCTAGGAATAAAGGTAATGGGTGTTTCTAAAAAACCGGGATTAGAAGGATTAATTAGGGTGATGAATGAATATAGTTAAAAGACCACGTAGGAATAGAAAATCTAAAGCTATTAGAGATCTTAACGCTGAAATAAATATTTTACCAAAACAGTTTATTATTCCTCATTTTCTTTTACCAAAACCAACTGAAAGAGAAGAGATTTTGTCAATGCCTGGAAGGTTTAAGTTAGGCATAGAAGAGCTTTTAAAGGAAGTAGATATTGATTTGAAAATAGGAATTAATGCTGTTTTACTTTTTGGCCAACCGGGTAGTTTAAGTGATAAGTTTCCTGATGGTAGGGAAGCATGGAATTCGAAAGGTGTCATTCAAAACGCAGTGAGAAGGCTAAAAGATACCTTTGGTGATGAAGTTATTGTTATTACTGATGTCTGTCTTTGTGCTTATACAGATCACGGCCATTGTGGATTTGTTAAAAACAGCCATGTTATCAATGACTTATCTTTAGATGCAATAGCAAGTATTGCTTTAAGTCATGCAGAAGCTGGAGCAGATATTGTGGCCCCTTCAGACATGATGGATGGGAGAGTTAAAAAAATTAGAGAAACTCTTGATAAGGAAGATTTAGAGAATGTAGGCATCCTTTCTTATGCTGTAAAGTATGCTTCAGCATACTACGGCCCATTTAGAGAAGCTGCTGATTCATCACCTAATGATGGCGATAGGAAAACTTACCAAATGGATATAAGAAATGTTAAAGAGGCGATTAGAGAAGCTAAAATAGATGAAGAAGAGGGTGCAGATATGCTTATGGTTAAACCAGCTCTAGCCTTTTTGGATATAATAAAAACAGTTAGTTCTGAATGCTCACTGCCCTTATCTGCTTATAATGTTTCTGGTGAATACTCTGCTGTTAAGGCAGCTGCAGAAAAAGGTTGGTTAGATGAAGCTTCAGTTGTTAGAGAAAATTTATATGCAATAGCTAGAGCTGGGGCTAATCAAATAATCTCATATCATGCGAGGGATGCAATCAAAGGCCAGTGGCTATGAAATCTAAATCTAAGGAACTATTTACTAGAGCAAAAAAAGTTATCCCTGCAGGTGTTAATTCTCCAGTTAGAGCATTTCATGCAGTCAGTGGATTACCAAGAGTTATTAAGTCAGGAAAATCTTCGTATTTAACTGATCAAGATGGAAATTCATATTTAGATTTTTTAGGTTCTTGGGGTCCTCTTATCCTTGGACATGCTAATTCAGAAGTTTTGAAATCAATTAAATTAGCAGCAAGCTTAGGCACTTCATTTGGAGCACCTTGTGAGGCTGAAGTTATGTTAGCTGAAGAAATAGTTTCTTCATACCCAGGTATTGAGCAAATAAGATTTGTTTCTTCTGGTACAGAAGCAGTAATGAGTGCAATAAGGCTTGCAAGAGGCTCAACAAAGAGAGATATAGTTGTTAAGTTCTCAGGTTGTTATCACGGCCATGTAGACTCATTATTGGTTTCAGCTGGATCTGGCTCAACAACTTTTAATAAACCATCATCAGACGGAATACCTAATAAATTTACAGAATTAACTAGAGTTTTACCACTAGATAATGAGAAAGAGCTGATTGAGCTTTTTTCAAAAGAGGGTTCTGATATAGCAGCAGTAATAATAGAACCAATACCAGCTAATAATGGGCTATTAGTTCAAAGGAAAGATTATATTAAGCTATTAAGAGATTTATGTAATCAATATGGCACTCTATTGATTTTTGATGAAGTTATAACAGGCTTTAGGATTGGAGAAACGGGAGCAGCAGGATATTATGATGTTATCCCTGACATTGCAACATTTGGAAAAGTTATAGGAGGAGGTTTGCCAGTTGGAGCATTTGCTTCAAGAAAAAGTATAATGGAGAAGCTTGCACCTATTGGAGGAGTCTATCAAGCTGGTACATTATCAGGCAATCCTGTAGCAATGTCTGCTGGTTTAGCGACCCTGAAGTGCTTAAAAAAGGAAAATATTTGGGAATACTTAGAAAATATCGGAGCATATTTTGAAAGTTCTATAAATGACATTATAAAAAAATCGCCATTTGAAATATTTTTTTCAAGGGTTGGCTCAATTTTTTGGCTATCCCTTCATTCAAATTATCAAATAAGGTCTGCTGAGCTTATAGATAATAGATCTGCTAAAACCTTTTCAGGACTATTTCATGCGCTAATAGATAGCGGCATATATATAGCTCCTTCTGCGTATGAAGTTGGTTTTTTATCATCTGTTCATACAAAAGAAGATATTAATTTCTTTATAGAAAGAATTGAAAAAATATTAACTAATTGTAGCTTCAATCATAAAACTGGGGAAATAAATGTTAAAAAAATTTAACCCTACTAATGTGTTACAAATAGGTCTTCTTATATTGTTAATTGTTTCAATAGGGCAAGTAGCTTTTTGGATTATTGATCAGGTAAATTACACAAATACAGTTAGAGATGAATTTTTATCAGTGCTGATATCTACCGATCCAAATGAAGAATCTAATATATATAGCCAAAGCTATATAGAAAATTTATATGAAGATTCAGAAAGTAGAATTAATAGAGTTATATGGGAGGGATCATTTTTCTTACTAGTTTTAATTATAGGAATTGGAATACTTACTGTAACAATTAGAAGAGAATATGATCTAAGAAAAAGGCAGCAAAATTTTTTAGCTGCTATTTCTCATGAATTAAAATCACCTCTTGCAAGTATTAGGATATCAGCTGAAGCTATTTTACTTGATAAGCCTTCTAGTAGATATAATAAAAGAATTAATAGAGTTTTAAGTGATGTTGATAGACTTTTACGCATGATAGATAACTTGCTAGATACTAGCAAGATTGAATCAGGAAAAGTTACTATAAAGAAAGAAAAGGTTTATTTAAAAACTGTAATTGAATCATGTATATCTAATTTTTCAGAAGACTTATTAGAGAATATAAATATTAGTTTGAATTTAGATAAAGAATTAGATATTTATTCTGATAGATTAATTCTTGAATCAATAATTGCAAATATAATAGATAATTCAATTAAATCATGTAATGCTGCTAAATCTTCTAATATAGAGATAAAGGGAGAGTATAAAAATAATAGCATAATTCTTGCTATCAAGGATGATGGTATGGGGTATCCAATTAAGGATAATGAAATGATTTTTGAAAAATTCTATAGATCAGGAGATGAGCTAGTAAGATCTATGTCAGGTAGTGGATTGGGATTATATATTGTCAAAAAGTTAGTTTCTTTATTAGACGGAAAAATTATATCTACGAGTGATGGAATAAATAAAGGCGCTATATTTATTATTACTTGGCCTATAGAATAGATAGAGTTATGAGTATGAATAAAATATTAGTTATTGATGATGAAGTGAATATATCTGAAGGAATAAAGGAAAGCCTTGTTTCAGAGGGGTATGATGTTGAAATAGCCTATGATGGAGAAGAGGGACTTACCAAGGCTCTAGATAATAAATATGATCTAATTTTACTTGATGTGATGATGCCTAAATTAGACGGTATAGAGGTTTGCGATAGAATTAGATCATCAGGATCCCAGGTGCCAGTCTTGTTCTTGACTGTAAAAAATAGTTTAGATGATAGGGTTTCTGGATTAGAATCTGGTGGAGATGATTATCTAGGTAAGCCTTTTCATCTAAGGGAATTATTGCTTAGGATTTCTGCTATATTAAGAAGAAGCGAATGGCTAAAAGATGATAATTCTTTTCTTAATTTTGGTAAGAATTCTATTAATTTTAAAACTTATAGGGCAAAGTCATGGGAAGGTGTTGAGTACGTCCTTACGCATAAAGAGATTATGATTTTAAAGCTTTTTTCTGAAAATATCGATACAGTAATAACAAGAGAAGAGATATTAGATAAAGTATGGGGCTACGAAGTTTTTCCCTCTACTAGAACAATAGATAATTTTATTGTTAGACTCAGAAAAAGATTTGAAATTAATCCAGAATCACCTGAATATTTTCATACTGTTAGAGGTGTGGGATATCAATTTTTTGTTATTCCTAAAGAAGATAATAATTAAAAGGAAAGTCAATTGGAAAAGATACTCTTAGAGTCTATTAATAGAAACCCAACTCCTAGAAGGCCTTTATGGATCATGAGGCAGGCTGGCAGATATTTACCAGAATATAGAGCTCTTAGAAAAACACATAGTTTTAAAGATTTATCTAGATCATCTGATTTTGCTACTGAGGTTACTCTTCTTCCAATTAAGAGATTTGATTTAGATGCAGCAATAATTTTTGCTGATATTATGAGCCCTGTTCCATCTTTAGGAATTGATTTTGATTTTAACCCTGGACCAATTATTACTAATCCTATTTCGGACAATAAAGATGTAGATAATCTTATTGATACGGGGTCAGAAGAAATTGCTCCAGAAGTAATGAAGGCGATTGCTCAAACAAGAAGTGAGCTCTCTAATGAAATAGCATTATTAGGCTTTTGTGGCGCTCCATGGACATTGTCAGCTTATTTAGTGGAAGGCAAAGGTAATAAGGATTTTCCAAAATTAAGATCTTTCTTAGCTTCAGAGCCAGAAGTTATGGAACGGCTATTAGAAAAAATTACATTACATATGATTAGCTATCTTAAAAGTCAGGTAGAAGCAGGTGTAGATGCAGTACAAATATTTGATTCTTGGGCTGGTTTATTATCTCTAGATAGTTGGCAGAAATACATTAAGCCCCATTTAGAATTTTTACTTTCTGAAATAGGTAAAACTAATGTACCTAGAATTATTTTTTTACAAAATGCTCCTCATTTAGTTAATGCATATGCAGAGCTACCTTCTGAGGTCTTAGCTGTTGATTGGAGAGTTAATTTATCAGAGATAAAGAATCTTTATGGTAAGAATAGGGCAATTCAGGGTAATTTGGACCCTGCGATTCTTGTTGCTGGTCCGGAAGCAACTCGCCAAGAGACAAAAAAACTTCTTAAAAATGTTGATCCAGTTGGACATATTATGAATCTTGGACATGGCATTATGCCAAACACTCCTTTAGAGAGTGTAGATGCTTTGATTGATGAAATACATAATGAAGAGAATAGGGAATAGATAATATGGCTAATAAAAAAGAGGATATACTCGATCTAAGCGAAAAAGGCATGAAAGACGGGAAGCAGATTTCTCTTGATACAAGATTGTTTATAAAATTTACGGCCTTTAGTAATTGTAAAGATAATGAAATGTTAAAGGATATTACTAGGGCTTTTAAAAGAAGTGACGTATCTGCTGTTATTTATCAAGATCTTAACGATCCTAGCGGTATAGGAATTATTAATTGGTATAGAAATGAACATATTAGACTTGGATCAAATTCTTTAAGAAAAATTTTTCAATCAAAATCTTTCTCCCAACTTAATCATAAGCCTGAATTTGATATGCTAGGAAGAACTTATTCTATTGGCTATGAGCAAGATCTAGAAGAAACCTTATTGGCCAGACCTTTGCGCAAGATTCTTGATAAAAATAATGAGTTTGGAATCTGGTATCCACTTCGAAGAAAGAAGGGGTTCTATGTTTTGCCAGAAGCTAAGCAAAAAAAAATTCTAGGTGAACACGGTAGTCTAGCAAAAAGATATGGCCATGATAACTTAGCTACAGATATAAGATTGGCTTGTCATGGATTAGATAAAAATGATAATGATTTTGTCATTGGATTATTAGGTTCTCATATACATCCCCTTTCTGCTGTCGTTGAAGAAATGAGAACAACTGAGCAAACCTCTCAATATTTAGAAAGCTTAGGCCCTTTCTTTGTCGGAAAGAGTATTTGGCATTATCAAAGTCAAGGTATAGATGAGTATAGAGTTTCTCTTAAGTAGGTAATGGAAAATAAATCACAACATTTAATTAATAATGGTAGTAATTATTATGATGCATTATTAGTTCTTTCTTTTGGAGGCCCCGAGGGGATGGATGATGTTCTCCCATTTTTGGATAATGTATTAGAAGGGTTAAATGTTCCAGATAGAGCTAAACATGCTATAGCGAAAAGATATCACCAATTTGATGGTATCAGCCCAATAAACGAAGAGACCAGAAAATTTATAGCAGCGCTAAAGAAGGATTTATTAAAGAATAATATTGATTTGCCTGTTTATTGGGGTAATAGAAATTGGCATCCCATGCTGAAAGATACATTTGAAGCTATGCACGATGATGGAGTAAAAAATGTTATAACTTTTGTTACAAGCACTTTTAGCTCTTATAGTGGTTGTAGAAAATATCGAGAAGACCTCTATGTAGCTAATGAGGATCTAGGCAATCCTTTTAAGGTGGATAAGTTGAGATTAGGTTTTAATCATCCTGGATTTATAGAAGCAGTTTGCTCTCGTACGAAGGATGCTATTGATAAGCTTGGATCATTTGATGAGAAAGAAACTATAATTTTTTTTACAGCTCATAGCTTGCCCCTTTCGATGTCTAAACATACTAAATATGTAACTCAATTAAAGGAAGCTAGTTCTTTAGTTGCGAACTCATTAATGGTTAAAAACTGGGATCTTATCTTTCAGAGTAATAATGCTTCTTATGGTGAGCCATGGTTAGAGCCAGATATAGAAGATGCCATAAAAAATTTATCAAGTAGAGGATATAAGAATTTAGTTATAGTCCCTGTAGGTTTTGTTTGTGATCATATGGAGGTAGTTCTTGATCTTGATATAGAGGCACAATCATCAGCTAAAGAGTCAAATATAAATATGGTTAGGGCTAAAACTGTAGGGGATCATCCAGCCTATATATCTATGGTAACAAGCTTGGTTCAAGAAAGATTAAGTGGCGATGATATTAGGCCTAGTTTAGGCTCTTTAGGTCCAAGCCATAACTTTTGTCCTCCAGATTGCTGTCTCTCTGGAAGACCTGGACCAATAAAGCCTTCTTTATGCCAAGCGAAAGAAATAGATTAGTGCCATCAAAAAAGATAAAACGATCAGTCATTGTCATTGGTGCAGGATTATCTGGATTATCAGCTGCGTTGGAATTGCAGGAAATGGGGTTAAGCGTTCAAGTAATTGAGGCAAATAATAGGGCTGGTGGAAGAATTCACTCTATGCAACATTTTGGTGCCAACAGAGAAGCAGGAGGAACATATATAGGCTCTAAGTATAAAATGATCATAGAATTTGCAAAAAAAAATAATATTGATTTAATTGATATTTCTCATATGATTTCTTTTTTTAAGGAGCAAGATTTTGTTTTAGATAATGAAATAATTACACAAAAAGATTGGCCTAGTAGT
>CEUA01136029.1_pt1 | contig 66810 bp, 59 predicted proteins | sample 361541 | NCBI WGS metagenome assembly CEUA01 (sample SAMEA2623079, study PRJEB7988) | marine metagenome | isolation source: saline water (ENVO:00002010), including
ACACCCATTTCTTGTGCTGTCTTTTGAATCTCTGTGATTGATTTTGTCCGAAGATCAGGCAAACTCAATACATCATCACCCTCCAATTCTGATTTAGAAATAATATCTTCAGATGTAAATGTAGCTGCCCTGTCTTGAAAATTCTTTTTGTGACCTGAGCCTCTCTTTCTTTTTCTTCCGTTTGATGGCATTTTTATATATTTTGATTTATGAAATTTTCTAATTGGGCTTTTGAAGCTGCCCCTATATGCTGTGCTTGTGCAGAGCCATCTTTTACTATAATCAGTGTTGGTATGCTTCTGATTGCGTAATTCATAGCAGTTTGGCTATTACTATCTACATCAACTTTAACTATCTTTATCTTTCCATCCATCTCTAGAGCTAATTCTTCTAGAATTGGACCAATCATCTTGCAAGGGCCACACCATTCGGCCCAAAAATCGACAAGCACGGGTTTATCAGATGAAAGCACTTCATCTTGAAAATTACTATCTGTGACCTGATCTATTTCCATTAGTAGTTCCGTTTGTTTATTTTGACCAAAAGTTAAAAAATGGTGTTTTATGATACGCAGATAGTGCGTAATAATATAATTGTCTCTAATCAGGGCGCTACTTTGCAAGTGTTTTTTGTAATAATTTCCTAATGCTAACTAGTATAATCGGTTACCAGAGTAGAAAAGTAATACAATTATGCCTCCAATTTCATTAGATCAAGAGTATATAAAAAAGCTTATAAAGATATCCAAAAATGCTGGGGATGCGATTATGGATATTTATGAGTCTGAATTTGATGTAAATTTTAAATCAGATCAATCGCCCCTAACCAAAGCAGATATTGTGTCTAATAAGATTATTTGCCAATCTCTTAAAAAGATTACACCCGATATACCAATATTGTCTGAAGAATCTTCAGATATACCATATGAGCAGAGATCAAAATGGAATCAATACTGGCTGATTGACCCTTTGGATGGAACAAAAGAGTTTATAAAGAAAAATGGTGAATTTACCGTCAATATTGCACTCATTGAAAGAAATAGGCCTATTTTTGGGGTAATTAGAGTGCCTGCAAAATCTATAACATACTGGGGTGGAGTTGATATCGGATCTTATTCAAAAAAAGACGGTGAATCATCAAAAAAAATAAATGTATCTAAAAGAAGATCTACTGGCTTAAGAGTCGTTTCTAGCAGATCTCATAAAAATAATAGGTTAGATGAATGCTTGAGTAATTTTGATTCTATTCAAGATATAAATATTGGCAGTTCTCTTAAATTTTGCTTATTGGCTGAGGGTAAAGCAGACCTTTACCCTAGACTAGGCCCTACATCTGAATGGGATACTGCTGCTGGCGAAGCGATATTAAAATACTCAGGGGGCTACCTTCTTACAATTGATGGTAAAAAGATGAATTATAATAATTCAGAAGCGCTTCTGAATCCTTATTTTATTGCCTCATCTGATGAATCTTATATCCAGAAATTCATAGAATATTATTAAGAATTGGTTTTGAGAAAGCTATTAATCTGAAAACTTATAGCCTGATACGGTTGTTGAAAATATTTTCTTACATTTAGCGTAATTCTCATCCCTGATCGCAATTTCTAGCTGTCCCAGGTAATCTTTTACTTCATCCCAAGATATATGCTTGTCCTCTACTCTTGATATCTTCTTATGTTCAGTCTTTCTAGCTTTATCATCAATAAGGAGCTCTTCAAACAATTTTTCTCCTGGTCTCAAGCCAGTAAAAACAATCTCAATATCACCTTCTGGATTATCTTCATCTGCTATAGTCATTCCACTTAGTCGAATCATATCTTTAGCTAAATCTAAAACTTGAACCTGATCTCCCATATCTAAAACAAAAATATCGCCAATCTTTCCCATAGCTCCCGCTTGAATGACTAACTGAGAAGCTTCTTTTATTGTCATAAAGTAGCGGATAATATATGGATCTGTAACAGTTACTGGTCCACCTTTTTCAATTTGTTCCCTAAATAGAGGAACAACAGAGCCAGAAGAGCCCAATACATTCCCAAATCTAACCATACTTATTCTTGTCTTACTATCGCCTATTACTTGATTGTCTTTTGCTATTGCTTGAAGAATAAGCTCAGCAAATCTCTTTGTTGCACCCATTATATTTGTTGGACGAACAGCTTTGTCCGTTGAAATAAAAACAAAACTATCTACATTATTTTTTAGTGATGCTTTCACACAAGATAGTGTTCCAAAAATATTACATCTGATCCCAGCTAAAATATTTTTCTCTACCATTGGAACATGCTTGTAAGCTGCAGCATGATAAACCGTATCTATCTGATTATCTCTAATTATGCTTACAAGTCTTTCTTCATTTGTGACATTGCCGATTATTGAGATAATAGGACATGACGCATCTTCAATTAATTCTCTCTCAATTTGATAGAGGGAATGCTCTGATATATCAAAGAGTACTATTTGTTTAGGGCTCAATTGGATCACTTGCCTACATATCTCTGAACCTATAGAACCTCCAGCCCCTGTAATAAGTACTGACTTGCTTGAGATATCTCTATTGATTAACTCCTTTATTGGTTGCCTGATCTCTCTTTGGAGAAGATCCTCAATGTTAATCTTCTTTAGATCTGATATTGAAACATTGCCTTCTGTTAAATCAGAAAGGCTTGGGATTGATTTGATGACAACTCCATATTGTTTCAAGCTCTGGAAAAGCTGGAATTTTTTTCGTCTGGAAAGTGATGGGATTGCTATTAGAATTTCAGAAATTCTTTTTTTATTGATTAACTTTGGCAGCTCCGATAATGAATATACTTTCTTACCAGAAATAAATTTTCCCTGAATCAGCTCATCCTTATCTGAAAATCCAATGACTCTATAGTCAGGATGGTATTTCAATGCTGATTCTAATTGGATCCCTGCCGAACCTGCACCATAAATTAAAACATTTTTATAAAGGTATGCACTTCCTAAAATTGCTTGAGCAGAGTACCTGATACCTCCAATCATAAATGTAGATAATAACCAATTAATTATCAGAAAATCATATGGTTTACTTACTATATCTACCGATAAAACAACTAAAAACCAAAGAAAAGTGTAAACCGACACTGCTCTCATTATAGTAACCATACTATCGAGGCTCGAATATCTTATTATTGACTTATATAAACCAAATGAATAAAAAATTGGAATTGCAAATAGTGGAGCTATAAGAATCAACAGGTAACTTTCATAAGAAGGGGTATAAATCTCATTTACTCTAATTGACAATGAACCCCAAAAACTTGATGTTAGCAGTATATAGTCACAGATCGTTACAAGAATATTCTTATATAATCTACTGATCTTTAATAATCTTTTTTTGTACTTATTTATCATTTTTTTAGTCTAAACTAGATTAGAGCATACAATGATTAACTTATGTCTAACGGAAACTTGAAAACTTTGTTTATAGAAAAGGTGGTTGCCCGCCGCCTAAAGTTATTTTCTGACCTGTTATAAAGGAAGACATAGAGGAAGAGAGAAAAACAACTGCTTTTGCAACCTCTAAGGAACTAGCAAATCTTCCCATTGGACTATCTGACTTTATCTTGTCTTTAAATATCTGATTGATATTATTTGTGAGATCTGTTTCAACGAAACTTGGTGAAACCATATTAACTTGGATGTTGTCTTGTGCTAATTCTACAGCCAAGCTTCTTGTTAATCCTACAAGTGCACTCTTTGCAATTACATATTTAACCTGACTTTTCGGAGGTATATCAGTATAAATTGTTGTTAAATTAATTATTTTCCCATATTTATTCTTTTGCATAGCTTTGCTTGCTTCCTTACAACAATTGAAGGCGCCTTTAACAATAATATCTATATCTTTCTCAATTTGATCCCAGGTTAGGCTCTCAAAACTAATAGGCTGTACCCCTCCTACCGCATTATTAATTAAAATATCAATTTTTCCATATTCGTTAACTATGATACTAAACATTTTTGAGACTGCTTCCTTATTGCTTACATCTGCCTCAATTGAAATTGCTCTGCCTCCATTTGAAATTATCTCATCAACAATTTTTTCCGCCTCTATTTTTGATTTGTGATAGTTAATGACAACATGAGCACCTCGGAGTGCCAATAACTTTGCTGTTGTTTCGCCAATTCCTCTACTAGAACCGGTTATCAAGGCAACCTTTCCTTCGAGATCAAATGGATCATCTTTATTAAGCTCATGAATTGAAGGCATAATGGTGTGAGGTGAATTAATCTTAGTTTTTATATATCCAGAAATATATTCGCTATCTTGTTCGTCAGCCACAAAACCAACTTTTGTTTTAATGACTCTGGTTGATTTACTCTTAAATGATACCTCTCCTTGCAGAAGATAACTATTTTCTAGCAAATCTTGATGATTAAATTCTAGAAACAAATTTGTAAATGTCGCTAATTGACCTGGTAATTTCATCCCAATAAGTGTTGATAAAGACGATATTATCAATAAATCATCATTCTCAATTAGAGAATGATGATCATCTTTAACACCTAAGATTTTATTGAGTAGCTGATTGTGGCCTGAATTGATAAATATATTAACTGCCTCTTTCTGCCCTACATAAATTTCATCAAATTTATAGATAGCTTCATCTGGAGCATCTATAACAATAGGTTCAGGTTTTTTAGATATTAGTTTAGAATCTGCTAAACAAGTATCTTTTTTCTCAGATAATTCATATATCAAGTACCCATTTGTTAACTCATTTCCACTTAATTTATTATGAATTGAGAATTCAATTCTTTTGCCCTTGATATTAGCTTCGATAATTAATTCATCATTTAAAAATACGGGCTGCTTAAAATTTACAGCTATTTTCTTTAATTTAAATCTAATATCATCTTTCTTTTTCTTAAGCTTTGCTAAAAATAAAATTGGTAACATTCCATGCACAATACAATCTTTATAGCTAGATCGATTAGAAAACAAGGGATCTATATGAAGCGAATTCTTATCTCCACTTAATAAAACGAAGTTCTGAATAATATCTCTTGTGACCTTAAAATTCTCTTTAAGCTTTATATTTTGTGTCATGCTACTTTGTTATTAATCATCATATTCAATAATGATTGACTCTCTATGTTCAAATTTTTTATTCATATTCCATGAAAAAATATTTCCATTTTCTTTATATTCCATCTCAGACTGTTTAAAAAATAAGAAACATGGATTATTTTTTTCTGTTCTGATAAACGGGAAATGTATTTCTTTAGACTTACACTTAAGTGCATGTAAAAAAGCAATATAAATCATACTATCTTCTACTGCCCTACCTAAGACTCTGCAGCTGAGAACATAATCTTGTATCTCAAGGATATCTCCCTTTTCTTGCATACTTAAAATACCAGTAAGTCCGTAATCACCAAATTGATCTTTAACATTCATAGTCAAGACACTTACATTATGATCTTCACTGAACTTCATAAAATCATTTTCGACCAAACGTCTTGTTGAGAGATTCATTTGATTTGTTTTATTTAATAACTGGCCTGCTCTTTTTAAGTTTGCTTTATTTAAGGCGCTTACTTTAATCTGAATATTAAGGCTATCAATCCAATCGCTCATAGAGCTTAATCCATCCATTGAAATCTTACGCTGACTTTCTTGCTGGTACATTTTAGCCCTCATTGAATCTTCATTTGTCTCTTCAATTGCATCGAAACAATCTAGGTTATTTAAAAAATTATCGTAGTCCATTGGGTTTTTTGGTAACTCTGGCACTAAAACTTCTGGTATGGCCTGCTGTACCCTTAACCTCTCAGTAGGTGAATCATCAATAAAAACGGCCGAATTTGAGCCTAAATTTAATTCGTTAAGAATATCAATAATGTTCTTAGCTTTATCTTCCCAGTTAATTCTCCAACTAGAAAAATCATCCTTTTTTAAAATCATAGCTGGATGTTCCTCTATTGCCTTTAAGGCAATATCCTCATTGTTCTTACTAACTATGGCTAGGATAATTCCTCTTTTTCTTAAATTTAACAGGCTTTTTTGAAAATCAATAAATGCCTCCCCTATCTCATCATGTCCGCCTAACCTGAGATTATCAATTCCATCATCCCCCAAGATACCTCCCCATAAAGTATTATCGAGATCTACAAAAAGAATCTTCTTACTTTTCCCAGTTGTTGCATTAAAAACTGAAAGAATTTCCTCAAAAGCTTTCTTGAGAAATTCATTATTAAACAATACTTTACTGCGATACCAAAGTTTTGAGCTATATGACCTTGGACCGATCATGCTCAACCATCTATTGGTGTCTAATAAATATATGTTACTTTCATCAGATAGATTCTGGATGAGCCTGTGATTCATCTCTATAATTTTTCGCGATAACCCTTTTTCTCTTAGATCATTTATACCTAGACCTCTTTGGTAGGGGCTATTTGTCCATATAGGAACAATTAAAACTCCCACTTTTTTAGATGTGGTCTTAAGAAGATTAGTATAATGATCAACTAATTTAAGTAGCGACCCAATTGATTCCTGATGCTCTTTTAAATCAGGAACTATTGACTGAGGTTGAGCCCAAACAATACAAAAATTAATGTTCTCATAATTTAGATTCAGAAGATTAGAGATTATAGATCCTTTAGGATTATCCAATACATCGTATTCCGAGCAGAATGGCTCCTTCTTAAAGAGGTTTGATAGATTATCGATTGTAAAATCTGATAGAAAAAGGACTCTATTTTTTTTCATACTTATTCAACAATTTACTTAGACATTCTTTACTATGTATTCTGATAGAGCCTCTATTGATTCCAAAAATGAATTTTCATTATCTTGGTCGTCTAATGAGAAAACAATTTGCTCATCAAATCTTTCTTCAATTCTTTCTTCTAAACCAACGATAAGATTTACTAATTGGAGAGATTCTATTTTTTTTAGAAAATCATTCGATTCAATATCTATATGCTTTTCATCTGGAAGCATATCATTCATCTCATCTATAACTTCCTTTATTAGATCAATAGATTCATTCTTATTCATTTTTTCTAATCTTCTTTATTTTTCTTTATTTTAATGATTCTTGCAGGGTTGCCCCAAGCCATTGAGTAATCAGGAATATCCATCGTTATAACTGCATTTGGCCCAACAATTGCATTTTTTCCTATTGTTATACCAGGCAATATAATCGCTCCCCTAGCAATAAAGCAACCAGTTTTAAGTAGAACGGAGCCCTTGAATTCCCATCCTTGCTTAATGATTGGCAAATCAGAATCTTCTGAAGAAATATGGTCTGTATCTCCTAGATAAACATCTTCACCAATAAGAACATAATCCTCTATAACGACATCCTTAAATGCATTGATATGTACATTTCTACTTATGGAGGATCCAGAACCAATGGTCAATAAAGCCTTCTTATATTTAGTAAGGTTAGGCCCTGCATTGAGCCATACTCTATTACCTATTGAAACTCTATCGCCAACAGAGATACTTTCTGGATGTTGAAGTATACAGCCATACCCCAGAGTAGATCTCCTTCCAAACTTAGCAAATCTAAATTTATGAAATAAAGAATGAATTATTAAAAATACTTTAGACTTTATATATAAAAATCTTTCAAAGTACTTTCTCATGATGCAAATATTTTAGTCAAAGAATGTAACCTTCTTTACAGAACTTGTTCCTTTGCTTTTCACGCCCGAAATAGAAACTTTGGGACTCCCTACTCTTAGGTCACTATAGCCCTGATCAAAAAACCATTTAAAAATCTCTTCTTCTTTATGTTCTGAAGCATACCTTGTTTTGAAACGATCAACGACAACTCTAAAGTATCTATCCTTATTAAAAGGATCATGGGGATAACCATGGTTTCCAAAAATCCCAAATCCTATAAGTTTTTCAAAGTAATATATTGGCTGAAAAATCAACTTAACTAGATTGACTGGCAATCGAGAGCAAATAAATCTAAATGGCCTAATTAATAAAAAGCTTCTCAAATAAGCAAGTAATCCAAGAAATTGTTTGTCATATTCATAACTTGGATTAAAAACATAAACATAAATCCCGAAAAGCCCTTCTTCTTTTACCAACTTGGACAAGGTTCTGACTGTCTTCTTGGTATTTGGTGTATGATGAGTCACTCCCCAGCTATATACTATGTCGAAAGCTTCTTTCTTAAATGGAGGCTTTGTAACATCTCCCTGAATAAAAGAAATGTTTGCATTTGGGTTATGTTTTAAAATTGTTTCTTTCGCCTTCCCTAGTCCTTGACTAATATCAAAACTAACCAATAATTTTGGATCATAGCCTGAAACAACATAAGAAAATCTTCCATTTCCACAACCTGCGTCAAGCACTAGTTTGTTTTCTATTTCATCTTTATTAATGTTAAGACTATTACTGAATAATTTTTCATGTTCAGGATTTATTATTGATTCTTCGTCATGCATTTCCTCAAACCAGTGTGAATAAGTCTCGAACTGATTCTGGATACCTTTATGATCAATTTTTGATGAAAAATAGGGTATGTCATCAAAAATTTCGTATTGCATGCCTGACTGACTGCACAAGAATTTACCCTTTTTTATGTGATTGAGGTCACCCTCTTCAATGACTAAATCCAGGTCTGAACCAGATTCAGGGCAACATAGGATATCTAGTAGTTCTTTTTTCATTTACATAATCTCATTGACTCTTCTATCCGTTTTCATTGTGAGCTTTAATAGATCAACAAAACAAATTCTAAGTTTTTGAGATGTTTAAGTATATCTATAGATTTAATTATCTAATTGTTTTCTTATATTCTCTAAGCTGTTTTCCAAATAGAGTAGGTTAGGACTAATAGTCTGGAAATTATCTTCATCTATGTCGACTACTATATCTTGTGCTGATTCTACCAAATTTGCATAACCCATATTAAGAAAATCTAGCATCTCAATGTACCAACCATCGTTCAAAATAAATGTTTTTAAATTAAATGTCATTCCTTCAACGATTGCAGTTGAGTTTACACCAATCTGATAATTTGAGGCCTTAAAAAGATCGTAAAGACTCGGGCTATCTGAGTCAATAACAAAAATTCTAGGATGCTGAATAAAATATTCTGAATAAACGCTTTTCCAAAAGGAAAATTCATTGGTTCTCAATTTATAAATGAATCTATATTCCTCTAGTTGATCGGCTAACTTAATTGTAATCTCTTCGAGCTTCTTTCCTGACCTCATGCCAGAAATGATGATCATTGTTTTATTTTTATCCAGATCAGAAAATCTTTTTATTGGCTCATTTTGAAAAACCTCAGACTTTTTTATTTCATGGAATGGACTACCTACAGCAACCCTCTCTGCATAGGTATTATATTTATTATTCCAAAATTCACCATATGTAAGAATCTTCTTTGGCATAACCACAGAGTTCTCAGGAACAGCATTAGAATATGTATAGAGAATATTATATTCTGACATTAAAGAATGTTGGAGATCATAAACTGAAATTTTGAGATCAGATGCAGCCTCATAAATTCCCTTACATGAACCAGTATCACATAAAATCATATCTTTTGGCTTAAACTTTCTGAAAATATATTTAAAAAATATGTAATCGATATATGTTCGTTGAACAAAATCTTTTCGTAAACTTGAAGATTTTATTTTGCATTCAAAATTTTCATTAATGATTTCTGAAATCTTTCTGAAAGAATCACTATCTCTTTTTGAGAATAATATAAAATGAGAAAATAAACTTCTTAGCTGTATCAAAAAATTGATATTTATAATGTCTAAAGTATCAGACTCTTCGAGGTCAGAATTTTCTGTAGAGATATTCAATACAAGAACTTTTCTTGATTTACTGAGGTGTTCTGTTGCTGGTCCTAGGTGATTATTGATATACCTTCCTTTTAGATAAGCCCTATTTCCATAATCAAGAACGACGAGATCAAACTTTTTCTTCATGAAAACTATCTTTAGAAGCCATCTAAAGTTTTTAAGTATCCTGAAAATTTTTGAAAATATATCTTTTGCTAATAGTTCCTTATTATTTTGAATCTCATTTTTTCTAACTTTAGAGTCTAATAAATCATAGAAAACCTTATATCTAAGATGATCCCAAGCATTCATCTCCTTTACTCTTAATTTAAAGAGAACTGATTTAGATTCGATCCGAAGGAAATCTTCAAAATACTTCTTATGTTCATCCTTCATGATTTATTGATGAGCTCATGAAAATTCTTTGCTGAGTTACCACCGATGACTTTAATAAAAGAATCACCCTCAACCCATTCAGATTTTTCTGATATAAATACAAATTCACAACCATATTTTCTAGAAACCTCATAATCAATTTTTGAGTCCCCAAAGAATAGGGCTGCGCCAATATCGCCATGATTTTGTATAATTCTATCCATATTCTCATATTTTGTTTTGGGGCTGCCCATAATTTCAGTAAAGTATGGGCTTAAAGACCTTTTGTTAAATACAAACTTAACTTCATCTTCATCTCCTCCAGTCATTACAAAACATTTAGTAGAGTGAGATAACAAAGAATCAAGAAATTCTTCTATTCCATCGATCAAATCACATTCCAAGAGTTTATTTTTAACGATATCAGAAAAAATATTTAGCGATTCAGATATTAACTTTTCTGGATTTTCTTTTGGATCAATTCTTTTGAAGAAGTATTCAATTTTTTCGTACCTAGAGACGCCTCCATTAATAAGGTGATAATTTATAAATTCATCAACTTTTTCGGAAGAAAAGTTCTTCAAAGTCTCTCTAAATGCTTCTGTTTTTATTTTGTTTGAGTTTAAGATAACTCCGTCACAATCAAAAAAGAAAGAATCATAATTCTTTAATTTAATCATTTTATTTACAGTCTTTTGCCTAAGGTAAAACCTCCATCTACAGGCACAATTGCTCCAGTTATCCAAGAAGATTCTGGTGACAATAAAAAATTCACGGCATTAGAAATATCATTTACAGATCCCAATCTTCCAAGCAGATGAGATTTTACTAAACTCTCTTCCTCATCAGGTTTCAAGCCTTCGAGATAATTTGAGACCAAGGGCGTTTCAACATAGCCCGGACATACACAATTCACTCTAATATTAAATTGGCTATAATCAATTGCAGTCGATTTTGTTAATCCGATCACTCCAGCTTTACTTGCAGTATAAGCAGATCTTTTTTCAAGCGCCGATATGCCAGCTATGGAGGAGATATTTACGATTGATCCTTCATTTTTTGATTTCAAAAATCCTATAATATGTTTTATGCAATTAAAGGTTCCAGTTAAATTAACGGCAATTGTCTCATCCCAATGTTTACTTTCAGTTTCAGAAATTGCGTTTCTTGAAGGATTGATTCCTGCACAATTAACCAAACCATAAGGTACTGAAATTTTTTCATGAACTTCCTTGAATGTAGATTCAACATTCTCCTCAATGGAGATATCGCATTCGAAAGAATGTAAGTTTTGTGTCTTATTAGTTTCAATTGATTTTAATTTATCAATATTTCTACCTAATGCGGCAACGACTGCCCCAGATGAAATCAAATCTTTTGTTATTTGCTGGCCAATACCAGAACCTGCTCCCGTTACAATTACAAGTTTATCTTTAAAGCTCATACTTCTTTCAACCCTAACCAATGGTTTTGTTTAACATAATCCTTTCGGACCAAAAATTCTTCAAGAAATTTCTCTAAGCTATCGGGGCTTATTGGATAAAAATATGATCCTTTATTTGTATACGGCTTCTCAATTCCATTTATCAAAACTAATCTTATTTCGGTATTAGAAGACTTTTTATCTGTAAGCATAATTGTTGTTAGCTTTTTTGCACTGATGCCCATAGATACATTTGTATTTAAATCTAAGTCTCTCATCATTGCTATTATCTTATCTTTCTCCAGTTCATCTATTATTCCCCTTTGTGAGGAAAACTCTAAAGCCATAACAGTTCCTACGGAAATGGCATCTCCATGGTTAACTTCATAATTTGTTAGCTTTTCAAGAGCATGTCCAAATGTATGGCCTAAATTACTGGCTAAAGGATCCTTTTTTCTAATGTCAATTCTAACCCTTATTGTTTCTTTTAAAATTTTTAACAAAATCTTATTAGACTGACTTGTCTTATATTCAAATAGCAAATTAAGAAGCATATTTGATCCTAATAACCCATATTTAAATATCTCTGAAAAACCTTGCCTTAAGTCGTAATTAGAATTCGTATCTAAAATGCATACATTATTATAAACGTACTGAGGCAAATATAGAGTTCCTAATGCATTCTTAGCATAAGAAGTATTAATACAAGTCTTGCCTGCTGTTGATGCATCTGCTTGTCCTACTAAAGTTGTTGGGATCATCATTAATGGTATACCTCTCATGTAAGTTGAGGCTAAATAAGCCACTGCATCAAGGACCGTTCCTCCACCAATTGCAATTATAAGAGTATCTTTGGAGCATTTATTTTTTCCTAAGCATTGAACTAGATAATGATACTTTTCTAAACTTTTCGTTTCTTCATTTGGTTCTAAAAATTCCACTAAATCTATTGGAATACTATCAGAAATCTTAGATTGTATTTTTGGCCACCATGTAGTCTTCAAATTTTTATCACAAAATACCAATGATTTCTGATAATTAGAAAACGGTATATCATTTAGATTATTTAGAGAGCTATCATCATCTAGAATGAATGTTACTTCTTGATGCTCTTCCAGAGATTCATGAATCTTTTGCATAAATTTCTACAGTAAATAAATGTTGTTTTCTTCTCTGGCTAACTCACGATCTTTTATGCTCTCAGCTCTTGTGAGAAAGTGATTATAGTCACCAGATATTATATTTCTTTCCAATAATTTCTCATGTAGAAGAGGCAAAAATGGATAGATATTATTATGCATTTTTATTAAATCTCCAGCTAAATGATAGCCTATTTCCTCTGGATGAAAACATCTAAAAAAATTTTTCATAATACTTTCCTCCTTGTGACTTGATGAATTAGATATTCTTAAGTCGTAATAGTCTTGAAGCCATGGGGGAGTGAAGTCGACATAGGTCATTATATCCTGATCAATAACATAGTTCTTGGGATGAGGGTCAAAATTAATATTTGCATTTTGAGCTTTCTTGAGACAAGAAAAAATGAACTCGAATATTTGTTCATCTCTCAATGTCTTTTCAAATCTATCTGGATGGACATACTCTGTTATGTTCTCTCCAACATAATCGCATATGAATATGATCTCTTCATTAGTGTATTGACTCTCAAAGATACTTGGTATAACTATATCAGCATTCTTTAATTGCTCTATATAGTTGATAGTTAAGTCATAAACAGATTTGATCTCCTTTTTTATAGAGTCATTTAATCTAGTTACTTTTCTTATGTATCTTTTTGATCCATCAGTGATAATTTCTATGGAAGAATCGTTCACGCTATATGACGCTAAATCAGATTTATCATATTTTTTATTCATTAAGATTAAGTTATTATTTCCTCAGATTGAGCTCATGCACAACTCTTTCAATATCTTCAGGGTGGTCAACAGCAATACTTTCAGAGGATACTTCAACCATTTTAATATCTATATCATTTTCAATAAATCTAAGTATCTCAATGTCCTCAATGGATTCTAGTTTTGACTTTTCAGTCTGTGTGCCAAAAAAATGCAACTTATTTTTAGGAAAAGCATAAATACAAACTTGCTTCATTGAGGATTGATATTTTTTATCTTTTGCGAAAGGAATTGGTGCTCGGCTGATATATAAAAGCTTATTTTTTCTATCTGTCACTACTTTTGGTACTGATTCACTAAAGTAATCTGCCTCATCCATAATTGGGCACATTGCATTTATAATAGATTTTGGATCATTTTTTGAGGCATTAATAATTTTTTTTACATCTGAAGGATTAATTAAGGGCTCATCTCCTTGAATATTTATGTAAATATCTGAATTTATCACAAGCGAAGCCTCGTAAAGCCTGTCCGTACCTGTCAAACAGTCTGAGCTTGTTAGCAAGCATTGCATTCTTCTATCTACGCAGTGATTTTTTATTCTCTCATCGTCTGTTAAAACATAGAGGTCTTCTTCATCGATTGCTTGAACTGATTGATTCCACACTCTCTCGATTAAGGTTTTTCCAGATATCTCTGCCAAGGGTTTTCCTGGAAATCTTGAAGACTCATAACGCGCAGGAATCATTCCAACTACTTTCATTACACTTCTGGATTATAAACTGAGGATTGTTCAATTTTATAAGTTGTCGGCGTGATTGCTTTAATGGAGCATAACCCTTCTTTTGATTTATACAATGAAATAACCTCCTCCATTTCTATTTGACGGGGATCAGTGAGACTGAAACCATCAAAACCAGCTAATAAGACTCTTGTTGCTCCCGCAGCATTAACTAATGCCAATGTATATGCAAATACTAGCGGCTTGGGTATGATGCAACCTTTATCTCTGCAATCAAATCCTCCTCGATTAATGGAGAGTCCGTAGTCAAGAATTTCGATATTCATAAGTTTTTCTTTCAATTCTTCTGGTAATGATTGAAAGGGCATTATTAAGGGTTTTTGAAGATTTAGATACTTACTAAAATCGATTAATACTCTTGAGTGATGACAAGCAGCATATGCATCAATGAGTGAGCTATCTATGCTATTGTTTATATTGAGGCTAATAACTTTAGGATTCTCTTTTCTTATAAATCTTGATAGTTCGGATGAATATTTTTCTGAACCAGGACCAGGGCCTAGTAATAAAACTGTTCTATCTATTAGCCATTTCTCACATGACCAACTCCCCTCCTGGAATGTGTTTTCAGTTAAAAATGAATCCTCTAAGCTTTTCTTACTATAACCACTGGCTTTGGATGCACCTAAGTATTTTAGAGCAGATATCTGGTTATGCGTATCTACTTCAATCATATTTGTCATTTCCTGGACATAAGTGGGATGGACTCCATAGTTAGCAGAGAGATAATAAAGAAGGCTTGGTCCCCATTTATATTGATTTCTTAGTTCTGTAAACTCCTTTAAAACCAACTGAAATATTGAATCTGTAGAGTAATTACCAATTTGCCTCTCAATTAATTCAACCAAAACATATTCTGTTCTCGCATTTCCTGGTCCTCTTCCCATTCCAAGAATTGTACTGTCTAACCAGGTTGCGCCGTCTTCTATTGCAGTCATGGTATTTCTAAGTGCTTCTCCTTTATTATCATGAGTATGGATCCCAATAGGCTCTTCCCAGCCTCCAGATCTAATAGCACTAATAATTGAAGTAACCTCTTCAGACTTTAAATTACCCAGAGAATCTGCAAAATATAGAACCTCTAAATTTTCCCATTTAGAAATCTGACTCGCTGCTTTTTCTATTTCATCAAAAGATTTACCGCCTGCTTGCATAAGATTTAAGCCTACTCTATATCCAAGATGATGCAGATCATCAATGAGTGATTGACAATTTTCATATTCATCAAAGTGAGCGGCGATTCTAACTAAGTCTACTGGAGATTCTTTTTTATCATTGAAAAGTAATTTGATAGCCTGGCTTGGGCCTTCTTTGAAGTTTATAAGCTCTTTAGCGTTAACCATGACACCAATTAATGGATCTTTAGGTAAGGATAGAGAGTGTAAGAAATCATCAGTAGAGTAAGCAAGTGCCCCTAAAAATTCATCTTTTGGCAAAAAACGAAATCCGATTTCAATAATATCTATCTTTGAATCTTGAGCTGCATTTAAATACTTTTCTATCAACTCAATGGAGAAATCCCACTGATTATAATATCCCCCATCTCTAAACGTGCAGTCTAGTAGCTTTAATGAATCTTTGTTCTTCATAAAATATCTTTTAAGTACTCATTCTCATATTGATCGGCTAAATGTATCAATAAGTCTTTATGGTGTGAAGAAATCTTTTCTCTATTTGCTTTTTTTAAAATCTCATCCTTTTTCAAGCTAAAAATAGTTGGTTCTATTTTTCGTGGCAGATTCATTGATGACATCACTGATTCTGTATCAGATGTGAACTCCGTATTCAAATGTTTATTGATTGAATTAAGGTAGTTATGAGGATCTGTGGCGAACTTTTCAAAAGAAATCATCATAATCTTTTCTTGCTGATTATGAGTGAAATTCTCTTTCACCTCATCAGTGCTTATGTATAAACGTTTGAAAGTTTCTATTGCGCGCTCAAAGTTATTTAATTGATCATAAATATCTTCCCATCCTTTTACATGCCAAGGATAAACTCTCCCATTATATTTATACACCATTGCTAAATCTTTTGGACTATTACCCATTTTATTGTCCCAATCCTGATTCATCCAATTCTCTATTACCCAGTATGGATGCCTTACGGGAACTATGAAAAGTTTCAATCTATCTTTTAAAGCAGAAAATAATGGTTGCGATTCTCGAAAAATATAATGCGACATAAAAAAATTGATCGGTTTTTCCGATGCAATAAGCTTTATAATCGAATCCCCTTCAGGGCCTTCCATTCTTTTTTTATAAAGTTCATACAAGCCATTCTTCTGGGCGCTGCTATCATCAGATGCTCTGAGGTTAACATTTCTTCCAATTCTTAAGTGATAACTGTCATGATCTATATATATATTAATAAGCGTCTTTGCTGCGCTTTCACTCATCGACCCCAGTGAATACATGATCAAACAATATTCAAAAATATGATCTAAAAGCCATAGTTCACCTCTGTTGAGTGAGCTCATCAAAGGAGCTATCATTGACTTGCCTGAGCCAGACATGCCGTCTATAAAAACAATATCTTTAGCAAGTGACTGTTTTCTATATGGCTCTCTGGAAGATTCATATTTTTCGCGACTAGATTTGTTCAATTTATCTCTCTAGATTCAACAATAGAGTTATGGCCTGGCGGTACAGATGGCTTAAGCTCTCTATCTCTTTTACAAACCGATATTAACTCTTCATCTTCAGTAAGCTCCCCCAATTTTTTTGAGATAAGATTTAAAGCTGTTTTTTTATCGATAATTGCAATAATAGTGCAGAAGATTAAGAAAATATCTAATAAAAAAGTCCTCTTATCTATATATAAGATTCCTAATTTACTCTTCCATGGTCTTATTAACTGATTATATCCAACATCTGGATCTTTGAAGCCTGAAAGTATATCGCCTTCATCTGAGAAGACTATAGATGAAAAATCTGTTATTCCCGGCTTAATAGTTAGTAAACTTCTCTCTATATCTGAATATAAATCAACATCTCTTTGAACATTTGGTCTTGGTCCAACTAAGCTCATGTCGCCTTTAAAGACATTCCATAATTGAGTTAGCTCATCAAGCTTATATTTTCTAATTAATAAGCCAACTTGAGTAATTCTGACGTCATCTGAAGCAGTAGAGTCAACTTTACTCTTATCAGCATTAACGATCATCGACCGTAATTTAACCATGGTAAAAATTCTTTCATTTTCTCCTACTCTGGGAGCTTTATAAAAAGGATTTGATCTATCTTGTAGAAAAATCAATATTATAAAAATCAAGAAAATTGGTGATAATAAAAGTAAGCCCAAAGCTGAAAAAAAAATATCAAACAATCTTTTCTTCATTGATTTAGGGTTTCCATGACTGTTGTTACTATTGCTTCACTGTCCATGTTATATCTTTTTCGAAGATGATTTTGGCTCCCTACAATTGAAGAAAATGTATCATTCAGTCCAATTCTTTTAAAAATTTTTGGTCTCAATTCATTCTCCATACAGATTTCAGCAACTAATCCCCCTAGTCCTCCCAATATGCTATGCTCCTCAATTGTTATGATCCCATTTGTATTCTTTATTGATTCGATAAGGTCATCTTTATCAAATGGTTTTATGGAGTGGCAACTTGTAACTTTGCATGAAATACCTTCCTTTTCCAACTCTTCTGCTGCACTCATGGCTTCTTTAAGAATTCCTCCTGTAGCCATAAATGTAATATCAGTACCTTCTTTTAAGATACGATTTTTTCCAATCTCGAATGTTGGTTGATTACTTATATTAGAGTCATCAAAATATGATTTATCAATCCTCAGATAGCCTGCCCCAGACTTTTTTGCTAGCTCTCTTGTAGCCAACTCTGCCTCATATAAAGTAGATGGAGAGAGAATTGTGATATCAGGAATTGATCGCATGATAGCTAAGTCTTCAGTTGCATGATGTGTCATACCTAGAGGTCCATAGCTAAATCCAGCTCCAACTGAGACAATATTTACATTAAGATTATGGTATGCAATATCATTTCTAATTTGCTCTATACATCTCAATGTTGAAAAATTTGCTATAGAATAAGTGAAAACTGTAAAATTCTCTTTAGCAAGTCCGGCAGCAACGCCCGTCATATTCTGTTCAGCTACACCAACATTAATAAAATTCTCAGGAAAGTTATCCCGCATAGAGTCAAAAACTCCGAATCCAAGATCACCTGTAATGAGGATGATGTTTGGATCTTCTAACATCATTCTCTCAACTTCAGCTGCAAAAGTATCTCTCATAGCTAGCCCTGATCTAGTTCATTTAAAGCATCATCAAATTCATCATCTTTTGGTGTTCTGTAGTGCCATAGGACAGAATCTTCCATAAAGGAGATGCCTTTACCTTTTGTTGTATGAGCAATTATGCAAACTGGTTTCTTTGAGTTACCTACTTCATTAAGTGCAAATTCTATCTTATTAAAATCATGACCATTAACTTCTAGAACTTTCCAGCCAAACGATTCCCATTTCATAGAAAATGGTTCTAATTCTAGGGTATTTGAAACGGTATCTAAACTCTGTAATTTATTATAATCAATAACACATAATAAATTATTTAATCTGTGGTGGGATGCAAACATTGCTGCCTCCCATATGGAACCCTCATCACATTCTCCATCGCTTAACAGAACGCAAACTTTTCTTGTTTGATTTCTTTTCTTAATAGCTAAGGCAATTCCAGTGCCAACCGATAGTCCATGACCTAGACTCCCAGTTGAAAATTCGACACCAGGAACGCCTTTGTGTGAAACATGTCCACTCAAACTGGAATCATCCTGATAATGTGTATCAAGCTTCTTTCTATCGAAAAAACCAAAGTTTGCTAGTGTTGCATATACAGCAGCACCTGCATGGCCCTTACTTAGAATAAAAATATCTCTCTCTGGATCATCAGGATTGCTAGGGTCAACTTTCAAAAAATATGAATACAAAGAAACTATAAGATCTACACATGATAGAGCAGAACCGATATGTGAACTAGAACCAAGATTTATCATCCTAACTATGTCTAGCCTTATCTTATTTGAAAGTTTTTCGATCTTCATCTTTTCAAGAATAGAAATCCTTAATTTGAGAACAAATATACTCAATATCACTATCTTTTAGTGATAAATTTAATGGGAGCATTAAAAGTTTCTCAAATAATTCTTCCGTCTTTGGCAGCTCCTGATCAAATCCAAGTTTTCTAAATTTATGAACAGGAACACCTCCCCATTGGATGAGAGTTCCAATTCCTTTATCTTGAAGGAATCTTTTAAGCTCGTCTCTTCTTTCTGCCTGAATTTCATAATTTTGAAAAACATCAAAATGATCTGTATTTTTCGATGGAGGTTCTGGAAGAACTAGCTCTCTAATATCAGTAAGAATTGAATTATAGATCTCGGCTAATTCTCTTCTTCGAGAAATAATTTGATGATAATCTTTAAAAAAGTAGTTTAAGAAGGCTGCTTGTAAATTATCCAATCTACTATTAAAGCCCCAAATTGGAATGTCTCCATCCTCATCTCTTCCGTGATCCCTCATTAATCTAAGTTTATCTGCAATGCTTCTATCATTGCAGATGATAGCTCCGCCATCACCAAAACAGCCCAATATTTTTGCAGGATAAAAGCTTATGCATCCACCAACACCAAAAGAACCAGCATGCTTATTTTTAAATTTTGCTCCAAGCGCTTGAGCAGAATCTTCATATATTTGTAAATTATATTTTTTGGCTAAGTATTCAATTCTATCCATATCTGCTACCCTGCCATTTAGTTGTGTTGGGCAAATAGCTTTTGTGTTTTTATTAATAGCCTTTTCTATTGATTCCATGTCAATTAAATGGTCATCTGAAACCTCGACTGGAATAGGAGTTGCTCCAGTAAAATGTATGGCAGATGCGGTTGCAACCATAGTATGTGAACAGAAAATAACTTCATCACCTAAGCCTATGCCACCAGCCATCATAAGCATCTGCAAAGCATCAGTAGCGTTACCTACACCAACTACGTCAGTAACATTACAATACTCAGCAAGCCTAGTTTCAAAATCACTGAGCTCTGACTGCATAATGAATGCTCCAGATGATGAAACATTCCTAAAAATATCAGTTAGATTATCCTCATGTTCTTCAAAAAGTGCTGGGTAGTTAAAAAATGGAATAGCCTTACTCATATGAATTTACCTAATTATTTCTCGCTTACCTTCTTCATTATTTCTTATAGTGGCTATAGGATTGTTAATATACCATTCCAGGGTCTCACTTAGCCCCTCTGGTAATGATACTGAAGGCTTATACCCCAACTTAGATAGCTTAGTGATATCTGGCCTTCTTCTGTCAGTACTACCTTGAAGTAAATCACCCTGCTCAATGTTAATTTCTACTCCTAATGATTTTGCAAGAAGAATTGCTAATTCCTTTATTGAAATCTCGTCATCAGTTCCTATATGGTATATCTCTCCTTTAACTCCATGCTTAGCTGAAAGAAGAAGGCCATCAACAGCATCATCAACAAAACAGAATGCTCTTGTTTCATCGCCAGATCCCTGAATAGGAAAATCAATTACTTTATTTTCAAAATTATTAGATAGTTCTTTAACTCTATTAAAAAATTGGGGTATCACATGTCCATATCCCATATCTGGGCCGTAAAAATTGTGTGGTCTACATATAACCGTTCTTAAATTAGATTTTGCCGCATAGTGAATTGTTAATAGTTCAGTTATGATCTTTCCTCCGCTGTATGAAAATCGTGGATTCTTTATATCCGGTATAATTATTCTTTCATCTTCATTAGTTGGGAAATGCGTAGGCTGCTGATAGACCTCTGAAGATGAAGTCACGATATAGTTCTTCAATCCTAACTCCATCGCAACATCTAATGTAACTAGAGCACCTTTTACACCAACTTCTAATATGAGCTCAGGAAAATTATAAAAATTCTCAGTACCATTTATATATGCTAAATGAAAAATAGTATCAATCCCTTGCATTGCATTTTTGACATCTTCATAAGATGTCACATCACCCTGAATAAAGTCTATACTATCTTCAATATCAGTAATTCTTGATGAGCTTCCTCTAGAATTATTATCTAAAACTACTACATCACAATTTGATTGCACTAACCTTCTTGTCAGAGCTGCCCCAAGAAATCCAGTCCCTCCAGTCACTAAAATCTTTCCCAAATCATCTAAATTCAAAACTTACACCCCACTCCTTGATATTTAATTTTATTAACTGAACCGATAACAGAGGGCTCAAATAGATGCCAGCCATCAAATAAAATACAATCTTTTGAAGAGCTCTGAAGCATGTCTGTAATATCAAGCTTGTTATAAGATTTATGATTATTCATAAACAAAATAACATCTGCTTCATTAAACCCTTCAGAAAAATCTACAAATTTAACATCAAGGCTTTCAATCTCATCAGATTTAACTATAGGATCATATCCAAAGATGATCTTTCTCTTGCTTACTTTCTTCTTTAGTTCCATCAGAAAATCGATTGTAGTTGAGCCTCTAATATCTGCAGTTTCTGGATCACCCTTAAAGGCAAAACCGATTATATAAAACTTTGATTCCTCAATAGATTTATTAATTTGCTTTAAGTCTCTTTCTATAGAATTGAGAATCTCAAGCGGTATTGATTCATTTGTTTCCCTTGCTTTTGATATGATATTCGGTCGATGTTCAATATCTTTGGTTGAATAATTAAGGATATATGAATCTTTTGACAAGCATGCTCCACCCACACCCGGACTTGGAACAGGTATCTTATCTCTTTTATACCCCGAATTTGCAAAGTTAACTAACTCTACCATATCTAATCCCAGATCCTTACAGATCAAGGCCATTTCATTAGAATAGCCAAATTTTACGTCTCTGAAAGTGTTATTCATAATTTTCACCATTTCAGCACTTTCGAGCGATCCAACATCAATAACATTGGGAGTAATTCTTGAGAAAATCTTTTCAGCATAAGTGCTGCTATCTCTATTGAATCCGCTCACTATTTGGGGAAGTTCTGATAACTCTTTTAGAGCCTCCCCTTCGATTGTTCTTTCTGGTGAATATGATAGGAGAAAATCAGTGCCGCACTTTAAACCAGATCTTTCTTCAAGAATTGGAGCCACAACGTTTCTTGAAAGCCCAATAGGGACTGTAGATCTAAGTATAACAAGATCATCTTTTTTTATTTTATCGCCAATCGTCTCAGATGCACTTTTTATGTAATTTATATTGGGAGTTTTAGATTCAGAATCAATTGGGGTACCAACTGTGATTATATAAACATCTGCAGAAATCTCTTGTAAATCAGTTGTTGCATGGAGAGTTTTATCCATTAATCTATCAAGGTAACTCTCTATATTTGGCTCTAGAATTGGGCTTTTCTTTCTTCTGACTGTGTCAATCAACTCTTGATTAGTATCAAATCCAATTACATTGTATCCTTTATCGGCCATGACTAAAGCTAGAGTAAGTCCAACATGCCCAAGTCCTAGGATGCAAATATTTTTTTCTTGTATACTCTGATCAGTATTCATATTTTTAAATTAAGGTTTAGTATTTTTTGACAGCAATACCTACACCAAGGCCGACATCATCATACTCATATGAAAAGTATCTAGGATTCGAAACTATCTCTTCTTTCCATAGATTATTTAGATATGGATGATGAGGACTTGAAACATCATCAAATACCAGAATACCTCCTACTTTTAATCTCTTCACAGTATTTCTAATATCAATTCTCGCACCTTTAATTCTATGATCACCATCCACAGTTATTAAATCAAAATAAAGATCTGGATTTGCTTTAAAAAAGGAGGGTATTGTTTTCTTTGAATCACCACTAATAAACTCAATATTCCCACGATGATGAAATTCTCTAAGCCTACGTTCTACATAATCAGCTCCAGGATTATCTATGCCGATATAATTTTCTACCCATAAGTCAAATCCATAGAGTTGAGCATCCGGAGAATTTCCTGCAACGACAAACATACTTCTTCCTTGCCTGACTCCAATTTCTAAATAATTTTCAATATTTATATTCTTTGTAATTGCATTCAAGGCACTCACAATATCTGCATAGACCCAGTCATCCCCAAAAGTATCAAGGCCTTTTTTATAGAAGTCTTTTAGAAATTCTAAGTAGTCATCTGATGGCATCTTCTCCAGAAGATCCAGAGTTTCCCTTATATTCTCAGGCTTCAGGATAATTGATTTTAAGGTTTCTCTTCCTAATAAAACTGGTTCTAACCATTGATTTGAGGTTCGATGAGTTGTATCAACAGAAAAGTTCGATTTAGACAATATACTTTTTACATATTTATGCCTTAATCTCACAACTAAATCTCTTAAGTACTGCATAGTATAAATCTCAGAAGGATTATTGCGCTAATATACGCTCTTTTATTGAATTAACCGTGGAATTGAGTTTTGAGCCATGGATATCATCTATTTTAAAACCCAAGTTTTTAAGTTTCTCATTGCTCCCAAACCAAACATCTCTGACGCCTTTCGTGTCCTCTTTATCCCAAATGATATCAATGTTTTCAAGATTAAGGTAAGTTTTAATTTGGCTTGTTAAATCTGTTAACTTGTAAGGGATACCACTACATAAATTATATATCTCGCCAGGCATACCTTTATCCATAATTATGTTTAATCCTAATACTACATCACTTACATGGAGATAATCTCTTTCTTGGTTTCCAGAGCCTTTTAATACAACTTTTGAATCAGAAGATAGTAATTTCTTAACAATATCAAAAATAAAAAATCTGTCCATTTCATCTCCATAAACACTGAAAATTCTCGCAATCCTTACATCTACGTTAAAAGATTCTAAATAAGATAAACAAATCCCTTCAGATGAGTATTTGATTGCAGCATATGGTGATGGTGGAAAAAGGGCATCGCTTTCGGAGAAAAAATCATTATCTCTTGAATCGTAAATTGCACCCGTGGAGGCAAATAGTAGTGTACAGTTAACCTCTCTAATAACTTCAAGAATATTAATCAGATTTGAAATAGACCTATTTAATACTTCCCCTGGATTCTTTAATGAAAGATCTACAGGATTTTTGACACTTCTATCCTCAGATATGGGGCCAACCAAATAGTAGATGTTTATCTTCTGATATTTAGAATCTAAATCCGAAATAATTTTTTTAAATCCCGAGATATCCTCAATATCTAATGAAAAGTGATTTGAATCTGCAGAACTGCTAGATCTTGATATTGTGTAAAAATCCTCGGAACCATAAAAACTTCTACATAGGCTTGAACCAATAAAACCACTAGAACCAATTATCAATGAGCAACTTGGATTCATAAGTTACTGGGAAATACAGCCTAAAATATGGTTTCTAAAAGTTTCTCCAGCTTTAATCTTATCATGATCCTTCCTGGCCTTTTCTTCTGCAAATTCGCTCATCTTTTGAAGTTTTTCTTCATCTGAAAGTAAGTCATAAATAACTTCAGCTAGATTATCTATATCTCTTGGATCTAATAGATATCCTGACTTTTCATGCTCAACTACATCTGATGTCCCCCCTTCTTCGCCTGCAATTGAAGGCAGCCCGTATGCTGCTGCTTCAATCAAAACGTTTGGAGCACCTTCGCAGTCTCCATTATCTAACATTAGATTAGCCAAAATGAAGATCTGATGTTCTCTATACTGCGCTCTCAAAAAATCATCGCTTACATTCCTATGGACTCTGACGTTTTCACCAAGAGAATTTCTTTCTATATAATCAATTATTTTTGGGTATTCAGGACCATCGCCTACAATCGTGAGTCTAATTAATGGATCTAATTTTAGTATTTTTTGGAATGCCCTTAAAACTAGTATATGCCCCTTTCTCTCAACCAACCTGCCCACAGATAAAATACCGTTACTTTTTTTACTAATTTCCTCGCGAATATTAAATTTTTCTGTATGAACTGGCGTTGGAATAACATGTATCGGTGTTTTGACACCAAGATTATTTATTAGATACTCTTTTGCAAAGTGTGAGATTGAAATATTCATACTTGCTTTTTTATATCCCTTCAAACAAAGTCTCTTTAAAGACCCTTTAATACCAGGCTTTTTCATTGCAAGTGTAAGTTCCTCAGCATAGGAAATTATTGTAGTTTTTCTATTAAAAATACTTAGGAAAAATGCAAAAAATCCGTTTCCAATTGCACTGATATTAAGTATCACTAAGTCAAATTTTCTAATATTTATCAATAAATAAGATGTAATGAATACATACATAAGTAACATATTCCCATTATTTGCCTTTTGTGAGTTAACTAAAAATTCAGATTCTAGATATCTTTTTTTCTTATCGGAGGTTCTATTCCTTTTTTCAGTAAGTATTGATAATACTAGACCGGAATTTTCAATTAGATTATTGATATATACCAATGAACCTCCAATAAATGGAGGAGGATATTCTGGACTAATGAGCAATATTTTTTCGGTCTGCATAACTATTCTAAACTTTTAGATAGGCATTCTATTCTAGATGTTCTATAAAATCTTCAAAAAATTGATGAATTTTAGTGAGTATCTAGAATGAAAATTTATATTACAAAATCTACCTCACAGATTTACTTGGAAGAGTAGGAAAAATTATCTGCAATAAACCATATATAGAGCCAATCCCATAAGAGACATGCAATAAAAGCAGTGATAAAGGTATCAATATAGGATATAAGGGTTCTGATTCTTTAAGCATGTAGTAGAACCCAGAAAACATAATCATTAGGGCATATGTTGCAAGCGGAATAGCTGCAATAAAGTTAATTTGATAGGTAAAATCAAATAAAAAATATGTTTGAAGTAAAGAAAAAGAAAGTATGTAAGCACAAAAGAAAAGAGGTATAAGATGTCTCAATTTGTAAAAAGAAACAATCCCTCGATGCTCCTTTGTCACAGATCTTCCGTTATCAAATTGTTGATGGAAAAATGACATAAAATCCCCTCTTGAGAAATATGTTGAGCTAACTTCTGGGATCATTAATATTTTTTTACCGGCATTTATGATCCTCTGGCTAAGTTCAAGATCCTCGCTTCTTGGGACATTCTCATTAAAAACCCCAATCTCATCGAATATTTCCCTTCTATAGCACCCGAAAGGAACAGTGGATACGAATTTAGGTTGATCAATACTACCTACCCTAAATGGAGAATTACCTACTCCTATTCTACTTGAGAGAACAACTGATATTGATTTAGCAACTATATCGTCTTCACTAGGCAAGGTTATGAGTGCACCACCGACATTAACTATTTCAGGTGACTCTTTCTCAAGCGTTTCAATCAGGGTTTCTATATAGCCATTGGGGAAAATTGCATGGGCATCTAATCTAACAATATATTTTCCAGTTGAATTCTCTATACCTATATTGATTCCAGCTCCGATCATCTTTTTCTCATTATGCAATATTGAAATAAATGGATACTTTCTTGAGAGAGACTCAAGAACATCAATTGTTCCATCATTGCTCCCCCCGTCAACTAGTATCAATTCCATATCTTCTATGCCATTTGTGGATGAAATGACGGAATCGACACATTTCTCAATATGCTTAATCTCATTGAGAATGGGGATAATTATTGAAACATTTTTTCTATACTCTTTTTCCATATTTCGATAAAAAGTATTAGCTTTTCAAGTTAATAGTTATTGTGTAAGATCATATTCTATCATCAATACATCTCCTAATATCCATACAAGAGAAAATATTTTGAACGATTATGAGTAATGTTTTAATAACTGGTGGTGCTGGTTTCATCCCAAGCTCTTTGGCAGATTTTCTACTCAATCAAGGCTATGAAGTTACCTTAATTGATAACTTCGCTACTGGAAGTTCCAATAACCTACCAAATCATGAAAACTCCAGATTCTATGAATGTGATGTTAATAAAAATGAAGAGATTTCTAAAATCTTTAGAGAAGAGAGTTTTGATTATATCTTTCATTATGCATCACTTGTTGGGGTAAAGAGAACTATTGAGAATCCGATAATGGTTCTTGATGATATAAATGGTCTCAAAAATATTTTTAAACTTTCTGTGGAGAATGATATAAAAAAGATTTTTTATTCTTCATCTTCAGAAGTCTATGGAGAACCTGTAGAAATTCCACAAGTAGAAGATACAAGTCCTCTAAACGCTAGGTTGCCATATGCAGTCGTTAAAAATATTGGTGAATGTTACTGTAGGGCATATAAAAGAGAATTTGACCTGGATTACTCTATTTTCAGATTTTTTAATACCTATGGTCAAAAACAAAGTCCTGATTTTGTTGTGTCTAAATTCATCAAAGCAGCACTAAACAATAATGATATCACCATAAATGGTGATGGCTCTCAGACAAGAACTTTTTGCTATATAGATGATAATCTAGACGCCACTGTTAGAGCTTTCAAAGAAAATTTATTTTCAAATGAAACAATCAATATTGGAAATGACAATGAAATATCAATATTAAATTTAGCTAATTTAATCAAAGATATACTAGGCTCTTCATCAAAAATAGTTCACCTTCCAGCACTTGAGGAAGGTGACATGACAAGAAGAAAACCAGATATAACAAAGATGAAAAAATTACTAAATAGAGAATTTACTAATCTTAACGATGGCATAGAAAAGATTATTCCTTATTTTAATTAAAATGATTTAGCAGTTGAAAAGAAATGGATGAATATCAAAAAATTAAAAAGCACCTCACTGAAAATAAATACACATGGCTAATAACAGGCATTGCTGGATTTATTGGGTCAAATTTAATGGAAACACTACTGAAACTAAACCAAAAAGTCATTGGTCTTGATAACCTTAGCACCGGATATAATGAAAATATTGATCAAGTTATCAATATGTTCGAAAAAGATTTTATAAAAGATAATTTCAAATTTTTTGAGGGGGATGTCAATAATTTAGATTTATGTAATCAGGTTTGTAAAAATGTTGATTATGTTCTTCATCAAGCAGCATTAGGATCGGTTCCGAGATCGGTAGCTGATCCAATAAGTACTCATGATTCAAATATCAATGGTTTTCTTAATATGCTGATTGCATCAAGAGATAATGAAATAAAAAATTTCGTATATGCTTCTTCAAGTTCAATCTATGGTGATCATCCTGACTTACCAAAAACAGAAGAAAAAATAGGTAATCCACTAAGTCCATATGCAGTAACAAAACTTGTAAATGAAATTTACGCCAAAAACTTTTTTACGACATATAAATTTAATTCAATAGGTTTAAGATATTTTAATATTTTTGGCCCAAGACAAGATCCCAATGGTGTCTATGCAGCTGTTATTCCCAAGTGGATTAGTGCGATGATAAATGAAGAAGATCTTTTTATTAATGGTGACGGGAAGACAACCAGGGATTTTTGTTTTATAGAGAATGTTATGCAGGCTAATATAATATCTGCTGTATCTAGCAATAGTGAAGCATTAAACCAAGTATATAATATAGCTGTTGATGACAGGACTAGTTTACTTGAACTACATGCAATGATGTCAGAGATCGTAGAATCCAAAATAAGGAATACTGCAATAAAAGAACCAATTTTTAGAGAGTTCCAAGATGGAGATGTTAGACATTCTAAAGGCTCTGTTGAAAAAGCACAAAGACTACTCAACTACAAACCATCACATACAATTGATAAGGGCCTAGAGGAAACTATTAAGTGGTTTATAGATACTAATAGTTGTTGAAACTTCCAATAATTTAAAAAAATTTAACATAAAACTATTAAAAAATGGAATCATGGCAAGTAACGTTGAAAATATCCCAGAATATAACAACGATTCTTTGGTCATTAGATTGGATTTCAATTTCATCTTAGGCCAAATTCACAAACACTTAGGTCATTGTGAGTATTGATCTCTGCCAAGTTATATTTATCAGACTCTTCTAAATAATACGGCATCTTTCCGAGAGATAGCCTAATGAGTCCATAATAATTTTCTATTCTTTGAATTTTAGGGATCAATGTTTCGTATAGATCCACATTCTGAATTAAAGCTGCCTTACTTATCTTTGCAAGCCCATATGCTTTAGAAGAAGATTCTGCGGAGTCATTTAGTGACATGTTAACTATTCTCTTATTAAGAGAAATCACGTTCTCCATTTGGTTACCAAGGGCGATATCACTTCTGACCGCAATAACATTATCATTAATATTATTTATAACATTTGAAAGCAGGCTTTTAGAAAAAAGAATGTCGCAATTTAGATGGATATAGCTATCACTCTCTATTTCATGATAGGCAGTCATAAAAGAGTAGGCACTATTTGATGTAGAGAAATCTTTATTATGGATGGTGATAATTTCTTCATGAGGGAATTTTTGATCTAAAAATCTCTCCAATACATCTGAGTGATAACCAGTTACTACTATTATTTTATTAATATCCTGACTTAAAAGTGTTCTAATCTGATGTGTGATAATTTCAACATCCATATATGTAGTCATAGCTTTGGGTTTCTCTTTTGTAAGAGGCATAAGTCTCGAACCTAAGCCAGCTGCTAAAATTAATGCATCCAATTAGATACTCCTTAAATCTTTATTTATTAGCCCTAATCCTTTTTTGTAAAAAAGCATTATTTATATCTCATTGTTAGTCTGATTAAGGTTATTAATAGTTATTAACCTAAGTAATTAACTAAATCTACAACTCTCGAACTATACCCCCATTCATTGTCATACCAAGTCATCAATTTTATGTGGTTATTTTTAACCTGAATAAATCTATGATCTACAATTACAGAATAATCAGTCTTTATGAAGTCTGTTGAAACTAGTGCATCATAATTATTGTGAATTATTTTTGGATTCTTCTTCTCAGAACTCTCTAAAAGATCTACTAATGCTTCTAAGGTGACCTCTTTTTCTACCTCAATTGTTGCATCTGCAGATGAAACAATACTTGTTGGTATTCTATAAGAGTAAGCCATAAATTTGCCCTCTAGGTTATTTAATACCTTAGTTGTAGCACTAACAGCAGAAGTATATTTTGGGATCAGTGTCATCACGCTTGTTCTTCCTAACGCATAATTGTCATAAATTTTTCCAGGCTGAGCGTAAGATTTAGATGGCCCATCTAATAGATTCTGATACCCCAACCAAGGATGAAGAGTAGTCATAGAGCCTTGTTTTATTTCATAATTACTATCAATTAATTTTGCAATTGGGGCGAAAGCAATAGCATCACAAATGCTGGAGGATATTAGAAAATCATTATTTTTATCTAAAGATTCATGATTTACTCCATAAATAATTGTTTTATCAATTAAGCTTTCATCAGGAGAATTTGTAACGATTACTTTATTAACCTGATTCTCTAGATCTCTTGATGATTCTAAATTTGAGAGTATACCTGATGAGTCTACAACTATAGATACGCCAGCATCGCTCCAAGGAACTTTTGAAATATTATCCTCCGTAAATACAGATATTGAATCTGTATTAGTCATCAATTTATCATTTTCTACAAATAACTTAGTATCTCTCGGGCCGTAGGTTGAGTCATAATTAGCTAAATATGCAATATTTTCAATATCTTCATTGATATCATTTATCGCGCAAACACTAATATTTGGAAATTGGTCGCAAATACGATGAATAACCCTACCTATCCTTCCGTATCCGTTAATACCTATAGTGATCTCTTTCATAGTCAATTCCCTTTTTAATTCATGTTTAGAGCTTAAATAATCTTTATAATATTTTAACTAAGTTATTATAATTTATTTAACGACTATTCTATCTCACAATACGAAGGTGAGTTTATATTTTCATAAAACAAATTATCAAAGGTAAACAATTGTCAAAACTAAATTTTAATCAATTCTTAGAGAAAGCTTTTCCAGTCAGGAATCCTTTTTTCAGAGATGATTTTGGAGCTGGTACAAATTTAATTAAGTATCTCGCCATAAGAGTTTCTTACATTCTGTATAGATTAGGAGTCAAGGCTAATCAAATTAGTCTTTTGAGTGTAGTCCTGTCTATCCCAGCATTTATAATCATCTATCAGGCAACTTTTCAAGATCAGCATATATATAAATTTTTATTTGGATATATATTAATGGGGACAGTACTTTTTATTGACTTCGTTGATGGGCCCTTGTCTAAAATGAATCAGTATAAATACCATACAGGGGATGATATTGATAATCTCCCACCTGATATGGCAACTATGGGTACATTGCTTATATTTGGAATGCTTCCAAATAATATTTACTTCACGGCTTTATTTTGGGCGAATATTGTATTCCTTTTTACATACCTAAGAAATACTATTAAATATATTCCAGACTCAAAACAATGGATATTAAAAACAATTTGCTCCAGATTTTCACTTCTTAGCGTAAGAGTCTTTGTTGCAACAATATTTCCATTATTTTGTATTCTATATATTTACAATCAAGAACTTGCAAACCTGCTATCAAAAACTCTTATTATTTTTTACGTCATTAATTCGATCATATGGATTAGCATTACACTAGAATCAAAGTTTATAAAATAATACAAACGTTAAATCACTGATATGAGGATATTACATATTGCTGGCGTTCGATACTCAAAGCAATTAAAACGCAGTATTGCAGGTGGAATAAGCAATAGTGTCCCAAAACTTGCAGAGGCTCAACTAAAGAGGGTTAACTCAGTTGGTATAATAACAATAAAAAAGTCTGATAACCCTCTTTCAAGGAAGATCTACTGGGAATCTGCAGCTGATAGATCCTTCATAGATTTAATGTTAAATGATCCTTTTGAAAGAGTAATCAATGAATTTGGATTACCAGATATCATCCATACACATGATATCTATGAGATCAAAATACTCCCATTCATTTATCATGCTGCCAAACATAATATTAAGATTTACTCATCACCCAGAGGTAATTTATCGCCGCTTGCTCTATCAAGGAAAAAATTAAAAAAAATCCTATATCTGAAATACTTTTTTTCATTTTTTGAAAAAAAAATTCATGCTTTTGTAGCCTTAAATTCAGGTGAGAAAAGAAATATCTCCAAAAGATACAAGAAGAAGAAAATAATTACTATTAGCAATGGAGTTGAAAATAATGACTTTTTTTTAAAAAAGTTTAGAGACAACTATAAATTAAAACAAAATAGTTCGAAGATCAAAATTGGATTTATAGGAAGATATGAAGTACATATAAAAGGCTTGGATCTCCTCATGGAAGGATTTATCAATTATCAAAATCAAACAGATAAAAATTTGATTAAATTAATTCTAATTGGAGATCATTCAAAAAAAACAAGAAGTGAAAAATATTTTGAAGAAATAGAAAAAAAAATAAACTATAAACAAAATTATGCACTCAAAAGTCCCCACTTTAATGAAGAAAAATTTGAACAATTATCTTGCTTCGATATTTTCGTACACACATCTAGAACTGAAGGCATGCCTAATGCTGTTTTAGAAGCAATCTCAATGGGTATACCTTGTTTGGTAACTCCCCAAACTAATATGGGCAAGATAATTAAAGAGGCTAATTGTGGTTGGGTAATTAATCCTTGCACAGACGATATAATGAATTTCTTTCTTTCGATAGAAAATGTCAGTAAAAAAGAACTATATGAAAAAGGTCAAAATGGAATTAAATACGCAAAGAAATATCTTGAATGGGAAAGAGTTGCAGCTAGAGAGTTCTATGAATAATTATTCCTGAACCATTTATCCAGAATGAGAAGTACCCATAACCTAAAATAGTTTTTTGAAATATGAGAGTCTGAGCTAATCATTTCCGACAAATGCTTTTTATTAAAAAGACTAGAAATAAATTCTGACTCAACAATTTTTTCTAACTCAACTATCCCTTCTCTACGTAACATCCATTTTGCTAGTGGTGGAGTAAATCCTTGCTTGGGGATTTTGGTTAACTTAGCAAAACCTCTTGAGTCCAATATTGTCTTAAGTTCTTTCTTTGTATCAAAAATGCCAGTCATAGAACTTGGATTTGTATTACCAATAGAATTGATCATTTTTATATCTAGAAATGGTGACCTAACCTCGAGAGAATTTGCCATTGATGTTCTATCTACTTTTACTAAAAAGTCATAAGTTAATCTCTTTAGATCATAATTCATAAATCTTTCAACTGGATTATCGCCTGATGAAAAGTAATCAGCTATTTCAGTCGTCTCAATATTATTTTCTAATGTTTTCTTATAACCATCATTTGTCATCATTCTTTTTCTATAATCATGATTCCAACCACCTCTTGATAATGTTGTAACAAAAGAGCCTTCATCCAAGAACACGAGACCTAAAGCATAGGCTAGATACCTCAAAGATTTTCTTTGAGAATTAGTAATTCTAAATATTTTATCAACAGTCCCTTGGCTTGATTTATAACCCGGAAAAATTGGCAGCAAGGACTTCATAAATAATGTTCTAACATCTTTATATCCTCCAAAAATTTCGTCAGCTCCATCTCCTGAAATAGCAACTTTTGTAGATTTACGAATTGATTTGTATATTTCAAAACTTGGGAGAGCTGAATAATCTGCAAAGGGCTCATCAAATAAATTGATCATATTATCTATTGAATCTTCAAAATTAGGCGTATTCATTTGTTCTGTATGATGATTAGACTTAATCATTTTTGAAACGAATTGTGATAACTCCATAAAAATATCTTTGCTTCCTCCATACCCTAAATAATAGGTATCTAAAGTATTATTCTGGCTTCCCAAATAAGAAACTAATGATGAATCTATACCACCAGATAATAAAAAGCTGATTGGAACATCAGCAATCATCCTGTAGTCAACAGCTTCCCTCAATTCATTCTCGATAACTTCAATGCTTCTTGCTTGAGAAGAATTATTTACCTCTATTTTTATATTATCTAGAACCTTTATATAACTTTGTTGAAATGAGTCTGTGTTGACAATAATCCCATCCCCAGGATTCAAACTATGAATGCCATTATATATGCTCATACCATTCGCAAAATATCCCTTCCATAAATAATGGCTCAATGCTTCATAATTTGGATCTGGTATTGAAGTCAACTGGCTAATTATCGTTTTCAATTCAGACGCAAATATAAATTCGCCATCGATGAAACTGTAATATAGCGGCTTCTTTCCAAAAGCATCTCTAGTAAGCAATAGGCTTTTGTTTCGAGAGTCATAAATAGCTAGGGAATAAAATCCCCTTATCTTTTTAAAAAAATCTAATCCCTCATATTTATACCCATTCAGTAGAACTTCTGTATCGCTTGAATTTTTAAAATTAATACCTTTCTTTTGTAAGTCACTCTTTAGCTCCTGGTAGTTATATATTTCTCCATTAAAGACTATTGCTATAGACTCTTCTTCATCTTCCATTGGCTGATTACCAGATTCAGAGAGATCAATAATACTAAGTCTAGTATGAGCTAAGCCTAGATTTTCAAACACCTTGAAAGATCCAAAATCAGGTCCTCTATGATGCATAGACAAAATCATCTGATTCAATGATGGTCTGAGATCTCTCCTATTGCTAAGAATTCCAGCAATTCCACACATTATTATTTCCCTTTATTAGTTACTAGAATGGAGAAAATATTCTATCTCTCCAAGGTCCAGAATCTAAATATTTCTGACCAAAAACAAATTTACTTATAGCACTTCTATTACCTGTAATTCTAGAAAGGATTAATTTTAGATATTCAGGCAATGGGCAACTAAATTTGACTTCAAGTATCTGCTGACCTTCAAGGAATATTGGGATACAAGAATTATCTAAACTTAAGATATTCTGATTAGCATTGTATGTTCTAAGGTTCATATCAAATGTTAATCTGATATTACCAAATGGAAGAAAATAAGCTTCTCTATCATATTCTACAATTGTAGTTGGTCGATATCCTCTCGACTTTAGCTTTATATAAGATTCAATTAAGAAATCACTATTATATTTTTTGAATACGTCATAATTCCCATTAATTAACTTATCTGTATCTTCATATGAAATAATCTCGCTGTCCTTAATGATTGCAGTATTAGCTCTTTTCTTTGATTCAAACTTTATAACCTTATTTTCTGAATTATATTTTCTTAATCTAAATTTTTCTCTGTAATAAATACCACTTTGCTTTTCCTCTAGATCTTCTCTGAGTGGTGTATCAAAATACAAACTAGTAACAGTATATTGTTTATTATTCTTGCTATTAGGGTCTACATTCATGACATTACCAAGCATTGATCTTAGGTAAATAATCTCATCATTACTGACGAAATATTTATACTCTTCTCTATTTACTTTATTTGTTTTCATAGGAATAAAACATGGATGCAATCTTATCAGTCCTCATGTCATTTATTATCCCTTCACTGAGATCGAAATTATATTTTGTAGTGGTTGAATCAATATAAATCTGTGGCTCATCATAAAAAGGTTTTTTGATATATATGCTGAAATCCTCAAAGTTATCATTAAATGTATTATTGTCTAAGAAAAATGCTCTTGAACCATCTTTTATTGCAACAGCTTTATTGTTTTCATCAAATCTATTCTCAATAAATAGAGCGACTGACTCTTCACCTATGCTAGCTCCTTTGTCTCTAAAGTTACTGAAAATGTTATCTTCCAGAACTACATATGATCCGCTCAAATCAATTCCATCACCATTTGGATCAATTTCACTATTCACCTCAGTAATATTTCCTTCAAAAAAACTTCCCCGCAGTTTTCCATTACAGAAATCTAAGTCGAGTTGATCAAAGCTATTATTAATAAAAATAGAGTTTCTAATATCTATGTTTGAATTGCGAATATTTCCACCATCGTCAGAAAAACTATTAGAAAGAGTTATAGAATTAGCATAGAAATTTGAGTAATGAACTGAAAATTGACCTAGAAATCTTATTCCTTCAATTGTAGCTTCACTCCCTCCACTAACTTCTAGATGGCTCACATTGACCTCTACGAGCCTATCTTTACCAATTACAGCCAATACTCCAAATGGTTTAAATGGGTCGGCTGAGGTAAATAATATTGGATACTTTTTTGTGCCTTTCGCAGTAAAATCGCCTTTAATTAAAAATGAGGCCCCCTCTTTCAATCTAAAACTTGTTCCTGGCTCTATTTCAAGTGAATAATTATTAGGCAAAATAATACTGTTACTTATTAAATACTCGCCTGATTTAATAATAATTTTTCCCCTCTGATATATCTCATAGGAAATATTATTAGATTTCAGAGTATCTATGGCGTCTTCATAAGTGGAAAATTTTATTGCCTTCTTATTATTTAAATATATTTCATTTTTCTTAAAGCTCTTACCAGTAGTCATATTTCTTATTTCAAAATTCTCGATAGAGCCTGATACATCATAAAAAATAGTTTGTTTTGTAATATGTTGCCTTAGGTTTTCATTGATCTGAGGTTTGCTCAATATAATATTGATTGGGTGCTTCTCTAGTATACTTTTTGCCTGATTATCAGAAGATAAATCTGATTTATTTATGACAATATTTTCCAATAACAAGTCATGAAAAGAGTCATTAATAATATCTACCTGAAAACCAGAGTCTAAACTTTGGGTTGTGATGAAAACCTTGTGATAGTTTAGGTAATTATTAGCTATATTAAAATTATTATCTAAATCATCAAAGAATATCTTCTTTTGATGGTTAATCCTATGCCTAGGAATATAATTACTGTTGTATTTTAAAATTTGATAGTTTTCATCATAAATATTATTTGCTGTTTCAAATAATTGTTCTTTTTTTCCTACGATTTCATTTAAGTACTTATTTTTCTTATTTATGAACGCTGGATTTTTTAACAAAATCTGAAAGAGTTTATGAGTATCAGAGCCTTCATATTCCATTGGTGCTTGAAACCATGAATATGGAAATTTTTCTATATCATTATCTATCGGAAGTATTTGATCCTCTAGCCTAAAAAGTATTAAAAACTTACCTTTTGTATGATCGTAAATATATTTTAAATTATCCCCAGTTATTGGATGGTTATTATTCACAATAGAGAAAAATGCTACAAATTTTGCCCAATAATCAATGTCTATCAGATTATTTATTTCCTCAATAGATTCGGTCCTAATTGATAGAAGTAGTTTATCCAATGCACCGATCGCAACTTCTGGTTCATCTGATGAAGTTTTAAACTCTTTGTTTTCTATCCAAAGATCTGTATTTGAAGTATGAGCAGTTACCTCTTTCCTATCCCAATCATCATTTGATTTTATAATTGTATAGTTAGTTAGCTTACTGTTTCTCTCAAACCATTCTTTAGAGTGATGCTCCTCGAGTTGGTACAAGCCAAGATCATTACCATTTATTCTGAGTATCTTGTACTCTCTTTTAACGGCAATTAAACCAAGATCGTTTGCTAAATTATTTATGACTATTGTTGAGATATCAGCTTCATCATAAGCAGTTATTAGCTTAAAATCTCTCATATTCTGAAAATATGGTGGGTCTTTTTTATGCTTTAATCTCAAAGATATCCCCCCTCTCTTGAGAGGTGAAGCAGATGTTCCGTGAAGCTTAAATTTTAATTTGACTAGGTCTTTATCTAATAATATCTCTCCAGCTCTCCATGGATTTTTGTTATCCATAATGAACCCCTGTTGAATTGATTTCTCCTTAGAAGTTTGCAAATGTTCCATATCTCCTCTAGAGAATTTGAGATCAATATAATTAGAATCAGTTAAATCAAAAACTTTTAAAGTTCTTCTAAAATCTAACTCAAAAACCAGTCGATCGACCTTATCGATTATCTTCATACTTCCGCTAAAGACTTTATTATCAATTTTACGAGCTAAAACATATCCAGCTTCAGAGGTATAAAAAGCTGTAACCACTGAAAAAATGAGGAATAATGAAAATATCACCTTCTTATACATAAGAAACTATCTTAATACTTCACTGATCAAGCAAATTATTACTGTAAGACATAAGTGTAGAGTCCTCTACTGAGGCTATTTTTGAGAGTTTACCTGATAAGTCTGAACTCTCATCTTTTATTATGACCTCTAAAATTAATTCGACATTATCATTTTTTGTTGACTTACTTTTTATTTTGTATCTTCTTGTCTCTTTTTGAATTTGACGAAAAACCTCATCTTCAGCTGCTCGATTATAGTTACATATCAACATATAAGATCGATATCTTTGTGGGCGGTCTTTTAAAAATAAAATAATAAGCGATATGAAAATAGTAGATATGATTGAGATCTTAAAATTTGCCACACCATTTGCAATTCCTACAGCTACTGCCCAAAACATGTAAACAATATCTATGGGGTCCTTAATTGCTGACCTAAAACGAATTATTGAAAGAGCACCAACCATTCCTAATGATAAAATTAGATTGCCGCTAATGACCATGATTACTGATGTAGTAACCAACATAACAATCAATATTGATAGATTAAAGCTAGTCTGATAAACAACCCCTTGATATGACTTTTTATATACCCATGTAATTATCAGGCCACAAATTAGACTGACAGAAAGAGCAAGAAATATGTCAGCAATTGTTAAGGATGTTCCACCACTAAGATTGGTAATACTGGAATTTATAATGTCCTGAAAAGAAAGCCTTGTATTTTGCGTGTCCATGCTTATCTGGTATTCTCCATTTGAATATTTGAACTACAGTTTATATTTATTATTTCTAATAAACTAGGCCATAAGTTATCAGTCTGGCAGTAAATCATTATTATTTCTAATGTAAAAATACATAAAAACTGAAGATACAATCAGAATCGTAATTTTAATGAGAATTATGTGTTTATAATCCAAAAATAATTCTTCTTGAATAAAGAAATTTACTAAAGCTAATATAATTAAAAAAGAGAAAGTAAGGTCTAAAAGACTTTTTATAGAATAATATTTAGAGACTAGGAATAAAGTGCAAATTAGAGATAATAATGATGTGATGATTAAAGCATATAATGCAGCATAAATCTCATAGTGGGGAACCAGTAAATAAAACAAGGTAATATAAGATAAAAAAGTTAATAGCATTAAAGGAAAATCAAACTTTGTGACCTTGTTAGCATGCAAAACCGTTCCGAATATTCTTTTTTGTCCATTGATAAGAAGAGCGGCAATGAAAAAAGGGATATACACATATGATTGGTAAAAGCCTTTATCAAAGAAATAAAATAAGATTTCAGCTGAAAATAAAGAAAACATAAGCCCAAACCAGAAAAGTATAATTAATTGAAACTTATTAATTTTATGTACTTTTTCTTCAAAAATATCTGAGCCGTATGACTCAAAAATCACGGTCTCTACAGCCCTATAATATCCCAAAGAGAAAAAATTAACGACAGACGCCAGTGAAGCAGCAAGCGTATATAGGCCAAGTTCAGATAGGGTCAAATAGTTAATTAATAATATCTTATCTAATGCAACATAAATACTACCAATGAGAGCTGCAGGAATTAAAGGTGCAGAAAACCTAAGGCCCTCAGTAATTATTTCTTTTTCATATCTAAAAGAAATTCTTTTGTAGAGAACTATAAATGAAATAAAGGCAAAGATAGCATTTGCAATTACAACGCCAATAAATCTACCCAAAATTCCAATATCTAGTTGCATAATCAATGTAAAAGACAATATGAATGTAATTATTTGTTTTAAAACGCTGAATAAGACATAAAATTTTGCAAGTTTCTCAACTCTGAAAATTATCATCGGAAAGATAAAAAAGAATTCAAAAAATAATCCTATGATCATTAAGAAGAAGTAGGGGTAATAATCAACTGAAGAATTTATTAGTGGCAATAATATAGGAAAAATATTTATTAGAAGAAGGAGCAGTAATAAATTAAAGAGTAAAAGGAAGAAGAAAACAGAACTGATTAGCTTATTTTTGTCCTTGGAGTCAGTGAAATCAAAATACTTCCTCAATAAAAATGTATTCAATGATAAAGAAGACAGAACAATTAAGATGCTTTGAAATGACATTGAATAACTGAATAGACCAAAATCTTCAGGATTGAGAATGAGGCTATATATCGGGAGAAAGAGAAAATTTAAAACTGCAGGTAAAACCCCGCCGAGAGTGAAGATAAGTACTTGGTTATTAATTAATTTTTGATAATCAAACATTAACTGCAAATATAATAGCTAATTGAAGTTGAGGCTTTTTAGATTATCTCTAAGAGAAAAATTGACGATTGCAACATTCAAGCCAATGATAATCCAGAAAAGTAATGACGTATAGAAATTCATAAATACCAAAGCAATCATTGTCCCAGTAATCATGCATAATGAAGCAAGAACACATGGGTCACGGGTTCTTTTCCAAGCCTTAACCGTTCTGTAAAACCTATAAAAAAGTAGATTTAGAAAAAAAATGATACCGATTAATCCCTGCTCATAAAGAATGAGCATATAGTCATTGTGTGTTTCTGTTCTATGCCCTAGATTTGTTGGCCTAATCCTAAAAGAGGCAGTGCCATTCCCAAATCCCTTAGAGTCAACAAAACCATCTGCTGCTTCTTCAAGTAACCAAAATCTATGGGTAAAAGCTAAAGTATCAATAGCAGAGTCATTTACAATAACTTCGTTTACATTCTGTCTCGTCACCCACCTAAGAATAGCTTCACTTTGAGTCATCACTGGTATTGCCAGTATCAAGAATAGGGAGAAAGAGACAATCTTTGCTTTAATACTAATCATCCTCGTGAAACAAAGAAAGCATATAAGCTGGGCGATAGAAACTATAACCATTGATCTTGAATTTACATAAAATAAAAGAATGAAAAAAGCTATCAAACCGAATGCAGCCAGAACTTTATAAAGATTATTATATTTAAAATTTATAAAAAGCAATGGTGCTAAAAGTGCGACGGCAGATGCGAAGGAATTTTTACCCCCTTTTGAGGGATTATCAATAGCTACCCCAAGCCATGAAACATCCCAAACTATCTTATATTTCCAGTATAAAAATAGGGCTAAAGGCAAAAGTAGCAGCGAAGAGAATGACACAAATGTTCTTAGATCATATTCTGATCTAAACAGACTTTGGCATACAAAGATGAGAAATATTGCGATTACTAACTTAATTATTGATTCAATTAAGAAATTCAAATCTCTAGCAACATTATCAGAAGTTAAGATATCAGGTAGACCAAATAAAGCGTAAAAAATAATAATACTAATAAAAAAGAATATTGGAGCGAAATCTCTTAGATCATATGATGACTGAGGGAGAAACATAGCAGCAAAAATTACGGTTGCCACAAATAAATAGCTGAAGGGTAACCCAAATATTGGGATCTCCCAGTTAACTCCCCATAAAACATAGTTAAGAGAAAGAGCAAACAATAAAACATTATTTAAAGAGTTATCCGCTACCTTATTCATCTAATTTCACTTTTAGAAAGATAATTTGAGTACTTTATGAAAATATTTTGATACACCTCGATTAAAGATGACCTATAAAGAATAATATAGAAAATAAAAGCATAAAAAATGCTTATTTCTTTATAGATGAAATAAGATAATGGTAAAAAAAGCAGAATCGATCGATAGTATGTTAAAAAATAGTCTTTTAGATATGGCCTGCTAAATTCCTTAGAAAGTATTAATTGGATTACCAGTCCATAGATACCAAAAGCAAGAACCTTACTGAATGCTATGCCATATAAACCATAACCATTCTCAGTCGCAGCTATATTTCCCAAGACCGCAACTACTAATGCAAGAATTAGTGGAGGAATTAATACATTCTCTCTTTTGTTTGCAATCAAATAAGAAGAATGAAAATAACTTAAACCATTTATTGTGAAGGCAACCAACAGGAACTGCATGATTCTTATGCTAATCTCATAATCACTTATAAAAATCTTAATTATGAAAGGCAATACTAAAATTCCTACCAATGACATAAAAACCAATATTGTCTCTAGATAATGAGTTTGTCTTTCTATTGATTGGTATGTGGTTTGATTTCTAAAACGACGAAAGATACGGGGCTGAATTATAAATGAAAGCGCTCTAAAACCAACAAAGATGCCCAGTGCCAAAGAAAATGCTAATTGAAAATATCCCAATGCAATTTCTTGTTTGTAATAAAAAGCTATCATTGCTCTATCAGCAGAAGCAACAATAAAAGTAAAGATATTATATATAAGGATAGGAATTCCAGTAATTATCAGATTCTTGACGATCTTTTGATCAAGCTTAAAATTTATTTCTGCCTTAAGTGATAATCCAATAATTGCAAGAATAAGATTTGAAGCAATAATAGATATTAGAATTGCCTCAATTAGATATTGCTGTATAAAAAAGAATACTAAAACTGTGTTTATGATTTGAGCTAATAATTCCAAAAATCCCAGTAATAAAAAATGATCAAATACTTGTAAATATCTCTGTGTGAAATGTTTAAATTGACATGATAAGACTAGAAAAAATAAATATGGTAAGTAGTCATAAACTTTGCTTTCAGTAATAAAAGTTGTTGAAAAGAATATAAGAAAAAGCCCCGCTAATAAGACACAACACATCATCAATGAAAAGCTTAGAGCTGAACCCATAATATTTCTAATATCCATAATAGGTTTTTTTTCTTCCAGTGATAAAGCAATATCCCTTGTCATCGAGAAGAAAACTCCAAGATTGATATAATTCAGAAATTCTGTAATGAGTATTACTATCGAGTATATTCCTAGTAGTTCTGGACCTAAGTAGATCGCCATAATCACAGCTCTCAATAGGCCTAAGGCTGAAGAGAAATACCTAACTACACCATAGTTCAGTGAGCCTATGATTAAATCTTTTAGATTCATATTAATCTCTCAGTTATTTATAGTATGGCCTAGGAAAAGAATATTTATCGCCCCATTAGATTAGTGTGAAGCCACCATCTAATAAAACATTCTGACCAGTTATATATCTTGAGAGATCAGTGGATAAGAATGCAATGACTCCTTTTATATCATCATTATTTGCCATTCTTGCCATGGGCGTCTTATCAATATACCTCTGAATAAAATCTGAATGCTGACCTCTTAAAACACCTCCAGGGGATATAGAATTAACTCTTATATCTGGCGCTAGCGTAGATGCGAACCAACGGCTAAGCTGTATTAAACCACCCTTTGATGCAGAATAGGCAGCGGGATTATTCATATCAAGACCTTCATATAATGAATAATCTGGAGGATTTGTCCCATAGATAGATGCAATATTTATTATTGAACCATCTCCGCTTGACTTAATTTTTGAAGAAAGATTCTTAGTTAAATCAAACACTGAAGTTAAATTGACTTCTATGGCTCTTTTCCAAGTATCTAATGATTGATTATGTAGATCAGTATTCCAACCATCTAGATCTGACTGACCTACGAAAGCAGCATTGTTTACCAGAATATTAAGATGTTCTGAGTTTTTAATAACCCATTCAATTAACTCTTTCCTGCTAGATTTGTCTTCTAAATCACATGGTATGAAATCAACAGAGACATCACTTATTGAATTGATAGTACTCAATAGTTCAGCCTGATTGCAATCAGCTCTATCTGTTAATATTAAATCAGCCCCTAATTCTGCTAATGCTAAAGAGATTTCAGATCCAAAACCGCCTAGCGCACCTGTGATTAGAGCCTTTCTTCCATCTAAGCTTATTAAATCTTGAATATTCTTTGATTGCATAATAAAACCAATCTATACATTTATTCCAAACATATCTATTTTTTATTATATTGATATGAATCGTTTAATAAGCTCTAAGCCATTTGTTCCACTTTTTTCAGGATGGAATTGGCATCCAATTATATAGCCTTTCTGAACTGCTGCCGTAATTTCCAGTTCATTATAGGAGATACTTGCCAGAGTATGGCTAGGGTTTTTTGTGTGGCCTTGGTATGAGTGAACAAAGTAATAGTATTTACCCAAATCATTATTCTCTAATAAAGAAATATTATTGTTCTTTTCAGTTGTAATCTTAGTTAAGGGAGACCAACCTATATGTGGGATCTTGTGATCAATAGATTTCTGATTTTGCTTTGGTATCTGTTTTACTTCCCCTTGAATGATCCCTAGGCCACTATGTAATCCCTGTTCTTCACTGCTATCAAATAGTATTTGCATTCCAAGACAAATTCCTAGTAAAGGTCTTTCTAATTTAGCATAACTTAGCAATGCATCTATAAACCCTCTACTTTTGAGTTCGATCATCGCTACACTAAAATTTCCTACTCCAGGAAGAACTAGATGGTCAGCATTTTTTATTTTATTTGCATCATTACATATAGAAACTTCAGCATCACACATTTCTATAGCTCTCTTAACACTTAGTAGATTTCCTAAGCCATAATCAAGAATAATAACTTTCTTTCTATTCATTTGGAGGTCTTACTTGGATATCTTTTGAAATACAATATTCTTTAATCTCTCTAACAGTGAGCATATCGTAATGTAGCACATGAGCCATCGCTACAGCATCAGGCTTTCCCTCTGAGAAGATATCCTCAATATCGGTAAGTTTCCCCATGCCTCCACTTGCAATAGTCGGTATTGAAACCTTGGAAGTTATCTGATTAATCAAATCGACATCAAAACCTTTTGCCATTCCCTCTTTGTCAATTGATGTAATAAGCAACTCTCCTGCTCCTAATTCTTGCCCCTTTACAGCCCAATCAATCGCATCTAATTCACTATGCTCTCTTCCATTATCATAGTAGGCTTCCCAGTATGTTCCATGATTCTTTGCCTGAATAGATAGAACCATACATTGCGAACCATATTTCTCTGCTACCTGACTTATCAAATCAGGATTTTTAATTGCTGCAGTATTAATAGAGACTTTATCTGCGCCGGCTCTGAGAGCAGCGCCAATGTCTTCCAGAGATCTTAGTCCGCCTCCAACAGTAATAGGTACGAAAACATCTTGAGTTGTTTTCTTTATGATATCTATTATGCTATTCCTATCATATAGGCTGGCAACAATATCCTCATAATATATTTCGTCGATGCCTTGATCATAATATCTCTTTGCAAAAAGATGGGGGTCTCCAATTTTTCTCAAGCCCTCTAATTGTATGCCTTTAACAAGGTTAGGTGACTTAACGTCTAATCTGGCAATTAATCTGATACTTCTCAATTATTATCACAAAGTAATCTAGAAGGCTGTGTATCTCAGGGACCATTTACCTGCTTCTCTTTTCCATAGATGTGGAGATCTAAATTTGTTGCATAGATCATCAAAGTAGCTTTTGTCCATCTCTGCTTGTTCAAACATTTTTGAAGCAATTGGAAACTCATTCTTGTTGATACTTAAATATTCAAAGATTTCGTCAGCAAACCTTGCTGGATATTCACCATCATATTTTTTTACCAAAGCGACTCCCTCATCTCTAGTGATCTCATCATTTCTGATTTCTTGAGAAGCATCATAAGTAGCCCTACCAATACCAAATTTCACGTAAGTTGTGTAGTAATGAAAATCATCTATCTTGTCATCGATACTATTATATTTGCTATATGTTCCAGAAGTACGCTCAGGCGAAGGAATAAAGCCTCCATTCTCAACTGCATAATAATAGACGCCCTGAGGATGCCATGGTAAATAGTATCCAAGATAATGGACATCTATTTTCTTCTCATTTAACTTATCTTTTTGCATTGGCATATAGAGTTCTATATCTACTTTCTTAAGCCCAAAGTCTTCCAGTAATTCCTTCACAGAAACACCGCTCAAGAATACATTTTCGAGATTATCTACGGCAAAATAATCATCACTTCTCAAAGAAGTTTTGGTATCTGCAATAGGATTCCCGTACTCGGCCTCATCTTCTCCATAAAAGACTAGCGGTATGTCAAACATTTGAGCAATTTTTGGTGGCAGATTCTTTTGCCCTAGCATAAAAGGCTGAAAAGGGTGGAAAATGTTTTCAATTGCAAGCCTAGTTAAGAGCCTGTGAACTCTTGTATTCGGGGTCATTAAATAATTATCATGTCCAGCTCCTATCCATGATTGGAAATTTTTCCATCCCCAATCTGTATAGATATGTGGAGCCCAAGTTATCGTAAGTGGATTCATGTTATATTTATATTTCAAAATATGAGAAGCATAGAAGCTATCTTTACCACCTGAACCAGGAACTAAGCAATCATATGATCCATCATTTTTCCTGTATTGATCACATAGCTCAATCAACTGTTTTTCTCTTGAAGCCCAGTCAATTGAGCTCTTCTTCTTTGCGACTTTGCAAGCATCGCAAATACCATCTTCATTAAAATGAATTGTTGATTTAAGGGTTTCAGAAGTGTGCTTTGTCTCTATTGCTGAGTTTGGTCGTTGATTCGATATCACGCAATTATTGCAAAATTCCACCTCGCTTGGTAAACCATAATATCTTTCTAGGTCATTTTGATCATACTTCTTAAAAAAAGATTTTTCAGCTTTTGGATATAGATACATAAGTGTTTGTTATTTTTGAGTTAGGCTATTCTATACTAAATATTTTAAAAAATATCTCTTAAGACCATAAAAGCCTCAGCATAATCTCTAGAAACTGTTGATCCACGAAATCTGGCTAAAGCCTTTATATTTTTTATACTTCTTGGGAAGGGAGGGTCCTGAAGTTCAGATCCATATATCTTCATAATTTCAATCTTGCGATCCAAGAATTCACTTATGTCAGAAAAAACATTGGGCAAAAAAGTATTTTCTAAGAGAGGTGGTGCAATTTCAGTTTCAGATAGGCATTCATATGCAAGAATTCTTTTTATAAATGTATTTCTAAAACTTTTTGTAGCACTAAAGATCGCCTGTGCTGCAATCTGATGATCTGAATGAATATCAGACCTATTAACGGTATAGATAATATCTGGCTTGATTTCTTTTATCGCATGGGAAGTCTTATCTATCAATTCGAAAAAGTCTACAGAATGAAGATGTCCTGCAGGAAATCCTAATTCATAGGTTTTCTTAAAGCCATATGCTTTAGAAACTGCTTTAATTTCAGAATCTCTCTGTGAGATAAATTCTTTGCTATAGCCTATATCCTCATTTGCTGATGTTAAGATCAACCAATATACTTCATCTCCATTTGATCTATGCTTTAAAATAGTCCCCCCACAACCAAGTGTCTCATCATCGGGATGCACAGATATAGCTAAAACTTTCATTGAAAATAATCTCCTACTTTGAAACTTATCGTTGGTTCATAATCCTTTAACAATATAAGTCCGTCATAGCATTTAACAACAGGTTTTTTGTTTATTGTTGAAATAATTCTTCCGGGCTCCAAGTTCTGTTGAATTGTATCGTTAATCAGATCGATTTCCCATACAGTAATATTCTCTTGCTTAAATTTAACCTGAGCTCCAGGATAAGGTCTAGTCAAAGCCCTGACTAAATTATAGATTGCTTCTTTAGACATTCTAAAATCTATTAGACCATCTTTATAGTTTCGTTTTCTCCAATACAGTGATTTATTAGATTCTTGTTCTATAGTTTCATACTTATTATTAATTAACTTAGGTAAGAATTCCTTTATCTGTTCCGTAGCAATGCTTTTAATCTTCTCATATAAGCTATAAGCTGTGTCAGACTGATTAATTAAGAAACTTACTTGAGAAAGAATTGGGCCAGAATCAGCACCTTCATCCATAAAAAAGAATGTCAGTCCACCCTTATCTAAACCCAGTACAATTGACCAAATAAGAGGATGTCTTCCTCTATTTTCTGGTAAAAGTGTTGGATGTGATCCAATAATACCCATTCTAGGTATTGATAAAACTTCCTTCTGAATTAACTGTGACCAGCCAAAGCAAAAAATAATATCAGGATTCTTGTCTCGTATCCAAGCTACGGTGTCCTTGTTATTAATGTTATCTGTATAATGTATTGGAATATTATAGTCCTTTGCAAGTGGGGTTAAATCACTGAAGTCACTATTATTATTAACATTATTAGAGGTAATAACCCCAATTACATTACCATCATTTTTTAGAACCTCAGATAGACAGTGATGGCTAAAATCAACAATCCCAATATATAGTATTCTCATTTTAACTACTAACTTTTAGAATTTGGACTTTCATATTTCAAATCATAAAATCCTTTCTTTAGATACTCAGATTTCTTACTAAAATCTATAGCTTCTATTTGCTTTACTATCAATGAAGATGATTTACCATCTCCATAAGGTGAGTCTATTTTGCTAATAGATTCTTTAAAATTAGTAGAACAGGCTTTGTTGACCGCTTGAATAATACTTTTTTTTGTACATTCACAATCTATTATATTTTTTGATTTGTAACGTCCTCCTTGTCTATCTCCAATGTTTACTACTGGCAATTTGAAAGAGGCGGATTCAATAATGCCACTCGAAGAATTTCCAACCATTATTGACGAATATTTCATTGCGGACAAATACCCTTTCTGTCCTAAATTCTTGATTATTTTATATTTTTCAGGATTACTTTTAGAGTATTTCTGAATTTCTCTGAAAATAATACTATTGGATGCATCTGCATTAGGCATCGTAATTAATACAATTAAATCAGTTTCATCAAGCGCTTTAAGAACTTCAGTAATCTGAATTTTCGCACTTTCATAATTATCTAAAGTGACTGGATGATAAGTCATTAGAGCAACTCTTTGGTTAAAATCAACGGTAGTGATTTTAGATAACTCATCTCGGCTAAAAAGATCCATATTAATTATATTATCTATACCTAATGCACCTACTTGGAAAACTCTGTCAGGATGTTCACCCATTTGAATTATCCTATTTGCATAATCTTTTATAGATGGAAAATGGAAAGAGGACATTTTAGTTACTGAATGACGCACAGGATCATCAATCAAGCCTAAAGTTGACTCACCTCCATGAATATGTGCTATAAGAACTTTATGCATTGTTGCTGCAATACAAAGTGAAAAAAGCTCGTACCTATCACCTAGTACAACTAGGAGATCAACCTTATTTTCTAGGAATATTTTTGAACAAGCTTTTAAACCATCTGCAATCGATACAGTGGTCGAATGCTCGGTATCATCTTCCATAGTCACCATAACTTGATGAGTCAAGTCAATTAATCCATCTTTTCTAATAATATCTATAGTCATTCCGTGGTCGTTAGACAAATGGGTTCCAGTTGCTATGATCTGAAGATCCAAGAATTTGCTTTCTTTGATTTTCCTTATCAGTGGCAACAACATGCCATAATCAGCTCTTCCTGTAGTTGCAACCATTATTTTTTTCTTATTCATATTGGTAATTTGATAGTTAGAAAATATTTTCAACAAATAGTAAGCGTTTTATTTGTAATGCTTCTCAATAATCATAGATGCGATATCAAAATCGAATTCTGTATCTATATCTAATGATCTTTCTTCTGGTATCTCAACTCCAGCTATTTTGCCTTCAAAGATATTATTAGAATTTAATAAAAATTTTGTTTTAAGTGCGTAAGCAACCGTTGTGATATCAAAAACTTCGGGAGCATCTTGTCTCCTTGATATTTTCAAATCATTTTCTATAAATAATTTTACGAGTCCTGATTCGTTGATGCTAACCATATTAAACATAGGATGTCTTTTACTTTTTGTAATCCCTATAACTCCATCACAATCAGAGTCCACTAATTTCTCAAGACAAGAATTGATGTCTGCGTTGGATCTTAAAGGACTTGTTGCAGGCAATGAAATCATAATCTCTGGTAAGCATTTATTATTATCAAAGAATTCCATGGAATGTTGCCATGATAGCCATTCAGGGCTTTCATCAGATGCTAGATTCAAGGGCCTAATAAATGGAATTTTAGCTCCATATTTTTCAGATATAGTGGCTATTTCATTGTCATCTGTCGATACATAAACTTCATCAATATATTCATTCTCAACAGCCATCTTTATAGAATGCGCTATTAAAGGTATTCCATATAGATTTTTAATATTTTTTCTTGGAATACTCTTAGATCCTCCTCGAGCAAAAATCATAGCGAAAACTTTATTCTTAGAATTCTTATTTGAAAATATCAATTTATCCTTCCCATATATCGTGCTAATAGATCACTTTTTTGCTGTTAATGATAATTCTAAAGTTTTTGCAGCCTCATAGATATTTATTTTAGGTTCAATATTTTTATCTATGCAGTCTAAAAAGTGAGTCATCTCATCTAGATACATTGAATCATTATCCGATTTATTTCCTTGATAAATTATAGTTTCATTTTTGGATTTGAAAGCTCTATGTTTCAATGTATTGCTCACTCCATCCCAAACAATTATTCCCTTGTCATATATAACTTCACATTGCCTAATTGTTTTCGGGGAAAAGAAATCTATCGTTAATTCGCATATAGCACCCTTCCCAGACTTGTCTTTGAAATTCATAAGGTAGAAAGCGTAGTCCTCAACATTAATATCTAAAAGACTTAGACGATCACAATAAGAGAATAGTACTTCAGGTTCACCAAATATCCATCTCAGGTAGTCTATTTCATGACTGAGTTCTAACACAACTCCACCGCCTAAATGTTCATTAGAAGAAACTGACTCACTATAGTTAACATTAGGCCTCCATAAGGGAAGATAAGATGATGCTCTTGATCTAATAGACGATATTCTCCCAATTCCCTTATTAGAAATAAATTTTTTAAGTGCATTTAAAGATTTATTAAATCTAAGAACATAGCCAATCATTGTAATTGTTTTATTCTCAATAATTAATTCTTTAAGCATATCGAGTTCATCTAATGAATGTGCAAGTGGTTTTTCAATAAAGAGGGCAATCCCTCTTGAAGCGTAAACTGATGCTTGTTGTAAGTGCTTAGTAGAAGGGCTACAAATGATTACAGCGTCTGGAGAAAGATCCAAAGAGTCATTCTCATTAAATAAGAATTCAGAAACAAAGCTAAAAATTTTTTTCTTTTGATTAGAAAATCTTGCTTTCTCAGTAAGAAGATATATATCTGCTTTAGGAATGATTTTCTTAATATTTAAGCCATGCCTTAATGCGATATCACCTGAGCCAATAATGACAATTTTCATAATTTTTTATTAGAGAAATCATTTTTTACAGCCTCAAAATCTTTTATATATCCAACATCTTTCCAATATTCATGGATTGGAAAAACCTTGATCTCTTTCTTTAATTTAATTAAATGATTAACCAAATCCGTGATATTAAATTTGCTCTTTAAAGAATCTAAATCTAATAATATAGATGGGTCTATTATGTATATACCAGCATTAATAAAGTACGTTTCTTTGGGTTTCTCAGAAATTTTTATAAGGTTATCATCTTCTATATGCACAACACCATATGGGATAGAATGCTCATATTGACTCATCCCAATTGTCATTAAACTTTTACTAATAAGATGGAAGTCCAAGAAGCTTTTATAGTCGATATTGGTCACTAAATCAGCATTCATAATCAATAAGGGTAAATTATTTAATTCTTCTTCATTTAAAAGCTTTAAAGCTCCCCCTGTTCCAAGTGGTTTCTTCTCATATAAATATTGTATCTCCGCTCCAACACGTGACCCATCTTCGAAATAATCCCTGATCATTTTAGATTTATAGTGAGTGGATATAATTATCTTATAAAGCCCATGTGCAACTAAGTTTTGTATAATTTTTTCTAACAAAGGAACATCTTCAACTTGAAGAAGTGGCTTGGGCTTGTCTTTAGTCAATTTCCCAAGTCTTTTACCAAATCCCCCAGCCATAATTAAAACAGTGTTTTCAACTTTCCTAACTTGCGTGATATTAATTATGCTCTCAATATCTTCTATTTCCCCTAATTTATTTAATAATGGGATAGTTAAAATTTCATTTTGAGTCATGATTCTTAGAAGCTCTTGTTTTGAGGTACCTATTAGTGATGAAATGGGATTAATATTCATAAACTTAGAAACTGGCGTATCAATAGGTTTTTCTTTTATTAATGCTCTTCTAATATCGCCATCAGTTATTACCCCTACAAGTTTATTTTCATTATTAGCGACTAAAAGTGTTCTTAATGAAGCATTTCCAATAAGCGTCATTGCTTCTTTTAATGTGGTATCTTTATCTACTAAGATTTCTTTTAAAGAATGCTTCACTTTTAATTCTTTTATTCTTTAATTCAGATCACTAAACATATAGTTAGGTAGTCTTGCTTACCTGAAACATATGAAGTTTTAGTGGTGAATAATCGCCAGTATTGTCTTTTAATGCATTGGTAAAAAAATTTACGAACTCTGAATTTCTCTTAAGTGGCTTATCTTTAATAAGCATTGAGTGCAAAACACGAGTTATATAGTAATGTGCTGAAAGGAAGTTTTCTGGAATAGAAAAATCATTCGTAATAAATTCTTCTAGTTCTGGGACTTCAAAAAAATTATCCTCTAGATATAGGTTATGATGAGCTGGCTTTATAGGCGCCAAATCGAATTCTTCTCTTGCTTGATTAAGCTTATTTAATGATGATGAAAATGCTTCTAAAAATAATAGAGTACCACCTGACTCTTTACTATTATTTTTTCTAACAGTGCCAATAATATTTTTTAATGCTTTTCTCTGATCTTCTTCGTCAAGTAAATTAATAATAACTCTTTGACAAATTAAAACGTCGGCGGTCTGACCTGCCGAGAAATTAATATCTCGTATGTCTCCATTTATTATTGAAACGTTTTTAAAGTTTTTAAGCCTTAAACTCGCTATTTCACGAAGTTCTTTAGTGATTTCAACCCCTATAAATTTCTCCTTTGGATACTTAGCAGCTAATACTTCCAATGTATAACCATTCCCACACCCTATATCTATAATCATTGCTGGGTCTTCTTTGTTTTCAGTTTTTCTCTTCTTTAATGAAGCAGAAACAAAATTATCTATGGCATGAGTTTCCTTTTCTCTAGTAATGATGTCTGCCATTGTACTTGTTGGCTTATCTCCTTCTTCTTGGGCTACTTGTTTATAGTGTTTAGCTATGATTCCATCATAATTGTCTTCTGTTAACATTATCTATATCCTTATTCTATTTAGCTGAAAATTATATACGATTTTTTAAAAATTAAAGAGATCAAAAGTCTTTTTTGTATGATTGAGGTGACTGTATTTCTATAGTATTTCTATAGTATTTCTATAGTATTTCTCTATTTTTTACTCGCTGATTTGCTCGTCATTATTATATGATTTCTTTGATTGCTTTCCTAATAAGTCCCAGATTTTAATAGGATTCATTCCATTGCCTGGGCGCTTTATTACCAAATTTTCTAATGTAAAGGTATCGCCTATCTTTATATTGCCATTTGCAACTATGCTTTTCCTTATAGCTTCTTTATTTTTAATTTCTACATCAGTTGGACGCTTTATTTTATTTCCTTGCATTTTTTCAACATCCCTGATTCCCTCAACTAACTGTGATAATTCTTTGGGGTCAATGGAAGCTCTATGGTCAGGTCCCTCTAATGATTTATCCATAGTAAAATGTTTCTCAATTAAACAAGCGCCCATAGCAGCAGCTATTATAGAAGCATTAATTCCTTCAGAATGGTCTGAATAACCGACCTTAAGATTAAACTCCTTCTTTATTTCATCCATGGCAAATAAGTTAAGGTTTTCTTTGGGCGCAGGGTATTCTGATGTGCAGTGCAACAATGTTACCTTCTTCTTCAGAGCTATTTGGCCTTCCTCTGATTCATAAGCCTCAAGAAAGGCTTTTGCCCCAGGCTTTTTATTCTTATTTATAAAGCCAAATGCAATGATTGAAAGAGCTAACCTTATCTCCTCAAGCGTTGACATGCCAGTTGATAAAATTAAATCATTGTTAGTTTTGGTATGCTCTAATAAAAATGGTGCGTTTGTTATCTCACCTGATGGAATTTTATTAATTTTTAAACCTATAACATTTACAAGAAAATTAAGGCTGGTCAATTCAAAAGGTGTAGATAAAAAATTTATACCCCTATTCAAAGCATGCTCTAGTAATTCCTTATGAAAATCATATGGTAACTCCAATCTCTTTAACATTTCATATTGGCCTTCATTAGCATCTGTAGTTACTTTTTGATAGCCAGCTTTAGCAGCTTTCTTATCTATAATCTCTGATGTTTTATAAGTCTGAAATTTTACATAGTCAGCTTTTGCTTCTGCAGCTGCATCAATAAGATCATATGCCAAATCTTTATTTCCATTGTGGTTAACTCCTGCTTCTGCTATTACAATTATTTTTTTCATTGATTCAATATAAAAATCTTTTTAATTAGATAATTGGACTACTAGGGATATTAATTAAACGATCATATAGCCATTCTGTATTTGAAAGGTCTGAAGATGCTGCGTTCTTATTAAAAGCTAACTGATTCATTGGCTGCCAGCAAGCCCTGGTATTAATCTTATTTGAATTTGTTTCTTCAAGAAAAATATCCCTCAATTTTCTATCTTCTGCGATAATTGTGTTAAGCCAGTAATTTGCTTTTGTTTCATTTCTTTCTTGAAAAAAATACATTGATGTGTCGGTATCTCTAAACCAATCAGAATAAACCGAAGCAATCTTTCTCTTTGATTCAAGAAATCTATCTAACATTTCCATCTGTGCTAGACCGATAGCCGCATTTATATTTGGCAATCTATAATTAAAACCTATTTCATCGTGACTCCATTTCCATTTTTCAATCACCTTTGAAGTAGTAGTTATATGTTTAGCTTTGATAGCTATCTCTTCGTCATCAGTTACTATCATCCCGCCGCCGCCTGTAGTAATGATTTTATTTCCATTAAAGCTGAATATTGATAACGAACCTGAAGTACCAGTATGTTTCTCTTTATAGAAACTACCCAATGATTCAGCTGCATCTTCTACTAGTGAAATATTATACTCATCACATATTTTTTTTATTCTATTCAAGCTAGCAGGAAAACCAAAAGTGTGCATAGGCAAACATGCCATTATTCGCTTATTGCTATTAATGCTCCAACAAAAACCATCTTCTCTTACTTCACAATTTTGATCTAAATATTCTTCTAATTTTTCAGGACATAAACTTAGTGTGGCTTTATTGACATCAATAAATATTGGCTCGGCATTACAATAATGGATTGCATTTGAAGTGGCAACAAAACTAAGTGATTGTGTAATTACTTGATCCTTATTTTCAACACCAGCTAATTTTAGAGCAACATGTAGAGCTGATGTTCCGTTAACTGTTGCGATTGCAAAATTATTACCTGTATATTCGGCAACATAATTTTCAAAATTATTGACAAATTCTCCAATGCTTGAGACAAAAGTTGAATCAAGAGCTTCTAGAACATACTTCCTTTCGTTACCAATAAATGTTGGTTCATGTAAAGGGATATAATCTGAGGTATTGTAAATATCTCTTACTAATTCAATAAAAGACTTAAACATTGAAAATCGAGATTTTATATTTTTCTAAATTCTTATCAATCGACAACCAGTCGATAGTTTTTTTCAGTCCCTGCTCTAGGTCTACAGACTGTTTATATCCAGTAGCATTTTTTATTTTGGTATTATCACAAACTAATCTTTGAACCTCTGAATTCTCTGGTCTTATTCTTTCTTCTTCTTTGAAAATTTCTACATCTGAGTCCATTAGCTCTTTAATAAGATTAAATACCTCTAAAATACTAACCTCAGAATTTGATCCAATATTATAAACTTCGCCTGTTGTCGAATTTTTATTTACAAGAGAAATAAAACCATTACAAGTATCTTCTACGTAGTTGAAGTCTCTTGTTGGTGATACTGATCCTAGCTTTATTTTTTTTATGCCGCTTGCTATCTGGGCAATAATATTAGGTATAACTGCTCTTGCAGATTGTCTTGGGCCATAGGTATTAAATGGTCTAGCTATGGTAAGTGGAAGATCATAGGCATTGAAAAAACTCATGGCCATAGCGTCTGCGGCAATTTTAGAAGCACTATAGGGTGATTGTGGTTGGAGCGGATGCTTCTCATCTATAGGTATATAAAGAGCTGTGCCGTAAACTTCGCTAGTTGAAGTATAAATGAGCTGCTGAACTGAACTATCCATTACTGCATGGCACATGTTCATTGTTCCTCTTATGTTTGTTTCCAAATAACTATCGGGTGCAGTATATGAGTAAGGAATTCCAATTAATGCTGCTAAATGAAAAACAACATCAATATTCTTAGTAAGTGACCTACAGAAACTAAGATCTCTAATATCTCCTGAAATAACTTCAATATCATCTAAACATTCAATATCTTCTAGCCACCCCCAATTATTAAATGAGTTATATTGTGATAGAGCTCTAACTTTAAAATTATTTTTGACCAACATTTCTGTTAGATGAGAGCCAATAAAGCCATCGGCTCCTGTTACTAGTGCTTTCATTACTACTTATAACCTCCCATCAACTACATCATTAGATAAACTATAAGATAAATCATAGATTACATGTCTTTCCTTACATAACTCTCGAATTCTTTTTACACCATTTTCATTATATATATTATGGCCAACTGCTAGTATGACTGCGTCATAACAATCCCTTTGCGGTTTTTCAATGAGATCAATACCATACTCCTCTTTTACAGCAGCCTGATCTACTATTGGATCATATATGTGAGTTTTCAAAGCTTTTTGGTTGAAATGATTATATAGATCGACAATCTTTGTATTTCTATAATCAGGTACATTAGCTTTAAATGAAAATCCTAAAATTAAAATATTTGAATTAGTAATTGATATCTCCTTTTTCTCCATTAGTTTGATTACTTCAGACATAACAAATTCGCTCATAAATTCATTAATAGATCTTCCTGCATCAATTATTGCTGGTTTTATTCCAACAGTCATGGCCTTATGCCTAAGATAATATGGATCAACACCAATACAATGCCCTCCAACTAATCCAGGCCTATAATTATGAAAATTCCATTTAGTTTCAGCAGCTTTTAAAACTTCTTCAGTATCAATTCCTAGTTCATTAAAGATGACAGATAATTCATTTACTAATGCAATATTGACATCCCTTTGTATATTTTCAATTACCTTAGCAGCTTCAGCAACTCTAAGATCATTAACCTTGTGAGTCCCAGCTTTTATTATCGATCTATAGAGTCTATCAATATTATCTGTTGTGACTTGATTTGAGCCAGAAGTTACTTTCACAATATCCTCCAATCTATGCTGCTTATCACCAGGATTTATCCTCTCTGGACTGTAGCCATAAAAAAAATCTCTATTTGCCACAAGTTTTGATTCTTTTTCTAGTATTGGAACGCAAATCTCCTCAGTAAGACCAGGATAGACTGTAGATTCATAAATCACTGTATCGCCTTTTTTAAGAATGGATCCTATGCTCTGGGTAGATTTCCTTATAGCTGTAAGATCAGGCTGATTATCACTATCTATCGGTGTTGGAACAGTAATTATATATGTATTTGAATCCTCTAAATCTCTTAAGTTGTGAGTTACAGATAATTTTCTAAGCTCTTTGAGTTCAGTATTAAGAAGCTCATTTGTCTCATCATTGCCATTTCTGAGATCATCAACCCTTTTTAAATTAATATCATAACCAATAGTTTGAAATTTCTTACTAAATGCTATGGCTAATGGTAATCCCACATAACCTAAACCAATTATTGCTATCCTAGTTTCTGTCATATTCATTAGTATTAGTTTGAGATCTAATTATCAAATAAACTTTTTTTGATTGTCTAGATATTTTTAAGAAAGTGTAGTCTTTTCAAGAAGGGAAAATAAGACAAAAATATCTCTGAAAATACTGCAAGCCCGTATGAAAATATGAGGCCAATAATTAGGCCAATAATTATAAAGTCACGCCTGATTGGATAATATATCGACTCATTAATTATTGCAGGATCTATGACCTCAAATACATATTCCTCTCTAGAGTTAGCAAGCATAATTTTCTTTGTTTGTTCCTCAATAATGCTATATAAAAAATCCTTTGATTCATTCAAACTAGTTAATTCAATTTGCTGGTTTAGGTATTCGATACTTACATTGGTCTCTTTAATTGTCTTTTCACGAGAATAATTATTAATTCTTTTAATTGAATTGTTTGCTAACTCAGTAGCTATTCTTGGATCTGAAGCTTGAAATGTAATAACCCACATGCCTTCAGTTTGTCTAATTTGTAAATATTTTTTATATTGGCCGAATCCTGATCTGGCTGTTCTGCTATTTCCATCTTTCCATTCCTCTAGGTCTTTATCCCAAAATTCATCAAAAAGTTTTGGAAGTAAATTTTCTTCTTCAATGAAGTCCTCTATAAATTTTCTGGACTTAAATATAGCTAAATATTTTTCAAATTCATTGATAGTCCCTAGACTAATGCCTGCCAGACCTGCAAGACCTCCTAGACCACCCCATGGGTTACCTCCGGACGACGCTCCCATTATCTGAGCAGAGGGCATAACCTTTACCTGTGCTACATACATTGGAGTAATAAAAAAAGAATAGACTAGCGAGATAGTTGCGAAAATACCTGCAAATGAAAAAATAAAAACTCTGTACCATTTGAATATTTTCACAAAGTCATTTAGTGAGACGCTCACACCTTCACCTGTTGACAAAGTTTTATTGTTATCCCCAATTGAATCCATTTTATATAATTAAAAGCTGTTTACTGCTGCAGCTGCTATAGCCATTTGATATACGATTTGACTAATTTCAGTTGTTGCTTTTATTGTATCAAAAGGTTGTAATTTCAACGGTACAACAACAGTGTCTCCTGGCTCGATTTCAGACTGTCCAGCCCTAAAAAATCCCCCAGATCCAATCGCTGACGAAGTTAGAATTTTTCCATCAGCTTTTATAGTGTATATATTATCAAGATCAGCATAATCATTTGTTCCGCCGCTGAGATTAATATAATCATCCACATTCTTCTGATCATCAAATATATGAGAGTTAGGAACAAATACTTCACCAATAACTAATATTGATTGTCGCTGTTTAGGAATAAATAAGGAATCTCCATCCTCCAAGACTAAATTAGTTTCTCCTTCAACTATCGAAGACAGGTCGATTACGAGTCTTCCAAGCGAAGAAGCATCAATTTCATTTTTGAGAAGTGCTGTGAGTCCAGTCAAAGAGTCGAAACTTACTTGTGCTTGTCCCAAGCCAGCATTTTGTGTGGATAGTGCTATTTTCCTCTCCAATTCAGATTGTGCTTTTAGAAGTCTATCTTGCTCTTCATCTTGAAGTGATTTTCTAACAAATCTAGCTCCTTTCAAGTAAGCGCTATTCTTGAATCCACCAGCTCTCTCAATCAACTCAACCAAAGTTTCATTGTTAGAGACTGGATAAACTCCTGGGAAATTTACCTCTCCATCAATAGAGACTGTTTTGATTTCAGATCCCATTGACTTGATATTGACTACATCATTCCCCTGAAGAGAGATGCTATTTGAGTTTGAATTCTTTTCTACTGAATAAGCTTGATTTGAGAATTTAACTGATTTACCAGAAACAGATGCTCTTGATAATTCCACCTCTGAGAGATATGAGTTATCTTTAAGCCCTCCTGCAGCTGCAATAGCATCTTTGAGACTCATGCCTTGAGTGAGTGGATATTGACCTGGAAAATGAACATTACCTAAAACTGAAATTATGGAGTTTGTATTATCTACCGACCGTCTTTTTGACAAATTGATAGCCGGTGAAATCAGCTGACTTCTACAAATTTCTGTCAAATTGAATTCATTTTTATCTCGAGCTTCATTAAGGTTTTCTTCTTTTGCTGCCTCTCTGTCAACCTGAACTATGAATTGATTAAATTTTTCTGGTGAATTAATCTCCTTAAGCTCATCAAGCTTAAATGTTTTTTGTGTTGAAAAGCCATCAAACTGAACAAGATCAACAACTATACTTTTAGGTATAACGCAGTAATTATAGACTTGATACTCATAGTATTTTCTTTGATTTTGGATAGCATCTTCGCTATTTGTAACATCATTTCTAGTATTATCGGTGATATTGATATTATTGATATCATTTCCTCCCAATACTGATTTTCTCAGAGCTGATAAAGAACTAGAAAAATCTTCAGTCACAAAATTATCTCCATCAATATTCATTGGTCTTTCTGGCTCTTCAATAAGCCTAGTTACAATATCTTCAGAGGTGATCAGTGATGGAAAAATAGTAATCTCATCTCTTTCTTCTAGGAGAATATTTTCTTCGGAATCACTGTCGGTGAAGATTTCATTTAAATCAACCTGAAGAAATTTATGGGTAGAATCTGTCTTACTCTCTCTCTTCACCAAAACATAATCTAGATCGGTCATCGCGAGAATGTTATCAGGGTTAATTAAGTCTCCTATCCTAACTGATTCTGATAATGGATAGAAACCTGGTTGCTGAAAATGTCCCTTAATTAAAATTGCGTTACTGATATTATTAAGAATTGATTTTATATTGATTACATCACCGTTAATAAGGCTGAGATTATTATCACTATATGAGACTTCAAAGAGTTTATATCCGGTATTGTCTTGATCTACTCTGAGTATTTCCAGATTCTTAGAGTCTGCTTTTGGCTTCAAACTACCTGCAAATCTGATTAAATCTTCTATATCCTCACTTTCTCTCAACTCAAATATCCCTGGTTTAAATATTTCTCCATTAATTCCAACTGTTTTTGATACTGGTGGAATAAAAACAACATCACCACTAGCCAGCCTAGAGTCTTGAGTCGTATCACCATTAAGAAGAAGATCATACAAGTCAAATGTAGAAATTATTTCTCCGTTTCTTTTCAAACTAATGTTTCTCAGTGAACCATTTTGTTTTGGCCCGCCACTTAAAAAGATTGCGTTTGTTAAGTTAGATAGTGCGCTAACTGTATACATACCAGGCCTAAATGCTTCTCCTAAGACAAAAATATTTATGTTTCTAAGTTGACCTAATGTAACGCTTACTTCTGTTCCAATTATTTTATTAGAAACAATTCCCCTTATAGTGTCTTGCATTTCCTTAAAGGATAAACCTGCAATATATATAGGGCCGATTTCTGGAAAAAGAATTTCACCAGACCTAGAAACCTCCAAAGTAAATTCTCTACTTTCCTTGCCAAATAGGATAACTTTGACATTATCTCCTGGTCCAATTAAATACTCTGGCGGTATAGGTATATTCTGAACTTGTGCAAATGTTTCAGGTACGCTTGTAAAATAGTCATAGCCGAAATATTTAAGTGGTTCTCGATCTGACTTGTCTTGTTGTGTTGAATTAAATTCAGCGCCTCCAATGTAACTATATTCCCTATCAGAATAGTCTGTGAGCAACTTTGGTCTTAAGTCATCTAATGAATCTTCTGGTTGCTCATCATTTGGTAGATTGGGTTGATTGCTTTGTCGCTTTGATACATTTTCACTCAGGGTTTCTAATATTGCTAAATCAGCTAACTGCTGACCTATGCTCTGAAATGAAAATACTGAGACACTCAGGATAAAGGCAATTGCCGTCATTCTTGTGCTAAATTTTCTCATGGATTGCATGTTTAAATTAAATATTTGCTTCATTAAAGTGCTGAACATTCTACATAGTTATTATTTTAATGACATCAAGTATACAATTAGTTACAACTTATATAATCAATTATTTGTAAGTACTGTAAGCAATCTAAGTGCTAATAAAATATTGAATTTTGAAAAGTCTACTTATAGAAATTATCTAGATAATCACTGAAAGAGATGCTGTTTTGATTATCTAATTCATATTGCTCTATAAGAGATCTTCTTTTTTCATCCTCAAATAATTGCCAATCTTTGTTTTCAGTCTCTGGAATTTTTTTGTATCGTAATTGGTTTTTTTTAGCTAAAGATTCGCCCAAATTATGAAAACCCTGACCCTTAGCCTCATTTAAAACTTTTGCTGATAGTGTTGTTTCTGGTGTTCTTGTTTTACTCAAATATTCTTGCTTATTGAAGCCTTTGAACCCAAAGATCTCTGAAAATTCCTCCATTTGCTCAATGATTTCAGATGCCCAATCACACAAAAGAATCTTTTTGCCATTCCTTATCAATTTAGATCTATCTTTTCTGCCTTCGATTGATATCAATCGATTGTTCTTATTAATATTCTCTCGCTCAATTTTTTCTATAATCGGGCTTGGAGTAATGGTGCAATAAATGATAAATAATTCTATGAAGTCTAAATCTTTCTTCTCGATACCATGCAAACTGAAAGGATTTAAATCTAAAGATCTCAATTCAAGATAATCAATCCCAAATTTTGATAACTTTTTTATTTGCCTAATATCAGTGGGATCACTACTCTTTGGTCTGGATATTCCATAGTATTCATCCTCTATTTGGAGCAAGTTAGGATTCAATTGTTTGAGCATTTCTTCATCTGAATCAAATTTAATAAATTCATTAGAAACAGTTTCTGTTGCAGATTTTAGGTCTGCTAAATAACCTTCTAAATTATCAAGTGATACATTAAGTTTGGATTGGCCTATATTTTGATACCCCATTGAACTCATTCGTAATGAGGTAGCATATGGAAGATAATATTCCTCATCTGTAATATTCACGAAGTTGTGATCATAATTAATCAAATTTTTACATAGAATTGGAGAAGTCCCAAAAAGATAAAGCAATAGCCAATTGCACCTTTCGATGTTCCTTATTGCTCTAAAATAAATCTCAGACTTCAACCTTTCTATATTTTTCTGAGAGTAATTAACTTTAATTGAATTCCAAAAGGTATTGCTATGTGAGAAGTTAATGTGAATACCTGATATTGTTTGCATGTCTTTACCATATCTCTCGGCTAATCCATTTCTGTATAGGTGCTTAAATACTGCCTTATTAGATTTCCCAAAATTAGCTATCGAAGCTTCTTTTTGGTCCTTATTATGAGGCGGGATACTAAATGGCCAAAGGTATTCATCGCCAATATTATGAAAAACGAAGTGTTGAATATTCTCTAGGAAATTAAATAACTTAGCATTCTCAGAAAAAGGTGGTGTAACAAGCTCAATTTGTGCTTCTGCAAAGTCAGTTGTGATAAATTGATTGCATAATGATGAACCAAGATACTCACTGTGGGGTTTTTGAGAAATATTACCATCAAAAATCCTCAAAGATTCTTTCTCTATACCAATGGTACCTTTTAGATCACATTTTGGTGAAATGTCTATCCACTTAAGTAAGCTATCATTTTTGCTAAACATTAGAAAAAATACAAATCAGTTAAATTTCTTATTTCCAGTATGGAATCCAGAAAATAGTTTTGACACGGTCCAGTGTTCAGCAGTCTTATTTTCATCCGATAACTCAATATGAGGATTTTTCATCATCACGTAAAGATCTTTACCAGTCTTCAATCTCTGGCCACCATCCCTTACTAGAGGGGCCCATTCAAAGAATGTTTTATCTCTTGTTCCTCTTTGAGAGAATATATCCATAGGAATATTGCCATATACCCATTTACCGAAACTTCCTTCACCATACTCTTGAGCAGATAGGTTTGTCAGAGCAAATCTAGCTCCTATTTCAACTCCATTATTGAATCTCCTTGAAAGATCTAGCTCAATACCTTTATCACCGGCTAGAAATTTACCTCCAGTTGCCTTGAATAAAATATTGTAAAAAGGGAGATCATAATAAAGTGATACGTGACCAGTTAAAGTTTCATAATCTCTAAACTCAAATTTTTGTCTGTAAGCTCTTTGTTTAACTTTGTATATATTAAGACCAACAGCCCATCGTTTTTCAGGATTATAATAAAGAATCTCTCCGCCAGCTCCTCCAAACATTTCTTCTAGATATCCGACAGATAATCTTGTAGTAATGGTTGGCGATAACTGATGTAAATAATCGAGCTGCATTCTTGCTAATGTTAAGTCGCCAGTCTTCCAATATTCCCTCATGTCAGTTCTAACATGCTCGATGTCACTATCAGATGGAAGTGTCCATTTATCAAAATTATCACTAATTTTTTGATGCAGCTCTGTTTCTAAATATAGTCCTTTTCTGAATGAAATGATTGTGTTTAACTTTGCCTGCAATTGCCAAAGGAAAAAACCGTCAGGGCCTCCGAGTACTGATCTTACATTAGGTCGAAGTGACCATTCATAATGTGGATACATATAAGGGTTCTCGAAATAACCTGATCCCTCATAGTTTGGGAAATTTTCATTTATATATATCTCTTCTTCCTGCAATGGTCCTTTTGAAACAGATTGAACCAAATCATCTCTATCTATAGTGGAGCTAAAATTGGTCATGCCAAAGTCCAGATTATTTACCGTGAAGTATTTAAACTCCTTAGGAGCATTATAGGCCAATATTCTACTTGCAATATCTATTACTGATATCGTAGATCTGAATCTGTTTTGACTTATTTCAACAATGATCTCATCTTCATTGAAGATGATAGCATGTGTGGCCAAACCTTCATTGGCCATTTGAATAATAATAGTATCTGTCAGCTTTTTTCTTAACTGAGGTCCAGCATTCTTGAAAAAATATTGATTTCTATTGAATAAGTTCTCTTTGCCTGGTTTAAATTTTTCTGTTCCAAATTGTTTATTAAAGTTCATTGGCTTAGAAACATTAAGCGAAAATTCATTTCCTCTTTGAAAATTCGCAGAAATATAATAACTATCAAATAATAAATAGTCGATACCAATATTTAAGGGTGAATCTACTTCAATTTGCTGCTTATTTACTCCTGACTCGTCACTGTAGTCATTAGGATCATATTCTATTTTTAAGCTCAAATTTGGAATAGAAGTTTTGTATTTCAATCCACCCCATAACGTTACTTCTTCGCCTTTGAACCAAAGATCACTATTAAGAGTGCCTCCAATACCTCCCGTGGTTTTTCCTCTATTTTTAAAACTACTACTTATCAGTCTTAATGGATTCTTTATGTTTGATCTTCTAGACATGAGCCCATATCCAAGCCCCAATGAAAAATCAAAGTCTTTCCACACCTTATTTGCAACAATATATTCAGCTCCATAATCTGAGGTTCCTCCGATATCTCTGAGGCCAATAGCAATTTGTGGCATATATTTACCTTCTCTAGTAATCCCAAACTTTATGTCAGCACTTTTATCTTTCGCAGATTGATCGCCAGAGAATTGAGGTGAATTGGAATATAGTCTGTTTTCAATTTCTGTATACCTAACAACTCCTTCAACCCAAGGTAAAATTGTCATGCCTACATAGAGTCTATTGTAAGGACTAGAATTTGATGCTCCCCATATTAAGGTTCCATCCTGAGCAAATCTTGCAGTAGGTGTTTGCATCAGCCCAACGCCACCAAAATCTGATGGAAAAGTATTCCAATCATAAAGGTTATCATCTGCAATCAATGTTTTAACCTGAAGCAATATTGACAAACAAATAATCCTTGTAAAGAGTGATATTTTTTCCATTTTTCTCTAAAAAAATTAAAGATTATTTCCAAAAAATACTATTACATGTAAGCCCATAGCTAGAGTATTACTCTAGCTATAAAACTTACACTAAAAATTATTCTTATTATGTACCTGTTGACGTTCCAGTACTTGTGCTAGTGCTAGTGCTGGTACCAGTCGCCGTGCTAGTGCTAGTGCTAGTGCTAGTGCTAGTGCCAGTTGATGTGCTAGTACTTGTGCTGGTAGCAGTGCCAGTAGCCGTAGGTGTTGGGGTAGGTGTTGGTGTAGGTGTTGGTGTTGGTGTTGGCGTTGGTGTTGGTGTAGGTGTAGGTGTTGGTGTTGGTGTGACAGGATCTGCTCCAACCGGAGTAGTATACTCAGATGAACCACCACTGAATAGAGCTAAGACAGCTCCTGTGATAGCGACCCATACACCTGTTCCCACTGCTGCTGCTCCTGCTCCTGCTGCTGCTCCTGCTCCTGCTGCTGCTCCTGCTGCTGCTGACTCATCAACTTCTTCTTCTGGTGTATTTGGATCATCAAATGCTTCCGAACCATCTTCACCTTCTGAGGCGATTGATTTGAAGCTCGTTCCAGTAAGTACGAGTGCTAGCATTGAAAAGTAAGTTCCAAGTTTCTTTAATAATTCCATCTGTGATGATCCTCTGTAAATCAAGTTTATTTTAATTCACCCTCTATCGTATATTAACCCTTAGTGAATGATTTTTCTATAATTCATATTGTTTGTAAACAACATTTTCACTTTATTACATAAAGTTACACGTTGCTAGTTTTGTGAATTATAGCTATGTAAACACAAATGGCCACCGTTTAATTGAGCTATTTTTTTAACCTAAAATAGATTTTGGATCTTATTTTTCTATTATTTAGGCCTAAAGGAAGTCCTGTTTACTATATATTCTTCAAGATTATTTATATCTTCCTTGCTCAAAGCGCCATCAAATACACTTGAGAATAATTGATCGAAGTCTCTTACAGTATTTGTAAAGTAATTTGTTAGAGGCCCCATCATGTCTTCAGAAATTTTATATAAGGTCCTTCTTGAATCATTAGGATCTTTTTCTCGAACGAAAATCTCGCTCTCAACCCCTACCGATAGAACTTTCCTAAAATTTGCAAAGGTCGTTGCTGGAAAAACATCACAAAC
>CEUA01026507.1_pt1 | contig 65913 bp, 64 predicted proteins | sample 361541 | NCBI WGS metagenome assembly CEUA01 (sample SAMEA2623079, study PRJEB7988) | marine metagenome | isolation source: saline water (ENVO:00002010), including
AAATTAGTTTTAGCTGGAGCTCAAGTTTTAAATGGAAATAAAAAGGTCATAAAAAAAGTAAAAAAATATATTTTAAAAAATAACTTAACTAAAAAAGTGATTCTTCCAGGTTTTATTTCAAAAGAAGAAGCCAAAGTTTATTATAAAAATGCATCGATATATGTATTCCCTTCACTAGATGAAGGTTTTGGCATCCCAATTCTTGAAGCTCTTTCTTTTTCGATACCAACAATTTGTTCTGATATTGAAGTTTTTAAAGAGATAGGAAATAATTCAGTAGAATTTTTTAAATCAGGCGATCCTAATTCATTGGCAAGTAAAATAACACTTTTACTTAATAATAAAGATCTTAGAGAAAAATTAATTAAAAATGGTTTAGAGCATATAAAAAAATTTAATAGAAAGAATTTTATTAAAGGTTTTGAAGAGTTTATTTTAAATGAATAGAATTAAGAAAAAAATACTTTTATTACATAGTTCCAATGATTTGTATGGTGCTAGCAAAATATTTTTACAAATAACAGATATATTAATTAATCAAGGTTATGAAATTCATGTCGTGTTACCTTCAAAAGGTCCAATGGAGGATTTCTTTGATAATAAAATAAATTTAAACTACAATAGCTTAGGTGTACTTAGAAAAAAATATTTAAATCCAATGGGATTAATAAATAGAATACTAACTAACCTAAAAGCAATAAAGTTTTTGTCTAGTTATATAAAAAGTAATGAGATAAATTTAGTTTATACAAATACATCTACAATTTTAGCTGGAGGGATAGCCGCAAAAAAAAATAAAATTCCAAGTTTATTTCATGTTCATGAAATACCAATTGGAAATAAATTTTATGAATTATTTAGTGGAAAAATGATTAATAAATATTCTAATAAAATTATTGCAGTTTCAAATAGTGTGAGAAATCATTGGATAAGATATATTAATGAATATAAAATAAAGAGGATTTATAATGGAATTATTTTTCAAAAAAATGAATTTTTTGAAAAGATAGAAAAAGATGAAACGGATTATGTAATTACAAGTATTTCAAGGCTCATTCCTTATAAAGGTCATAAATATTTAATTGATATTGCGGAAGAACTTTTTAAAAAATCAAACAATTTCAAATTTTGGATTGTTGGTGACACTTTAAAAAGTTATTCAAATTACGAAAGAAGATTAAAAAATAGAGTTACAGATTTAGGTTTAAATAATAGAATTAAGTTTTTAGGTTTTAGAAAAGATATCTCAAATATTTTAAAGCAATCAGATTTGTTTATTCACACACCAATTTCTCCTGACCCACTGCCAACAGTCTTGTTTGAATCTTTGTGTAATAATTTGCCTGTTGTAGCAACAAATTTAGGTGGGAATATAGAAATTCTAGATAATGGCAATAACGGACTTGTTATACCCTACAATGATTCTAAAAAATCAGCAAATTTAATTATTAACTATTTAAATGATATTAAGCTTCAGGCAAAGCATTTAGAAAATAGTAAAAATAAATTGCAGTCTATTTTTAGTCCTGAATTATTTAAAAAATATATATTAAAAGAAATACAAGAGTTGCTTTTAAATGAATAATAAAATCAAAATATCTATTATTGGAACAAGAGGATATCCATATGTATACAGTGGTTATGAAACTTTTGTAAAAGAGCTGAGTGAACGTTTAGTAAAAAAAGGATGTGAAGTAACAGTTTATTGCCATAAAGGTCTTTTTATTGAAAAACCTAAACAGATTAATGGAATAAATTTAAAATATATTCCTACAATTGAAACTAAAGTTCTTTCACAATTTATCCACTCTTTTTTCTCAATTATTCATGCTTGTTTTTCAAATACCGGTGTCATATTAGTTGTTAATTCAGCTAATGGGCCATTTGGGTTGATTACAAAATTATTTAGAAAACCAACGGTTATTAATGTAGATGGGCTTGAATGGTTGCGTCCAAAATGGAAAGGTTTAGGATCTATTTATTTTAAATGGGCATCTAAAATGGCTACTCGTTTTTATGATCAAATAATTAATGATTCAGATGAAATGAGAAAAGTATACTTAGATTTATTTAATAAAGATTCTAAGGTTATAGCTTATGGAGCTAATATTAGAAAATCAATTAATGCGGAACTAATTAATAATTGGAAAATTCAAGAGGGGAAGTATTACCTCGTTGTTGGCAGATTAATACCTGATAATAATGCAGATATAATAATAAGAGGATTCATAAAATCTTCTTCTAAAAAAAAACTAGTTGTAGTTGGGGATGTGCCTTATAAGGATTCATATGTTTCTGATTTGAAAAACATTAAGGATGAAAGAGTGATTTTTACAGGCTATGTAAATGATGAAAATATTTTAGCAGAATTATATCATAATTGTTATGTTTATATTCATGGTCACGAATTTGGAGGAACAAATCCTACAATGATTAAAGCACTTGCATATGGTTCTGCAATTTTAGCTTTAAATACCCCATTTAATTTAGAAATGTTACAGTCAAATAAATTTGGATTGTATTTTGAAAAGAATATAAAATCTGTGACTAAAATGATTGCTTACTGTGAACTCAAAAAATCCCATATGAAACAATTGAAATTAAATTCAATAAATGGTATAACTGCAAAATACAATTGGGAAAAAATCGTAAAGGATTATTTAATAATTTTTAATGAATTGTTAAAAAAACTTAATTAATAGGAATTTGATATACTAATTTAATGTTAGCATGAAAATTATTAACATCTCTTCCAGGATGATAATATGGAGTTGCATTATCTTCTAATTCCCATTGATAATTTAAACTTCTAGAATACAAAAAATTAATGGAGCCCCAAACATTATTAAATTTTTTATCAAACTTTAGGTGAAGATTATAATCTTTCCAGTATCTTCTAAAATCTTTTGCAGATTCAAAAGCAAAATAATAAAAATCATTATTTTGTTCCACAATTTCTAATGCTAATTCCATTATATTTTTTCTGTTTAATTTTTTTAAACTTAAAAAATGAGAATTGCTTCCAGGACCTATACTAGCTCCTAATACTTCTCCATTATTTGTGTACCCGTGTTTAACAAATGCATGTCTATACCACGAACCTCCTCCTCTTAAAAGTCTATTTCCACTTTGTTCCATTTGAGTCCATTCCCAAGAAAATTGAAAAATTTTATTTTTAGAATTTATAAATGCTTTACTTATCCCAAAAGTTGTTGCTCTAGCATTGTCTGAATCAAGCAAAAGATCTCTTAAGTTTTGTTTTGAATCATCATAATAGTATTCTGCATAAACTTCAGCGTTAGAATCTTCCCATAACCAACGAAAATAAATACCAGCGCCTTGATCTATTTGTTCTTCAATATTTTCAAATGGATCAGATTTTCTAAAAAGATTAGAAAATATTGGCAGGATTCCAACATTACCTTTCATCCAGGAATATCTACCTTCATAAACTGCACTATACATTTGAAGATACCTTATATAGCCTAAATGTAATCCTTTTATCCATCTTGGGGAATAAGAAATATTAAGTGCTTGTATAAATCTCCAATCATTTTCTCTAATCTCATTTTCTTTTGGAACATATAGGAGAGTTCCTCCATATGTTCTTTCAATATTTGGAGGAGTAAATCCAGAATTTTCTAATCGTCCTGTTATAAATTGCCATTCAAAATTCCCTAAAATAGTAGAGAAAGGTTTTAATGTATTAAAAGTAAAATGTTTAAACCCTGTTGCATGATTACTCATCATAATACTATTTCTTTTTGAAGGGCCCCACCATATATTTTCATTTGAAACACCAAAACTTAATCCTTTAAAATTGAACCTTAAACTAGATTGACCAATTAAAAACTTTTTGTAAGATTTCTCTCCAAACCTTTCAGGTATGTCAATATTATTCCATAAGCTATATTTCTTTGCCCAAATTTCATCATAGTGTCCTCCCCAAAACCCATCATAATTTAAATTTTGAGAAAAAACTTGTTCTGGCTTTATTTGAAGAGATACTGGTCCTAGCTCTAAGAAAACACCTGCACTAATTATATGTTGATAACCTCTTGAGGGAATCATACTACCATTATTTCTATTATAGGGATGATGGGAGCTATAGTTAATATTATAATCTATGGGAAGGACTTTTACCGATCCTTTTCCTTTTGAAAAAGTAATTAATTTTGGACTAAATTCATTTGAATTAAAAAGACTGTCATTGATTTTAATGCCATTTTTACCTATATGTATTGGTCTTAAATTAAAAGACAAATCTGATTTAAAAGTTCCAATTTGTTGTGATGTTCTTAAATAATCTATTATATGACCCTCATTTAAATTAATTGTTTGTGATTTTAAAAAATAAAAATTAAACAATATTGTATAAAATAAAATTTTTTTCATTTGTAGCTGATAACTCTAATTTTAAGATTATCTAGAGCCCAGCTTTCATCACATTTTTGTTGAGAGTTCCCATCTTTATCAATAGCATTTGGTTGATATAGTTCATCATAAAACCTAATTACAAAAGCATTTCCACTATGATTAAATCCTTTTTCTATTTTATAAAGGGAAGATTTTCCTCCAAAAAAAGAATTTTGACAAGCTGGGGACAATTCTGTTTTATAAGCTCCTGTTTTTGGATTATTTTCAAAGGGATAGGGTTCCGGATAAGATTGTCTTAAACAATAATTTGGCCAACATGGACTATTAGAAAATGTTGTCTCAAATTTATGAAATCCAGGATCTTTATAGGCATCCATATCAGGCCTAAGTTCAATAATCCATTTGTCTGGTTTATCATTTTCTTTAAAACCATTAAAATTACCATCCCATGAACCTTGAATATATAAATCGAAAGAAATAAAAATATAATCATGTTTGCCCACATTATTCATATGAACAGTAAAACCATCATTATTATAATTGCCTAAAACCGTTGTGTTGTTAAAAGTTGTTAATGCTCCCCCATCAATATTTGATAAATCATTATTTTCAAAGTCGTTATCAAAAATTAATTCATCCCTAACAATTTCTGGATAAGAACAAGAGTTTATATAAATAAAAAAAAGCAAATAAAGTATTTTGGAATATCTCAAAATATATTTTTAATTAAAATTAATATAAATTAACCATTAATTATATTTTTAAAATATTTTAAAGTTTTTTTAAGACCTTTTTTTCTAGATATTTTAGGTTTCCAATTAAGAATTTTAATAGCATTTGAAATGTCAGGTTTTCTCATTAGAGGATCATTTATTGGGAGTGATTTGTATATAATTGTCGAATTAGATTTGCTTAAATGTATAATTTCATTAGCAAATTGATTAATTGTAATTTCATCTGGATTACCTAGGTTAATAGGTTTAGTATAATCAGATTTCAATAGTTTGTATATTCCTTCAATTAAATCATCAACATAACAAAAAGATCTAGATTGATTTCCGTCTCCAAAAACTGTTAATGGTTTATTGTTTAATGCTTGGCATATGAAAGTTGGAAGCGCTCTGCCATCATTTATCCTCATTCTGGAACCATATGTATTAAAAATTCGGGCAATTCTTATGTCTAGTCCATGAAATGTGTGATAAGCTGTTGTCAATGCCTCCTGAAACCTTTTAGCCTCATCATAGACTCCTCTAGGCCCTATTGGGTTAACATTTCCATAATAATTCTCGTTTTGCGGATGTTCTAGGGGATCACCATAGACTTCTGAAGTAGATGCAATTAAAATTCTTGCCTTATTTTTTAAAGCTATTTTTAAAATATTCTCAGTCCCTAAAGAACCAACCCTCATAGTTTCTAATGGAATTTTCAAATAATCTATTGGACTTGCAGGTGAGGCGAAATGTAATATAAAATGAATTTTTTTTTCAATTTTGAAATTACATGTAATATCTATTTTTTTAAATTCAAAATTTCTGTTATTATTTAAGTGAGAGATATTTATTAAATCTCCAGTTATTAGATTATCTAATCCGATAACTTTATAGTTCTTGGAAAGAAAAAAATCACATAAATGTGACCCTATAAATCCAGCAGCACCTGTAATTAAAACAGTTTTAATCATAAAGAAAAATTTATCAAAATTAAGTTTTTTAATTTTAAACAAAAATAAGTACTTTTGTTACTTAAATTATGCTAGAATCAATTATTACATCAAAAACTAGGTTAAGACTTCTTGTGAAGTTTTTTATTAACATCGCTAATAAGAGTTATTTAAATAGCCTTGCTAATGAATTTGGAGAATCAACCAATGCTGTAAGAAAAGAATTAAATAATTTGTCATCTGCAGGTTATTTAGAAAAGTATAATGAAAACAATAAGGTTTTATATAAAGCAAATATTTCTCATCCCTTATTTAAGACTCTACAAAAAATTGTTCGTAAACACTTGGGAATTGAAGAATTATTACAGACGGTATACAATAATATTGGAAATGTTAAAAAAATAGTGTTATTAGGAGATTATGCTCGTGGAATTGATAGCGGTTCAATAGATGTTTTAATTGTTGGAAAAAATATAAACAGAGAATATTTGGATGAAATTACTCCAAAAATTAAAAAAAAAATAAAGAGAGACGTGAATTTTGTCGTATCAAATAATATGCTAAATCAAAACTCATTAATTATTTTCGAATCATAGGGTTTTAATTAATAATTTAATATTAAATTTGAAGATCATTTTTTGTGATTTTAATGGCGAAGCCGTATTATGATGAATATAGGAATAATAGGAAAGGGTTTTGTAGGAAATGCAGTTTTTCAAAAGTTTAAATCTTTTTTTAAAGTTTACACCTATGATTTAAAGAAAGATTTATGTAATTCATCTTATGATGAATTGGTTCAAAAATGTAGGGTTATTTTTATTTGTCTACCAACTCCTATGAATAAAGATGGAAGTTGTGATTCAAGCTTAGTTAAAGATGTTTTATCAAGTTTAAATAAAGCTACAAAGACTATAGTTATAAATAAATCGACAGTCCCTCCGGGAACTACAGAAAATTTTAATAAAGAATTCAAAAATTTACAAATTTTATTTAATCCAGAATTTTTAACTGAGAGAAATTCTATTGAAGATTTTAATAATCAGAATAGAATTATTCTTGGAGGGCCTAGGCCAGCTTCAACTAAAGTAAAACAAATTTATTCAAAAGTTTTTCCAAAGGCCCATATAATTAAAACTGGATCTAAGCATGCAGAAATGATTAAATATTTTACAAATTCATTTTTAACTACTAAAGTTTCTTTTGCTAATGAAATGTACGAATTGTGTGATGCATTATCTTTAGATTATGATAAAGTAGTTGAGTATGCAACTTTAGATAATAGGTTAGGAAAATCTCACTGGGCCGTTCCTGGTCCTGATGGTGATTTTGGTTTTGGAGGACATTGTTTCCCTAAAGATTTATCTGCTATTATTAAAATTACAAATGATTTAAAAACAACTAATAATGTTTTAAAATCAGTTAAAAATACAAATGATAAAGTAAGGAAAAATAGAGATTGGGAAAAAATGAAGGGAAGAGCTATTAATTAAATTTTTTATTATGAGTTATTTATTTACATCTGAATCAGTAAGCGAAGGACATCCAGATAAAATTGCAGATCAGATTAGCGATGCATTAATTGACAATTTTTTAGCATTTGACCCTAATTCAAAAGTAGCTTGTGAAACACTTGTTACAACTGGTCAAGTAGTTTTGGCTGGCGAAGTAAAATCAAATACTTATTTAGATGTTCAATCCATTGCAAGGGATGTTATTAATAAAATTGGATATAATAAAAGTGAATACATGTTTGATGCCAATTCATGTGGTGTTTTTTCTGCTATTCATGAACAGTCATCAGATATTAATCAGGGTATAGAAAGAAAAAACCCAGAAGATCAAGGTGCTGGAGACCAAGGAATGATGTTTGGATATGCTTGTAATGAAACGGAGAGCTTTATGCCTTTATCTTTAGATTTATCACACAAAATTCTTTTGGAATTAGCTGAGCTTAGAAGAGAGAATAAAGAAATAACTTACTTGAGGCCAGATTCAAAATCTCAGGTAACCCTTCAATATTCTGAGGATAACAAGCCTGAAAAAATAATTGCTATAGTTATTTCTACTCAACATGATGATTTTGATACAGAGGATAAAATGCTTTCTAAAATAAAATCTGATATGATTGCAATTTTAATTCCAAGAATTTTAAAAAAATATCCTTCATTAAGCAGTTTTTTTAATGATGAAATTGAATATCATATTAATCCTACAGGTAAATTTGTAATAGGAGGACCTCATGGTGATTCGGGATTAACAGGAAGAAAAATAATTGTAGACACCTATGGTGGAAAAGGAGCTCATGGTGGAGGTGCCTTTTCAGGAAAAGACCCTAGTAAAGTGGATCGTAGTGCTGCATATGCTACAAGACACATTGCTAAAAATTTAGTTGCAGCTGGAATTTGTGATGAGTGTTTGGTTCAGGTGAGTTATGCAATAGGAGTTGCTAAACCCATGGGAATTTATATTAATACTTATGGAACATCAAATACATCTATTGATGATAGTAAATTGGCTAAAATAGTAGAAGAAATTTTTGATATGCGCCCTTATTTTATAGAAAAACGATTAAAACTAAGAAATCCTATCTATTTAGAAACTGCTGCCTATGGACACATGGGGAGAAAAGTAGAGTTAGTAACTAAAACTTTTAATTCCCCTAATGGAGAAACTAAATCTATAGAAGTTGAACTTTTTACTTGGGAAAAATTAGATTATGTAGATAAAATTAGACAAAAAATTAAATTATGAAAATCAAGACTAAAACTAAATATATTTCGTATAAAGTAAAAGATATTTCACTAGCTGAATGGGGAAGGAAAGAAATAAAATTAGCAGAAGCTGAAATGCCAGGCCTTATATCACTTAGAGAGGAATATGGTTCTAAAAAACCATTAAAGGGAGCTCGAATCGCAGGGTGTCTACATATGACAATTCAAACTGCAGTACTTATAGAAACATTAGTTGAACTTGGAGCTGAAGTTACTTGGAGTTCTTGTAATATTTTTTCTACTCAAGATCATGCAGCAGCGGCTATTGCTGCTGCTGGAATTCCAGTTTATGCTTGGAAAGGAATGAATGAAGAAGAATTCAATTGGTGCATTGAACAAACATTGTTTTTTGGTGAAGAAAAAAAACCTTTAAATATGATATTAGATGATGGTGGAGACTTAACAAATTTAGTTTTAGATCATTATCCAGAATTAGTTAAAGATATAAAAGGTTTGTCTGAAGAAACAACTACTGGAGTACATAGATTATATGAAAGAGTAAAAAATGGCACCCTTCCATTGCCTGCTATTAACGTTAATGATTCCGTAACAAAATCAAAATTTGATAACAAATATGGATGTAAAGAAAGCGCAGTGGATGCTGTAAGAAGGGCAACTGATATAATGATTGCAGGAAAAAGAGTTGTTGTTGCAGGTTATGGTGATGTTGGAAAGGGCTCAGTAGCTTCATTTAGTGGAGCAGGCGCAATAGTTACCGTAGTTGAAATTGATCCTATTTGTGCCCTTCAAGCTTCAATGGATGGGTATGAAGTTAAAAAAATGAAAACAGTAATTCAAAATGCAGATATTATTGTAACGGCTACAGGAAATAAAGATATTTTAAAAGAAGACCATTTTAGAATGATGAAAGATAAAGCCATTGTCTGCAATATTGGTCATTTTGATAATGAAATTGACATGGCATGGCTTAACAGTGAATATGGTCATACTAAAGACGAAATCAAACCTCAAGTAGATTTATACAATATTGAAGGTAAAGATATTATTATTTTAGCAGAAGGAAGATTAGTAAATTTAGGTTGTGCAACAGGTCATCCTAGTTTTGTTATGAGCAATTCTTTTACAAATCAAACATTAGCTCAAATAGAACTCTGGTTAAATACTGACTCTTATGAAAATAAAGTTTATATGCTTCCAAAACATTTGGATGAAAAAGTGGCTAAGTTGCATTTGGAAAGGCTTGGAGTAGAATTGGAAGAACTAAGTAATGATCAGGCGGAATATATTGGAGTTAAAGTTAATGGACCTTATAAACCGGAATATTATAGGTATTAATAAAAACCCCTAATTGAATAAATCATAAATTAATTTGTATGAAAGAAAAAATAGCAGAATTAGACTTTAAATATTTTTTCAATATTATTTGGAAAAAAAGAATTCTTGTTCTTATATCAACAGTTTGTTTAACTTTTGGTGGACTTTTTACGGCTTTAACTACACCATATGAATATACATCTAGCACTTCAATGATTCCAATAAAAGGAGGAGGGAGTACAGGTAATAATATTAATCAGTTAGCATCATTAGCTGGTTTTGATTTAATGGGTGGACTGGGTAGTGATCAAACTATTTCTACAAATCTTTACCCTTCCATTGTAGCTAGCACTCCATTTTTAAAAGCACTATCAAATTTTAAAATTAAAATTAAAGGTTTTGAAGATGAAATATTATTAAAGGATTTTTTGATTAATTATTCTGAATTAGATTTTATTGATATTTATAAAAAGGATTTATTAGGAGAAACTATAGAAAGTTTAAACAAAAAATCTATACAGAAATCGATAATTTCAGATAAAGAATATTCTGTGTTTACAGCAGAAGACAAATTAATATTTGAGTTAATTGCAGATAAGATTTTTATTGATTATGCTGCTAGAGAGGGAATATTATATATTAAAGCTACAATGCCTGATCCTATTGCAGCAGCAGAGCTTACACAAAAAACAGCTAATTTACTTCAAGAAAAAATAATTGAATTTAAAACTAAAAAAGCTTACGATGAATTAAGATTTTTGGAAGGAAGGTATTTTGAAGTCAAAAAGGAGTATGATTTAAGGAAAAATGCTTTGGCAGATTTTCAAGATAAAAATGTAAACTTAATTTCATCTAGATCTAATATTTTATTGAATCAATTAGAATCAGATTTTAATTTAACATCAAATGTTTTTTTACAATTGTCTCAACAACTAGAATCCCAAAAATTAAAGGTTAAAAAAGAAACTCCCGTATTTAGCACCATTGAACCTGTATCTGTGCCTATTATAAGATCTAAGCCAATTAGAAGTAATATCCTAAAAATTTCTATTGTTTTTGGTTTTATTCTAGGCATTGTATTAGTGTTAATTTTGCATTTTTTTCAGAATATTAAATTATTATTAAACAAATAATGGCCAAAGACTATTCTTTTAACAGTGGGTTTACAAGCCAGAGCTGTTCCAAAGAAAATATAAATTAAAATATTTATGAAAAATGTATATATAATAGGTGCTGGACCATCTGGATTAATTACTGCTAGGGAGTTATTAAATGAAGGATTTAAAGTAACTATTATTGAAAAATCACCTTTTATTGGTGGAATGTGTAGAACTTGGAAAGAAGATAAATATTTATTAGATACTGGCCCTCATATTTATCATACACCTGATAAAGAATTGTCAGATTTGTGGGAAAAAGATTTTGGAGATTTATTAATTAAAGGTAATTTTTGGTCGAAAAATGTAGTTGATGGAGATATAAAAAAATTAGTTAATTATCCTCTTTCTTGGGAACAAATACGTGGATTTGAGGAACCTCTTAGATCGAAGGTGCTGAATGAACTTCTTAAAAGTGATCAGAATAAATCAAAAGGAGCAAATAATTTTAGGGATTATGTAAAAAATTTAGTTGGTAATGAATTAACTAAAATGTTTTTCACTAAATATCCTGAGAAAGTTTGGGGCATACCAACACATGAATTAACATCTGACTGGGCTCCTAAAAGAATAGAAATTCGTCAAAAAATAACTCCTTTTTACCATTCACAATATGCTGCTGTAGGTAAATATGGAACAGGTTGCATTTATGATAAAATAAGTGATGATATAATATCAAAAGGAGGTAAAATTATATTAAATAATTCATTGAATGGTTTAGAATATGATAATGATAATATAAATAAATTATTATTGTCAAATAAAGATGAAATTTCTTTATCAAATAGTGATATAGTTATTTCCACAATTCCAATTACTATATTGGGTTCTTATCTTAATTTAAAAACCAAATTAAAATTTAGAGGAATAGCATCAGTCTATATTTCTGTAGATAATAAAAATATAAATTGGCCTAAAAATGTAAATTGGTTATATTTTGACTCAAAAAAATACTCATTTAATAGAATAACAAATTCTTCAAGTCTTACAAAATATATATCTCCAAAAAATGAAAGTTTACTAACTATTGAAACAACTTATTCAAAAGGTGATGATATTGATCAATTAAGCAAAGAAAAACTAGAAAATAAAATAATTAATGAAATAATTAAGTCTGAAATTGTTACACATAAAAAAAATATTGTTTTTAGGTCATCAAATAAAGAACCTTATGTATATCCTATGCAATTTCCTGGATTTCAATTGGATTTAGCTAGATTAACATCAAAAATTGAATCTTATAAAAATCTTTATTCTATTGGAACTGGTGGTGATTTTAACTATGCGGATAGTCAAGTTTTGTTTTATAAAGCTTTTGATTTAGTAGATATTATTAAAAATAACAAGTTAAATTTAAATCAATTAAAAAAAATTAATACTAGTAGAATTTTTAATAAATCTTTTTATATAAAGGATATTAAGGTAGGAGGTAGAAATTCAGATCCTGTAATAATTGGTGAAATTGGGTTGAATCATAATGGCAATTTTAAATTAGCAAAACAATTAATTGATGAAGCTTATAACTGCGGTTTAAAGTTTATCAAATTACAAACATATACTTCAGGCAACTCTAGAGTATCTGACAAAGTTAAATCTGCAAATTATATTGAAAAAATAACAGATCAGGAAGAAACATTATCACAAACTTTTGATAAATATAATCTAACCTATAAGGAACAAATTAATTTATTTAAATATGCAAGGTCTAAAGGTTTAATTATTTTTTCAACTCCCTTTGATATAGAAAGCGCCAATTTTTTAAATGATGAGTTAAATGTAGATTGTTTTAAAATTGCTTCTGTGGATCTTGTTAATTTACCATTAATAAAACATGTGTCTTCATTTGGCAAACCAGTTATCTTATCTTGTGGAATGTCTAATCTTGCTGAAATTGAGGATGCATTAGATTCCGTTATATCCTCTAATAATAGAAATGTAATTCTTTTACATTGTAACTCATCTTATCCAGCTCCCTTAGAGGAAATGAATTTATCAGTAATAAAAACATTAAAAAATACTTTTAAATTACCTGTTGGATTATCTGATCATACTTTTGGGTTATTAGCTTCTACGATTTCTATGTCAATTGGAGCTGATGTTATTGAAAAACATTTTACTATTGATAAGTTTATGGATGGTCCAGATCATATTCTTTCATCTGAACCTGCTGAAATGAAAAAATTAGTTGAAAATTCTAAATTGATAAATAATGTTCTAGGGGATGGAATTAAAAAGATACAGAATAGTGAATATTTCAATATAAATCTTCAAAGAAAATGTTTATACGTTAATAAAGATTTAAAAAAAGGTCACATTATTAATAATTCTGATATTATAATTAAAGGCCCTGGTGGCGGGATCTTACCTAAATATTTAGATATTATAGTTGGTAAAAAAATTAAAGTCAATTTAAACAAAGATTATCCAATAACATGGGAAGTGATTTAACTATTAAAATCAATCAAATTAAAAATAAATTAATTGATTTTAAAAAAAAATATTCTTTAAAATATATTATTTTTACTTTAGGGAATACCAGGGTATTAAATTCAAGAAATTATTATTTTACTCCTTTTAGAAAAGGCAATGATTTTATTTTATGTGGAGCAATAGTTTTCTCAGAAACTGAAGGTGAAATTATTTTAAAAGCATTAGATGGTATTGTTGATATTTTTTATGTTGATTGTGAAAAAAAATCAATAAAATATGAACATAATAATGGCCTTTATAATCTAGAAAGATTAAGTCAAGAAATTATTGTAAACTCAAAATTACGTTACTATAAAGGAAATGATTTAACTGTTAATACAATAGATTCTCTTGTTGTAAATATTCTTAAGAAAAAAAATAAACTAGTAGGAGGATCAAATATATTAATTGTGGGTTTAGGTAATCTTGGATTTAAAACATCATTAAGATTAGTTGAAAGAGGAGCTCATGTTTTTGTTTTATCTTCTGATTTAGATAAAGGTAAATTGTTATCTAAATCAATTAATATTGTTAAACCTAAAGAAACAATTTCTAAAGTAAAGATATTTAATAATATTAATATTAATAAACTTGATGTTATTATATTATGTCACTTATCTTCTATTGAAAAATATTCAGATATATATTTTAATACTAATAAAGATTGTTCTTTTATTGACGTAGGTAAAGGATGTTTAACTAAAAATCAAATAAGTTTTCTTAATAATAGAAATAATTATTGTTTGAGATTAGATATTGGTGATACAATTTTAGATTATATTATTAATGATATGAAATACGCATTTAAAAATTTCCAATTACCAAAGACAAAGAAAATAAATAATATTTCACTTATAAGTAAAGGTTTAATTGGTAAAAAAGGTGAAATAGTTGTTGATGATGTAGATAATCCAAAATTTATTTATGGCATTTGTGATGGATTCGGAGGTTTGCAAAAGGTTGATGATGAAAATAAAATCTTATCTAAGATACTATGAGAAAAAAAATTTTAATTACGGGAAGTAATGGAAAATTAGCAAATAGAATTATATCAATTCTAAAAAAGAAAGATTATTTTATAATTGGGTGTGACAAATTTAATTCAAATCTTAAAGGCTTAGATTTTTTTAAAAAAGTTAATTTAATTTCAGAAAAAGAAGTAGATAGCTTTTTAAAAGAAATTGTTAAAAAAAATCTAATTCCTGATATTATAATTAATAATGCTGCTATAGATTCTGTGCCTTCTGATAAGAAAATATCAGATGGATTAAATTATGATGAGTTTGATGATATTTTTAAAGTTAATGTAAAATCTCCTTTGATTATTTCAAATTTTCTTATCAAATGTTGGATTAAAAATAATATTAAAGGTAGGATAATTAATATTTCTTCAATTTACTCCGAGGTTTCACCCGACCCAAATATTTATCAAAAAGGATTTATTAAAAATATATTATATGGTGCAAGTAAGAGTTCATTAAACAATATAAGTAGACAACTCGCAGTAATATTCTCGTCAAATAATATATTAGTTAATTCTATTTGCTTTTCTGGAATAAAATCTGAAATCCAAAATGATGAATTTATAAAAAATTATAGTAATAGAATTCCTATCAAAAGACTTATGAACTTAGAAGAAATTGATTCTGTTATAAATTTTTTAATTGATGAAAAAAATACTTATACAACAGGGTCAATTATAAATGTTGATGGAGGATATACTTCAATCTAAATTTTATTTATGGAAAATAATTTAAAACTATTATCAAAACTTAAATCAGAAAATAAACTTTCACACACAAAATTAAATTGTTGTCCTATGTGTGAATCAAAAAAAAGAAAATTATGGTGTATCCCAGATTCAAATGGATTTAAAACAGTAGAATGCAATAATTGTGGATTAATCTATGTTAAAAATCCATTAGATATAAAATCTCTAAAGCTCTATTATTCAGAATATTATTCTCAAACCCATCAGAAATCAAATGTTTTGAATTCTCAAAGAGAAAAAATGTATAAGGAAGAATTAGATTTTTTATTAAAATTTAAAAATAGCGGAAGTGTTCTAGATGTTGGTTGTAGTGGGGGACAGTTTCTTAAACACTTTAAACTAAAAGGGTTTGATTGTGAAGGTGTTGAGTTTGGGGAAGAGGCTGCAAGTGAAGCAGAAAAGAGCTTTAAAGTTCATATTGGAGAGTTTCCAAATATTGATTTTAATAAAAAATATGATATTATAGTTTTTAGAGGCTGCATTGAACATTTGATAAATCCAAAAGCATATTTTCAAAAATCATTAGAATTATTGAATAAAAATGGAATAATTTTTATAACAGCTACACAAAATAGAAATTCTTTTACTTGTAATTTGTTTAAAGAAAATTGGAATATGCATTATCCTCATGAACATTTAATTCATTTTTGTTCTGATGATTTAATAAATTATTTTTCAGATAAGGGTTTAAAAAGTTTTTCAGAAGGAAATATATATTTAAAATCTCCTTATGCGAATCCAAAAAAAGATTTAGAATTGGTTTTAGATAAAATAAAATCACCCAGTAAGGATATTAAATGTCCACCATTTTTTAATAATATGATGACATTAGTATTAAATTTTTAATGTGAAAATTTTATCAGTAATACCAGCTCGTTCTGGAAGTAAATCCTTAAAAGATAAAAATATTAAACTATTTAATAATTTGCCTCTTTTATCATATTCAATTAAGTATTCACTTAAATCAAAACTCATTACGCAAACAATAGTTTCTACTGATTCAATTAAATATGCTAAAATTTCTGAAAAGTTTGGTGCTAGTGTGCCTTTTATTAGACCTAAAGTTTTATCAAAAGATAATGTTCAGGATTTTCCAGTTATAAAACATGCATTACTAAATTCTGAAAAGTATTTTAGTTGTATTTTTGATCTTGTTGTTTTATTAAGACCAACTTCTCCATTAAGACCATCTAATTTAATTGAAAATGGAGTTGAAAAAATGATTAAAAATAGAAATGCTTCATCATTAAGATCTATTACTTTATCTAATGAACATCCTTATAGACAATGGTTGCTTTCATCTAATAAAAAATATATTCACGGTTATCAGAGCGATGTTTTAGAGTCATATAATTTGCCTAGACAGAGTTTGAATCAAACATATTTTCAAACGGGTGATATTGAAATTATTAGAAGAGAAACTATTTTGAGAGGCTCTATTTCTGGTAATAAAATTATGCCTTTAATAATTGATAGAAAAGAAATGTTAGATATTGATGATATAGATGATTGGAATAATTTGCTAAAAAGAAATAATTAATTATATGTTAATTTCATTAGGAACCGTAAAATTTGGCAATTTAAATTATGGTTATTCTTCAAAAAATTATAAAAAAATTGATTATATAAATTTTTTATTAAATGTATATAATATTGGAATAAAGACATTAGATACATCTCCTAGATACGGAAATAGCGAAAAAATAATAGGAGAATACCATAATAGATATAAAAAAAAATTTGATGTAAGTACTAAAGTTGATAATTTAAATCCAAATGACAGGGACTCTAAATTTAAGATTGAAAATAGTATTGAAAATTCATTAAGAAATCTTTCAATTGAAAGTTTAGATATTTGTTACTTACATCAAAATGATATAAAAATTATATCTGATAAATATATAATTGATTCTTTGTTAGATTTAAAAAACAAAAAGATTATTAAAAATATTGGTGTTTCTATATATTCTTCTGAAGAATTAGATTTTTCAATTAATTCAGGCCTGTATGACTATATTCAATTTCCGCTTAATATATTTGATAGTAGCTTATATTTTAAGTTTATTCATTCCTGTAATAAACCTGTGAAGTTTATAGCTAGATCACTTTTCTTACAAGGAATTCTTTCAAAATATCCTAATATTGGAAAACATAAATACTCGAATGATATTTCAATTTATATGAAGAATCTTATTGAGATTTCAAATAAAATAAATTTATCACCAATTTCTATTAATTTATCTTATTTATCCTCATTAAAAAATATTAATAGATTTATTATTGGATCACTATCAATTAATAATTTAAAAAAAAATATAAATTTTACCAAAATTAAACTCCCAAACTATATAATTAAAGAACTAGATATTATTTCAAACAAAAAAAAGAAATGGGCAAATCCAAGGAATTGGTTGTAAAATATATAATATGATTAATAATATATTATTTAATTTTTTTAAAAAAACATTAAATAAAAATAAAAAATTCAAAAGAATTCATGAAGGTAAATCTTGTTATATTTTTGGCAATGGATCTTCATTGAAATATTTTGATTTAAAAAATTTTAGTGATAAGATAAGTATCGGAACAGGTTTGCTTTTATCACATAAAGATTGTCACAAATTAAATTTAAAATACTACTATACTGGTCATACTTTTTTTTATTATAAGTATTGGATTAATCCATATTCAAATAAAATTGAAAAAAATATTCTTGGGAATGTTTATAAACAGAATATTTTAAATAATCCTCAAATTGATTTTTTTGTAAGTCTTACTAACTATTTTGCATTTAAAAGAAAAAATTTAAATTATGTTCATCATTTTAATAAAAAATTTTCTTCAAAAAATATTTATAATTTACATGAAAAATTTTCTTTTATTAACGGGGCTTTATCTGCTATGATAGGTATTGCTATTTATCTAGGTTTTAAAAAAATATTTTTAGTAGGATGTGATTACACTATTATTCCCACAATTCAAAGACATTTTTATGAGTATGGTAAAGTAAAATTAAAAAATCATAAAAGACCTTATGCGGAGATTTATTTAAATGCGGCTCAAAATGTTTGTGACATTAAAACAGTAACATTAAATAGGAAATACAACGGTGAAATTTTATCATCAATATCATACAAAGAATTAACTAATCATGAAATTGTATATAATGAAAATCATAATTTAATAAATCAAAAAGTTTTAAATGATCTAAATAAAACGAATATGAATTATAAGATTTTTGATTAATGTCAATTCATAATAGAAATGATAAAGGCTATTATTTAAGAGCCATTATATAAAAATTTAATTATAATAAAAGTGTTAAAAATTAATTTTAAATTGTATGTGGGAATTTTTATTCTCCTTTTAAGTACTTTAAGGGGATGTTTTTTTTTAATTACTGGATTACCACCTACTCAAATTCTTGTATTTTCATCTACAATTTTAATTATTGCACTTATACTTATTTTTTCAAATCCACTTAAATTTTATTTAACGGATAATCATACTCTTTTTAAGAATGTGATTATTTTAAATGTAATAGCAGGAATTTTTTGGACTATAATTGAATTGGGATTTAGCGGGTTTTCAACTGGGTTGGTTAGAGAATTTTTTTTAATATTTTATGCACCCCTTTGTATCTTGATTTTTCTTGAAATTGAATATAATGTTTTGAGAAATTGGATATATTTTATAGTTCTAATAATTTCAATTTCATGCTTATTAGATTTTTGGGTTTCTAATGTATATCCAGGGTTTCCTGATGGAAGAGAATTAAAAAACTATTACTTATATAAAATAATTCCTCCAACAACTGATATATATGAAGGGAGGATAGGACTAATTATTCGTTCACATGGAATTACAGGGAGTTACCATGATTCTGCAAATATTTTAACATTTTGTTCAGTATTTATTGCAGGAAATTTTTTTTATTATAAAAACAATAAATTTATAGAGGCTTTATTATTAATTATTTCATTATTAGCCCTATTTACAACTTTATCTTTAGCAAATATCATAGCATGTATTATAGGTTTAATTATTATTAATTTTTCTGTATCTAAGGGTTTGTTTATTAGAACATTATTTTCTTTAAGTGTCGTTATATCTCTACTTTATTTTTTTGAAACATATTTTGAAATTGCAAAATATGTTTTGCCTCAACTTGACCTTAGTGGAGATAAAATGGAGGGAATGCTTAGGTTTGGAGAAAGTACTTTTTTTGAAAATTTCATATCATTTCTTTTTGGTCATGAAAGTTATACAGGAATTTCAGATTTAGGATATCATACAGAAATAGCATATTTATCAATATTGATGCAATATGGTATTTTAGTTGCTATTCCATTTTTTATTCTTCTAACGTTACCTATTTATTTATACATAAAATCTTCTAAAAAGTTACGTAATGAGATTTTTGTTGCAGTAGTATCAATTTCAATTGGAGTATTAACTTTATGGCATTATGGTTCATTAATAAGAAGTTCAAGTATTTTTTTATTTTATGCATTATATTCAATAGTTATTAAAAAATTTTATTTTGAATATTCAAAATCATGATAAAATCAAATTCTTTTATTAAGGATATTTTAACATTATCATCTGTTCCATTTTTATCAGTAATTTTAGGATTTTTATTAACTCCAATAATCACTAGAATTTATTCCCCTGAAGATTTTGGATTACTAAATTCTTTTTCATCTATTGTTGCATTTCTTGGAGTGTTTTCTACTTTGGCTTATCATAGTTCTATTCTCTTACCAAAAAAAGATAATAAAGCTTTTGACATGTTGATTGTTTGTTTTATTAGTACTCTTTCATTTACATTTTTATCTCTATTATTAGTTTTAATATTTGAAAATTATTTAATCTTAAAATTTAATTTATCAGAGTTGAGAGATTATATATTGCTAATACCTGTTTTTATTTTTTTGCATGGACTATATCAGACATTAAGGTTTTGGAATTCTAGATTTAAAAAATTTAAAGTTATTGCTGCTTCAAAAGTCAGTGAAGTTGTTGCTAATAAATCTGTTGTGCTAGGATTAGGGTTTTCAGGATATAATACTGGAGGAAGTTTGATATATGGGGTAATGTTTGCAGCAATTATAAAAAATGTTGCATTATTATTCAACTTTAAAAAAAATCTACCTAGTGTTATAAAAATTAGTTGGAGAGATTTAATATATGGATTAAAAAGATATATCAAGTTTCCAAAATATTCACTTTGGAGCGAACTTATAAGTAGAACTCCTGCGTTAGTAATAGTATTTTTAATTATGAAATATTTTGATTCAACTATCTTAGGTTACTATGGATTATGTATTATGGTTTTAACACTGCCAACTGTTTTTATAACTAGTTCAATTATGGAAGCATTTAGCCCAAGAGCAGCAGAAGCAAAACATACGAATACTCATTTAGATCTTCTAAAGCAGATATATGAGAGAGTAGTATCATTAACTGTTTTTCCTTTTTTGATTTTGTTAACTTATGGAGATGTTTTGTTTGGATATTTTTTTGGAATGGAATGGATCGAGGCAGGTCTAATCGCTCAAATATTTGTTTTTCGTGTTTTTTGTGAAATTATTTTTAATCCAATTATTTCATTAACTGTAATTATCGAAAAACAGGAAATTAATCTATTAAGAAGGGTATTAGATATTATTGTTGTAATATTTTCTTTATTAGTTGGGGGATATTATAAAAACTATTATTTGGCATTTTTTCTATTATCTTTTACACAAGGCCTAGCTACATCTTTTATTGGAATATATCTTTTAAAAATAATGAAACTGGAAATAGTAGAAATGATCAGTAAAACAAAATATTATTTTAGTTTAGTTTTCTTATTTTCAATTATTCTAATTTGTATTAAAATTAATTTAGAACTCTCTTTTATTCCTCTATTACTATTATTGTTTATTTTAACTATTATATATTATTTGCTAGTTTTTAAACATGATAAATTGCTTTTTTCAAAATTAAAAAATATTATAATTAATAAAAAAATATGAATTTTAATAAACCGCCTTACGATCATAAAAATATGATATTTGAAAAAATTCCTTATGGTCATCACGATATGGATCAAAGTGATATAGATGCAGTTGTTTCAGCATTAAAAAGATATTCTATAACTCAAGGTCAATTAACTGAAGATTTTGGTCAAGCTCTTGCAAATTATACGGGCGCTAAATATGGCATTGCAGTTTCTAGTGGAACTGCAGCTCTACATCTTTCTGTGGCAGCACTAGATATTAAGCCTGGAGATGAGATTATTACTTGTCCAATGACCTTTTGCGCAACATCTAATGTTGTATTATATCAAGGAGGAACAGTTGTTTATGCTGATATTGATGCAAAAACTTTGAATATTGATCCAAAAAAAATTGAAGAAAAGATAACGAGTAAAACAAAAGCTATTATGCCTATTGACTTTCGAGGTCATCCAGCAGACTTGTATGAAATAAAAAGAATTGCTGATAAATATGGGTTAAAGGTTATTGAAGATGGATCACATTCTATAGGATCTAGTTATTTTGTTAATAATAAGAAGTTTATGTGTGGCGACGGAGTACACTCAGATCTTTGTACATTTAGTTTTCATCCTGTTAAACATATAACTACTGGAGAGGGGGGTGCTATTTTAACAAATGACAAGGATTTGTACGAAAAAACATGCCTTTTAAGAAAACATGGAATTGACAGAAACGAAAAAATGTTTAGTGTAAAAGATAGAATTGGACCATGGTATTACGAAATGGAAAGTTTAGGATTTAACTATAGAATGAACGAATTCCAGGCTGCTTTAGGAATAAGTCAATTATCTAAAATTGAAAAAAAGAAAAAAAGGAGAAGAGATCTTGTGGAATTATACAACAAAGAATTTAATGGTTTGGAAAATATAATAATTCCTTATGAATCTGAAAATGTAGACTCACATTTTCACATATACTCAATACAAGTAAAAGAAAATAATTTTTTTGATAGATACGATTTATTTAAATATATGCGTAATGAAGACTTTTTACCAATGGTACACTATATCCCAACCCATTTATTAAAATATTACAAAAATAGATTTGGATATAAAAGAGGAGACTTTCCATTATCTGAATCATATTATGATAGAACTATCAGTATTCCAATGTATCCTAGTATTAAAGATTTTGAAATTGAAAAAACAATTAACTGTTTAAAAAAATTCATTAAATTAAAATTGAAATGAAAATTGCTATAATTCCAGCTAGGGGTGAAAGCAAAAGAATATTAAAAAAAAATATAAAATTATTCTTTAAAAAACCCATTATTAGTTATTCAATTAAAGTAGCTATTGAAAGTGGTCTGTATGATGAGATTATGGTTAGTACAGATAATGAAGAGATTGCATCGATTGCAGAAAGTTATGGTGCTAAAGTTCCATTTTTGAGATCAAAAAAAAATAGTTCAGATTTTGCCTCTACAACTGATGTTTTAATTGAAGTGTTAAGTTATTATCAAGAAATAAATATTGACTTCAAGTTAGGAACATGTATATATCCTTGCGCACCATTATTGAATGCTAAAATTTTAATAGATTCTTTTAATATTATAAAAAACCAATCTGTTGATTGTGTGTTTCCGGTAATTCCTTATTCACATCCAATAGAAAGGTCAATTAAACTTTCCAAAGAAAATAAGATTAGTTCATTTATTTCTGACAAATCAATTCAAAGAACTCAAGATTTTAAAGATAGTTATTACGATGCAGGGATGTTTTATACTTTTAATGTTAAAAAATTATTATTAAATAAAAGCTTGATAACAGAAAACACTTACGCCATTAAAACTTCGGAATTGTTGGCTCAGGACATTGATAATGAAAGTGATTGGAAATTAGCAGAAATGAAATACAAATTATTTTTAAATGACAAGCTATAGGTGTTTAAATAGTCAAATATTTTCTCATAAAGAATATTCTATTGTGCCTCTTAGGTATGAAGATAGGTTTAAAATCATGAATTGGAGAAATGAACAAATTGATCATTTAAGACAAAAAACTCTATTAACAACTTTTGATCAAAATAAATATTTTGATGAAATAATATCGCATATTTTTGATATTGAAAAACCTAATCAAATATTATTTTCTTTTTTAAAAGATAATGAATGCATAGGTTATGGTGGATTAGTTCATATAGATTGGGATAAAAAAACTGCAGAAATTTCTTTTATAATTAACACTTCGTTGCAAAATAAATTATTTAAAGTTTCTTGGGTTACTTTTTTAAAAATGATTCAGGAAGTAGCATTTAATGAACTGAATTTTCAAAAAATATATACCTATGCATTTGATTTAAGAAAAAATTTGTATTTAATTTTAGAAGAATGTGATTTTATTTTTGATTCAAGAATAAAAAAAAATTACCTTTTTAAAGGGACATATATAGATTCAGTTATTTATTCAAAAACAAATCATGAATTTAAAGTTTAGAAAAGCAAATATAAATGACATTGATTTATATTTTAAATGGATCAATGATTCTTTGGTTCGAGAATACTCTTTTGAATCCAATTTAGTAGATTTTAAATCTCATAATGAATGGTTTAAATCAAAAATAAATGATTCAAATTCTTTTATGTCTGTTTTTGAAAATGAATTAAATGAACAGATTGGTCAAGTGAGAATAGATAAAGTCGATGACGTAAATGCTTTAATAAGTGTATCCGTAGCTAAAGAGCACAGAGGGAAAGGATATGCTTCTAAATTAATTTTGATTTACTCAGACTATTTTCTTAAAAAATTTAAAAATTTTTGTATAAGTGCTTACATTAAGCAATCTAATTTGAGATCAAAATATGTTTTTGAAAATGCTGGTTTTGAATTTTCAAAAACAACAGTTTATAAAAAAAATAAAAGTTTTCTCTATAAAAAAACAAGATGAAAATAGATTCTTTTAAGATCAATCAAAATAGCCCTGTATTTATAATTGCAGAAATGTCTGCAAATCATAATGGAGATATTGATATAGCTATAGAAACTATTAAAGCTGCAAAACGTGCCGGAGCTAATTGCATCAAACTTCAGACTTATACACCTGATACAATTACTATTGATTCTAATAAAGATGATTTTTTAATTAAAGGAACTATTTGGGAAGGAAGTAATTTATATGACCTGTACGAAAAAGCTCATACTCCGTGGAAATGGCATAAAGAATTATTTAGAGTTGCAAAAGAAGAAGGTTTGATTTGTTTCTCATCTCCATTTGATAATACAGCTGTAGATTTTTTAGAAAATTTAAATTCACCAGCATATAAAATAGCTTCTTTTGAAATAACTGATATCCCATTAATTAAATATGTAGCTTCAAAAAATAAGCCAGTTATTATATCAACAGGTATAGCTACTTTGGATGATATTGAGCTTGCGGTAAATACGTGTAAGTCTGCTGGCAATGAGGATATAGCTTTATTAAAGTGTACATCTAGTTATCCAGCGCCTATTGATGAAGCAAATTTAATAATGATTAAAGATTTAAAAAAGAAATTCAATGTCATAACTGGGCTTTCTGATCATACTATTGGATCAATCGTCCCAATAGTCGCTACATCAATGGGAGCTAAAATAATTGAGAAACATTTTATCTTAGATAGATCAATAGGAGGCCCTGATTCATCTTTCTCTATGAATGAAAAAGAGTTTTCTAAAATGGTTTATAAAATAAGAGAGACAGAAAAAGCAATAGGCGAGATTAATTATAGTTTAACTGAAAAGCAAATTCAAGGAAGAGACTTTTCTAGATCCTTATATTTTGTAAAGGATATGAAAAAAGACGAAAAAATAAGTAAAGATAATATTAGATCAATTCGTCCCGGATTTGGATTACACCCATCAGAATTTTATAAAATTCTTGGAAAATCTTTAAATCAAGACATAGAAAAAGGAACTGCTGTAAACTGGAATTTAATTAATAATTAGTATGAATAAGATTGGAAAAGATATTTATTCCTTTTGTAAAAGTATTTTTTACATAAATAGAAGTTTAACTGGCAATGGTGTAAGAGAGACTTTGAATATAATTAAAAACAAATTGCCTACTCTGATAATTCATGAAGTTCCAACTGGTACTAAATGTTTTGATTGGGAAGTCCCTATGGAATGGAACATAAATGATGCTTATGTTAAAAATAAAGCTGGAAAAAAAATAATTGACTTTAATAAAAATAATATTTCTGTATTAGGATATTCTTCTCCTATTAAAACAGAAATTAATTTAAAGGAGCTAAAGTCTCATTTATTTTCTTTACCAGAACAGCCTACGGCTATTCCATATATCACATCTTATTACAAAGAAAATTGGGGTTTTTGTATTTCGGAAAATGAAAAAAATAAATTAGAGGATGGAAATTATGATGTGTTAATTGATAGTTCTCTCAAAAAGGGTAGTCTTAGTTATGGAGAATTATTGATAGAAGGTAAATCTAAAAAAGAAATTTTTATTTCAACATATATATGTCACCCTTCTTTAGCAAACGATAATCTGTCTGGACCTGTATTAACTACATTTCTATCAAAATATATTAAGGAATTAGAAAATAATTATTATTCCTATAGAATTATTTTTATTCCAGAAACAATAGGCGCTATAGTTTATTTATCTAAAAATTTAAACATTTTAAAAAAAAATGTTTTAGCTGGTTTTGTTTTAACATGTGTAGGAGATGATAATAATTTTTCTTTTTTGCCTTCACGGAATGGTAATACTTTATCCGATAAGGTAGCTTTGCATATTTTAGATTTTAACAGAAAAGAATATGTCAAATATTCTTTCTTAGATAGAGGAAGTGATGAAAGACAGTATTGCTCTCCAAATGTAGATCTTCCAGTATGTTCTGTGATGAGAACTAAATATGGGGAGTTCAAGGAGTACCACACTTCTTTAGATAATTTAGATTTTGTTAGTCCAAATGGTTTTGAAGGATCTTATGAGATTTATATTAAAATTATTAAAGCTTTAGAAAATAATTTTATTTATAAAACAAATGTAATTGGGGAGCCTCAATTAGGCAAAAGAGGACTTTATCCAAATATTAGTACAAAAAAAACTATTTCAATAGTTAGAATTTTAAAAAATGTTATTGTCTATTGCGATGGCAAAAATGATTTAATTGATATTGCCAACATAATTAATGTTCCTGTATGGGAACTATATCCAATAATTAATCAACTTTTAGAAAACAAGTTGATATCTAAAATTAATTGAAATGAAAAATTTAGAAAAGTATAATAATGTATTTATGAATTCCTTAAAAGTTGATATTAAAGCTTTAAATGATTTAAAATCTCAAGAAGTATCAACTTGGGACTCTCTTGATCAAATGTATTTAATTTCAGGTTTAGAGGAAGCGTTTGGTATTATGTTTGATATGGATGATATTATTGATTTTAAATCTTACAGAAAAGGTATAGAAATTTTAAAAAAATATAATATTGAAATTATTAAAAAATAAGAATGCTTTTTAATAATCTCTATAAATTTTCAGAAAACAAAGCTATTTTAACTGAGAGTAATTATATTACTTACGGAGATATAATTGATTTTTCTAAACGAATTAAAAAAAACACACCTAAAAGATCTTTAGTTTTTTCATTATGTAGAAATGAAGAGGGATCAGTTTTAGGATATATTTCATTTATCTTAAACGGAGTAGTACCTTTACTTTTGGATGCTTCAATAGAAAAAAATTCTTTAGAAAGTCTTAAAAAAATATACAAACCAAATTTTTTATGGGTTCCAAATGATATTATAAATAAATTTAATTATGAAGATATTGTATTTTCTGAATCAGGCTATTCTCTTTTAAAAATTGATGAACAAACTCTACATGTTTTAAACAAATCGTTAGCTTTATTATTGACTACATCTGGAAGTACAGGAAGTCCTAAATTAGTACGACTATCTTACGAAAACTTGCATGAAAATTCTAAATCTATTTCAAATTATTTATCAATAGACAAGTCAGAAAAACCAATAACATTAATGTCAATGAATTATTCATTTGGACTTTCAATAATAAACTCTCATTTAATTAATGGTTCGACAATTTTACTTACATCTAAGTCTGTTATGCAAAGAGAATTTTGGAATTTTTTTAAAAAATATCAAGCAACATCTATTTCAGGTGTACCTTATGTTTTTGAGATGTTAATAAAATTAAAATTTTTCAGAATGGCATTGCCTTCACTAAAAACAATAACTCAAGCAGGGGGAAAATTAAATAATAACACACTAAATCAATTTGCAGTTTATTGTAAAAAATCAAAAATTAAGTTTTACGTTATGTATGGACAAACAGAGGCATCCCCAAGAATGTCTTATTTATCTCCCAAAAAATTACTATATAAAATGGGAAGTATTGGTTTACCAATTCCTGGTGGAGAATTTTATTTAATAGATAGTTTTAAAAAAAAAATCATAATTAACGATACAGTTGGAGAGTTAGTTTTTAAAGGAAAAAATGTGTGTCACGGATATGCAAAATCTTTGTTAGATCTTAAAAAGGAAAATGAAAATAAAAACATTTTGCATACAGGTGACTTAGCAAAAAGAGATAATGATGGTTTTTATTATATTGTTGGCAGGAAAAAAAGATTTGTAAAATTATTTGGAAATAGATTAAGTTTAGATCATATAGAAAATCTTATAAAGAATATAACGATTAATTGTGCTTGTGTTGATTTAAATAATAAAGTGTTAATTTATTTAACAGAAGATAATCTTTCAGAAAAAGTAATAAATTATATTAGTTCTATTACTAAAATTCATCACTCTGCATTTGAAATAAAAATAATAAAAAAAATACCATTAAATTCGAACGGTAAAATAAATTATTCTAAACTTTAATATGGAAAATATTATTAATTTATTTAGTCATTCTATAAATAAAGTTATTTTTTTTAATTGATTTCTTATTAGACTAGCTTAAAGGTGCCATTATGACAATTACCAAAATATAATAAAATAATTAAAATGGATTTAAATTTTGAATTTGAAAATGACATAACAGATTGTTTTAAAAAATTAGATATAAATAAAAATAATAATATTTATATAACGGGTAATTTAGGGGCTTTAGGCAGAATTAAAATTAAAAAAAATCTCCTAATGTCTCTTTTTTTAAAAGCCTTAAGAAACCGAATAGGGAAAAACGCTAATATTTTTTCTCCATCAGCATCTATGAATTTGATGAATACAAATGTTCCTTTTGATATTGACAATACACCTTCATATGAAATGGGCGCTTTTGCAGAATATTTCAGAAAATTACCTGATTCTATTAGGTCTAATCATCCCTTTTGGTCAATTTCAGGTCAAGGATCAGATGCTTTTAGATTAAAAAATGTTTCTAAACATTCATATGGCGCTGGATCTCCGTGGACTATTTTTTTAGAATTAGAAGTCAAACAAATTACTATGGGAATACATCCTTCTAAAGCTGTTAGTTTGATTCATCATATTGAAACAATTTTTGGAGTTCCATATCGATATACTAAGGAATTTATGCAACCAATAAAATATGGAGAAAAAATAATTGAAGAGAAATTTTACCAATCAGTAATGTATAAAGACTGTTTAATTAAAAAGAAAATTTCATTAAACAAACATTTTTTTGATGAATTAGAATTACAAGGAAAACTTTTAAAAACTAAACACTTATCTGGATTGACTTTTTGGTCTTTTAAAATGAAAGATTTTTACAAGATAGTTTTAGAGTTTTTAAAAAAAGATATTTACACATATTTGGAGAAACCCCCATTAAAAAGACCATATAGTAATTAAATTTTGTTAATGAAAAAACTTTGGATATGTGATGCTCCAGTTACTTTTGACCCTGAAACAGATATTCTTTTAGGCCCTTGGTGTATTGATGAAAAAGGAATTGAATATTCTGAAATTAATAATTTTAATTTTCCCCCTGACCCTTCATCTTCAATTCATGAAATGAAAATTGATGAGGAAATAACAAAAAATTTTGCAGAGTCATATTTGTCAATCTTAACTGAAAAATATAATCGATTGTTAGGAACAGACTATTCATCAAAATTTTGGAGAATAATTATAATGCCGTGGTTTCTAACTTTATGTCAGAGCACATGGTTAAAGCAAAAAATAATCAATGACTTTATAGAAAAAAACAAAAATGATAGTATAGAATTAGATTTAATTGAAAATTCAGTAAAATGGAATTTCAAAGACACATATGATTTTATATATAATGGTATTCAATCTAAAAATTACAATCATTGGTTGTATTCAAGGTTACTGGAATATAGATTGCCGCCTAAATGGAAAGTTAATTATATAAAATTAGAAAATAAAAAATTCAAAAAGGTTACTCAAAAATCTTTAAAAGTTAAAATTTATGACTATTTAGTTTTATTGTTTCCAATTATTTCAATCAAAGGAATGCCTATAATTAAAGGCATTATATTAGAATTATTATTGTTTATAAAAAACATTTTTCGATTAAATAAACAAAAATCAACTATTAAAAAATCTAATATTAAAAAGGTTGAAATAGATTGGAAATTAGATTGGGAAGATCTTATTGAAAAAACATCTCCTAAGAGCTTTTTTACTATAAAAAAACAGAATTTAAAAAAAATCACTAATACATATAGAATTGAATGTGGATCCAATTTATTTTATAATGAAGCTGTTAAATATAAAATAGCAATTCAATTTGAAAGAGGAGTTAATTTAATTTTATCTCAGCATGGGGGGGTTTACGGAACTGCTTCTGTTCATTCACTAGTTAATTCACTTGAATATTCAGTTGCTCAAAAATATTTGAGTTGGGGCTGGAAAAGTTTGTCATATAATAAAAATTCAATATATCCTATACCATCTCCCTATTTATCTAAATTTAAATATATGAGAGAAAATGATAAAATAATCTTTGTTGATGGAGTTAAAAATATCTTTCACAAAAGAATAAATTCAGTCCCTCAACCAAATGATTGTTATAATCAGAGAGATTTTAATTATTTGTTTATAAAAAATTTAAAAAAAAACATCTTAAATGAATTTTATTATAGACCAGCATTATCTAATTCTGGTGGTGGTAAAATTATTGATTCAAGTCATTGTCAGTATTTTTATCCTAACTTAAAAATCATTAAAGGAGATTTGCATACTGAATCTATGAAATGTAAAATATTAATTGTAGATGGTCCAAATACAACTTTTAGTATTGCTTTATCAAGTAATATTCCTGTAATTGCATTTTGGGACCCTTTAAGTAATGCCATTGATGAACATGCTTTGCCATTTTTTAATGATTTAAAAAAACAAGGAATCATTCATACAAATCCAAAAAGCGCAGCTGATCAAGTAAACTTTGTTTACAATGACATTGATAACTGGTGGAATAACCCTAATTTACAAAAGTCAAGAGAAAATTGGGTAAATAATTTTGCTAAAAAGGATGAAAACTGGTTTAAATCCTGGGTTAATTTAATTTTGGAGTTGTGATTTTCTAATTCGAGTATATTTGTTAATTATATAATATAATAAAATGAAAAAAAATAGTATAGGAAGTTGGATCACATTAGGTCACCCTTCAATTGCAGAAATTATGGCACACTCTAATTTTGATTGGTTATGTATTGATATGGAACATTCTGTAATTGATTATTTTGAGGCACAACAATTAATTTCAACAATTCAATCAAAAGGTGTTTTAGCATTTGTAAGAGTTGGAGAAAATAATACTAGAATTATAAAAAGAGTTTTAGATTCAGGAGCAGATGGAATAATTGTTCCTATGGTAAATAATAAGGAACAAGCTATAAAGGCTATTAATTCAGTATTCTATCCACCAATTGGAAATAGAGGAGTTGGTTTAGCTAGAGCTCAAGAATATGGATTTGAATTTGACAAGTATGTTAAAAATAAAGCAAGAAAAATTAAACTAATTATTCAAATTGAACATATAGATGCAATAAATAATTTAGAAGAAATGATAAAATTAGATGGAATCGATGGAACATTTATTGGGCCCTATGATCTTTCTGCTTCATTAGGTAAACCAGGAAAATTTAAAGACAAAGATGTAATTGAAGCGCTAGAAAAATACAAAAAGATCGCATTGAACTCCAACAAGTTAGTAGGAATTCATGTAGTTAATCCTGATTATAAACAGGTTTTAGAAAAGAAACGTGAGGGCTACAATTTTATTGCTTTTAGTTCTGATATTATTTTTTTAGGTGATACTTTAAAACAAAATGTATCGAGGTTAAAATAATAAATTACTTCATGATTAACTTTTTTCAAAATAAATTTTTTTTATTTTTTATTTTTTCAGTATTAAGCCTCTTATCCTATGGTATATCTACGTGGGAATATACTATATACAACTTTGATCAACTTTATTATTTTTTAAATTCAGAAAATTATATTAATGACCCTGTTCTGCAATCAACAACATTTGGAGGATATTTTTTAAATAGATTTAGTTTAGTGTTTAATGATATTTTGCAAGTGCCTTTATTATATTTATTTTCTAGTATTCTTATTAAAACTTTTATTTATTATCTCTTTTATAAAATAACTAATAGCATAATTAAAAAAGAAAATCTATCAATAATTATAACACTTTTTTTTCTTACTGCTATTTCTTCTTCTAGTCATATGTCGATCTTAAATGGGTTTTGGGGCGCGCCAATTTTTTATAGATCTTCAGTTTCTGGACTAATGACTTTGATTGGATTACTATTATTAATTGATAATAAAATTATTTTTTCAATAATTCCATTTGCAATATCAATTCATTTGCATCCCTTATATGGTTCTACCTCGTTTGCATTTATATTTTTTTCTTTTGTATTTTATTTATATTCTAATAAAAAACAATTACTTAATTTTTTTGTTTTAACCTTATTTATATTTATAAATTTAATTTTTATTTCATACAACGTTGACAACACTTCTTTTGAAGCATTAAAAGTTTCTGATGTTTCATGGTATAAAATGTTAATGAGTAATGATCCGGCAGATGTTTCTGTATTATTTTCTATTGGATCTGTTGGGTACTTTACAATTTTGGCTATAATTTCAAGTTTGTATTTTGTTTTCATAAAAAATAATAAAACACTAATTGACTATTTGTTTTTAGGAAGTTTATTTTTTTTAATCTTAATTGTTTTTATTGAAATACTTCACTACAATTTTATCTTTATAGATTATATCTCTGAACAGTTTATTGCTTTCCAATTTAGAAGAGGTTTGTGGGTAATAATGTTTTTTAGTACTATAATTAATTTTATTAATATTGAAAAAATGTTAAAAAATCATTATAACACAAATCTTTATTTCGCTTTAATATTTTTGTTGTTTTTGTTTTTAAAGCCAGATCCAATTTCTCTTTTTTTAATTCTTCTGACTGGAATTTTTTATTTTAAAAAAAATATTTTTGTTTTATTTTTTTTAATTTCATTTTCATTATTAATTTTTGGAATTTATAACCAGTATTATAACACAGATATTTATTCTATATTAATAAATTTTACATTTATTACAATATCAACATTTATTGTAATCGTTTTTATAAAATTTAAAGAAATTAAGCCTTTTAACGTATTATTTTTAATTTTATTAATTCCTGTTTCAGCTAATACGATTATTGGTTTATATAAAAACACTTTTATTAATGATATAAAAAGAATTTCAAATGCGGGGATTTTTAAATCTCCTAAAATTTTAGAACTAGAAAAAAACATATATAAATCGCAAGGCAAGAAAATAAATAATAAAATAATTAATTATGTAAGGGCAAATAATAATAATAATGATTTTGTTTTGGAATCTATAGATAATTTATTTTATGGAGATCCAATTATATATAATAGCCCTATTTATATTTCTAGATATCAGTTTGGATATTCACTTTATTCAAAAAAATATTATGGTAATTTATTGATTAGAATTAATAATTTAATTTCTGACTATAATAATAATAGTAATATAAACAAAGCCAACTTTTTTGATTTTATGGATACAAAAATTACAAATATTGAAAAATTAAAATTTGAAAAACTATATGCTAATTACCAAATAAGGTTTGTAATTTTAAAAAAGGAAATGGAAAATTATATTATTAAAGAAAATGGATACTTTTTATACGACTTAAAAAACAATTAATAAATAATTCTATGTCAAAAACTGCATTAATAACTGGAATTACTGGACAGGATGGAGCTTATTTAACTGAACTGTTGTTGTCAAAAAATTATATAGTTCATGGAATTAAACGAAGAAGTTCTTCAATTAATACAAAACGAATAGATCATTTTTTTGAGGAACCACAAACTCCAAATAGAAAATTGATTTTACATTATGGAGATGTAACAGATTCTACGAATATTATTAGAATTATTCAAGAATGTCAGCCAGATGAAATATACAATTTAGCTGCAATGAGTCATGTTAGAGTAAGTTTTGATAAACCTGAGTATACTGCAAACTCAGATGGTCTAGGAACTTTAAGAATACTTGAAGCTATTCGCTTATTGGGACTGACTACAAAAACAAAGTTTTACCAAGCTTCAAGTTCTGAATTGTATGGCTTGGTGCAGGAAGTTCCACAAAATGAAAAAACTCCCTTTTATCCTAGATCACCATACGGAGTAGCAAAATTGTTTGCTTATTGGATAACTGTTAATTATAGGGAAGCTTATAATATGTTTGCTTGCAATGGGATATTATTTAATCATGAATCGCCAATAAGAGGAGAGACTTTTGTAACAAGAAAAATAACTAGGGCTATATCAAAGATTGCATTAGGCAAACAAGATATTTTGTATTTAGGAAATTTAAATGCTAAAAGAGATTGGGGACATGCCAAAGATTATGTTGAGGCAATGTGGTTAATGCTACAACAAGATATCCCAGAAGATTATGTTATTTCAACTGGAAAAACAACGAGTATTAGAGATTTTGTAATACTAGCTTTTAAAAAAATAGGTGTTTTAATTAAGTTTAGGAATAAAGGAATTGATGAAGAGGGATATATTTTTAAATCTAATGGAGATTATAAATTGGAAGAAGGCACTGTTGTTGTTAAAATTGATAAAGTCTATTTTAGACCTACAGAAGTAGATATTTTAGTTGGAGACTCTTCGAAAGCAAAAGAAAAACTTGGATGGGAACCAAAAAACAATTTATCTGATTTAATTTCTGAAATGATTGATTCAGATTTAAAATTTTATAAAAATAATAACAATAAGTTTAATTGAAAAAAGCTGTAATAGTTGGAAGTAGAAGTCAAGATGGAATTTTCCTGAAAAAATATCTTATAGATTTAGGGTATAATGTTGTAGGAATATGTAGAGATTATATTGAATATTCTTATAGTTCAAAAAAAAGTGAAACAATAGATATACTAGATGAAGATGAAATAATAAATTTTTTAAGAAATGAAAACCCTAAAGAAATTTATTATTTTTCAGCCTATAACCATTCTTCAGAATCTTTAATATCTGAGAATAAAGATGCATTAGAATTAGCAAATAATTTACATTTTGTATCTCCTATGATTTTTTTACAGTCCATCAAAATTTTTAATAAAAAAATTAAATTTTTTTATGCATGCTCTTCACATATTTTTGGAAATAGTTCTCAATTCCCTCAAAACGAATTAACTAAAGTAAGTCCTCAAACTATTTATGGAATTACTAAGGCAAGTGGATTGTTTGGATGTCGTAAATTTAGAAATGATAAAATTTTTGTTAGCACAGGAATTTTATATTCTCATGTTTCTGAAAATAGATCTGAAAAGTTTTTATCTAAAAAAATTTCATCAGCTGTAGCAAGAATCTATGCTGGTTCAAATGAAACTATTTCTGTAGGTAATTTAGATGCAAAAATAGATTGGGGCTATGCAAAAGATTATGTTGAGGCTATGCATGCAGTATTACAGTTGAACAAACCGGATGATTTCATAATATCTTCTGGGAAAGCACATTCAGTAAAAGATTTTATTTCTTTAGCATTTGAATTTATTGGGTTAGATTACAGAAATTATGTTAAAGTAAATGAAAATATAGTTAAAAGAAATTTTAATCCTCTTATAGGTAATCCAAAAAAAATTCAAACTTTGACAGGTTGGAAACCTAAAACAAAATTCAAAGAATTAGTAAAGATTTTAATGAGAAAAGAGATAGATTCCTTATGAAGAAAATATTAATTTTAATTCCTACGCTTAATGAAGCAGAAAATGTTGAGCCATTAGCAAATGAAATTTTTTCTTTGGGTTTAGAAATAGATATACTTTTTATAGATGATAATTCGCCAGATGGAACAGGAAAAATTTTAGATTTTATATCAAAACAAAATAAAAATGTTTTTGTTAAACATTTTGATAAAAGATATGGAATAGGAAATGCTCATAGAACAGGAATAAAATGGGCATATAAAAACTCTTATGAAATTTTAATTACAATGGATTCTGATTTTACTCACAATCCATTAGATATTCTAAGGTTTTTAGAAAACAGAAATAATTCTGATGTGATTGTAGGCTCTAGATTTAAAAATTTTGATGAAGTTGAATTAAATTTATTTAGAAAGATACTAAGTAAATCTGCAAACTTTGCTACTAGAATTATGTTAGGGATGGCCTATGATTCTACAAATGCCTATAGATTATATAATTTAAATAGTATTCCTGTAGAATTTCTTAATAATGTATATTCTAATAGCTATTCTTTTTTCTTTGAAAGTTTATTTATATTAAACTGTAATGATATTTCAATTTCAGAAATTTCTGTAAAGTTATATGAAAGAAAATCAGGTGAAACAAAAATGCGTTTTTCGGATGCTTTTAAAAGTTTTACAATGTTATTTCATGCTTTTAAAAGAAAAAAGTTTAATAGAAATAGTATAATTATTAATAAATAGTATTAATATGTTTAACGAAAATTTGTAATAATTTTATGAATAATGGCAAAATAAAAAATTCTAATGCACATCAATGTATAAGTTGTGGATCTAATTTAAAAGATGATTTAGTTGAAATTGGCAATCAATTTCCGAGCGCTATATTCCTTGAAAAAAAAGACGCTATTCCGAATGGTTTAACACCCTCTAGTCTTAATTTATCTAAATGTAAAAATGATAATTGTGGACTAGTTCAGTTAACTGAGATAAAGGATTTACAATATGTTTTTGATCATTATCCTTATGAAAGTGGATCAACGGCAACAATGAAGGAAAAATTAAAATCTATTATTGATGATTCTTTGAATTATGTTAAATTGAATAAGGACGATGTTATTTTAGATATAGGAGGAAATGACGGAACAATGTTAAGTTTGATTGATAAAAAAGTTTTTGCAAAAGTTAATATTGATGCTGCCAGTGGAGTTAAACAACGGATTGATGAAAAAAATTACTACCATGTTCATTCTAAATTTAATTATGAATCATATAATTCTCTTAATCTTGCTCCTCCTAAACTAATATTTAGTGTTGCGATGTTTTATCATTTAAGTGATCCTAAGTCTTTTTGTAAAGATATTGCAAAAGTTATGTCAGAAGATTCAATATGGGTCTTACAAATGACCTATCTAGGATCTATGTTAAAGGATAATATATTTGATAATATTGTGCATGAGCATGTTGCTTATTATTCATTAAAGTCATTAGAATTTCTATTAAATATGTTTAATTTGAATATTATTGAATCTAAGATAGTAGATTCTTATGGTGGAAGTTTAAGAGTATATATTAAAAAGAATACAACTCAAAAAATCATTGACTCATTTAGAAAAGAATATTATAAAATTCAAAAATTTGAAACAAAAAATAATACAAATACTTTTCAAGGATTGTGGGCATTTAATGAAAAGACACAGCTTTTGAAATCTACCTTAAAGAATATTATTAATCATATAAATGAAATTCATGGTCCCTTCGTTGGATTTGGGGCAAGCACAAAAGGAAATATGATATTACAATTATTGAATTTAGATGAAAAAAACATTTCTTGTGTATTAGATAATAGTTTAAAAAAAATTGGAACTTATTTGACAGGAAACAATATACCTATATTAGACGAAAATCTTATTAAAAAAAAATGTCCTAAGTACATTATTATTTTACCATATTATTATGAGTCTGCTTTATTGGCTATTATTAAAAAAATTTTACCAAAAGATTCTAATACCAGTGTACTAGTTCCATTACCTAAACCTCACTTTATTAACATCAAAAATTAAATTAAAAATGAAAAATTATTTTGGAAATATTGAAATTTTATCATCTTCTTGCAACTTAGAAACAATTAAAGATGGAAGAGGAGCAATTTTTACCTGGGTAAATGATGAACCAATTTTGGAATTTAATATGTTATTTTTTCATCCAAATAAAATTCGAGGGAATCACAAACATCCAGAATTTACTGAATATTTTCTTGTTGTTAGTGGTACTGTTGTTCTTCTAACTAGAGATATAAAAACAGATGAAATAATGAATATGTTAGCCGGTCCAGGAACTTGTTTTAAAACACCTCCAAACACGACACATTCTGTTCAAGCAGTAACAGAAGCTGTTTGTATATCCCTTTTAACCAAGCCATGGGATTCATGTGATAGACCTATAATTCATGAGGATATTATTGGATTTGATGATCAATACATGAAATATCAAAGGTCAAAAGATCCAAATTATGATCCATCTAAAAACACTGGGAAAAACGTAAAATGAAAACAATAAGTTTAATTGGCTATAAAGGTTTTGTTGGGAGTAAGATTTCTGAAGAACTTTCAAAAAACACTAACTATAATTTAGTCAATTTAAAGAGAGGAGATGATATTTCTAGAGCGATTAGTTCTTCTAACATAGTTATACATAGCGCAAATCCAGCTAAAAGATTTTTTGCTAATCAAAATCCAGAATTAGATTATAAAGAAACTGTTACTAAAACATATGATTTCCTTCAAAAATCAATAAATAAGAAATTTATTTTAATTTCTAGTATTTCATGTAGAACCCAACTTGACACGAATTATGGAAGAAATAGAAAATCCTGCGAATTATTGGTCAAGCAACATCCAAACTTCCTAATTTTAAGACTAGGGCCTATGTTTGGGAAGGGTCGTAATCAAGATGTTTTACATGATATATTGAATGATAGAAAAATTTATATTTCTGCTGACACAAAATATTCCTATGCTAATGTTTCTTGGGTTGCAAAAAAAATAGTTTCATTATTAGATAATAATAATCAAATCATAGAAATTGGGTCTAAAAACTCTATTTCTCTAAATGATATTAAATCTCATTTTAAAAGCAAAAGTATTTTTAAAGGGTTTAATGATTCACAAGTAGCGATAAATAACGGAGATGGACCCGATGTACAAGAAGTTATAGATTTTGCAAAAACAATTATTTTAAGTAAAAAAATAATTAAATGAAAGTATTAGGTATTATCCCTGCTAGAATGGCTTCTTCAAGATTTCCCAACAAGCCAATGGCCTTAATTTGTGGAATGCCAATGATAGAACATATTTATCGAAGAAGTTTATTTTCTAAATACTTAGATGAAGTGTATGTTGCTACATGTGATAAGGAAATTTTAGATTACGTTACATCAATAGGAGGAAAAACTGTTTTAACAAATGATATACATGAAAGAGCCACGGAAAGATCTGCTGAAGCTTTAGATTTAATTCAAAAATTAAATAATGAAGAGTATGATCTTGTCATTATGATTCAGGGAGACGAACCACTCATTATGCCTGAAATGATTGATTCTTTGATTAAAGCCATGAAATCGGATAAATCAATAGAAGTTGCTAATCTAATGCAAGAATTAAAAAACCAAGATGATATAAAAAACCCAAATATTGTTAAAGTTGTTAAAAACAAAGATGATATTGCTTTATATTTTTCTCGTGAACCTATTCCATCTGCAAAGAATTATAATGATGAATTTTCATCTTACAAACAACTTGGTTTAATTGGATTTACTAATAAATCAATTATTGATTTTATCAAATTAAAACCAACTAATCTAGAAATTATAGAATCAGTTGATATGAACCGTTTTATTGAAAATCATTACAAAATTAAAATGGTATTAACAACCTTAAGTTCTGATGGAGTTGACACATTGGAAGATTGTATAAAAGCTAATTTTTTAATGAAAAATGATAAATTATTTCCAATATATAAAAAATGAAAATTGTCGTTTCTAGTATTTCTTTTTCAAAAAATAAAAAATTAGTTGAAGAATTAAAATTAATTTTTCCTAATTCAATTATCAATATAAAAGGTATAAGATATGAAGGGGAATATCTTGTAAATTATTTTAAGGATGCAGATGCCGTTATTTTAGGAGTTGAAAAGGTTAATGAAAAATTATTAAAGTCATTACCTAAATTAAAATTTATTTCAAAATATGGAGTTGGTCTTGATAATATTGATTTAGATGCATGTAAAAGAAACAATGTTCAAATAGGTTGGACTGGAGGTGTTAATAAAAGATCTGTTGCAGAAATGACATTAGGATTTATGTTAATGCTAGTTAGAAATTTATATATCACATCAAATCAGTTAAAGTTCGATTCTGTATGGAATAAAAATGGTGGGTTTCAGTTAACAAATAAAACAATAGGGATTATTGGCCTTGGATATATTGGAAAAGAACTAGTTAGGTTATTGAAAAATTTTAATTGTAGAATTATAGCCAATGATATTGAAGATGTAAGTTTTTTTGCTAATAAGAATAAAATAGAACTAGTTGATAAAAAAACTATATTCAAAACTTCCGATATTATTAGTATTCATACTCCTTTGACAAACAAAACAAAAAATATGTTTGACATGCAAGTCTTTAGTCAAATGAAAAAAGAATCATTTTTAATTAATACTGCCAGAGGAGGCATTATCGATGAAACAGCTCTAGAAACAGCTCTTAATCAAAAATTTATTGCTGGAGCAGCATTAGATGTTTACGAAGAAGAACCCGCTAATAAAAAAAGCTTACTTAAACTAAAAAATTTAATTTGTACGCCACATACAGCTGGAAATTCAAAAGAAGCAGTCATTTCTATGGGAATGTCAGCAATTAGTCATTTAGTAAATTTTAAAAATCATTAAATCTAAAAATAAATGAAAAAATTAAAGGTTGGTATTGTTGGATATGGAATAGTAGGTAAAAGAAGAAGGATTTTTATTGATCAAAATTCAAAATTGAAAACAACTTGTGTTTGTGATGTCAGATTTTTAGAAAATGATTTCAAAAATAACATCGGGAAAATCCATAGTAATTATGATAAAATCGAACTGTTATCTTCTCAAAAAAGTGTTTCCGGAATGTTGTTAGATGGTGTTGGTTTTTATAGTGACTACAAGAAAATGCTTTCAGAAAACAATTTAGACATGGTATTTGTTTGTCTTCCAAATTATCTTGCACCGGATGCAACTATAGAAAGTTTAAAAAAAGGTTGTCATGTTTTTTGCGAAAAACCACCTGGAAGAACAGTTCAAGATATAATTAATGTAAGGAAACAAGAATCTAAAAATAAAAATTTGAAACTTAAATATGGTTTTAATCACAGATATCATGGTTCCGTACAGAAAGCAAAAAAAATAATTGACCAAAATTTATTTGGAGAGATTATTAACTTTAGAGGTGTATACGGAAAAAGTTCAATTGTCCCTGTTAAAAACGAGTGGAGATCGCTAAAAAAATATTCAGGAGGTGGCATTTTGTTAGATCAGGGTATACACATGTTGGATTTATTTAGATATTTCTGTGGTGATTTTAATGAAATAAAAAGTTTTATTTCTAATAATTATTGGAAACATAATGTTGAGGATAATGCGTATGCTATAATGAAAGATGAAAAAGGAAGAATAGCAATGATTCATTCAACTGCAACTCAATGGCAACATCGCTTCAAATTAGAAATAACTTTTGAAAAAGGCTACATTGAGTTAAGTGGAATTTTATCAGGATCAAAAAGTTATGGGCAAGAAAAATTAAAAATTATCCCTAAAGAATCAAATTCTTCTGTTGGTTCGTTAAAAGTAGAGGAAATCAATTATTTAAATGATAATTCATGGAATGATGAGATTATTGATTTTACAGATATAGTTTTAAATAATAAAAAAGTAGTTACTGGAAATAGTTATGATGCTTTAAAAGTCATGGAGCTAGTAGAGAACATTTATAAAGCAGATTCTAAATAATAAATATTAAATAAAATGAAAGAAAAAGTAGTACACGCAAGTGATGTAAAACCTGATTTTACTGAAGTGAAAAAAGCTTGGTCTAAGTTATTGTCAGATTATTTTGATAATAATGGAGAATTAAAAGATAATTATGTAGAAAATGTAAGCTGTCCACATTGTTATAGTAAGGATTATTATAATGAATTTAAATTAAATGGATTTAATCATGTTACTTGTAAAAATTGTGATTCAGTATATGTAACCCCTAGATTGAAGGATGAATTTATTGATAAACTATATACAGACTCTTATTATTCTGAGATGTTTACCAAAAGCATGATTCCGTTTTTTGAAAAAAGAAAAAAATTACTTGGACAAAATAAGTATAATCAAATATTAAACTATTCAGTAAGCAGGGGATCTGTATTAGATATTGGATGTGGAGTAGGCGAGCTTATTGATGTTTTTAAGGATAACGGTTGGGACAGTGATGTAGTAGAACTAAACCCTGCTGCAATTGCATGGTTAGAAAAAAAGGGGCATAATGTTAATAAGGTTCATTTTGAAGACTTTAATACAGAAAAAAAATATGATTTAGTTATGGCATGGAATGTAATTGAACATGTTTTAGATCCAAAACAATTTGTAAAAAAAGCATATGAATTATTAAAACCTGGAGGTTTGTTTGTATCAGAAGTTCCTCATGGAAATTCTTTGCTAATAGACTATTGCAGAAAAACTAATAAAGATCCTTTGAGAATTCTTCAAGGTGAACAACATATAATGCTTTATTCAAAAAAAGCTTATGAAGATTTACATATGAAAGCTGGTTTAAAAAAAATATTTGTAAAAACCAATGGTCTTGATTATGGTACAATTTTGAATTTAAATAGTATTAAAGCTGATCCAGATTTAATTTTAGACATACAATCTTTAATTGACTCTAAGAATTATGGTGATTTAATGAGAGGGTTTTGGATAAAAAAATAATAAAAATATAATTATGAATAGAAAAGAAGTAGTTAAAAATTATTTTGATAATTACAAAAAAAGACTTTTTGACTTAATTGAATCTACAGATATTAATAAAATGACTGAGGTAATTGAATTAATGATAAATGCTTTTAAAATAAATAGTACAATATATGTATGTGGAAACGGAGGAAGTGCAGCAACAGCTTCTCATATGCAAGCTGATTTTTCATTTTTTACTAGATACTTTACTGATTTCAGACCTAAAGTAAAAGCTCTCACTGATAACTTGCCTCTAATTAGTGCTATTGGAAATGATAAAAGTTTTGATCAAATTTTTGTTGAACAATTAAAGGGGAATTTTAAAAAAGGCGATATTCTAATTTGTATTTCTGCAAGTGGAAATTCTAAAAATTTAATTAATGCTGTTGATTATGTTAAAAAAAATGATGGAAAATCTATAGGTTTTTTAGGCTTTGATGGGGGTGAACTATTAAAGTTATGTGATATTTCTTTATACAATAAAGGGGTCAATAAGGACTATGGTCCAATTGAAGATGTTCATATGATATTTAACCACTTTATTGTTAATTATCTTTCAAAAGATCAAGAATTTTTAAGCATCAAATAGAAATAATTAATATTTTATTTTTAATGAATCATTTTAAACTTTTAGATATTGGACTCTGTGCAGCTAAATCAGCATTAAAAATTATTGAATTAGAAAAAAATAGTTCAAAAAAAATTGATAAAAATTTATCAAAAGATGTTAAAGTTTTTGCTGATATTAAGAGTGAGAAAGTAATTATTGAGTACTTAGAAAATGCAACTGATTTTTCAATCTTAAGCGAAGAATTTGGCTTTATAAAAAAGTCTTCAGATTATCTTTGGATTATTGATCCAATAGATGGAAGTGTTAATTTTTCTAGAGATATTCCATTTTATTCAATTTCAATTGGACTATGGAAAAAAAATCATCCTGTTTTAGGAATTATATATGATTTAAATACTAATGATATTTATAAAGGGATTATTGGAGAAGGCTCATGGTTTAATGAAATAGCTATCAACACAAGTCCATTGAAAAAAATCAAAAACTCAATAATTTGTACTGGATTTCCAGTATCCTATAATTTTTCAGATACCGAAATAATGAGCTTTGTAAATAAAATAAAAGATTTTAAAAAAGTTAGATTATTAGGCTCCGCATCTTTATCTCTTGCATATTTGGCTAAAGGAAGTGTGGATGCATACGCTGAAAAAAACATAAAAATATGGGATGTTGCGGCTGGAATTGCTATTGTTATAGCTGCTGGTGGTGAAGTGAAATTTTCTAATTTTGATCAAGACTACAAACTATCTATTACAGCATCTTGTCATAAAGATTTAAAATATTAGAACAAAAAATGAAAAAGATTAAACTTTTATCTTATCATATCTCTGAAAATACTCCAACATATGGAAATAAAAATAAATTTCTTTCAAATTCTCTTAGTAGTATTAAAAGTGGAGATACTGCAAATTCTACCAAATGGGTTTTTCAAACAAATCATATAGGAACACATATTGATTTTCCAAGTCATTTTTGTGAAAATGGAAAGACACTATGTAATTATAATCCTGATTTTTGGGTTTTTAATAAAATAGGCTTTATTGATTGTGATATATTAAATTTTAAAAACGAAATCAGTAAAATTCCTACTGATATTGAAATTCTTATTTGGAAAAGTGGATTTGGAAAATTTAGAAATAAAGATTTGTATTGGGAGAAACAACCTGTAATTCCATCAAATTTTGCAGACATGATTAATGATAGATTTAAATCAATAAGAGTTTTTGGGTTTGACATGATTTCATTAACAAGTCAACTCGATAAAATTGAAGGAAAAACAATCCACAATAAATTCCTTTGCAATTACGAAATATTAGTTATCGAAGATATGGATTTAAGTTTTTCAAATTTTAATTTCAAAAAAATTATAATAAGTCCTTGGCAAATAAAAGGAGCAGATGGTGCACCTTGCAGTGTATTAGGGTTTATTGATTAGTTATTGTATTGGAAAAATCAAATAATATTTTTAAGAAATACCATAAAGAATTTGATGATAATTCTACCATTGATTTATTAAATTTGTCTTCTACCCATACAAATTTACTTAACTCAATTTCTCTTGACATTAAAAAAGATTATAATCAATTAATCAGAAATATTTTAGAAAAAACGGATAAAAGTATATACTGGATAGTATGTCCATTAATTAGTAGAAACAATTGGTTTGGCACTCTTTTCATGGATTTATGTTATATTGAGCTAGTAAAGAATATTATTGCAAATGAAAATAGTACTAAATTCATTTTGCCATCAAATAGAGTAAAGGTTACATTAAAAACTTTTTTTAAAGACAATAATAAATTTTCTTTTATTGTTATTGAAAATAGATTTTCAGAATTTTTTAATGCTGCGCTTTTAGTTTGTAAAAGTTTTTTAAAAAATACACTTACATCCCTAGTTTTATTGTTGAGCTCAAATCGAAAGAATAGAAATAATATTTTAAATCATAACCATCAACTCAGTTTAGTTGATACTTATGTAACAAATTCAGAATTTAAAAAGGGAAATTACAAAAGCAGGTTTTACTTCAAGGAAAACTTTTGGAATAATATTAATGAAAACATAAAAAACGATTTATTTTTTGTACCGGAATTAGCATTTTCAGTAAAACAAATTTTATCATTATCATTAACTAACTCAATTAAAGCATTAAATAATTCAGAAGAAAATTTTTTATTTAAACATGATTTTTTAAAAACAAAGGACTTTTTTTATGCATTGTTTGCTCCTTTTAAAATTTATAAATTTGATTTTTCAACGTTTGTTTTTCGAGATTTTAATATTTATTCTTTATTAAGATATGATTTCAATAGAAGTTTATGTAATACAAATTCATTTTATGGTATTTTAAATTATAGGTTTTTAAAAAACCTTAAATCAAATAACATTAAACTAAAAAAAATAATTTTATGGTTTGAAAACCAGCCTTCTGACAAAGGATTTTCAGCCGGAGTAAAAGATTTTTTTCCAAATGTTATATATAAAGGATTTCAAAATTTTGTTGTTTCGTATCACTATAATCATCATTTAGTTCCAACTGTTTATGAGTCGGAACTCAAAATTATTCCTAATGAAATTTTAGTAATTGGAAAAAAAATTATTCCCTTTGTCAAAGAATTTAATAAAGATTTAAATGTCTCATTAGCTCCTGGACTGAGATTTTCACATTTGCACAATATTAATAGAGAAAATGAAATCAGTAATAGTATTTTTATTTGCTTACCTATGGATTTGAAAGCAGCTATTAATATAATTAATATTAGTAGGGATTTTTTAACATCCCTTTCAGGATATGATTTATTTTTAAGATCACATCCAAATACTGATTTAAAATCAATAATAAAATTATATCCCGATTTTTTTTCCAGTGTTACAATTGTAAATGATAATTTAGATGTTTATTTAAAAAAATCAAAAGTTTTAATATCAGCAGCATCTACAATTTGTTTTGAATCTATCGCTTGTGGAATTCCAACAATTGTTGTTGAAATAAAATCTGAACTAAATCGTAATCCTATTCCAGATAATATTAATCCAATTATTTGGAAAGCATGTTATGACAAAAATGATTTTATAAAATCAATTAATCTTTTCTTATCATATAGTATTAAAGATTTAAAAAAATTAAATATTTTATCAAGTGATATTAAAGAAAATTATTTCACAAAAGTTACTAAAGAAAATGTAAATTCTTTTGTTAAAAATTAAATATTAAAAAATTAACAATTATATTAACTTGTATTACAATTTTGTATTAAAATAAATAAATATGGATGTAGTTATATTGTGCGGTGGTAAAGGAACTAGATTAAGCGAGGAAACTAATCTTAGACCAAAACCTATGGTTGAGATTGGTGGAAAACCTATTTTATGGCATATAATGAAGTATTATAGTTCATTTGGTTATAACCGTTTTATTTTGGCTTTAGGATATAAACAGGATTATATTAAAGAATATTTTTATAATTATAAAACAACGAATAGTGATTTTACTTTAAATTTATCTCCAGATACTTCACCTGTTTTTCATAAGTCAGCTGATGAAAGTAATTGGGAAATTACTTTTATTGATACTGGTTTAGAAACTTTAAAAGGAGGAAGAATAAAAAGAATTGAAAAATATTTGAAATCTAATAATTTCCACCTCACTTATGGGGATGGTGTTTCAGATGTAAATTTAAACAAATTGGTCAAATTCCATGAAAAACATAATAAAACTGCCACGGTAAGCGCTGTAAGACCTCCATCACGTTTTGGTGAAATGATAATCGATAACGATGATGTCAAAACTTTTGATGAAAAATCACAAATGCATACCGGATATATTAATGGTGGGTTCTTTATTCTTAATAAAAAAATAATGGAATACTTATCTAAAGATGTGAATTGTGATTTTGAATTTGGTCCACTGCAAGAGGTCGTAAAAAATAATGAATTAAAAGCATTCAAACATAAAGGTTTTTGGCAATGTATGGACAATGTTAGAGAAAGAGATTATTTAGATAAATTAACAAATGAAGGAAAAGCTCCTTGGATAAAATGGTAAAAATGTTTAATAATTTATATAAGGGGAAAAAAGTATTGATCACAGGAAATACAGGTTTTAAGGGATCTTGGCTAAGCTCTTGGTTGATTGATTTAGGTGCAAAAGTCTATGGAATTTCAAATGGTATTCCAACAAGTCCTTCAATGTTTGAAATTTTAGATTTATCTATTAAAACAACTCATTTTAATGAAGATATAAGAAATTATAAAAATATTGAGGAAATAATAAGGAAAATTAAACCAGATTTTCTATTTCATATGGCAGCTCAACCATTAGTAGTTAAATCTTATCTAGAACCCTCAGAAACTATTACAACTAATGTAATTGGAACAACTAATATATTAGAGGCTTTAAGAGTAGTTAATTGTAATTGTATAGCTTTAATTATAACAAGCGATAAATGTTATGATAATGTTGAATGGGTCTGGGGGTATAAAGAATCAGATACTTTAGGAGGTAAAGATATTTATAGCGGATCTAAGGGAGCAGCTGAAATAATTTTTAAGTCTTACTATCATTCATATTTCAAAAACAGAAACAACTCTAATGTTAGAGTTGTTTCTGTTCGAGCAGGTAATGTTATAGGAGGAGGTGATTGGGCGGAATATCGAATAATTCCTGATTGTGCAAAAGCATGGGCAAATAATAAAAGTGTAGAAATTAGAAGTCCTAAAGCAACTAGACCTTGGCAACATGTTTTAGAACCTTTAAGTGGTTATTTACTTTGTGCACAAGTTTTACATGATAATTTAGAACTAAATGGTGAAAGTTTTAATTTCGGACCAAAATCAGATTATACAAAATCTGTCAAAGATTTAATAGAAGATTTAAGTTTACATTGGAATCTTAAAAATAATGCATATACTATTCCAGATTCAATATCAAAATTTCATGAAGCTGGACTTTTGAAATTAAATATTGACAAATCATATTATCATTTAAAGTGGAGGCCCAATTTAAGTTATGAAAAATTAATAGAGCTCACAGGAAAGTGGTATAACAATTACTATAATTCAAAAATTAATATGTTAGAATTTACTATCAAACAAATTAACGAGTATCAAGAAATTGCAAAAACAAATAATCTTGTATGGACAAAATAAACCTTTTAGATGGAGTGGTTTTAACTTCTTTAAAGGTTATTAAAAATCCACTTGGAGATGTCTATCATGCAATGAAAAGTTTGGACAATGGTTACAAGGGATTTGGTGAAGCATACTTTTCAACAATTAATTATAAAAAAATTAAGCCTTGGAAGAAACATATAAAAATGACATTAAATCTAGTTGTTCCTGTGGGTGAAATTCGATTTGTCTTGTTTGACGATAGACATAATAGTAAATCTAAAGGTAAATACATGGATGTTTCATTATCTAAAAAAAAATATTACCGATTGACTGTACCACCGGGCATTTGGATGAGTTTTAAAGGTTTAGGGAGCCCGCTTAACCTGCTTTTAAATTTGGCAAATCTTGAACATGACCCGAAAGAAATTATTAGATCTGATAACAATAAATTTGAATTTAATTGGCATTCTTGATGAATAGTGTTTTAGTTATTGGAGCTTCAGGTTACATTGGTTCCAGGTTATCATATGAATTAGCAAAAAGGGGAAATAGAATAACTGCATTATGCTATCCTGAAATTCCTGAAAATAAAGTTTGGTGTGGTATCATGGAAAAAATAATAGTTGGCGATATTTCCTCAATTAAAGTAATTGAAGATTTAACAAATTACTCATTTGATTCAGTTATTCATCTTGTTTCATTAGATCATAATGAATCAAATGGAGATCCAGCATTTGTGAACTCAATTAATGTTTTACCTGTTTGGAATTTATTACATTTTTTTCAAAAGAAGCAAAATCTTAAAAGATTTATTTACTTTTCAACTGTTCAGGTTTATGGCAGAATACCAATGATTGTATTAAATGAAGATATTAAAACGGCTCCATTGAATCATTATGCACTTACTCATTTGATGTCTGAAAATATTAATAATTATTATAATAGATCATCAAAAATAGATTGTATTAACATTAGATTATCAAATAGTTATGGATCTCCCTATTTTAAAGATAGTAATTGTTGGTGGCTAGTTATTAACGAGCTTTGTAAAGAAGCTTTCCTCAAGAAAAAATTAATTTTAAAATCTGACGGATCACCACTTAGAGATTTTATTCATTATAAAGATATTATAGATGCAATTGAATTAATAATTAATAAAAAATCAATTGGAGAATCAAACAATACTTTTAACCTTTCATCAGGTAAAACTTTCTCAATTTTAGACATTGCAAAAAAAATACAAAACATTTTTGAGCTTAGATATGAAAAAAAATTAGAAATTGAATTTAAAGAAAAAGGAATTTTAAATTCCCAATCTACAGAAAAATATAAGATAAGTAATTCAAAAATTAAAAATCTTGGATTTGTACCAAAAATTAACATTTCAACAGGCATTAATGAAATGTTCGATTATTTCGAAAGTATTAAATGAAAGGCAAAAAAAAACCACTTGTTTCTGTTGTTGTCACAACTTATAACAGAAAGGAAATGCTTAAAATTACCATTAAGTCAATATTAAATCAAACTTATGATAATCTGGAGCTTTTAATTATTGATAATTATTCTAATTATGACTTTTTTAATTTTATTAGCTCATTTAATGATTCTAGAATTAAAGCTTTTCAGAATAAAAATAATGGAATAATAGCTGTTAACAGAAATTATGGAATTAATAAATCAATTGGAAATTATATTGCTTTTTGTGATGACGATGATTACTGGGATAAGTTTAAGTTATCAGATCAAATTAAATTTTTTAAAAATGAAAAAGTCATATTAGTTTCTAGTCTTGCTTTAAAAATTGGCAAATCAACTTCTTTTTTGTCAAGTAATTATGGGTTCTTATATCCATTTATTAATTTAGAGTATTCTTCTTTTCTCAAAACTAATCCAATTGTTCTTTCATCAGTATTAATATGTAATGATACTATAAAATCTATAAATGGATTTTCTGAAAACCCTAATATATTTGCAGTTGAAGATCATGATTTATTTATAAGATTATATAAAAAAGGTCAGTTTATAATATTAAATAGATTTCATGTTAATTATAGAATTCATGATAATAATTTCTCAGAAAACAATGTAATGGATAAAATTAGATCAAATAAAATGTTAGAATTAAGAAATTTAAAATTAGTAAATTCTAAAATTTCTTTTTATAAAAAAATAATAAACCATTTTAGGAATACTTTTGTTTATATTTTAATAAAAAATTTTGTGTTATTTTTAGTGATTATAAAAATTAAAACTTTTACTTTTTTATCCAATTATTTCAATAATGATTTTTTATATATAAATTCTAAAAGCTATTTAAATAAAGATCATTGAATTTAGCAATAAACATTACAGACAATCCTTCTGGCGGTGCTCGTACTCAAGTTTTGAATATGTTAAAATATTTTAATGAAATAGAAGGAATTAATATTATTATATATACAAAAAAAAAGAATTTAAGTTTTCTAAAAGATGTTATCACAATTAATAATAAAGTAATAATAAGTACTTTTTCAAGTATATCTGTTGCTTTTAGAATTCTTTGGGAACAGTTTTTTTTACCTTTTTATTTGAAAAAAAATAAGATTGATGTTTTGTTTTGCCCTGCAAATACTGCGCCTTATTTTTCATCAACTAAAACTGTACAATGGATTGGTACAATTGGCCCTTTTTGGAATAAAATATATACATATGATATTAGTTTATTTATAAAATTTAAACTTTGGATTAATAAAATAATAATGTATAAATCAGCCCAAAAGTCTGATGCAGTAATTTTTGAGTCTATATATACTCAAAAAATGTTTCAAGAAAATTATGATATTAAATTAGAAAAGTCTCATGTAATTCAAATAGGAAAAGATGATTTTTTTCATTCTGATATTAATGCTAACAAAGAATTAATAAATGATTCATTTATTTTATGTGTTTCACATTTATATTTTTATAAAAATATTCCAAGAATGATAGATTCTTTTGCTATTGCTAAGAAAAGAACAAATACAAAAATGAAGTTATTAATAGCTGGTTCTAAAACATCCAATAAGTATCAAAACCTTATAATTAAAAGAATAAAAAAAAATAAATTAGAGAATTCAGTAATATTATTAGGTAGTGTTTCTAAAACTGATTTAAAGTACTATTACAGCAAGTGTGATTTTTTTATTTTTTCATCTCCATGTGAAAATTTTGCATATACACTTGTTGAGGCTATGAGTTGCGGAGCTGCAATTTTATCTTCTAACACAACTGCTATGCCTGAAACCTGTGAAGATGCTGCAATTTATTTCAATCCTTTTGATAAAGATGATTTTTCAAACAAAATAGAATTATTTATTAATAATGAAAAATTAAAAAATAAACTAAAATTAAAAGCATTAAAACGTGTCAAGAAGTTGCCTAATTATCAGGATGTTACAAAAAAAACTTTTCAAATAATTAAAAATTTATAAAATAATGAATTTTTTAGTCACTGGAGGAGCTGGATTTATTGGGTCTAATTTAGTAGATTTTTTAATTGCAAAAAATCATAAGGTTACTGTAATTGATAATCTGACATCTGGTAACATAGATAATCTTACTATTAATAAAAATATTATATTAATTAAAAAAAACCTTTCTACAATAAATGTAAATGATTTTAAAAATTTTAATGGTATTTTTCATTTAGCTGCACAAACTTCTGTCCCTTTTTCAATTAAAAATTTTAGTTTAAGTTCCAAAAATAATTTAATGTCATCTATTTCAATTTTTGATATTGCAAAAAAATATAAATTACCAATTGTTTATGCATCATCATCATCAGTTTATGGTAATCTTTCTTTAGGTGACGATGAAGTTAATAATTTGGATATATTATCTCCTTATGCTTTAGATAAATTAACTTTAGAAAATTACGCAAGACTTTCTTATAAATTATATGGAATCCCATCTATTGGATTAAGGTTCTTTAATGTTTTTGGACCTCGACAAAATGCTAAAAGCAGTTATTCGGGTGTTATTTCTGTTTTCATATACAAACTGTTAAACAATTTAGAAATTACTATAAATGGAGGTTATCAAACTAGAGATTTTGTTTTTGTTGATGATGTAGTTAAAATTATGTATCTATCCATGATTAAAATATTAAACAATAATATTGTGGAGATTATTAATGTTGGTACTGGAAAATCAATTTCTATTGATTTATTACTAAAAAAACTTACTAAGATTATAAAAAATAATTCTAAAATTTTAAGGGTAGATTTGCCAGTTGGAGATCCTGAGAAATCAAATGGTCAATTTAATAAATTAAAAACTCTTTTAAATATTAAACAAAAAGACTTTAGTAAATTTGAGGATTCTTTAATTTCAACAATTAATTATTTTAAAAAATAATAAATCAATGAAAATTTATGATTTTGCTGTTATAGGAGGTGGAATAGCTGGTATTAGTATAGCAGAAATTTTAACTCGTGAGGGACATTCTGTTATATTGATAGATAAAAATGATAAATTATCTTCTGAGACAACTAGGGAATTTCATGAATGGCTTCATACAGGTTCTTTATATACACTTATACCTGGACAAAAAAATGTTTTACGATTCATATTAGGTGCAATTGATGATATTCTAGAATTTTACTCATCCTATGAAAGGATGAATATTATCCCTACGATTTCTGGGTTAAAAATCAATGAATCTAATAATAAATCATGGTTCAATAAAAATTTTATAGATTTTAAATATAAAGTTAAAAACAGAAAGTTTGCTTTACCTTGGATTTATGGAATAGCTAGATCAATATATTTGATAGAAAAAATACATACTCATGATTGGTTAAGAAGGAGAGCAGGAGAATTTAAACATTTTAAAAAGGGTAGAACTAAAAGAGTTCTTAAATTATTTAAAGAAATTTTATTTTCTAATTATGTTTTTAAAACTGTTGAAACATCAGATTTTACAATAAATTCAAGATTATTATTACGCGATTTACTTGAAACATCTATACAAAATGGTTTAGAAATTTCATTATCAAATAGTATTAGTGATATATTAAACTATAAAAATTATAAGCTTATAAAAGGCTCTAAAGAAAATTTTTATGCTAAGAAAGTTGCTTTATGTGCCGGTGATGGTATAAATAAGTTTTCCGATGTTAAAACTAAATTATCTTATGCTCCAGTTGGTGTTGTTTCAGGATTATCTACAAAATCCAAGTCTTTTGTTGAGTTAGATTATTTTACTAAAAATTGTATTAATCTTCTTACTAAAGATAATGACATTGGTTTAGTTGGAGGTATTTCATTATCAAACCTAAATAAATGTGATGATTATTTAGATTATGTTATTGAAAAACATAAAACTTATCAACCTAATATTAAAGAATTAGATAGGTATATTGGTAAAAAAACTGAAATAACTTTTAAGAATGCTGATAGGGGATATCTTTACCATATTGTAAATAATTCTGAAAACATTTGGTCTTTAATACCAGGCAAATTCACTTTGGCTTTTAGTATGGCTCCTGAGTTTTATAGAAGAGTTTATAAAAAAAATCCAAAAAAAACATTCAAAACATTTTTAGCTACTGAAAAAAGCACTAAAATTGTTTCTAATACATATTGGATGGATTCTTATTTGAAAAAAAATAAAAAATAATATGGGACTTATTAAAATACCAAGAAAATCAATAAACTATTATAAAGAAAATGTTGATGAGATATTCATATCAGGAGGGTTATCTGAAGGTAAATGGAATGAAAAAATTACAAATTTTGTAAAAGATTTAACAAGTGCTAAATCTGCTCTTTCAACTAACTCTAATGGATCAGGATTGGTTGGATTAATGTCAATTTATAGACATTATTATAATAGAGATTATGTTATGATTCAAAATAATACAATGTATGGTGTTAAATCTATGATAATTGCTTCTGGTTGTTCCCAATTAGGATTTATTAATTGTCAAATTAAAACTTTAATGCCATCTTTTAATGATGTCAAGTATGCTCTATCAAAAATAAATAAAAACCAAAAAGAAAGATTAATAATTCTATTATCACATATAGGAGGTATAATCAATCCAGATATAGAAAAAATTTCTAATCTTTGTAAAGATGAAAATATTATACTTTTAGAAGATTGTGCTCATAGTTTTGCAGCAACCTTTAATGGTAAACATTCTGGTTTATTTGGTGATGCAGGTGTTTATTCATTTTATGCTACAAAAGCTATTCCTGTTGGAGAAGGTGGTGTAGTTGTTACTAACAATATTGAAATTGGTGAAATGATAAAGAAATTTTCAATCTATGATAGGTTTGACCAAAAACTTGATTTAGGAAATAATATTAGAATCTCAGAGTTACAAGCATTGTTTTCATATTCAATTATAAAGGAGTGGAAAGAAATAATATTAAATAAATATATTATAGCAAAAAAATATATTAAAATATGTGATTTAAATAATATTAAATATATAAATCAAAGAGAAAATGGTCATTTTGGAAATTATTATAAATTTATATTAATTAATGAAAAAATTCCAATAAAAAAATCTCTTCCTAATCTTAAAACTTTAACTTCTCCTGTTTATGATTATGATATAGGAGAAAAAAATCCTGTAGTTGGATATCATGAATGTTTACCTATTTGGTATAATCAAGAATTGGAAATTACTGAAAAAGTTATTAATGAATTAAAATGAAAATATTTAAAAATAAAGTTTTACTTATCACTGGCGGTACTGGTTCTTTTGGAAAAGCAATTTTGTCAAAGTTTTCAGATTCTAATCTTGCTGAAATAAGAATTTTTAGTAGAGATGAAAAAAAACAAGATGATCTAAGAAAATTATATAATAATCATAAAATTAAATTTTATATTGGTGATGTTAGAGATAAATCATCACTGAATGATGTTGTTAAAGGAGTAGATTATATTTTTCACTCCGCGGCACTAAAACAAGTGCCTTCCTGTGAATTTTTTCCAATGGAGGCCGTTAAAACAAATGTAATTGGAACAGAAAATGTTTTAAATGCTGCAGAAAATCATAATGTTTCAAAAGTAATAGTTCTTAGTACAGATAAAGCTGTTTATCCAATTAATGTTATGGGTCTCTCTAAGGCACTGTTAGAAAAAGTTATGATTTCTCGATCAAGAAACTTAAAATCAAATAAAATAGTCTTTTGTGGAACTAGATATGGGAATGTTATGGCTTCTAGAGGATCTGTTATTCCCTTATTTGTAGATTTAATTAAGTCAGGCAAACCATTAACAATTACTGACCCTGAAATGACCCGATTTATGATGACTTTAGAAGATGCTGTGGAACTTGTTATATATGCATTTGAAAACGGATTACCTGGAGACATTTTTGTTCAAAAAGCCCCAGCAGCTACAATATCAGTATTAGCAAAAGCATTGATTGAATTATATAATTCAGATTCAAAAATTAAAATTATTGGAACAAGACATGGAGAAAAGTTATATGAAACTTTAGTTAATAGAGAAGAAATGGTAAAAGTAGAGGATTTAAAAAAATATTATAGAATTCCTGCAGATAATCGAGATTTAAATTATAATGAGTTTTTTTCTGAAGGAAAAGAGAATATTAGTGGAGTAGAGGAATATCACTCTCATAATACAAAAAGATTAAATGTTGAAGAAATGAAGACCCTTTTACTAAAGTTAGAATTTATAAACAGAGATATAAATAAATAAAATAATTGAATAAAATAAATGTTGGAATAACTGGTTTTACTGGTTTTATTGGAAAAAGTTTAATTAATTTTTTTTATATAAAACCTGAAATAAATTTAATTCTATTAGATGATGAAGATTTTAATGATAAGAAAAGAATTGAATTTTTTGTAAAAAATACAGACGTAATTATTCATCTTGCTGCTATTAATAGAGATAAAAATCCAAATAATCTTTATAGAACAAATATTCGTTTAGTAAAACTATTAATCAATGCCTGTGAAGAATCTAATTCAAAACCCAAAATATTTTTTTCTTCATCAACTCAAGAAAATTTAGACAACCCTTATGGAAAGTCTAAGTTAGAAGGAAGAAAACTATTTGAGAAATGGGCAAGAGATAATAAATGCGATTATACAACTTTAATTATTCCTAATGTATTTGGTCCAAATTGCAAACCTTTTTATAATTCCGTTGTTTCAACTTTTTGTTTTCAACTCATTAATTCTGAAAAACCACTAGTTAATAATGATGTATTATTAAATTTTATTTATGTTTATGATTTGTCAGAATATTTATATAATTTAATAGTTAACAGAAAGAAATTAAAAAATTGTATTACAATTAAATCAAAATTATATATAAAAGTTTCAGATCTTTTATTAAAAATAAAAAGTATTCATAATTCATATTTTGTTAAGAATATTTTTCCAGATTTGTACAGTAATTTTGATAAAAATTTATTTTTAACTTACCATTCTTATATCCCAGATAGTTTTTTCCCACAAAGTAATATTTTGAATAAAGATAATAGAGGAGAGTTCTCAGAAATAATTAGAACGAATTCTATTGGACAATTTTCATATTCTATTACAAAACCAGGAATTGTTAGGGGAAATCATTTTCATACAAGAAAAATTGAAAGATTTTCAGTTATTGAAGGGAAAGCTGTTGTAAAATTAAGGAAAATTCAATCTCAAGAAACAAAAGAATTTTTTTTAAATAAAAATGATTTTATTGATATAAGTCCCTGGTATACCCATTCAATAGAGAACATTGGGAAAGATAGTTTAACTACCCTGTTTTGGATAAATGAACATTATGATATAAAAAATCCTGACACTTATATGGAAATAGTATAATTTTTTTGTTGTAAATTAAAAAATAATGAAAAATAAAATCAAAAAAATAAAAATTTTAACAGTAGTTGGTACAAGGCCTGAAATTATAAGGTTATCAAGAGTAATTGATAAATTAGAAAACACTAATTCAGTAGAGCATTTATTAGTACATACAGGTCAAAATTATGATTATGAATTAAATGAAATTTTCTTTAATGAATTGAAAATAAAAAAACCAGATTATTTTTTAGATGCTGCTGGTGAAAATGCAACTATTACAGCTGGAAATATATTAATTAAAATTGATTCAGTTTTAAAAAAAAATAAACCAGACGCATTTTTGATTTTAGGAGATACCAATAGTTGTTTATGTGCAATAGCTGCTAAGAAAATGAAGATTCCTATTTTTCATATGGAAGCAGGGAATCGTAGTTTTGATGAAAGGGTTCCAGAAGAAACGAATAGAAAAATAGTTGATCATATTTCAGACATAAATTTGACTTACAGTGATATTTCTAGAGAATATCTATTGAGGGAAGGCATTAGTCCTGACAGTATTATTAAAATAGGAAGTCCTATGTTAGAAGTTTTGAATTTCAATGAGTCCAAGATTAAAAATTCTAATATTTTAAATAAATTAAATTTAGCATTTAATGAATACTTTCTAGTTTCAGCTCATAGAGAAGAAAATATTGATTCAAAGAATTTTAAATATCTAATTGAATCACTCAATGAGCTCTGCAAAATTTATGATCTACCAATAATTGTTTCAACCCATCCTAGAACTAAAAATAAAATAAATCAATCAAAATTTAATTTAGATTCTAGAATTAAATTATTAAAGCCTCTTGGATTTCATGATTATAATTTTCTTCAAATTAATGCCAGAGTGGTTTTGTCAGATAGTGGAACAATTTCTGAAGAATCTTCAATAATGAACTTCCCAGCTTTGAATATTAGAGATGCACATGAAAGGCCAGAAGCTATGGAGGAATCTTCAGTAATGATGGTTGGATTGAATAAAGATAGAATTATTCAGGGAATTGAAATATTAAGTAATCAAGGCAGAAATGACGAAAGAACTTTATTTAGAGTCAATGACTATAGCTATTCTAATGTTTCTGAAAAAGTGATTAGAATTATTATTTCATATTTAGATTATGTAAATAGAAATGTATGGAAAAAAACAGGGTACTGATTGTATCAAATTATTTTTATCCTGAAGAATTTAAAATTAATGAAATAGCTTTTGAACTTTCTGTAAAAGGATTCGAGGTAAGTGTTCTAACAGGGATACCAAATTATCCGGTCGGAAAGTTTTTTAAAGGTTATGGTATTTTTCAGAAAAATACTGAACTGTATAAAGGTGTTAAAATAATCAGACTTCCGCAAATTCCTAGAGGAAATGGATCAAAAATTAGATTAATAATAAATTATTTGTCATTTTTTATTTCATTGTTATTCTATAGTTTATATATAAGTTTTTTTAAAAAATATGATATAATTTTTGTTCATCATGTTTCTCCAATTTTTTTAGGAATACCCTCATTAATAATTAAAAAAATTCAGGGTATTAAAATGATTTTTTGGAATTTAGATTTATGGCCAGAAGCTGTTTCTTATTATCTAAAAAAAAATTGGATGAATAAACAAATTATAAAGTTTTTAAATCTTATAGTTAAATTTATATATAGTAATTCAGATAAACTTTTAATAAGTTCAAAAAGTTTTAAAAATCATGCCATTATTAGAGGAGTAAGTGAAAAAAATATTATTTATTTTCCAAATTGGGCTGAAGAGATATATACCTCTAAAAGCGAAAATTTAATTGTTTCTAGTGATTATAACTTCCCCCCTAATTCTTTTAAAATTATGTTTGCTGGAAATATAGGTGAAGGACAGGACATGAATAGTGTACTAAAAGCTATTGAGCATACTTATAATATTGATAAAAATATTTGTTGGATAATTGTGGGGGATGGTAGAATGAAAACATGGATCGAGAATCAGGTTAAAATGAAAAAACTAGATATATGTGTGAAATTTTTGGGAAGACATCCAGTAGAGTTAATGCCTTCTTTTTTTAGATTAGCAGATGCCATGCTCCTTCCTCTGTTAGATGGATCAGTATACTCATCAACTGTTCCAGCAAAATTGCAAGCATACATGGCTTCAAGGAAGCCAGTTTTAGCAATGATAAATGGGGAAGCAGCTACAGTTATAAAAGAATCAAAATGTGGTTTAGTCACTAATTCGGGAAATTATATTCAGCTTTCTAAAAATGTTTTAAAAATGAAAAACAATATAGATGATTTAGATTATTACTCCCAAAATAGCTACAAATATTATAAAGAAAATTATTCAAAGCAAAAGACAATTAACAAGTTAGTAGATATCATTAATAAACTTTGATTTTTGATTTAATTAGTTAGATGAAGTTAGTTAAAGTAAACAAGCAGTCATACCTAAAATATTCAAATGAGTTTGAAAATTTGCCAATTTCATTCAATCCTGATTTGGGAGGATTTTTATTAAAAGCAGGTTTTAAAGAAACTTTTTATGTTTTAAAGATTAATCAAAAATGTATTGGATTACTCCCAGTTTATAATAAAAACAAAAACAACTTTTCAGTTCCTTATTTTTCTTATGGATTAATTTTAAAAATAACCCTGAATGATAGGGTTATTAAAAACTTAAGAAATGTTTTAAAAAAAAATCTGATTAATTTTAAAATTAAATTAGTTGGATCTATTAATGATAATATTAGGTTAGATAAAGTTTCTTGCTTTTTGAGCCTTAAACAATCTACTGAAATTCAATTGAATTCATTCAAATCTAAGTTGAGAAGTCAAATTAGAAAAGGCTATAAAAACGGATTAAAATGTAAAATTGGCGGAAAAGAATTTATTAATGATTTTTGGGAAATTTATAGTAGAAATTTACATAATTTGGGATCTCCATCATATTCTAAGAATTTTTTTTATTTACTTTTTGAAAATTTAAATGAAAATCAGATTAAAATATTTATCATTTTACATGATTCTAAACCAATAGGCTCATCACTATGTTTAAGTTATAATAGTTTTTGTGAAGTTATATTAGCTTCAACTTTAAAGGATTATAATCAGCTTTCACCTAATATGATGATGTATTGGGAAATGATTGCAAACTCTATAGAAAGCAAAAAAACTATTTTTTCTTTTGGAAGATCAGATTTGAACTCTTCACAATTAAGATTTAAAAAACAGTGGGGAGTTAACCTAGTTCCAATAATGTATCTAAATTCTAATGAGAAAATACTTAATCTTAAATTTCTAAAAAAAATCTTTAGCCGAATATGGAAATTTATTCCTTATAGAGTTTCTAAATATTTTGGATATTTAATTGCTGAAAAATTTTATTAAATGAAAAAATTTTTTTTAACACTGGACTTTGAAGAGTGGTATCATTTAGAATATTTTAAAGATATTAGAAAAAATCAAAATTTTGATCATTTTGTTTTCAGACTTGATAATTTTTTTGATTTTTTAAAAAACAACAATATTAAGATTACAGTTTTTGTAGTCGCTGAGCTTGCTTTAAAATATCCTGAAATAATTCAAAAAATTTCAAATCATGGACATGAAATTGCTTGTCATGGATTAGATCATAATTTGGTTTATGAAAAATCATCTAAAGATTTTAGGAATGAATTAATTGAAGCTAAAAAAATTTTAGAAAAAATAATAGACAAGCCAGTATACGGATATAGAGCTCCTTGCTTTAGTATGATGGATGAAAGATTTAATATTTTAAAAGAATTAAATTTTAAATATGATTCGAGTTATATTAAATTCTCCCAACATAAGCTTTATAGAAATCTCAAATTGGATGGCTTTAATAAAGTGGATGATTTAATTTATGAGAAAAATAAATTTTATGAATTTGAGGTTCCGACATTAAATTTATTTAATTTAATACAATTGCCAATTTCTGGTGGAGGATATTTTAGAATACTACCTTATTTTATTTTTGATATACTTTTCAGAAACTATTCTGAAAAACATAAAAATTTTAATTTTTATATTCACCCTTTTGAGTTAGATGACTCAGCCATAAAAATTAATAATACAAGTTTTATAAATAAACTTAGATTTAATTTTGGAAGAAAAAATAATTTAGAAAAACTCAAAAAGTTTATAGTTTCTTTAAAAAACAATTACAAATTTTCCCGACTTATTGACACTCTATGAAAAAAATTTTAATTACTGGAATCAATGGATTCATTGGTGATTACATTAAGGACAGTTTTGATAAAAATAAATTTGAAATTTGGGGACTGGATAGAAAAAATAGTTTTAAAAATACTAGATCTATAAACTTATTGAATAAAACAGAATGTATTAAACTTGCAAAGAAATTGCCAGAATTTGATATAATCATCCATGCTGCATCAATTGCTCATAGCAAAATTGATAATCAAACGATTTTCAAACAAAATTTAAATATTACCAAAAATGTCATAGATTTTTTTTCAACAAAAAGGACACATTTTGTTTTTTTAAGCTCTGTTTCAGTATATGGGGAAGATAAAAGGAAAAAACCAATAACTGTAAGGGATTCAACTAGACCTTTTTCTTATTATGGTAAAAGTAAATTAAAATGTGAAGAAACAATTCTTAAGTTTTCATCCAATTGTGATATTTTAAGGTTATGCCCTGTTTATGGCGCACATCATTTAAGTGATATTAAAAAAAGAGTGATTTTTCCAATGCAATCATTCTTTAAAATGTGTATACTGCCATCACCACGATATTCATTATGCAATATTGAACTTGTTTTATTAACAATTGAAACTTTAGTAAAAAGAGGTCCAATGAATCAAAATATTTATAATATATGTGATACTAATTCTTATAGTCAAAAAGAGATTGCATCTTATTTCAAAAATTACAAAATAATATTACCAGAAATTCTTTTCAAACCCTTTTATTATCTAACATTCATTTTAGGTTTCAAAAAAGGTTATAAATTACGATGTTTGTATTGGAAGCTGTTCAAATCGAATGAGTACATTTGTAATCTTCAAAACGGTCAACCAAATAATGAAATGAGTTTATTTAAATTTTTAAATATTAATAAATGAATAGTTCTAGTATTGATAATTTTACAAAAGAATATATATTAAATAGATCAGAAAGCCTTTTTAATAATGATTTAAAGTTTTGGCATAATGAAATGAAATCTAAAATTGATGGCAGAAATGTAATGGTAATTGGAGGTGCAGGGACTATAGGTTCATCTTTTATAAAAGAAATCTTAAAGTTTAATATTGCAAAATTAGTTGTTGTAGATATTAACGAAAATGGCTTAACAGAGCTTGTTAGAGATCTAAGAAGTTCATCATTAAATATGCCAAAAAATTTTATTACTTATCCAATTGATTTTGGAAATAAAGTTTTTGAAAAAGTTTTTAAAAATCATGGAAAATTTGAAATTGTAGCAAACTTTGCAGCTCATAAACATGTTAGAAGTGAAAAAGATATTTTTTCTATTCAAGCTATGATAGAAAACAATTTATTAAAAGCTCGAGGTTTATTAGATTTATTGGTTAAATATCCTCCTCAACATTTTTTTTGCGTTTCAACTGACAAAGCAGCTAACCCAGTAAACATAATGGGTGCGAGTAAAAAGTTAATGGAGGAGCTAATTATGGCATATTCATCAAAGCTAAATATTACTACTTCTCGTTTTGCTAACGTAGCATTTTCAAATGGAAGTTTACCTTTAGGTTTTATTAATAGATTAAATAAAAATCAACCATGGTCTTGCCCAATAGGGATAAAAAGATTTTTTGTTTCACCTGAAGAATCGGGTCAGCTTTGTCTTATAGCTTGTATTTTAGGAAAATCGGGAGAAATTTTCTTCCCTAAATTGGATGAAAAAAAAGACATGATTTCGTTTGATGATATTGCAAAAGATTTATTGAAATATTTAGGTTTAGAAATGGATATTTGTGAATCTGAAGAAGAAGCAAAAAGAAAATCAACCTTACTTTCTAATGGATCAAAAAAATATCCAGTCTACTTTTTTAAATCTGATACATCTGGAGAAAAGACTTATGAAGAATTTTATACAAAAAATGAAATTCTAGATTTAGAGAAATTTGAAAATTTGGGTATTATTAAGAATTCAATAAAAAGAAATTTGGAAGAAATTGAAAACATTTATAAAGACTTGGCAAATATTTTTATTAGTGATAATATTTCAAAAGAAGAAATTATTAAAGCTATAATTAAATATCTTCCAAATTTTCAACATATAGAAACAGGCAAACATTTGGATCAAAAAATGTAATTGCTTATAAACTTATGTATAGATTTTTTTTTAAAAGATTTTTTGATCTCTTTTTATCATCTTTTGCAATATTAATTTTATCGCCTTTATTATTCCCTATTGTTTTAGGACTATTATTAACTGGGGAACATTATATTTTTTATTTACAGGAAAGGATTGGTTATAAAAACAAAAAATTTAAAGTTTATAAGTTTGCAACTATGTTAAAAGATAGCCCTAATTTAGGATCAGGGTTACATACTAGACTTAAAGATCCAAGAATTTTACCAATGGGTCATTTTTTAAGGAAAACTAAAATAAATGAATTACCTCAACTTTTTAATATTTTTTTAGGATCAATGAGTATAGTTGGCCCAAGACCTTTAGTTAATAAAACATTTGAGCCATACTCTGATATGGTTAAGAAAAATATATATAATATAAAACCTGGATTGAGTGGAATAGGTTCAATAATTTTTCGAGATGAAGAAACGTTGATGTCAAAATCTAAAATTCCATTAAATGAATATTATAAAAAGTATATTTCACCATATAAGGGAGAATTAGAGATTTGGTATCAACAAAAAATATCCTTTTTTACTGATTTTATGATTATTTTTTTAACAGTATGGGTTGTTTTATTTCCTAAATCAGATTTGGTATTTAAAGTATTTAAGGATTTACCTAAAAAACCAGATTTTTTAAAATAGATATTAAACCTTTTTAATTACATATTCTACAATTCCCCATATTATCAGGTCACTTTCTTCACCAATTTCTAATTCTTTATAGTTTTTATTCTCAGGTTTTAGATATATTTTTTGATTCTTTTTAATAATTCTTTTCACTGTAAATTCCCCATTTATTAGACATACTGCAATTTTTCCGCTTACTGGATCTATTGACCTATCAATTACTAATAGATCACCATCATCAATCCCTGCTCCGATCATTGAATCTCCTTCAACCCTTGCATAAAAAGTTGCTTCTTTATTTTTAACTAGTTCTTTATCTAAACTAATTCGAACTTCTTTAAAATCATCTGCAGGAGATGGAAATCCTGCTGATATTCTTTCTTCAGCAAGCCATTGCCCGATTCCATTTTCTTTCTTTGAAATAAAGAAATTAAGTGTATTTTTTTCTTTCACATTTTTTATTTTACTGCTATTATTTCATTTAATTCTGTAGTATATCTTTTGGATAATCTAGTCTGTTTCATTTTCCAAATTCTTTTAAGATCTTGACTAGCTAGTTTAATCTTACTAACTCCCTCTTTTTTTGCAATAAAGTCTAAAGTTTTCATTAAGAAATTATGCTTTGGATTTTCCTTTTCAAAAAGATTTAGTTGATTTGAGTTAGTTGGAATTAGAGCCATAACTATTACTCCAGCTTTTTTATACTCAATGTCTTTTTTATAAATCTTTTTTAATCCTTTAATAGCATATTTACTTAAGGTTATGCTAGAGTTAGAACTGTAGGGTAAAGTCATCACTATGCCATTTCGGTATTGTGATTTATTTTTTTGATGTTTATTGCTTTGTACAAATATATAGATGGAGTTACAGCTACTTTTTTGAATTCTTAGCTTTTCAGAGCAACAAACAGAAAAAGTAGAAATCCTTTCTTTTAAATCTTCAAATTTTGTTAAATTATTTTCGAAGCTTCTAGTAGTTGCAATTGCTTTTTTAGGTGACCTGTTTTCTTCAAGAGACAGAACAGATTTTCCCTCTAATTCTTTTTTTAATCTTAGTCCAACTACACTCATTTGTTTTCTTACCCACTGATCTGGAAGTTTGGTGAATGCATAAGCCTTATTAATATTATGATTTTTTAAGCGTTGACTATGCTTATAACCAATCCCCCAAACATCTTCAATTTTTAGCCACTTAAGGGCTTTTTCTCTCTTTTTTTCTGAATCTAATACATAAATTCCATTAGTTTTACTATCAAATTTTTTAGAAATTTTATTGGCTACTTTAGCTAATGCTTTTGTAGGTGCAATTCCAATACTAACCGGGATGCCTATCCATTTTAATATTTTTTTTCTAATATCTTTTCCGTATCGTTCTAAATCATAATTGTTAAAGCCTTTGAATTCTAAAAAAGCTTCGTCAATACTATATATTTCAATACTTGGGGTATAACTACTTAAAATACTCATTACTCTATTGCTTATATCTCCGTATAGTGGAAAGTTAGTAGAGAATACATAAACTTTATTTTTTTTAAATACTGAATCATATTTGAAAGCGGGCGCTCCCATAGGAATTCTAAGAGCTTTTGCTTCATCACTTCTAGATATTACACACCCATCATTATTAGATAGTATAACAATGGGTTTATCAATCAATTTTGGATTAAAAACTCTCTCACATGAAGCATAAAAATTATTAC
>CEUA01072564.1_pt1 | contig 62628 bp, 58 predicted proteins | sample 361541 | NCBI WGS metagenome assembly CEUA01 (sample SAMEA2623079, study PRJEB7988) | marine metagenome | isolation source: saline water (ENVO:00002010), including
AATTTATTTTCAGAAAACTATACTAAAGTGTTCGTAAAATTTTCTAAACCAGCAGAATATAAAGAAGGCTTTTTAAATGAAGAACCCATTACCCTAACAGAAAATAACATACCAATATTTAATAATGCCATAGTCTGGTTTGAAATGAAAAAAAAAGAGACATATGATCTTGGAACCCACACACTTTATATTGGTGAAGTTACTGATTGTATGACAATTGAAACAGAAGAAAGAGTCGCATACATGGGAGATACAAGAATGAAATATGGCGGCGTTCCAAGAGGTGGTCATTAATTTTTAAACGATGATTGACTAATCTATTAGAGAAATTATTTTAGCTTTAGTTATTTTTTTCTTAATCTTATATGTTATATTTCGAGTTTTTAAAAGGCTTAATATTAATTAGGCTTTAATCAGCAACTTCAATAAATTATTTATGGTTTAATTGATAATGATGGGTTGGTTAAAAGGTCGTAAGGTTTCTAAAAGAACTGCTTTGATTATATTTGTTTTAGCATGGCAGCTAACAACGGCTTTCCTTAGGGGGTTTTAAATATGAGTCAAAAAATTATTATAGATACAGACCCCGGAATAGACGATACCATGGCAATTTTCTTTGCTCTCAATTCTCCAGAGATTCATGTTCTTGGATTAACTACGGTTTATGGAAATACATCTACAGATCAAGGAACTATAAACGCATTGAGAATTTTAGAAATTGCGTTAAGAACGGACATACCAGTTTATGCAGGTGCAGACAAACCATTAGAGAGTGAATATACAGGAAAAGGAAAGTTTGTTCATGGCCACGATGGTCAGGGGAATACAAACCTTAAAGCTCCTAGTATTAAAGCCGAAACAGGTTCAGCTGTAGATTTTTTAGAGAATACAATACGGGAAAACCCAGGAGAGGTAATTTTAGTACCTATAGGTCCACTGACTAATATTGCTGAACTTTTAATAAAGAATCCCAAAATAGCAAAAGACATTAAAGAGATAATACTAATGGGAGGTAATGCATTATCTCAAGGTAACGCCAGTCCTTCGGCAGAAGCAAATATAAGAAATGATCCTGAAGCAGCAGATATAGTATTTTCTGCAGATTGTGAAATATCAATGGTGGGATTAGATGTTACCAATCAAGTTTTTATGGACAAGAAACACATAGATAAGATTGTAAACTTTGATAGTCCCCAATCTAAGCATTTAAAAAAAATCTTTCCTTTCTATGTAGATTTTTTAACAGAATTTTTTAGTAAAGAAGGAATGCCCACCCATGATTCCTCAGCAATAGCATATATTATTGATAAAACTTTATTTGAAACTATACAGTATCCAATCGTAGTTGAGACACTTGGGATAAGTAGGGGAAAAACATGGATGGGAACCGGTATGGACAAAACAAACAACAATCCTTGGGAAAAAAGAAGAGACGTCAATATTTGTATTGAGGTTAATGTACAGAAAGTTATAGATTTAATTATTGAAAGGGTGGCATCTTAAAAAATGAAAAGATATTCATCTGCCATAGATATGTTCAATGATGCATTAGAACAAGCACCTACTTTTGATTTCGTTGGGGCAATAGATTCATTTACGGAAGAAAATGCTTTAATTGAGACAGAACTTTTTGATGAGCAGGCATTAAAGTATTATGCAAAAAAAAATTGTGGTATGGAGGTTTCTGAAAAAGAGAAGGAACTATTTGAAACAGAATATCGTGGAGGCTCACAGGGAGATTATTCATCTGAGATGAATATGAAAATAGATAATGTAGTTGAATCATTATCAAGTTTTCCAAATACTAAGCGAGCTGTAATTATGATGAATAATAATTGGTGGACCCACTATGACACTGACGAGGCTAAGTGCTGTAGGGAGCTTCATTTTAGGCTCACTCCTTCTAGGATCAAGAATACTCAGTGGAAGATAAGCTGTACAGGTTTTTTTCGAGCACAAGCTGTAGACATAATGCCAAAGAATTTTTATTTCGTATATAACATAATGGAGGTTGTTAGAGCAAAAATAGTTGATTCATTAGGTTCTAATATCGAAACAGGCTCCTACACGCATTTTGTAACAACTCTTGTACCTACTAGGTATGATTGAAAAATTACTTTCCATTACTTTTATATTCTAGTTATTAATATAGTTTTCCAGAATCATAGTTGATAAACAATATTTTGTATTTCGAGCTATCGGAATTTTTAATACTAGGTAGAGATTGAATAGTAAAAAGAAGTAAAATATTTAGAAGTGTATAGAAAAAATAAAGTCGAAAAAGCACGGAAAAGGCTTAAAATATTGACAGATGTTCTCTTTAAGCTCTTCCAGATCAATTTAAGATATAAAGAAACCAGAGAAGATTATGGTGTAGAAATATTTGAATACTTTTATTTACCATGGAGAAGTGATAAAAAATTTAAAAACTATTATAAAAAGATTTCAGAATTTACATTAAATCCTAGTTCACGTTTATACACACTTTACGATCTTTCAAAAAGACACCTTTTGCCAAATACGACATTTTTAGAAGTAGGTTGCTGGAAAGGGGGAGCAAGTGGGTTGGTGGCATTAACGACTAGTGAAAATTCAATTGATTACATTCTCTGTGATACCTTCAAAGGTGTTGTAAATTCTTCAGAGAGAGATAGTTTTTTTAAGGGTAGAGAGTATGCTGATACGAATATAGATGATGTTTTAAAAGTAGAAAAAATAAGCGGTAAAAAATTTAAAATTGTAGAAGGAATTTTCCCCGGTTCAGTTCTTCAATTAAAACTTGATAGACCAATATCTTTTGCCCATATTGATGTAGATACCTATATATCAGCAAAAGAGAGTTTTGAATACATTGCAGCAAACTCTATAAAGGGAGCAGTAATTGTTTTAGATGATTATGGAGGATGGTTTACTGACGGTGTAACGACTTTTGGAAATGAATTAAAAGAAGATAAAAATTATTTTGTTACACCTAACCACTTAGGTCAACTGATTATTTATAAAATTAATTAAAGATGATCAAGAACATTGAAGTTAACATTATGAGAGTTTATTCATCAGTGTTAATTTTCTTTTTAATAATAAAAACAAAATCTAACACCCTAACAACCGATGAAGCTTACACTTTTCTAGAATACGTATATACAGGTGATGTATTCAATATAGGAATAGCAAACAACCACTTATTAAATACATTTTTAATGTTTTTTTCAACTAAGTTAGGTTATTCTGAAATATTTTTGAGATTACCAAATCTTTTAGCAGGGATTATATATATTATGGTGTCTTTCTTTGTCTCAAGAAAAACAAAATATCCTTTACTATCATTAACAATTTTAACAACTGTCCCATATCTGGTTGATTTCTTTACCTTAGCTAGAGGTTACGGGATTGCCTGTACATCAATATTTCTTGGTTTAATTAACTATTATTTTTTTAGGGATTATAAGTTTAAATTTCTAGTTTCTATATTTTGCCTTGTCCTTGCTTCCTTATCTATCCATATTTACATAACTTATACCCTGATCTTTTTTAGTTTGAATGTAATAAATGAATATAAATTAAATAAAACGATTGTCTATTTAACTTCAATTATTTTATTTTATTTTTCTTATAATATAATTATTTGGACCTTTCAAATAAGTCAAAGCGGTAAGCCAATGTTTGGAGCCCAAGAAGTTGACTTAATTTATTTGTCTACCACCTTCTTTGGATTAATGAATTTATATCATACTCAATCATTGGTGATTTATATACTAATTTTTCTTTCAGTATTTATACTTCCAATATTTTTATTTAAATATCTATCAGGGGAAATGAAGGTTCTTTTTTTTGTCAATCATTTGACACTACTTTCTCTTTATGTTTTACCTCTGTTATTTGGGAAGACCTTTCCATCACAAAGAATCCTACTGCCGTTAATTCCTGCCTACTTAATTATTTCTATTGTTTCTATAGATGTATTTAGATTTAATTTAAAATATATGAAAAATTTTAATTTTTTGTTAGCAGCAGTTATGATTTTTAATTTAATCCAAAACTCTTCCGTCAATTCAACAATAGACTGGGGAATTGCTCTAAACAAAGAAGCCTTAGTTGAGTTTAGTAGTAAGGATTTAAACTGTGAGTACATTATGCCTGATATAAGATCGGCCCAATATTATAGATTGTTATTACAAATCAATGAGGAACCTTACTGTAGTTTAAATGGAGAAATAACTAATTTTGAAAAGTAAGATTAACTAATAGAAAGTTAATTTTATGGTAAATACCGATATTTCTTCATTTAAGATATGTAATGAAATTTCAATTATCTTTCCAGTTAAAAATGATGAAAAAAAAATTATTAATGAGTTTGATAGTTTATATAATTTCTGTAAAAAAAGTTTTAATAAATTTGAATTTATATTTGTATCAAATGGCTCTAATGAAGAAAATATAAAATTACTAAATGAAAAAATTGATAATAATAATTTTGTTATTCATTTAAATTATAAAAATTCTGGAAAAGGTTTTGCTATAAGAGAGGGTCTTAAAGTCTCAAATTATAAATTGGCTTTGCTAATTGATTCCGATTTTTCTGTAAAAATTGAAAATTTATATAAATTTTTCTCTGAATATGATAAACCCTATGCAGACTTTACAATTGGTTCAAGAAAACTTAAAGATTCAAATGTATTAAATACACCTGCTATAAGAATTCTTTCTGGGAACATCTACACATTTCTAGTGAAAACTCTTTTAAATATCAAAATAAGTGATACCCAGTGTGGATTTAAATTAATTAATAAAGAAAAATTTACCAATGGTGTAAATTTTATAAGTAATGAATTTAGTTATGACGTAGAATTATTCATATTGGCAAAAATACAAAATATAACAGTTTATGAAATTCCAGTTGAATATATTCATAGTGAGGAAAGCAGCGTTTCTCTATTTAAAGACTCTCTGCTAATGTTTCTTAAGTTAATTTATTTTAAATTTTTTTATTTCATTAAAAAGAAACAAAGATGACAAGCATATTATTTTTAGTTTTTTATAATTTTTTATATTATTTAGGTTTTGGGATATTTAATGTATATCTGAAATATAAAAAACAAGATTTATCTAAAGAATATTTTATAAGTGGCTCTGTAAAGATAAACACCTTCTTTCCACTATTTGCTTTATTTTTCATTGGTAATTCAGTATTCATACTTAATTTCTTTTACCCAATAAAAAGTATTTCTGTTTTCTTAGGCTTTATTTATTTGTTTTTATGTTTTATTGGTATTTATCTTCAATATATTTATAAAAACAATATACAAAATTTATTACCAGATGTAATCTTTCCAATCATATTTGGTATAAGCAGTTACGGCAGCAGACTACATTATGATGCTGGGGCGTATCATCTTAATAATCAAAACTGGATATTTAATGAAAAAATAGTTTTTGGTTTGTCTAATCTTAATATCTTTTACTCTTATGGGTCACTACAAGAATATCTTTCAGTTATTTTTTGGCCTTTTGAAAATTTTATCTATTTACATTTTATAAATATTACTTTTTTTGTTGTTCTTTTTAAATTTTTATACAATAACTTAATAAATGAGAATCTTAATTTCCTTAAACTTTCATCTTTATTTTTAGTTGGGTATAGTTTTTTAGATAATTTTGGGATTAACGGAGGAGGTAATGGTTTTTTCCAAATTCAAACAATAGGGAAGCCAGATGTTTCGGTTGGGATATTATTTTTAATTTCATTTATGATTTTTGCAAATAGTTTTATTGACAATTCATATTTATATAGAGATTTTCTATTTGTTCTCTTTTTATCATTTTTTAGTTTTCAATTAAAGCTCATTGGTGGGGCGTTAATATTTTTATTAATACCTCTATTTTATAAAACCGTCATTTCAAAAAAGCTCAAGTTCATTAATTATATTTTTGACATGTCTTTGTTTATAGTTTTATTTTTTCTTTGGCTGTTAAAGACCTACATTGTTTCTGGTTGTTTAATATTTCCAATTCAGACTACATGTTTTAAAGATACCAAGTGGATAGATTTAGATAAAATTATTTATTCTACTCAGAAAACTATTAAAGGAAATTTTGCTTATAGTTTTGATCAAAATTTTACTACCTGGCTTAACGAATGGTTGAGCAATGGTTATAGTTTTCAAGTATTTTCAAATTTACTGATATCTTTACTAGCCTTATACCTAGCAAAGTTGGTTATATTCAAAACAAAAACTAAATTCACAAGGCTAAGGCTTGTTTTGCTTCTATTTTTGTTGGTTAATATTTTTATCTTTTTTCTTACCGTACCTGTAGATCGAAATGGGTATGGAATATGGGCTTCATTAGTATGTCTTATAGTTTTAAACGCTCAATCATTTAGATTTAAATATTCAGAAATATTATTAAATAAATTATTGATTACAGCAGCAATTATATTTGTAGTACTTCTTTCACCACGAATGTATATGTATGAAGAGTTCATAAAAAATTATTCGAACAATTACAATTTAGGACCTAAAGAAGTTGAATATATAACAAACTCAGATGGTTTATCTTTATTACCTAAAGAAGGCAACCAATGTTGGATATCTAGTTACTGCTTACTATATTCTACTAATATAAATGAAGTGAAAAATGGTAGTTATCGAATGTTTTTACCTGAAGGGAGGTAGCTTCTTTAATGGGAATTTACAACCACATACCTTTAAATGAAGATTTTAATAATTGGTGGTATTTCGGAAGAAGGAAAGCACTAAGTTATAAAATTAATAAATATTCTAAAGTTGAAAAAGAAAAAATGAATATATTAGAAATTGGTCCTGGAACCGGTACAAATATTTTAGAACTTCAGAACTTTGGAAAAGTAGATATATTAGAAATTGATGAATATTTTATTGAACTAATTTCAAAAAACAAACAACTCAGGATAAATAATATTTTTAATTCATTTAAAGAAATTAATAAAACCTATGATCTGGTTGTAATACTAGATGTACTTGAACACGTTGAGAATACGAAAATCTTTTTAGACGATATTTATTCAATATTAGAAAACAACGGAGTTCTTATTATAAGCGTTCCAGCGCATGAGTCTTTATTTAGTGAGCACGACATATTATTAAAACATTACAAAAGATATTCAAAAAAAACATTGAAAGACGAACTTAAGGATATTTTTTTTCTTAAGGAGTTTTTTTGGTATAATTTTTTACTATTTCCTATTAGGTATATACAAATAAAATTTTCTAAAAATACAAACTCAGACACTTCAGTAGGGAGCTTGTTAAATTTTGTTTTAAAACTCATAATAAAAATTGAGTTAATATTTATTAAATTTGGCATTAAAACACCAGCAGGTATATCTCTTTTTTGTGTGGCTACAAAAAAAGAATAATCTTTCTTTATTGATATAAAGAGTATTCAAGCTTTTAAATTTTTTCTCAAAATATAAATATTTAAATTTATACTGTAATAGAGTGAAAAATTTTAAGAAAGTCATAGAAGACATATTTTATGTCTCTAAGCTAACAGGAACAAGAAATAAAAAAGTTCTAATTTTTGCCTCTGTAGTTTTATCACAACTTTCTGCCGTTACAGATGTTTCTTTAATTGCTATTTTTGCAGCAATTATTACAAACCAATTTACGAATATAGAATTTATTAATCAAATTTTAAATTTCTTATTAGAAAATAGGCTATTGATAATTATTTTTGTTGTTTTTAGATTTGTGTTCCAATACAACCAAAGCATGATATTAAGAAAAATTGAAGAAAATGTTGATATGAATCTCAAGGTGTATCTATTAAAAGAAATTTTTGAAAAAAGAAATTATTCGGTTGCAGATTCTTATTTTTACATCAACGTTCTTTCTGGTCATATTGCTTTCTTTTATTCAAGCTTTGCTAGTTTTTTAAATAGTTTTTTACAAATATTTGCATATAGTATATACCTTTTTATTTCAGACCCTAGTTCAGTTTCAATATTTATTGGTGGTGCGATAATTTTGATTTTACCAATAAGGAAATTGTTAGTTCTTGCAAGAGAATATATGCACATTAGTTATGAAAAAGGCAAAGAGTCAAATGTAGAAATTCAGAGAGTTGTCGAAAACTTATTTTTAATAAAGATACTTAAAAAAGATGAAGATGAACTTAAAAGCTTTTCTCAAACATTAAATAACTTTAGAGAGAGTATGTTAAAAAATCATAGCATAGGACTCATAAATGGCTATCTTCCAAGCTTTGTAACACTAATGGTGCTGACCTTAGTGTTAACTTTTAGCTCATATGCAAAATCAATCACATTAGATTTCATAGGGGTTACATTAAGACTATTTCAAGCATTTGGAACTTTAACAAATTCGGTTAACAGGCTTGTAAATTCACAGGTTCACATTGAAAAATTTCAGCAAATAGAAGAAAATAAAATTAAACAAAATACTGAAAACTATAAAATTTTAGAAGGCTCCTCAATCAAAATCGATGATTTAAGTTTTAAATATTTCAATAGTAATAGTTATATATTTGAGAACATTAATTTAAATCTTAAAAAAAACACACACACTGTAATTGTTGGTGAAAACGGTTCAGGTAAAAGTACATTATTAGGTTTATTTGCTGGAGTTTTTTATTCTGATAAGGGATTCATAACTTCTTTTTCAGATAAATTTTCGTATATTGGAGCAACTCCATTGATTTTTGATTCAACTCTTAGAGAGAATCTCCTATATGGCAATGAAAAAGCCATAGAAGATAGTGAAATGATTTATTTCCTTAAATTATTAGAAACCTTTAAAGAAAGTTCGGGATACAAATTAGAGAATAAGATTAGCAATAAAACATTGTCGTCAGGACAAATGCAAAAAATAGCCTTTATCAGAGCACTTTTAGCAGATACTGATATCCTCCTCCTTGATGAAGCAACAGCGAATCTTGATGATTCATCAAAAAATAAAATTTTCTCACTCCTTAAAGAAAAGAATATTACGATTATTAACTCAACACATGATCCAGACAGTTTTGAAAATGTAGATAAGAAACTAAAAATTCATGTAAAAGATGAAAAAAGAACTATTGAGTTAAGCTAAAGAATAATATTTATGAAAAAAATACTTGTAATAAATACAAAATATAAAATCATGGGTGGGGAAGACTCCAATATTGTTGACGAAATTAATTTATTAAAGAAGAATTTTGAAGTTGAATACTTAGAATTTGATAATTCAAGAAAATTAAATATTTTTGACATACTTGCTTTTTTTATTAATACGAATATATATTCAAACAAGTTATTAAAAGAAACACTTAAAAAATTTAAACCTGACCTAGTATATATTCACAATACATGGTTTAAGTCAAACCTAGGGGTATTTAAAATACTTGATAAAAGAAAAATTAATATATTACTAAAAATTCATAATTTTAGATATGATTGTTCGAGACACTTCTTGTCATCAAAACATTTGAAAAATACTAAATTTTGCTCAGCTTGTAACCTAGATATTAAATCAACAGGAATTATTAATAAGTATTATAAAGATTCTTTAATTAAGTCAATATTTTTAATTAGATATTCAAAAAAGTATTTTAAGTTAATAAAAGATTCAAAAATAAAAATTCTTGTACTTACTGAATTTCATAAAGAATATCTTTCAAATCTTGGAGTAAATAAAAATAAAATATTTGTTTATTTTAATCCCATTCAAGTATTGGATTATAAAGATTTAAATTATCAAAGTAAAAGTGATTATGTAGTTTATGCTGGGAGACTATCCGAACCTAAAGGCGTTGAAGAGCTTTTAAAGGCCTGGAAAAAATCCGGAATAAAAAATATAAAATTAAAAGTAATTGGGATTGGTGAAATAGAAAATAATTTAAAGAGTCAATATAGTTCAGAGAATATTGAGTTTCTAGGTCTATTAAGCAATGAAGAAGCAAAAAAATATATCATGGGTGCAAGAGCTATAATTACTGCTACAAAAATGTATGAAGGTCAGCCTAGGTTATTATGTGAGGCCTCCAGTTTCGGTGTGCCTTCTGTATATCCTTCATTTGGAGGTATGGACGAATTTTTCCCAAGTGATTATGAGTATAATTTTGAACAATTTAATTATGATGAATTGACAAGCAAGATCATGGGTCTTGTAAAGAATAAAGATTTAGCGAATTCAAGTAATAAAATAGTTGAACACATATCAAGTAAACTTAGTGAAAATCAACTATTAGCTAAGTTTAATAAAATAATTGAAGCACAAATAGATTATGGAAAATAAGAACCCCTTAATATCTGTGATAATGTCTGTTTGGAATGATAGTAAAAATGTTCGAACTGCTATTGATAGCATACTTGGTCAGTCATACAAAAATTTTGAATTCTTAATAATTGATGATGGTTCAACTGATTCTACGTATGAGATATTAGAGGAATATAAGATGAGAGACAGCAGAATAAAGATATTTAAAAATGAAAAAAATAAAGGATTAACGAAATCCTTAAATTTATTAATTTCATACTCGAATGGAGACATGATAGCTAGACAAGATTCTGATGATATATCAAAAAAAAGCAGATTAGAAACTCAATTGAATTGTATTACAAAAAATAGATTCGATATATGCACTTCCAGAGCATTAGTAAAAAATACAAATAAAAAAATTCCAGGCTTGAGTTATTATCTTCCAAATAAGATAGCTATAAAAATAAAGAATCCATTTATTCATGGAACTCTTTTAATTAAAAAATCTATATTTACTGAGTTAGATAATTATGATGAAGAGTTTTATTATGCTCAAGATTATAAGTTGTTTTGGGATATTTTAAAAAAGGATTATAAAATAAAAAAAATAAGAGAACCTTTATATTATTTAAATACTGCGAACAACATATCAACAAATAAAAGTAAAGAACAAAAATATTATGCTGATTGTGTTAGAAATGGTTTAAGACCTCAAAAATAATTCATAACTTATATTTGATGCACTTCAATAATATGTCTTCCAAGTTAAGTTTAGTTTCCCAAGAAAGTTCCTTGTAAATTAGTGTGGGATTTGAAATAATTTTTGTTGGGTCCCCTTTTCTTAAAAGTTTTTCATCTATATTTGTATGTTCCTCCCAGTCTAAATTAAAGTACTTAAAGACGATATTTAAAATTTCTGAAATTTTACTACCAGTTCCTGAGCCAATTACATAGCTATCATTTTTACCAAAATTTATAATTTTATATATTGCTTTTGCGATATCTCCTGAGTAACTCCAATCTCTAATGTAGTCAACACTTCCAACACTAAATGAATTGAGTTTTTTATTTTTAATTAAAATAGCTGAATTAATTATTTTCATAATTAGATAGTCATCGCCTCTAAATTCTGATTCATGATTAAACATTATTCCTGAAAATATATCCCATGAATAATTTTTTCTATACTCCTGAACTTTTTTATGGTTAGTAAATTTTGCATGGGCATATGGAGAATTTGGAGCAAATAAAGAAGACTCATTAATAGCTTCACTATGGTCACCAAACATTTCTGATGAAGATGCTTGATAGAATTTTGCAAAATTTCTATTTTTAATTAAAGAAGAAGTTAAATTATTAAAAATTTCTCTAATTTCAGCTTCAATTAAAGGATTTTTTAATGATTTGTAGACAGAGCTTGGTCCAGATAAATTAATAACAAAATTAGGAGAATAATCAGTTATTAGTTTCTCAACATGATCTTTATTTAGAAGGTCTAATTGTATAATTTTTACCGTCTCTATATTTTTATTTTCCTTATTTATGTGTATTAATTTATTTTGTACTTTTTCAAGAGCATTACTTTCCCTAGAAATACCAATTATTTCATAATCTTTTTGATCATTTAACAAAATATTTGTTAAAAATAACCCATCTTGTCCAGTAATTCCAGTGATTAAAACTTTTTCCATATTTTCACTTTAAAGGTAGCAATAAGATTAATTTATGTTTATTAAGTTATAAAAAATAATAGACTTAAATCTTGGTTAAATATTTATGAAAGTTTATTTGAGTAAGCTCAATGAATCTTGGGTTGTTGATAGATTCAGAAATGATTGGTATCAAAATAATAAAGATATATCAACTGAAAGTATTTACAAGTCAGACATAATTTGGATTATATCCCCATGGGTTTGGAAAAAAATATCTAGAAGACAATTAAAGAAAAAGAAAGTAGTTTGTTCTATATATCACATAGATTTTGAAAACTTTGACGACAATGAAAGAAAGGATTTTTATGAAAGAGATAAGTTTGTTGATGAATATCATGTAATTTCATTAAAAACTAAGACTCAACTAGAAAACTTAACCCAAAAAAAAATTACATCAATCCCTTTTTGGGTAGATCAAAATATATTTAAGCATTTAGAAAACAAAAAAAAATTAAGACAGAAATATGGATTTAAAGAGGAAGAATACCTAGTTGGTAGTTTTCAGAGAGATACTGAAGGACATGATTTAAAATCTCCAAAACTAATAAAGGGTCCTGATGTATTTTTGGATATTGTTAAGGAAAGATATGAAGATAATAAAAATTTAGTAGTTATATTAACCGGAAAAAGAAGGCAATATTTAATATATAAATTTAATGAACTAGATATACCGTATAGATATTTTGAAATGGTTGATATATATACAATCAACGAACTATACAATATTTTAGATTTATATTTAGTAACCTCAAGAATAGAAGGCGGCCCTCAAGCGATCCTTGAATGTGCACAAACAAGAACACCCCTGCTTTCAACTAACGTTGGGGTTGCTCCGGAAATTTTACATGAGGAATCAATATATGAAGTTGATAATTTCAAAAATGCGAAAGTAAATATTGAATATGCTTATGAAAAATCAATGAGATACACTATACCTGAGGGAATGAGTATGTATAGAAGTATGATGGAATTAATTTATGAAAGTTAGTATTGGATCCAAAATTGTAGAAGGTCCCTGGGGAGGAGGAAATTTATTTGTAAAGAATCTTTCAAACTTTCTTATTACCAATGGCCACGAAGTGATATATGACCTTGCTGAACCCGATATCGATTTAATATTACTTACGGATCCAAGAAGCAGGAGAGAGTCTTCATCGACATTTAATCATATTGAAATTATAAAGTATCAAAAATATGTAAATCCAAATGTTGTGGTGGTTCAACGAATAAACGAATGTGACGAAAGAAAAGGAACTAAAAATATAAATGAATTTTATTTAGAAGCTAGCCAGTGCGCTGATCATATAGTATTTGTTAGTTCGTGGTTAAGAAATATTTATTTAAATTTAGGTATGGAAGAAAGAAAAACCTCCGTAATATTAGCTGGATCTAATACTGAGATATTTAATAATGAGGATTCTTCTTATTGGGATAAAACAAATAAAATTAAGCTAGTAACACATCATTGGAGTTCACACGAAAACAAGGGATTTGATGTGTATTTATATATTGACAAGCTTCTTAAGGCTGATAAATGGAAAAACAAATTAGAGTTTTCTTATATTGGAAACATAAATCCAGAATATGAATTTAATAATACAAATATAGTCAAACCTCTTGCGGGAAATGAATTAGCAGCAGAGATTAAAAAACATCATATTTATGTTACTGCCTCAAAGAACGAACCATCCGGAAATCATCATATTGAAGCTGCACAATGTGGCCTTCCTGTACTATATAAAAACAGCGGTGGAATACCTGAGTATTGTAAAAATTTTGGAGTTAGTTTTGAAGAAAACTTTGAAGAGAAACTTGAAGAATTGGTAAAAAATTATGATTTATATAAATCAAAAATGAATAGCTACCCCTTTGATTCACAGAGAATGTGCCAAGATTTTTATCAATTATTTAAAAATCTTTTAAACGAAAAAAAGAAAGAAAAAATATCAAGTTATTCATTACAGAAAATTTCTTTTATAGCAAAGAATAAATTCTTAAGATTATTTAGAGATAGGATATATTTATATATTAAAAGTCGAGCAATTATTTTGCTAAGAAGGCAAAGTAGATGATTGATAAAAAATATTTATTAGAATTGCCCGATAATGTTATAAATTATTTAAATAAATTAGAGAAAGAAAAACATTACAAGTATTTTCCATCAATAAATGCTTTAACAAGAAATGGAGAACTTCTTGAGCTTGGCTTTAGCACATACGCCTTGAAGATATACTTTATGACATCAAGGTGGGAAGACTTAAGTCCTGAAAACAAGGATGAATGGATTAATTATATAAACTCATTTCAAGTTAATATAAAAAATTTTCCGGCGAATTCATTTGTAGATAAAAATCTTCTTCAAGGTTACAACAATCTTCCTAAGAAAGAAGATTTAAAATACTTAGTGAAATCCATTTTAAATACTTTGCCTAATAAGTCTTTTGATACAAAAAGAATTGCTGTAGAGAAAGCAGTAAATGCCGAAACTAAACAAGCTATTTCAACACTTTATGAGGTTGGGTCAAAAAATATTAGAACGTTAGAGAATTCATTCAAAGATGAGGGATCATTATCTTTATATTTAGGTTCTTTAGACTGGTCAAAGCCTTGGTCAGCAGGAGCTCAATTCTCTTCTATTTGCGTCTATACTAAAACACAAAATTTTTTACTAGATGTGTCCTTAAATGAATTTATAGTTAAAAAATTAAACATGGAAACTGGGTCATATCACGAAAAAAATGTTACAGACAGTAGGGAAATAATTAATGGAGCAATGAAAGTTATTACTGGACTTGATTGGTTAAATGCTGAAATTCATCATCCTAAAAAACTAATTGATTTTTGCCTAACTAACGTACCAAAGCTTGAAGGTTGTGACATAGTTGATTTTATTTACGTTTTGTATAAATGTTCAAAACAAGTTAATTATAAAAAGAATGAAATCAATGATCTTTTTAAAGATTTGTTGGATCAAATTATGAAGCTATATGTGAAAGATGAAGGAGGGTTTTCATATTTTTATAATAAATCACAGACTCATTACTACGGAGTTCAAATTACAGAAGGTATTAAACAAGCAGATATACACGGGACTACGCTTTGTTTGTGGGCTTTGTTAATGATTCTAGATAGTCTAGAGATACAAGAAAAAAATATGAATATAATTAAACCCTAAGTAATTAATGTAGGTATGTAAGTGTTAACCAACATCTTAAAAAGTAGAATATTAGCTCTTTCTCTAGCCCTATTTTTCTTTTTAGTCTATCTATTTACAAGAACCTTTATGGGGGTATATCTTATTAAATTTAGAATAGGTGAATTAGCAATATTGTTTTCTCTTATTGTATTAATATTTTCTCTTATTTTTTACAAAAGAGTAAATCATCTTAATAAGCTGTTAAATAGTAAAATATACTTCCTAAATGTTTTAATAATAGCTTCATTTTTTCTATTAGTTTTTATATCAAAAGGGTCGTTGCTTAATACTTATACATTTAAATCAAGTACATATATTTGGACAATTGGATTCTTCTACTTAGGGATGTTTGTATTTGAAAAAAATAAAATAAGTAAAAAGTTTTCTGGGATATTCGTATTTTTACTTATATACATTTATTTTTATAATATTTATGGAATTCCAGACAGCGTGCAGAGTATATTCTTACTTTTTTCAGATAAATTTGAATACCACAAAGGCTCGGATTTGCTTGTTATGTTTGTTGCTTCTTTTTTTGTATTTAATAAAGTTTTATCTAATAAAAGAATAGCCTTGGAAATATTTTTGATTTTTACTTCTCTTTATTTTCCTCTTTTACTTTATAAGAGCAGGGGAGCTTTCATAGGTTTTTGTATATTTGTTATTTTAGAATTAATTTTTTTCAACAAAGTAATAAAAGCAGACATTAAAAGAAACATACTTCTTTTAAGTATTATGATAATTGTTTTGACTCAATCTGTATTTGTTGTTACTAAATCTGGCTATATTCAGATTGATGAAATAGATGAAAAAATGACACAAGTGGCTACATATAGGCTTCCACCAAAACATGAAGAAAATTTTAGATATCTATTTGTCGAAGACTCTAGATTATATTCTTCAGATTCAAATATTAATTGGAGATTACAAATTTGGCAGGATGTTATCTCTGATATGAGTAAAGAAAACAATTTCCTTCAAGGTTATGGATATAATTCAAAAATTCCAGCTATGGAGAATCCTTATAGAAAGGGAGATGATGGAACCAATGAAAATATACATAATTATTTTTTAAACATAATGGCTAGAGGGGGTTTGATTCACTTATCTTTATTTAGCTTTTTCTTCTACTATGTATTAAAAAGAAATGTACTTATAACTAAGAATTTTGGAATTTTGAGTCTTTTCATACCACTTATGTTCGCCTCTTTTTTTGATGCTTCTATGGAAAATTCTCATTACCCACTTATTTTTTATTTCTTATTAGGCATGCATTTTCAGACTGAAAAAATTTTTGAATAGATTTTAAATTTATTTTTCAATAAAATTATCTACAAACCATACATAAGTTGAGACCAATCCTTCTCCAAGTTTTATTGAAGGTTTCCATCCAAGACTATTCACCTTAGTAGAATCTAATAATTTTCTTGGATTTCCATCAGGCATGCTTTCATCAAAAACAATTTCTCCATTGTATTTAATTATTTCTTTTAATTTAAATACCAAGTCGTTAATTGAAATTTCTTCTCCACTTCCAATATTTATAAGCTCAGGATCATGATTATTTTTTATTAAGAAGTTTATTGCATTTGATAAATCATCAACATGAAGAAACTCTCTTTTTGGCTTCCCCGTGCCCCATACTTTAAAAACATCTTCCTTGTTTTCTTTTGACTTATGCATTCTATATATTAATCCTGGTATAACATGGCTATTTTTCTCTGAGAAGTTATCATTTGGTCCATATAAATTTGTTGGCATAAGATTTATAATTTTATGTCCATATTGTTTTTTCAAAGCATCTCCCATTTCTATTGCCGTAAGTTTAGCCATAGCGTATGGTGAGTTTGTAGGCTCTAATGGTCCTGCCATTAAACTGCTTTCACTAATCGGCATATCGGCCCCAAGTGGATATATGCAACTACTGCCAAGGTTTATTAATTTTATATCAGGATATTTAATTAAGCTTTCTAAGATATTTATATTTATTTTCAAATTTTCTAATATAAATTCTGTTCTGTTTGTATTATTCGCAACTATCCCGCCAACCTTTGCAGCAGCATTTATTACAACATTTGGCTCTACTTTTTCTATAAGGTTACTGGTATCAGAGAATGAAAATAAGTCTGCATCTTGTCTTGTTGACCCTATAACTTCTGCGTAGGCGGAATCGTTATTTAACGTTTTATAAACTGACGAACCAACTAATCCATTGCTTCCTAAAATGAGTACTTTCAAAAACTAAGCTCCAATTTCTATTTAACTATTTTAATTAATTAAGAATATATTGAGATAATATTTTTAAGAGGATTTAAACAGGGATAAAATGAACTCTTTTATGTAAGAAAAAGGCCTACTTACGTTAAAAAACTTAAAGTTAATAATAGCTTTAAGCAAATCTTTCACTGATCTACTTTTCCAAGAATGTTCAATATGATACTTTTGATTATGAATTTTTGAAAAATTGTAATGGTAATATTTTGCAGCCCTCATAAAAGCTCCACTAGTTTTCCATGGCTTATTACTTCCCAAAAAATGTATTATTATTGGCTTTTCTTTTTTGTCTTTCTCTTTATACTCACTATCAAAAAAATTAAATTCTTTTGCTAGCTCTAAATAATTACCGTTTATTAGAGAGTTAAGTACATCTTGGTCCCAAGTTACTATTTTGTTCTCAAGGTCCTTCATTTCCTTTAACAACTTAGATCCAAGTTTTTCTTTAGTCCATTTTTTATAATCAATGATTAGAACGCCAGCATTGAAGTAAAGATTTTCAACACCTAATCTTTCAAAAGGCAGTACTTCAGAATAAATATAAAATTTTTCATAATTCTCTATTTCGCTTTTTTTAAGCTCTGTTCTTGCTGCAAAAATATACGATGATTCAATTAGTTCTTTCTGGGATTTTTCCAGACTCTCTATTGGGTCTCTTAAGCATATTGTATCAGCATCCAGATAGATTAAAACTTCAATATCTTTATCAAGATAGTTTTCAATGAACAATCTATAGTAAGTAGCTTCTGATACATGATTATTTCCTAGGTTTGGAAAATTATGATTTCTATCTTTAAATTCATAAACTTTAAGTTCGTTTAATTTTTCATGAAAATTAATTTCATCAGGAATAGATTCTACAAAGTTCTTTTCTTGATGAATAATGTAGATATTTATTTTTTTACTTATGTTATCTAAAAGAGAAATTATTGAAGTAAAAGCTTGTTTATTATAGTTTTTATCAAAACAGTATAAGAAATTAATAATTTCATTTCTTTGACTCATATATATGAGAATCTTACATGTTTGAAAAATTTATAACTATATAATTATGTAATGTGTGGTTTTATTGGAAAAATTTCATTTAAACAAATCTCTAAAAATGAACTCGAAATACCAAACAAACGTTTAACTTGCAGGGGTCCAGATTCTTGTGTAAGTGATTTTTATACAGGTGAAGATATAAATTATGAAATATTTTTCAATAGGCTAACTATTTTAGACCTTTCAGATAAAGCTAATCAACCTATGGCTTCAAAGGATAATAATTCGATTCTTATGTTTAATGGAGAAATATTTAATCATGGTGAACTAAGAAAAGATTTAGAAAAAAAACGTATCAAGTTTTTTACAAACAACTCTGACACAGAGACAATTCTTAATGGACTAAATTATTACGGGGTTAGCTTCATAGAAAAACTAAGGGGGCAGTTTGCAATATTCTATTTAAACAAAAAAGAAAAAAGAATAGTATTAGCACGAGATCGGTTGGGACAAAAACCTCTTTATTACAAACTAGATAAAGAATCAATTATTTTTAGTTCAAATTTAATTTCATTATTGGAGCTAGAAGGGTCTTATTCTATTAATGAGGAAGAAGTAGTTAATTACTTGAAATATGGAATTGTTTCATCTCCTAATACCTTGTTTAAAGACTTTAAGAAATTGTTACCCTCACAAATTATTCAGTTAAATTATGAGAACAATAGATTTCATAAAGACGAAAATAAATATTGGGATACTTCTGAAAAAGTAGATAATAAAAAGTTTGACAAGGATGAATTCTTTAGTTTGTTTTCTGAGTCAATAAATTTAAGACTAAATGCAGATGTTCCAGTAGCAAATTTTCTATCAGGAGGCATTGATTCGACTTCAATAGTAAAAAACCTATATGATTCGGATCAAAAGATTAATACATTTTCAGTAAATGTCTCTAACAAAAAATACGATGAAAGTAAATGGTCGGATCTTGCTGCAGAAAAATATGAAACAAACCATGTATCTATAGAGCTTTCTTCTGAAATAGAGACAGCAGATATAGAAAATGCACTTGGTTCTTTAGATGAACCATATTCTGACCCTTCAGTAGTACCTTCTTATTTATTATCACGCGAGATATCAAATTATTTTAAAGTAGCTATTTCAGGAGATGGAGGAGATGAGTTGCTTGGTGGTTATAAAAGGGTTGTTAACACTATTAATAGTAAATCAAACTTAAGCAAATATTCTTCTTACCTGTATAGTCTCTACCCTTCATTTCTTGGTACTGGAAATTATTTCTTATCAAGAGATAAAAATAAATCTACTGCTTACAGGTCTTATCTTGAAGATCAAAAATTTTTAGATTTACTAGAAGTTAAAAATAACTCAATTGAAGGTAAGATTGAAATTCCAAAAAATGAAAATTTTTATAAGTCGTTACTTCAAGCTGAATATAAATTTTATTTACCTGAAATGATGATGTATAAAATTGATAGAACATCTATGGCAAACTCGCTTGAGATTAGATCTCCCTTTGTTGACCATCTCTTGATTGAGTATATGTTATCACACGATACTGATTATTATGACTCAAGATCACCAAAAAAGCTTCTTAAGGAATACTTATATGGCGACTTAGGAACGGATTTTGTCCAGAGGCCAAAGCAAGGTTTTGTTTTTGATATTGAAAATTGGATATATAAAAATAATGATATGATAAAAGAAAATTTATTTAATGGATCTGTTTCTAAAATGTTCAATATTAAGAAGTTAAATCTCTTAAGCTTTAATAAATCTAGGATAAACGCACATAGAATTTGGAAAATATTTGTCCTAGAAAATTATCTTTCCAGATTAAGAATTTTATAATCTTCATATGTTTTATTCACAATAGAATCAATTGAAAAATTTTTCGACATGTAATAATGGGCTTCTGAGGGTATTTTTTCACAAAGTAAATAATCTTCTTCAATATTCTTAAAAGTATTTATTAGGCTACCAGTCTCTATATCAAATAAAGCCCCAGTAACTTTATCTGTTATTAATTCTCTATGATTTGGAATATTGCTAGCTATAACAATACAACCTGAGCTCATTGCTTCTAGAATTGTTTTTGGATTCCCTTCAAAAGAAGATGTAGATATATATATTTTGTATTCTCTATATAATTCCATAAGTTGATCATGTTCTACATTCCCTAATAAATTGATATTTACATTATTCTCCTTCGCTGATGCCAGTAAGGCATTTTCCAAAGGCCCACTACCAACTATATCAATTGACAGATAATCCTTTGTATTTTTGAATTCAGAAATTAAATAGGAATAGTTTTTCTGCTCAGCTAGCCTTCCAACGGTAAGAATTTTATTATTTATTCTTTTTTCTTTGTTAAGCTCTTTAATTTCAACCCAATTTGGTCGATAAACTAAATCGTTATTTCTTACTTTGAAATTTTTATTTAAAAATGATTGATCACTTTTGCTTGCAACGGTATAAATGTTTGCATACTTTAATGTGACACGAGTTAAAAATTTATATAGAAATATTATTATTCTCTTTTTATTTTCCTTAATTGAAAATTCATACATGTCGTAACCTGTTCTTATGTAAATAGGTTTGTTTACAAGTAATTTAGTTAATAAAGGAATCCAAGATCCTAATATTTGATGTTGTTGAATAATTGATACATCTTTAATGTGTTTTTTAATCACAAAGGGAATAAAAAAAGATTTTATAAATCTTAATATTGAATTTTTATTGTACTTAATTATTGAATAGATTGGAATTATTTCTATATTTTTAGTTTTATATTCATATTCTGATTCATCACCATAAGTAAAGAATTTGAAGATAACACTATGTTTTTTGCTTAATTCTTCATATATTTTAAGTTCTCTTTCTAAAGTACCTGAATTACTCCATGTTTTAAGGGAGTATCCATAAGTAAAAAAGAGAGCTACTTTCACGTTTAATCAATTTTATGTTTAAGAAAAATTTAACTTTTAATTTTTTCTTAAACAAAAAGCTAATGAAATTAATATAAACATAATGGATAATATTACTTATGTTTTTTCGGGCGGAAGAAAGAAAAAATATAAAAATCATGAAATCTTAGCAAAAGAGTTTTTTTATGGGCTTCCTTATTTTGATTCGTTGAAATATAATATAAGAATTATTGAGTTTTCAAACTCAAATAATATTTTTAATTATTTTTGGCGAATGGTTGATAAGTTTATGTCAAAAGTTATAAGTCTTCCATTTAGTAGTTCGAAGTTGGTAAATTTAAATAACTTAAAGGTTTTGATGAAAACCAATCAGTTGATATTAGTAAATGAAAATATTGCTTGTTCAATCCTTCCTTTATTAATTTTATTAAAGTTTTTTAAAAAAATAAAAGTCTCTGTATTTGTTATGGGTTTATATAGCAAGAGATTAAAATTTCCAAAAATAAAAATAGTTCACAATTTAGTTATAAAATTTTTAATTTTATTTATAGACAATGTATTTTTTCTTGGGAAGGGAGAATATGAAATTGCAAAAAAACTACACTCTGATAGTAAGAAGCTGAAAATTTTCCCTTTTTCAATTGATGAAGATTTCTGGAGACCAGAAAAAGAAATTAAAATATTCAATAACGAACAGATTTTATTTGTTGGTAATGATGGAAATAGAGACTACAAGCTGCTCACCGATATAGCAAAAAAATTACCAAATTATAAATTTGTTTTTGTTTCCAAAGCCCCGGAGTTGCAAAAAGTTAAAATGAAAAATGTTGAAGTGCTAGATGGGCAATGGGGTAGTGATAAGATAACTGATTTTGATTTAAAAAAAATTTATGAGAATTCTAGGATTACGATAATTCCTTTAAAAGAAAGCACCCAACCTTCAGGACAAAGTGTTGCCTTACAATCTATGTCTATGGGGATACCAGTAATAATATCAAAGACAGAAGGGTTTTGGGATAAAGAGAATTTTTTTGACAATGAGAATATTTTATTTATACAAAATAACAATTTACAGGAATGGATTGTAAAGATAGAAAATTTATATAATAATGAAAAATTAATAAAACAAGTTTCAGAGAGCTCCATTGCTACTATTAAGAAGAATTTCAAATTAGAGCATTTTAATTTGCGCTTGTTAAGCTATATAGGAAACTAGTCATTTTATGAGCAAAAAAAGAGTTATAGAGATTTGCGGATCCTATCCTGAGGGTTTTCAGAAAGAAGAGATTGCTAGTAATCCAAATTATGTTTTTAAAAATGATTCAAATTATTTTGGAGTAAAAGTTTGGGATTCTGAAGGCAATTCTATTTTTGTAAATTCATTTTTAGAATGTGAACATTACGTAGTAGGTGGTTGGGATAGGATTCCAGCTGTTGATTTTGAAAACAGACTACAGTTATATTTAGCAGGAGCTGTGGTATTTTTTATGTTCATAGGTTTTCTTTCTAAAAGAATCAATCTATTTAAATTAAGATGAATTTAAAACTAATTAATTTAAATTTATTAAAAATAATAGTTTTAATATTATTGGTTGTTCTTCCATGGCTTAATGCTAATTATTTTGATGAAATAAGTGCAGTACCTCCGTCTCAAGAGGATCTCAGCTTTTACGAAATTAATCCATGCAAGGTGTCGGTTGCCGAGTTCCTAATTGAAAATTTTGAGTCTACTTATCAAGATCATTTTTTTTTCAGATTCAACGACTATTCTTCAATTTCTTGTTTTGGAAGAATATCAGGAGTTACTTTAGTTAATAATGGATTTTATGTTTCAGTTGGAACAAACTCATTAATTAATTTTTTGCTACAAGGTATGTTTTGGTGCTTACTCATTTCTTTCATTAGACCTGGAAAGAAAGAATTAAAAATAAGTAATAAAATTTACCTAGCGAGCTTAATAGCAACAACATACTTTTTCTGTTTTTCTATTCACGCTGAAGATAGGTTTTATTCACAAAAGTTTTATTTTTTAGACTTAGGAGAAAATATTTCTTACTTAATTCTGTTTATATTTATATTCTTTATATTGAAAATTATTTGTGATTTGTTCATTTCTAGATTTTATAGTTCTATAAATTATTTACCTTTTGTATTTCTAGTAATAGGAGTATTTGGTGGTTTCAATTTAACTATTTATTCATTAGTTTTTGTGTATTTTGGTATTGTATCTTTTTTAGTTAAAGAAAATAATAAGCATATAAATAAAATTTTATATATATTTTCAATATTTTGGATTTTAAGTGCTTCGGGAAGATATTCATTTAATCCTGGAAAATTAAGAGGATTTACAAGTAGTGCATACGAATTCAATGCTGTTTTGTATTGGACAATATTTTTTATCTTCTTGTTGAATGGACTTCTTTTTTTCTATAGACGAAATTTAAGAAATATAGATTATAGGAAATTAGTAGACTCTTTCTCATATACAAGTTTAATAATTTTATTCCTGGGTTTATTTGGGTCGAATTTCCCATTTGTTAATTTTTTAAATTATTACTATTTTGGTCAACAAAAATATGGAGTGAAAATTTTAAACCCATTTATATCAAATGAGTGGGGTGAAAAAATAGCGTGGAGAGGTTTTTACCCAAGCGCCGAATCTATTGGAGAATTTTTTGGATTAACATTTTTATTAATCTTATTTTTATATTTTTCTTCAAAAAAGATTCAATTAATTGACATAGTTGGCGTTATTTCTTCATTATTTGGTTTATATTTTTCGAATAACAGATCAGCTCTAGTTATTGTTTTAGTATCAGCCAGTTATCTGTTTTTAAGAAACTATAAGTTAAATAAAACAATTAACCTTATCATCTATTTGATTATTGGTTCATCCATTTTATTTATTGTAGGTTTTCAAAACATCAATCTTCCATATTCATACACAAGCGAAATAATATTTAGAGAAGCTATTGGTTATCAGTATGAATCAATTTCATCTAGCTTTGTTGAGTTTATTTCAAGGAGCAATAAAGAGAATAATATTTTTTCAATTCTATATGGTTTTTTTGGATTTATAGCTTATATATTAAACAGGGCAGAACTATGGGGGTTGTTTACTTCAAGATATAATCCTTCTTTTTGGGAGATTCTTGTAGGAACTGGTCCTTTCAATTTTGGTCAACTTTATGGTGAAATTATAGTTGGCGAAACGAAGTCTTTTTTACTCCCTCATTCTTCATTTTTATCTTTTGTATTATTTTTTGGAATAGTTGGAGTTTTAATACTAACTTTTTATTTAGTTTCCAGGGTTTATAAATCTAGGAACAATATTAATGACAGGGGTTACATTCTTCTCTCCTTTGTTTTTTTGAATTTTGTTAAAAATGATGCTGCCAACTACTTTGCAACCTTCTTTTTATATACCTTTATATTATTTATTGTTATTAAGACTAAACGAAAAAAACTTTTTAATTCTTCGCGTGTCGACACTATAGATGTTAACTAATATTGCCAAGGAAGAAAGCAATGACAAGACACCTAACAAAGTATTTCCAAATTTAAATCTAGGTTTGTTATTAAACCCATCAAGGTTGATTAAATTATCACTTCTTTGAAATCCAGAATCATTTCTGTCACAATGATGGTCATTACTAATTAAATTTTTATCTAAAAATAAATATTCATTTACTTCACAAAATGGAGAATAGTTATTAATTGTTATAAATTGTCTATTATATGCTCCATTTGAAGAATCAAATGAGGCTTTAGGAAAACCTAATAAAAATATAATTATTAAAATATAAGGGATTAGCAATAATATCTTGCCTTTTCTTTCTTCAATAATATTTGCAATTAAAAAAACCGCAGCCAGGCAAACAAAATATGAATAATATATAGGTTTCAAAGTATCACCAAGAAGGGGATTAAAGTTATTTATTGGGAACCCAGAAATTATATGAAAGAGAATAATAGAGATTCCTATAAATGGAGCCATTAAGAATTTTCTATACTTGTTTTTATTAATTATTTGTTTGATAATTTTGTAATAAAATAAAATCGTAAGAAAAAGACCGATTACTGATCTCAGATAAATATCTGTATTTTTTTGCAGGTATATAGTAATAGATTTTTTATTTTGATCAAATTCTGGAGCTTTAATTAGGTTACTTTCTTGAAATGAAATAATTTCTTTTCTATTTTGGAAATATAAACTTGCATCATTATTCCAGAATAAATCAAAATAATCACCAAAGGTATCAAGTGTTGTTATGGCTAAAAATGAATCTGCATGTTGATTTTTAATAGGGCTTGAAACTAATTTATAAAATTCAACTTTATAAATAATATCCACAGGTGCTTTAAAGTTCCATTCTGGACGATCATTTGATCCGCTCTGTATATCAATTAGATTCCTATTGTTTGTTGATATATCTTCTATTGCTACCAAAGAAAAAAGACCCACAAAGGAAATTATTAATAATAAAAAGGTACTTTTTTTAAGACTAAAAAAGATTTTTGGTAAGTAATTTATAGTTAAAAAAGTTAAAAGGATAGCCAAAACAGAACCTTTTGATAAAGCGGAAAGTATGATAAATGGGGATGAGAAAACTATAAATTTTATTTTTTTTGTACTTAGAAATTTCTCTAGACAAAGAATTATCCAAGGCAAAAATGCAAAAGCAACAATTTCGGGCTTAAATATAAGTCTACTTACAATTGAAACAGGAAAAAAATTCAAAAAAATCAAAGTATAGATAGCAGTTTTTTTAGTAAATTTTAATTCATTTAGTAAGCAGTAGTAACCTAGCAATCCAAAAGTATAAAAATAAAAATTTACTTCTTGGATACTTTTGTGAATATATGTATAAAAATTAATTGAATTAAAGTCATTGTAATTAATGAAAAAATGCCAAGCATGTGTGTAAAAATAGAATAGTCCTTGTTCTCTTCCAGGGGAGGTTTGTTGATTAAAAAAATATTCAAAATAATTAAAGTAATCTAAAAAATCCGGACTATCGAATGAATTGTAGAAAACAAAATTTAAATTTTTCATAAAATACACGGTAAGAAATAATAAAAAAATTGGTAAACTTTTTGAAATTATTTTTAACATTTGAAAATCATAGCCTTTTTATTACCAACAGTTAAAAGAATAGGCACTTTTGAAAAATTAATTCTAAATAAAAAATAATTTAATTAGTTAACATAATTGATATGAATTTAATAGTATTTAATAATCAATTTATTTTAAGTCTATTTCTTAAATTATTTTATTTAGCTACGTTGATTTCTTCCTATATCCTTGGTTTGTTGTTCTATGATTCTTCAACTGGATTAGATTGGAATAAATATTTTCCTACAGTGGAGTATTTTTTAGGTTCTGGGGAAGTAATTTATGATAGTTCTTCCCCTCTTTATTTTTATATGATTTCACAAAATATTAAGTTTCAATCTAGTTTACTTGGTCCATATAATTCTGAGATCATATTTAATAACTCCGTTCAGTCAATGAATTTTTTATTATATATAATTGGTTGTTTTGGGATATTCAACTTACTTAAAAGGAGAAAAGTTGGAGTAAATAAATCGTTATTTATATTATCGATATTAAATTTTTTACCAACAACTTATTATTTACGGTTAACTATGAAGCCAGAGATTCTAGCATTTGCTTTATTCCCATGGGCTTTATTTTCTCTTAATAAATATTTTAAAGAAAAAAGCACAATTAATATAGTTTCCAGTGTACTTTTACTTTCTCTTCTTCTAACAATTAAATTATCAATAACTGGAATGATTTTGTTTTGTTTAGTATTTCTTTATAAGAAGGAACTTTTAAATATTCCCGAACACATTAAATTAATTTTTTTAGTCTTTTTTGTTTCATTAATAATTATCTATGAAAATTTTCTAGTTACTAATTTATGGCTGTTTGAAAGACCTCAGGTGCTCTCAGAAACCCTCATTGGTCTTTGGGACTACAGAGCACCAAAAGAATTCTTCTATACTGTCGATATTAATAAACTAGCTTTTGATCCATATAAACATATTCACGCAAATTCATTCTTTTCAATCTTATTATTAGATACAGTCGGTGATTATTTTGGCTGGTTTTGGAATCATTATGAGAATAGTAACTATCTTGCATATAATAAAATTCAGTTTACTGATAACTTTTTAATTCAAACTTTTTCAACACAGTACATTTCAATAATTTTCACTATCTTCTTTTATATGGCAATTATTTATTTTTATCTTAAGAAAGAAGGAAATAACGATTATTTATTGATGCCACTTTTTGGGATTTTAATATTAGCTATAAACTCTTTAGGATTTCCCACTAAAAATTTTAACCCCGAAACAGCAGACCTATTTAAAGTTCATTATTATTCATTTTTAGTTTGTTTTAGCTTTAGTTTTTTAATAGCAAAGTTAATTTCTATTAGAAAAATATTTTATCTTATTTCATTATTGTTAATACCATTGTTTATCTTCGTAATTGGTTTTCCTAAAGATTTAGATCAAACTACAAAAGATGAGTTAGTAGTAAAGTTTGAACATTCTGAATTCTGTAAAATACTAACAGTAGTGTCAGAAGATGCTGACTGTAGAGATAGCTTTAAAGCTGTATGTACGACAGAATATTTTGGCATTCCTAAATCTAGTTTTGATGAGGATTTAATTAAGAACAACAAACACTTCCCTATCGAATTGCAAAAAGGAGGTAATGTTAGAAAAGTTACATCAGAAATAAAATGTAAAGAATTAATTAATAGTGGTTATGAATATAAAAATAGCTTGCGGGCTCAAATATATGAACCAAAAAAAATAAATTTTAGCTTAGGGTTATTTTTTCTATTAATCTTTCTTCAAGTTTCATACCTTTATGAGAAGAGAAGATAAAAAATTATTTTATTATTGTTGTGAGAGCGATATTTTAACTAAGCAGTACTCTATTTATTAGGAATATTTGATGATAAAAAAAATAAACTATGCGTATATAATTTCTCTACCATTACTTGTTAATTTTATTTTTAATTTTATTGTTGATGGAGGAATTAATAAACTTGGCAATGTTAATTACTTTAACCTTATTTCAACTTTCATTTTTTTCTCTTTTCTTTTAACAGCAGGAAATATAATTAAGAAAACCCTAAATTTATCTTCTCACTCAATTTCAATAGTCCTATATTTATTAAGTTTTTTCATTTTTGAATATATATTTTCCTTTTTTAATCAAGGATATAATTTTCATCAGGTTGTTATTTACGTTAACATATTTTGGCTTATTTTTATATTGTTAAAAAATAGAAAAATTAATGATTTATTTTATCCCGTTTTTGTTTATTCATTTTTAAATATTTTTAATAATTTTTATTTTGATAAATTTATTCTTAACAAGAATATTGTTGGTGATGTAGAAGCGATATTTTATCCACATTCTAAGAATATATTTGAGAATAGTTTTTATTTTTCAGTAGCTAATCCATTTATGAGTGGATATCCTCAATTTTCTTCTTATCTCCAGTCTCTACTATTAAAGTTATCATTTAATCAAATTGAAAATTTTGAATACTTTAGCCAAACATCAAACATTTTATATTTTTTATCTATTTTATTTTTTTATGAATTAAAAATATCAAACAAGAACAAGGTAATCCTTTGCTCAATATTTACAATCTTGGTATTAAATAGTGTATGGTTAGGTTTTCTATTTATAGACTCATTAATGTCAGAAGGTATAGTTAGTTATACATTTGCTGTAATAATTTACAATCTCTTCAGAGGAAAAAGTAAAACATCAGCTACAAATTATTTAAACTTTTTTTTACTTGGTTGTTTGATATTTAGTAAGCAATTTATAAGTACAATAGTTCTATTACTTATCTTATTTTTTCTCATTACTTCGACATATAGAAAATATGCAATAGTTAGCCTCGCACCTTTCCTAATTAAAGAAATATCTTATTTTATACAATTTAAAAATATTGAAAAAGATCACCATTTAAGACAAATAGATTTAAATGATGCGATACTTGATATTTTATTGTTTCGCGATTTAGCATTCTCAAATATAATTAAAATTATAAATAATCTTTTTCTAGATAAACCCATATCTTATATATTTCTTGTTTTGGGTATTTATATTATTTGGAACATTTATCAAAAGAATATAATTGAAGTTGAGAAACTAGTTTATGTTTTTATTATATTTATTAATTTTGTTTTTATTTTTCTTCTGTATATATCTGCTTGGAAAAATATGGAACTCGAATCGCCAATTAGATATATGCTTAATTTGCTCCATATGAAATTAGCTTTTCTATTTGTATTAATTGAAGAAAGTAATGAACCTAATTAGGTTGGAGCTTATTTATACTTCTCTCTTAACTGTTTTGTTATAATAATTTTTTTTGCATTAACCATCCAATAATAATATGAAATATAATCATCTACCTTTTCAAGCAACTCTTCATAAAAGTCATTATGAAAAATAAAATATAAGTTCATGATTCCTTGTTCATTTGTTAATGTTATTGGATATTTTTCTACTAGGTTGATTAGGTCCTTTTTTGTTTGGCTCTTAATTATTTCAGTATCAAAATACAATAATCCGGTCTGAAAATAATTCTCTATTGTGAGGTTATATTCTTTTTTAAGTTCTTGAAATTCATTTGTAGTTTTATCAAATTGAGTCTCTAAGGTTCTTTTGTAATCAGGATAGCCATCAGATCTTGCAAATAATTGATTATTTGGGAGGTGGGCAAGGATCTTATTTATATCATGATGTATGTGCATGTTTATATCTAAATAAAAAACATATCTCCATAATTTGATTTTCTCGTCAAATAAATTTAATTTATGCCACTGGAAATTTTTTGTTAGATGTCTATTCGGTTCTTTATTTGTTTCAAGATCGCTCAGTCTACTATTTGCTTTACTACTAAATTTAATTTTTGGAAACCTTAGAACCTTAACTTTATTTTTTTTACTTATTTTTTTAATCAATATAGTTGGTGTAAAAAATGAGGTTATTACTAAAATCTCACCATCAAAATTACCATTTTCTCTTAATTCAGAAAAGAAAGTAGCAAAATGTTTTCTCAAATATCTAAAATCACCCACTACAGCAATTGCGATTCTATTATTCATATCTACAATAATAAACTTATAAAAAATTCATTTTATACTTTGATGAGTGAATAAATTTTTGTATAAATTCAACATTTTTAACCAATGTCTTATGAGAATTTTTTGACAAACCAGAAAATATGATATTTTTATTGCTCATTATTAAAAAGTGTTAACTATTTAGATTCTCACCCATCCTTGAGTGTAATAAAGTATTTTGGATAATTTTTTAATTTAGATTTGTAATTTTATTTAATCAATAAAGTAATATCATTAAAACAGTTGTGTTTTTAAAATATTTAAACTTCGCAATAAAATAAAATTAGGAGATCAAAAAGATGGAAAAATTAGCAATTCTTGTTTTATCATCAAATACCTATCCTTCTGTGCGAAATTCTAAAATACAAAAAAAAGTTTTTTTTAACCAACCCGACTCCACAAGTGAGATATATTGGTATAAAAGAGGGACAGAAGAAGAGCTTCAAGGTTTAGATTCGTGCTTATCTGAAAATGATTTATTTATTAATGCAGATGATAGTTCCTTAGGTATGGGTGAGAAGACAATAATTGCATTTAAGTGGTTAATTGAAAATTCAAATTTTGAATATATTTTTAGGACAAATACTAGCTCTTATGTTTCAATTAAAAAATTAAGAAGTTTTATTAATGATAATTATAAAAATGAAAAGTATGTTTATTCTGGGTTAATTCATAAGACGAATGACTCAACGAAAATGCCAATAAGTTTTGCAAGCGGTTCCGGTTTTCTATTGAATAGGAAAACTGTTGAGCTTATTTTAGAAAACCTAGAAAAATGGCAACATGAGTATTGGGATGATGTTTCTCTAGGCATCCTACTACGGGATTTAAATATTCTCCCAACTCAAGGAAAAAGGTTTGATATTGAAGGTAATGTTTTTAAGCAAGATATTAATCTAGATAATTATCACTACAGATGTAGAATTGATAATCATTACGGATACCCAAGGCTACTTGAAAGATATGTAATAAGTTATTTAAATAAACTAGACATAGGGAAGGATACAAATAAAATTATTAGGACGTTAAATAGTTCTTTATTTGAGATATTTAAATTATTCTATATCCATCAATTTGGATGGAAGATTTACTCTCTCATAAAATCAATAATGAAAATAATATTTCCTAAAAATATTTATAAATTTATAAAAAAATTATTTATTACTCAAATTACAGACTTTAAATTAAAAAGGTTTAAAACTTAAATGACATCTTTATCAATTTTTACTTCGATGACAAATCCTGATGAAAGAAATGATGCATGGGAAGAAGCTCTTAATTGTTACGAAGATTTAGCTGACGAAGTAGTAATTGTTGGGGAAAATTGGCCATATGAATTTAAGTGGGATCATATTGGCAAAACGTTCCAGGAGGGATATGACAAATCAAAATCTGACTGGGTAATAAGAATGGATATAGATTATTTTTTTCACGAAAAAAGCTTTGGTTTAATAAGAAAAGCAATTAGTAAATATAACGACTATCCTGTATTGTCCTTTCCACAGTATCAAATATTTACTCCTGAGAGGTACCAAATAAAAACTCGTATATGTCTAGCGTTTAATAAAAGTAGGTTTAATGAAATTAAACTAAATGGTGGCGGAGACTTAACCCTTGCAACCTACAAGGGTGAGTTAATTAATCCAAAAAAAGTTCCAAACATTAATGCTCCCATTTATCAATACGAATCTACATTTAGAACAAAGGAGATTATTTCTGAAGACAGGGTTAGGTTTGCAAGAGCGTGGAAAGAACATTTTGGATCATACAACGAAAGAGGAGGAGGCACCCCAGAGCTTGCATTTGAAGCCTGGTTTAACATGGTTAAGGATAGGTATCCAAAACATACTTTTAATCTTAATTTAGAAGATCATCCAAAGTATATTAAAGACAAATTAAAGAACTTAAATGATGGACAATTCGGATATGATGCTTTTGGGTTAAAAGGAAAAACAAAAAGACCATTTAAGAATTATCTAAAAGGCTATAAAGAAAAATACATAAACAGTTTTTTTCTAAAAAAATATAAATTTATTAATACATATAAATAGTTAAGCTATTTTTTTTAATAAAACTACAAAAGATTTCGCCGCTCTAACTATGTTAAATTCAAAACTAGATCCAATCAAATTTCCAATTATATACCATGTGTCAAGTGCAAATTCAGGTATGTCTTCTATAACTAAATAACCATTTTTATTTAGCTTATTTAAAGAAAAATTGAGTGTGTTTAGATTTGCACTTTGTAAATGAAGTCCATCATCAATAATTAGATCGTAGTTAATATCCCCAAATTCTTTAGACATCAAATAATAAGTTTCTTCATTTGTTTGATCAAGATAAAAGGTTCTTATATTATTTTTATTAAAAAGTATTCTTCTGTCTATATCTGCTCCAAATATCTTCCCATCAGGGAGCAGTTCTGAAAATGCAAACAGAGAAGCCCCAGGCTTACCACCTTTTCCCATGTTGGAAATTACATTGATATTATTTGTTCCGAGTCCTATTTCTAATAAATTAATTTTTTTAGGAAGTTGCGATAATACATATGTATAAATGACCTCATAGCCATGACCAGACGCTTTGTCAGATCCGTGTTTGTTAAATAGGTTTTTAAGTTTTATTTCTAAATTTTTGTCTACTTTGATATCTTTATAATCTTTAGCTTCTATTTTATTAAAGTACTGAGAGACTTTAGAAATTAAAGGCAATAAGTTTCTGATGTTATATATAGTTGCTGTGTCTCTCATCTTATAATTGCCAGCTGAATTTGGTTTATAGATTGAGAATAGAAAAGTGTTTCTTCCGGTAATATGCTTCCCAATTAAATATTGAATTTTCTTTTTCATAATTTTTTACTTTTTATTAGACATACCATTCGTTATATTTTTGCATCAATTCTTTTTTTTCGTCGCCAACAACATAGTTAAAATGTATCATAGAGGGTTCGTAATTGTTAAAGTTATTATAAAAATATGCTCCACTTGAAAAAACCTTCAACGGAAGCACTCCATAATTGAATTTATTTTTATTTTTATTTATATATGTTTGATCATGAAATGCGTAATTGCTTATTTTTTCAATATTTAAATTGTTGGGGTTGAAAAATTTAATTGTTTTTTTATTTGATCTTATGAACATAAACCCTGCACATAGTGTTTGTTTGTTGGGGTATCTTGGATTTGTATCATCTTGAAATATAATATCTTTATTTTTAATGCTCTTAATTAAATATTCTTCTATGTCTTTTTTAATAACTATATCTCCATCTAAGTAGAGGACAAATTCATTGTTATTTAAGTACCTGTGTATCATTTCAAACTTGTATAACATCATTAAACCAAAATTTTTATCTTTCCAGTTAACAAAATCATCAGTGTCTAAGTACTTATTCTCAAAGGTCTCAATAGGGGCTTGATTTTCTAGTTGTTTTATTGATTTTTTATCAATGCAGAATACTCTTAAGTCCAAATTAACCTTATTTATATTAATTGACTCAATTAAATTTTTTGTATAATCTACATAGCCAATATTAGTAAATGTGATAGAAGGAAATAAAGATTTTGTCATTATCCTATATATTATATGTTTTTATATGTGATAATTGTTCAGGAAGTAAATCATTTAATTAATTCATATATGATATCTTTTAGACTAATTATTAGGGTTTTTGGTAAATGTTTAAATTAGAGAACTTAGAAATAAATGATTCAAATGTATTAACTAGTAACAATTTTGCAAGAAATTCAGACGTTGTATATGCTGAATTTTTACCAGATTCTGAATTTGAAATTTTAAAAAATGAAAAAGACATTAAAAGTATTACTAAATTTAATGGCATCACTCTTTATAAGTCAAACTCGTTTACTTTAAAAGAAAACGATGTAATTTTTTGCCATACGTTGTTTATAGATTCCTTATTTAAACATCTCAATAAAATAAACGAATTTAGTAATCTAAAATTAATAACTTCACAAACAGATATACCGATTAACAAAAAAATGTTTCAAAAGAAACCAAGTTGTGTTTCAAAATGGTATTCAATTAATGTTGACTATTCCCATAAAGACCTTATTCAGATTCCACTTGGTATAGCTAAAAGTAGAAACACTAAAAATTTAATCTTAGAAGACTTTCAAGATGTTATGACTAATCAAAAAAAGGAAAACTTGCTTTTTTCAAATTTCAATTTAAATACAAACTATTTTCATAGATACAGGTTAACAAAGAGAGTTATTGATGAGGAATGGTCGAAAGTTTCTAAACCTAATCTTACATATACTGAATACATGAAAGAGCTTAGAGAAAACAAATATTGTCTAGCACCATGGGGAAATGGATTTGATACCCATAGAATATGGGAAGCTTTATATGCTGGGTCGATACCGGTAACAATTAATCATATAGCTTTCCAAAATTTACACGGATTACCAATAATTCTCCTAGATTCATATGACCAACTAATTATCGATAATCTTGCTGAGTTTAAATTTAATGAATTAAAATATGAGATGCTAACTATTGGTTGGTGGCTAGATCTAATTAATAGTGGTGAGTCTTTGCCTGTAAATAAAGAAATTAGCATAATTGAGAACGAGGACGAGAGTTGCAAAAATATTAAACTCTATTATGAGAATTTGAAAAGTTTAAATAAAAGAAAAAAAATAAATACATTATTAAGAAAAGCACATAAGAGAGTTCTTGGAAAAAGAATTAATAGCTATGTTTCCATATAGACCTTATTTTAATTTATCGATTAGACGATGAAGATTTATTTCAAAGGAAGAGATGACGGTATTGGGAACAGGCTTGAAGAGCTAATTAGGCTTGATTATTTTGCAGAAAAAAACGCATATAAAATAATTTATTTTTGGAACAATACAGGAAAGTATAAATCTAATTATAAAATATTAGGCCCTATAGAGTATCCGAATAGGTTTATTTCCAAGAACATAGAAATTACAGAGGATTTATCCCTATTCAAGGGTAAAACTTTTGATTCAACAAATTATTGGAGAGAATACATTTCTCAAGACAGATATCCGCATAATTTAGGAAATATTGATTTTAACTTTTCATTAGATGTTAGCCAAAAAGAATATCTTGCCGTACACATAAGGGGAAAAGATAGACTAGTTGATGTCATGGATGAAAAGTTAAAATACATAGGTCTATCAGACAAAAAAACATATAAGTATTCAACAGACAAGACAGTTGATTATATTAATAATCAAAATGAATTTAAATATATATATATTGCCGGAGACAATAGAGAAGAAATTGAAAAATTGAAAAAACGCCTAAGAAACAATTTACAATTTGTTAAATTTGATAACAATAAAAATATTGAAGGTGAGTACATAGATCTATACATGCTTGCCAATGCTGGTAAGATTGTTATGTCTTCTTTATATTCAACTTTTGCAATTGCTACATCAATTTTACAAAATAAACCAATTGTTACATTTTTTCATAATTTTGAAACAGAAATTAATAGATTTCCTCTAAATTTAATTTATAAAGGCGATAATGAATTAAAACAACACTCTATTGAATTAAAAAGTATTTATCACCCATTCAAAGTAAATAAATTAATTAAATTAGGCAAGACATTTGGTGATGATTTTATTATTGACGAAAAAAGCTTACTGAAATCTAAATATCTTATATCTTCCTCAAATAGAGATAATATTTATTTTGAAGAGCATTTCAATTTTATAAAAAAAATTAAAATAATTATTTTAAATAAAAAGTTAAGAATTAGATATGACATTATTCATGGATTCAGAATAATTTTAAACGAATTAAACAGAAGGCAAAAATTGAAAAAATTAATGAATCAAATTACAAGAAAAATCAAATTAGTGAATCTCAAATTTTCATTTTTAAATAAGATAGTATTTTTCTATTTTAAAGAAAATAAAGTTAATTTTTATCTTAAATATCTCAACAATATTTTTTTATTTTTACAACTTGATGTGAATAATATAAAATTACTTGAGACTTTAAAAGCTAATAGTTCAAAAATTTCAGGCTTAGTTTTACATATAAATGACTTCAGCTCAATTGAAGATAAAATTGACAACTTTATAATTGAATTTCCCTTAAAGATTTGTTATGTAAAGCCTATAGAAGTTGATGGAAGGTTAGATTTAATAATTTCATTTACTAAAGAAACTTTAGATGAAACAATAAAGAATTTGCCTGTATCCTTTGACAATACAAATTTTAATAATAAAGAATACAAAGTAAAATTTAGTGATTGATATGGATAAAAAGTATTTAGTAATATTGTCAGGTTCACCCAGAGGTGGCGAAAAGACTTGGGATTCATTGTTCAAATATGTTATTGATTATCTTGGGGCTGATTTAGCTATATGTACTACCGAAGACTATGTAGAAGAAAATACTTTATTCACGAGAGCTAAGTTTAAATGGATACTTAATGATTTAGATGATTTTAATGAATATTACTCAGAATATTTTGAAGGCTCTTGGAGGCAATATTTAGAAATAGGCAAAGGATACGGACTATATGAATCAGGAAAAATTCACTTTGCCTTAAAAGACTATATTAAGAGGAATTATTTAAACATAGTTAATAAATATGATTATGTAATTTATTCAAGGTTTGACCAATATTATGTCGACTTTCACCCTAAAGATATAGGCGATAATATTTTAATTCCAGAAGGAGAAAATTATTTTGGAGTATGTGACAGGCATGCAGCATTTAGTTCAAAATTAGCTGAGCGCTACCTTTCTATAGTAGATTATATTAACTCGGAGGAATCTTTATTAAGCCTTCCTGATTTTCCTAATTGTGAGTCAGTTTATTTAAAACATCTAGAGCATGAAGGATTATCAAAAAAAATTAAACGCTATAAGAGGAGTCAATTTACAGCTGCACTTAAAGGAGAACCAACTAACTGGAGAGTTCCAATTTATAGAACTTTTATTTTTTCTAAGTTAATGATTAAGTACCCAGATGAGTTTATAGATTCATTTAATAATAAATTAAATACAAAAGGTTTAATTAATTTACTACTTTCAGACTTAACTATGGGATTGACTTATTTTTATTTACTTATTAGAAGACGCTTAGGAAGTTAATATTTAAATATGATTAAAAACCTTACCTTCATTAATAGTTTAATAGTTCATAATGGATAAATTAAGCAAACTTTTAGAAGGCAAGAGTATTGCAATTGTAGGACCGTCACCACATTTGACAAATTTAGGTTTAGGAAAAAGGATTGATTCTTATGATATTGTTATAAGAATCAACGAAATTTTATCTAAAAAAAGCAGTAAAGACTATGGAAGCAAAAATGATTTAATATTTGTAAATTTAAATGATGATTTTTTAGACGCATTTAAAGGAATGGTTGAATTAAATTTAGATAAGGTTAAAGATGTTAGCTTATTTGTATCTCCAAGAAACAGTTTACATATTTCTACAGAAAATAGATTTGAACTAGATGAAAAGAAAAATGTATTTAAACAATATAAAAAATTAAATCTAAATAATGACTTTTACCACATTGGAGATGAAAAAAATAAAGAACTAGAATCAAAAGTCACTTCTTATCCAAGTACTGGATTGTTAGCGTTGATGTTAATTTCAGAAGTAAATTTTTCAGAATTATATGTTTGTGGTTTTTCTTTCTATAGTACTTCTTTTGCTTATAGTCCTGAAAGAACAGAAATATATAATTCTAGAAACCATCAGGTTAGCAATATATCAGGACATGATATGTTGACTGAGATTAATTATCTAAGAGAGCATTTTCCTAAGAACAAAAACATTAAAGTAGATAAAATATTTGATTTATTAATTTATAAAAAAATAAAATATAAATATATAAAATATTTTCACATTATAAATAGAGCATTAAAAATTAGTTAATTTATTGATGATTGCACTATATCTGCAATGTAATTTACTTTTTTCTTGTTAATTAGGCTATGAACTGGCAAAGTAAAGACTTTATTTTTTGCCCACTCAATATTTTTTAACTCTTTTTTAGGATTATGTTTCGAAATTTTAAATTCGTGCAGTCCATATGGATAATAGTTACCAAATTCTATTTCATTAATTTTTAACTCTTTTTTAAGTATATTAAGAGAGGCTCCTTCACTAAGAGCTACAGGAAGTAAGTTCATCGGTTGGATATTTTTAATAAGTATATTTATATTGTCAACATTATTAAAAGCATCACTATACATTTCAACAACAGACTTTTTAATTTTTAACTCTTTTTTGATGTTTTTAAGTTTTAGATTTAAAATACAGGCTTGTATTGAATCCAGTCTTGAATTGTAGCCTACATATTCATGAAAGTATTTTTCTGTTTGTCCGTGATTTCTTAATATTTTAATTTTTTCATATGTTTTTTTGTCATTTATTGTAATTGCTCCGCCATCTCCGAATGCTCCTAGGTTTTTGGTTGGGTAGAAAGAAAAACAACCAGTTTTTCCAAATGATCCTAATTTCTTATTATTTAGTTTCGAACCAAAAGCTTGGGCAACATCTTCAATTAAAAATAAGCCATGTTTTTTTGCAATATTATTAAGTAAATTTAAGTTAGCAGAACCTCCAAATAAATGAACAGGAATAATTGCTCTTGTTTTTTTGGTTATTAAGTCTTCTACCTTAGTAGGGTCTATATTTAAATCTTCTCTGGAAATATCACAATATACTGGTTTTGCCCCTAACTTAAGAACAACTTCTGAAGTTGCAAAGAAGCTATAACCAGGAACGATTACTTCATCTTTTTCTTTTATTCCAAGACTTTTTAGACTAAGTTCCAAAGCATCTGTTCCTGAATTGACTCCGACACAATATTTCGTACCAATAAAATTGGAAAAATTTTCTTCAAAAATTTCAACCTCTTTACCAAGAATCCAATCTTTAGATTTAAGAAGTTGTTCAACTTTTTTTAGGTATAGCTTTTCTATATCTTTACTATTATTTAAATTAAATAGAGGGACTTTCATTTCTAATATTTATTGTAGAGATACATTCAAGATTTAACTAATTGTCAAAGTATAATTACTTCGTATATCTTGATTAGATCTAAAACCATCTTTAAAATATCTTAAATTTTTGTTTTCAGGTTCGCCTGGTCTTACATCAACTCCAAAAGTAAAAAATTTATAACCTTCCTGTTTATATTTTTTTAGTAATTCCCAGTAAAGGTACTTTAGACCGCCTCTTGCTTGGTTTCCTAAATCATGATTAAAATTACTATAGAATGCTGCAACAGTTTTTTGATTAAGTACAAATATAGTTATGCCTGAAATCAATAAACCTGAATCGCTAAATAATCCAAAAATTTCAATATGGTTCGGAAGTAAATTAATCAATTTATATAATTCATCCTTACTATGTGTTGGTTTGACGCCATATTTTGAAGTATTGCTCTCAAGCAATGAATAATAGGAACTAACTTCATTTTCTTTTTCAAGTTTTTTTATTGAAAAATTTATTGTGTTTTTAAATTTAGAAATATCACTTATATGCCCCTTTCTAAAACCAGTTTTATTCAGATTCTCAAAATCTCTACCCGATAATTCAATATATGTTTCTTCTTGTTCATAATTTAAAACAGATTTGCTTTTCATATAATCATTGAAATCAAAATTGTTTTTGCTTAAAAATATATCAGGTGAATATCGAATATTAACTTCATTAATATTATTATTTTTTATAAAAGCATTGAACTCATTAAATATTTTTTCGAATTCAGAGTCTTTTATATTCTTTAACTCAACAAAACCACCATAAGATGCTCCAGGATGGGAACTTAACGAATCATTATCTCTAACAAAAGGTAACAACAGTAACTCTTTGTTGTTTTTTTTATATATTAAAAACTCTGTGTTAAATTTATCTAGGTGATAACTTAGAAATAATTTTGTTGAAAATATCGTTTGTTTATTTTCTTTAAAAATTAAATCTTGATATTCATCAGAAATATTATCAAAATTTAATATTTCAAACATCTTATTCTAAAACTTTATAGTTATTTTGGTATTTTTTAAAAACTTTATCTTTTTTCATATCTCTGTTTGCTTTAATTAAATCGTTTTTTATATCAACAGAATAAAAATAGTTATTTAACTTGAAACCTCCCACATAAAAGTCATTATCTACAGCCCTCATAATTTCAATATTTTCCATTTTTTCATTTTTTGATTGACCTAGTTTTAAATATTTTTTTAGGAAGCCGTATCTATAAATTGAAACTCCACATTGTTTTTGAATCTCATGGTTTTTCTTAAAATTACTTGGAATTTTACTTCTTGATAGATAAAGAACTCTCTCGTTTTGGTTAGTGATAATTTTGACATTATTTAAATTATTTATTTTTTCTTTAGTTAATACATACGGAATTAGAACATCGATTTCATTATTATCTAAAAAGTAATTTACCATTTTTTTTAGATCTCTAGGATCTATAAATGGCTCATCTCCATGAAGGTTAACAATAACATCATCTTGTTTAAGATTTAATTTTTCCGCTCCTTCCGAAACTCTTTCAGTGCCATTATTGTGACTAGTTTTTGTTAAAAGGGACTTTATAGTTAATTTATTTGAATAGTCAATAATTTTTTGTGAGTCAGTACATACATATACCTCACCGATATTTGATAGAAGTGCTCTAAAATATGAATGAGCAAACATTGGCATGTCTGCAATATTAGCAATTTGTTTTTCTCTAAGCCTTTCGCTTTTTATTCTTGATGGAATTAAACAAACTATTTCCATTTAACAAGCTACCTAAGGAGCTCAAAAACACTTACTTGTTCCAGGTCTTGAATAGTAGGGGTTAATGATGTTAATTTTGTATCTTTATTTGATTCTCTAAAAATTCTTATTACATCATTAACTTCTTTAGTTTTAAAATTGTTATTTGTATAACCATCTATGCCGCATAAATAAATATTCTTAACTTTAGTTTTCGATAAAATAGCCAAAGCATAAGAAAAAACCAAAGCATTTGGAATAATACAGTAATCTTTAAATGCTTTAATCTCTTCTCCAATCCGGATTCCATAAGTATTTATATGTGTATAGCTACTTTCGTTTTTAATAATTTTAGGAGGCATTATTACTTCACTTTTTGAATTTTTTATTTCTTTTTCTTCGTAACTAATAGTTTGTGGATGGGAGAATAATTTATAGGTTATTAATGAATCATCTATTACTTTTCCTGAATTCAATTGTAAAATTTCAATTTTATTAGTTCTTGCAAATTCTTCAATTTCATTCTTATATTTTTTTACACTTGGCCCAGATCCAATAAGAAGATACTCATCATTGTTTAGTTTATTCTCAGGAGAAAAGTCTCCTTTAATCTCTTTAGAGTATTGAAGTTTTCCTACATCCTCATACTCAGGATTATAATTTTCTTTATTGACATGATCATGGTTAAGAATAAAAGATAGGGTATCTTCTTTATCAAATTTTTCATTTTGTAACAAATCTTGTATATATGATGGGTGGATGTTCTTTATTCCTGCTAAAAAGTAGTATGGGTTACTTCCCCAATTATAAATCTTTTGCAATGGTTCAAAATCATCTTCAACTAGTTCAATAAGTTTTTGGAAATTGCTATCTTTGTTTTCGTAAAAGTTAAAAACCAACTCTTCAAGTTTTGTATTTCCAGGACCTCTACCAATTCCAGTTATTGTACCGTCTACCCATGTTGCCCCCTCTTCAATAGCTGTTACAGAATTAATTAATGCGAAGCCTTTGTTGTTGTGAGCATGTAAACCAATAGGCCCACTATAAGATTTTTGCAGTGAGGTGACAGTTTTTTTTATATCTTTAGGCTCCATTGATCCTAAACTGTCTGCAAAGTAAATTCTATCAATTGAATTTTTTTCTCCAATTTCACCTATAGAAGAAAACTCTTTTTCAGAAGTATTGTGAATTTTCATTAAATGAAGAGTTAAGTTAAAACCTTTTTTTTGAAGATATTTTGAAATAGCAACTGCGTTATCGATATTATCAAGATAAGTTGCTACTCTAACAAACTTTAATTTAGTATTATCAGCGCCTAGTGGGAAAACTTTGTCGATTAATTCATAATCAGGTTTTCCGTCTTTCAGAAGATCTCCAGAAAAAATCATAACCCCTAAATCAATATCGTCTCTGAAGTTATATCTATTAAGAGTTTCTTCTGTTGTATAAGCAAACCTGCCCATCCAACCTTCTTTATTGGTGAATCTAAAACCAATTTCTACTTCCGATATATCTAATAGATTCATCGCATTTACGTAGTTTTCAACAAGTCCTTCTTCGAAGTCCCATTTTGTATGGAATCCTCCATCACGTAAAGTACAGTCCATTATTTTAAAATTTTTCATAATATCTATTTAAACCAATTAAACAAATCAACAGCTTTATCATCAATATAATAATCTGCTCCTGGTTTGCCAAAGATAAGTTTACTATATTTTAAATTCCAATCTTTTAGTTGTTTCTTTGTTAAGTCTTCCCAGTTTTCCCCGGTCAAGCTTCCTCTTGCTGTAAATATAATTATTTCATTTCCTTCTTCGTAGAGCTTATTAACAGTTTCTATTCTCTCTTTATATGGCATTGCTTTGGTGTAGTCTTTTTCTGATTTTGTACATAGAGTTCCATCAACATCAATACAATAAATAGACATATAGACATTATATCCTTTATTTATTTACTTTTAGTTAATGAATTTATATAAAGATAAACCTATATGGATTTGTAATCATGTATACTAATTATTTTTGCAATCGAATCATTTAGACAGAGTTTTTCAATTGATTCAGAACTTGCAACAAATTTTTCGGTTAATCTGTCACCTCTTCTCGGTTCGATAATTTTAGTAACCCTATCAGGGTATAAATCTTTAACAATCTGCCCCATAGTTCTTAGTTCTACATTTTTTACTACGTATCTTCCAGGCTCATTAATCATTGTATAAATTAACAATCCAAGTGCTTCATCTATGGTAATAAAATATCTTTCACATTTTGGTGCAATCTCGAGTGGTTGATTTTCTTCTACGCTGTCCCAGATTGTGAATACATTTCCAGAGCTTTCTATAACATTGAAAAACCTTGCTACGCTACCTCCTGTATTTAGAACCATTCTTTCAGCAATTAGTTTTGAAGCTCCGTAAACTATTTCGGGATTCGCTGACTTGCAAGTAGAAGCTAATACTATTTTTATATCTGGGTTAACGTTATTAATAAAATTGTATGTACCAATAGTATTAACATTAAAAGTTGTCCAATAATCAACCTCTCCTTCAGGTGCATGCTTAGCTCCTGCTAGGTGAACAACCATGGTAGGTTGAAATGCTTTTATAATTTTTATTACTGAATCTTCATTTGTTACATCTAAGAAATCACTACCACCAACAATATCTGTGGGAAGAAAACTTATGTTTTCTGCCTCCCGTAACTTATCAACAAGAGCTACACCTATACTTCCTTCCGCACCTGTAATTAAAATCTTTTCTTTTGATAAGTTATTAAAATTAATATTTTTCAAATCATTTGATATTTCTCTATCAAGAATTTTTTTAAGGTCTTTTTCTCTCATATTTGAATATTACTTTAGTTTTAATTTCATATGTTTATATATATTTTCGACATAGGTATTCTAATAAAATATGAGCTGGATAGTAAAGAAAACAGAACAAAAAGATTTATTTAAGAAAAATAAATCTGAAAATATTTTTGATGAATTTATTTTAATTTCTACCCCAAAATGTGGAGGTTATTCAATAGAGAAAATATTAAAGGAAAATAAATATCAATTAACTAGACCAGAGGGCCTTCTAATGGTCGGACATTATACTTTTCTTGACACCTATTATCGAACTTTCAATAGCGAATATAGTGATATAAAAAATTTTTTAATCCCAATAAGAGAACCCATTTCCTGGAGAAGGTCATTTTATAATTATGTTAAAACCAACCCAAAGGAATCCGGTTGTTATTGGGCTTCTCAACTATTTAACACAATAAGTTTTGAAGAATATATAGAACTTTTAGTAGATCAAGGATTTAATGATTTTCCAACAATAGATATGCTACCGTTCATTTCAATGGGCTCTTATATTACAAATGTAAATCTAAAAACAGAACCTATAAATGATATAACCATATATTTATATGATATGACCAAAGGGTTTTATGAGCTTTTTAAAAACCATTTCAATATTGAACTTAAAGATGAAGTAACAGAAAATATTTCTTATTATGAAGAAGAATTAGAGATATCAAAATCCCTTAAAGAAGAATTGTATAAATTTGACAATATCGCTGATATAGATTTAAAAACTTATAAGGTATTAACTTAAATTTAAACTATGTCATTAAAAATAAATTTGCATGGAGATTCATTTAGTTCAAATATTGTTGATGGAAAAATTTCGTCAACACATAGGAAAAAACCAAGAAAAATCGAATTTGTTACAGACCTAAGCAGTAATATTAATTTATTTGTAGATAGTGGGATATATACAATAAATAATTCTTTTCAGAAGAATAAAAATTATGGATGGTTATTAGAATCAAAATCTATTAGACCTGATCTAATCGAGTATTTTTTAGATAATACTATTGAAAAAGTTAAACCCTTTATTAAAATTTTCACTCATAATCTTGAATTAATTTCATCGAATCAAAAATTTGAGTTTTTACATCCAACGGGTTATTGGGTAAACGAGGAGCCAGATAATGAAAAATCAAAACTAGTTTCAATGATTGTATCAAAGAAAAAAATGACAACTCTTCAAAAAAAGAGAGTGAAGTTTGCAAAAAAAAATTCAAAAAAAATAGACATATATGGGCTTGATACAAAATATATTGAAACAAAAGAGGAAGGACTCTCAAATTATTATTTTTCATATGCATTTGAAAACGATGATAATGATGACTATTTTTCAGAAAAAATTCTTGATTGTTTTGCAACAAAGACAATACCTATATATTTGGGAACAAAAAATATAACAAAATACTTCAATAAAGAAGGAATAATATTCTTTGACAATCATAATTTTAAAGATTTAAGTATTGACTTGTATAAAGAAAAAATTGATGCTGTTAATGAGAATTATGAAAAGGTTAAACTTTATAGATCTCCAGAAGATTTAATTTATGAAAAAATCAAATAGACTTTGCTAGTTATAGCAAACTAAATTCAAACTAACATGTATTCCATTTTCTTTATCCATGTGTGGAAAATAGGCTTGAGAGTGGTCATCAAAATTAGGAAATTCGAGAATAAATTCCTTCCAGTCCCATCTGTGGATATTACTAAACCCTACTTCAGCTAATATTTTGGTTAATTTTTTTTCATCAAAGATTTGTTTATGATATATGAATTCGCTATTTGAAAGTTCCCATCTTCCCATAATGGGACCAATAATATTATCAATATCAGAACTTTCAATATACACTTTGGTTAAATTATTAAAATCTGGTACAGCAATTTTTAATTCTCCACCAGGCTTAAGCACTCTTTTCCATTCTTTAAGTACTTTATAAATTTCAACTACATCAAAATATTCAAGTACATGAGAAGCATAAATTTTGTCTACAGAATCAGTTTTGAACATTCCAAGCTCATCAACAGGAGAATTAATATCAATATGTTCAAATTTATTTATATCAATATGCGTATAACCAGCTAAATATCTTTCTCCACAACCAAGATGTAATTTTATATTATTTTCAGTTTTCATTAATAATTTCAACTATTTCGCGTTGATCCTTTAATCTTAAATTAACTGAGGAAGGCAGCCACAATACTTTGTCAAAAATATTTTCAGAATATTCAAGATTAGTTTTTCTAAAATTTTTTAAGTATTTTTGTTTACTAAGTGCTGGGTAAAGATTTCTTGTTTCAATTCCTTTTTCTGTGAGTATTTTTGATAATTTCTTTAATTTAGGTTTACTTTTGGAGTATAAATCAAAAAACCATGGTAATTCATTTTCTTGAAATTCTCCAATTTCAAAGTTTGGATTATTTATTTTTTTATATGTTTTGTTTAACTTCCTTTTGTTTTCAATATGCTTGTTCAAACTATTAAATTGAGAGATTCCTAATGAAGCTTGTAAATCTGTAAATTTAAAATTTAATCCAAAATCTTCATGCCAGTCGAGCTTATCTTTTTTTCTATTAAAGGTTTTAATTTTATTAATTTCAGTATTTATTTTTTTATTATTTGTGAGAATCATTCCCCCTTGCCCTGTAGTAATTATCTTATGTGGTGTAAATGAGAAAATACTAACATCTCCTAAATTTCCACATTTTTTATCTAATTTATATTCTGAACCTAGAGCATGAGCGGAGTCTTCAATTAGGATTATATTATTCTTTTTACACCATTTTTCTATTTCTAATCCGTCTTCAGTTCTTCCATTTAAAGGTACATATATTACAGTATTAAGTCCTTTTATTTCCCTAAGGTGTTGAAAAGACATACATAATGAATTATTTACTTCAACTAAGATAGGTTCAGCCTCAGCCCAAAGTACAGCATTTATAGTTGCAATCATTGTTAAATTAGGAACCGCAACTTTATCACCTTTTTTAACACCAGAGGCAATAAGTGCTAAGTAGATTGCTATTGTTCCATTAGGAACAGCAGAAGCGTAATTTCTATTAACTTCTTCCTTAATTAAATTTTCAAATGTACGTGTAACTTGATGTTCTGTTACCCAGCCTCCAGTAAGGAGGTAATTATGTACAGCATCTGCATCTTTTTTAGTAATAAGAGGTTCTATTTGATTAATAAACTTTCTTTTATTCACAATAAAGTCTTATCTTTTTCAACGCCCAAAAAGGGACCATTTTTAGATTCTAAAATTATAGATTTTTTCAATATGATATATTCATGGGCAAAATTATGTTGAATTATTCCTTCATTTTTCTTTATGATTAAAGAATCAATAAATTCACCTTCTTCTGTATAAAGATTGCATTTAATTTTTCCTTTTAAAACAAAAACAAACTCACTTGTTCTGTAAGATTCTCTCTTAAACCAATTATGAAAATGATTATCAAGTGAAGTATTTTTGGGATAGTTCCATATACCAAGTTGCAGAAATTTTTCGTCATTTGTTACAAAACTTAAGCCTGGTTTAGCCATTTTAGGCTTAACAATTGTTGCTACATGTGTATCTCCGTAATATATTTCTTTTGTGTAGTTATTATTTTGTTTGTTTGGCATACCAATCAATTGTTTCTTTTAGTCCGTTATCTAAACTAACTTCGGGTTTCCATTTTAATTGAGTATAAGATTTACTTCCTTCAACTCTTTTTTCAAGAGCTCCATCTGGTTTTTCAGTTTGATAATTGAAATTCCCATCCCAATTAAGTATTTCTGCAATTTTTTCTGCGAGATTCTTTATTGAGATTCCTTTATTAACCCCAATATTTAAAAAATAATTACCTTCTTTTAGTTCCGTAGATTTTATCATCGCTTTTGCGCCATCTTTTACATATAGCCATTCTCTAATTGGTGAGCCTGTACCCCATATATTGACTGTTTTATCATTATTTTTCTTCGCATCACTTATCTTTTTTATTAGAGCGCCTAAAGCATGAGAGCGTTCTTCATCAAAATGATCATTTGGTCCGTACATATTTGAAAGTACTAAATTACAAGAATTTAAATTATATTCTTTGTAGTATGACTCACTTAATGCAACAATCAATCTTCTTGTTAGTGCATAATTGAAAACTGATTCATGGGGCTTCCCATCCCAAAAATTACTTTCTTCATACACGTTAAGATTGCCAGGATAAGCACAGTTAGAAATAGGATTAATTAATTGTTTTACTTGATTCTCAAGAGAGCTTTTAAAAATGTTGATAACCATTTGAGTATTGTCATTTAATATTTTTGCAGGATATTTATAACCATATGCTATTCCCCCAACAAAAGATGAGCAATTAAAAACAATATCTGGTTTTATCTTTTTTATATAATTGTCAAATTTGTCAAAGTCTAAAATATTTACTTCTGATTTTCCTTTCAAAGTTATTATTTCATCATTTTTCAAATCAGAATCTAAGATTTCGTTATAAAGATTTTTGCCAAGAAACCCAGTAGAACCAAGGATTAATATTTTTTGATTCATTTTTAATTAAGTTTGTGGATTTTCCCAAGTTGGAGAAATTAAACCTTTATTAAGTAATTCCTTTTCTTTTTCAGCTTCAATTAAGTCATAATCAACCATCATTTTTACTAAGTCATGGAAGCTAACTTTTGGAGACCACTTTAATTCTTTTTTTACCTTTTTAGGATCACCTAAAAGGTGGTTGACTTCATTGGGTCTAAAATATTTTTCTGAAATTACTACAAAATCCTCAAAATCTAGATCAACGCAATTAAAAGCTTCCCTTGCAAAATCTTTTACAGTGTAGGTTTCACCGGTAGCGACAACCCAGTCTTCTGGATTATTATGCTGAAGCATCAACCACATTGCTTCAACATAGTCTCCTGCAAATCCCCAATCTCTAGAAGCATTTAAGTTTCCAAGAGAAACATTAGATTGAATTCCGTGATATATTCTACCAACAGCTTTCGATATCTTTCTAGTTACAAAAGTTTCACCTCTTCTTGGAGATTCATGGTTAAATAAAATTCCATTAACTCCAAATAAATTATATGAGTCTCGATAAATTTTTGTTATCTCATGTGCAAACAATTTTGATGCTGCATAAGGGCTTTTTGGATCAAAAATTGTTTCTTCATTTAAAGGCTCTTCTTTTCCCCCACCATACATTTCAGAAGATGAGGCCTGGTAGAATTTTATTTTTTTATCAGAATTTCTTACAGCTTCTAAAATCGAAATTGCTCCAAGTGTCCCAACTTGTGTTGTTAATATTGGATTGTCAAAAGAAACAGCAACATGAGATTGAGCTGCTAAATTATATATTTCATCAGGCTTTATATTATTAATCAAATTTGATAAAGACGAAGGGTCTAACAAGTCTGAATAATAAAGATTGAATTGCTTAGATTCTGAATATTCTGAAATTAAATGGTCAATTCTTTGAGTGTTTATATTTGAAGATCTTCTTATAGTTCCATGTACTTCGTACCCCTTATTTAGTAGAAGCTCAGAAAGATAAGAACCATCTTGGCCAGTTATTCCTGTAATTAATGCCTTCATTTTATATCATCATAACTTAATAATTATATTTTAAATAGAAAAAGTAATTCTTTTTTAACTAATGTCAATTGATTCGTGATATTCTCCATCAACATTTACATCCCATGGGTCATAACTCTTGTCTCCAAGGTATTTTCTAACTGCTGATAAACCTGTTGCCATTGCATGGTCTTGATTGTTGTATTTAAACATTCCGGACCTACCAATAGCTGAAATATTATTTTCATTTTTAATCCATTGTTTTATTGTTTCTATTTGCTTTTCATACCCTATATTTATTACTGGATATGCATTTCTATTTTTTGAAACTTCCGAATGCACTATTTCATAGTCAGTATTAAAAATATCTCTAAGTTCATTATTTGCCATTTCAACTAAAGCATCTTTATTTGATGACCAGATGCTATCATTTTCAAAACAAAAGTATTCAAGTGTTAAAGTATATGTGTTTTTTGGAGACATAGATGAAGAGAAATTTGTGAAATCTGATATTCTTGCTACTTTAAGCTCAGGTGAATGTACATAAATCCAGTTATCTTCAAATAGTTTTTTGTTAATACAAAGATGAACGCTTATATGATTTCGATATCTTAATTTTTTGCATGCTTCAGTGACCTCTTTAGGAACATCGTCATCAAAAATTTCAATAAACTGGAGTAATGGATTACTAAAAAAAATATGTTTTGCAAGTACTGTTTCAAGTTTATTTTTATTTTTTATTACAACTTCAAAGTAACCGTTTTTTTTCTTTATTTTGACTACTTCAGTTTCCTTTTTTATATCTATACCTCTTTGTTCGGAGATATTTTCAAATTTTTCCCACAACATTCCAGCTCCTAATCTTGGATAGTAAAAAGTGTCAACTAAAGATTTTGGTCTATTTTTACTGTTTGGGAAAAAAGCATTTTTTATAGCACTTGATAAGCTTAATCCTTTGATTCTCTGAGCAGCCCAGTCCACACCAATATCTTTACAATTTATACCCCAAACTTTTTCTGTATAATTTTTAAAAAAGTTTAGATAGAGTTTCTTTCCAAACCTATCAACTACCCAGTCTTCAAAGTTGGTAATATTTGTAATTTTTAAATAAGACTTAATTCTTGAGTTGAAGTATGAAAAAAAAATGTAAAAAGAATTAAATATACCTAATCCAAAAAGGGCATTAAATGGAGTTAGCGGATAGTTAAAGTAGGTATTTTTAAAAAGTATCCTAGTCATTCTGTTAACTTTAATTGCATCATTTCCGAGAATTTTAAGAAATAGTTCATCTATTTCTTTATTTTTAGTAAAAAATCTATGAGGCCCTATATCGTATCGATATTCGTTAAAAACTCTTGTTGCTGCTAACCCACCTACTGTTTTATTTTTCTCTAGTAGTAGAATATTTTTTTTATTATTTTCACTAAGTTCATAAGCTGTTGTTAAACCTGCAGGTCCAGCTCCAATTATTAATTCATCATACATTTGAATCCTTTTCTTTTTCAGGTTAATAATTTAAGTAAAATAGTTATCAACAAACTATTCTTTTATAATCAAATTAATGACCTTAATTGAAGTTTCTATTATTACTTTACTAGTTTTTATTTTATTAATAATGCTTGGGAGAGCATTTATTGAAATTTATTTTTATTTCTCAAAGAAAAGATATAAAACAATTTTTGATATTGATATAGTATATTTTTTCCCATTAATTGGTTTATATTTCATTGGTAATTTAGTTTTTCTATTGAATTATTTTTCCCCTGTCAATAATAATTTTACTTACTTAATATTATTGCTAATTTTGCTTGGAAATTTTATCAATAAAGAAAAATTAAAAATGAAAATTGAATATCTTATTTTTGTATCGTTTACTCCTTTAGTTTTTTCATTTTATAACAACAATGTAAGTGATGATGCACTGATGTATCATTTTGGTAATCAAAAATTTATATTAAATGAAAAGATAGTTTTTGGGATCTCAAATCTATTTCCTAACTATGGTTTTAATTCATTATTTGAATATATTTCAGCTATTTTTTGGGTAGATGATACGTATATGTATATACATATGATAAATCTATTATTCATATCGGCTTTTTATTACTTAATTTTTGGTTTTTATAAATCTAATAATTATTTATTAAAAAATATATCTATTTTAACTTTAATAATTTCTTTTCTTGATAATTTTGGATTTAACGGAGGTAGAAATGGCTATATATTTATTCAGGAAATAGGTAAATTTGATGCATCCTTCGGCATAGTTTTCTTCTTGTCCTTTCTATTTATTTTATTAATTTCAAATAAAGAAGAGACGAATAAAATAGAAGTATATTTTTTATTAAATTTATTATTATTTTTAAGTCAATTAAGACCTACAGGAATTTTACTTTTCATACCAGCTTCATTAATACTCTTAATTAAATTTAAAAAAAATTATTTTAAATATATATTCAAAAATTATATTTTTGCCTCGATTAGTTTTTTATGGATAGTAAAAAATTTAATTAATACAGCATGTTTAGTTTATCCCGTAAGCTTTACTTGTATAAAAATTCTTCCATGGCACTTTCCTAATCAAGCTAAGTTATTAAGCATTGGAGTGACAGCTAACAATAGAAATCCTAATACAGGTTATGAAGCTTACAGCAGTTTTAACTGGATAAATGATTATTGGATAAGTTATAACTATGATTATATTTATAATTTCTTAATCACATCAGCCTTATTGTTAATTCTTACTTATTCAAGAAAAAGAGGAAGCAATAAATTGAATTTAAATGAATTAATAATGATAATCTCTTCTGTAACATTCTTAATTTTGTGGTTTATTTATTATCCAAATTATAGATTTTCAGTTGGTTTCTTTTTATCACTTTATGTCTCCTTGTTGTATAAAAATATAAAATTAGAGAAGCAGATTTTTAAAAAAATATATTTAAATAACTTAATATTTTTTGTCTTATTAAGTATTTCATTAGCACTTGTAGTTAGGGTTGATAGCTATTTCTATGCAATAGATAATTTAAATTTAGATTTAGAGGATAAATATACAATTCCATATCAATCTTATGAAAAGAGGGAAAATTCATACGGATATAAACCATCTTCTAATTATTGTTTTGATAATATAACATGCTCTACATCAGGACAGGAAGTCTCTCTAGATAATTACTTTGGTTATAAAGTATTTATACCAAAAAATATTGAATATAACACAAATAAATTAGAGAAAGTTCTTATTAATAATTAATTTAAACTTCTATTTAATTTGCAATTTTAAGCCAACTTGAGGGGAGGATGTCTTTATCTTCAACTTTCTTAGATGGCCCAAACCAATTTAAAGGAGCATAAACTTTTTTATCTTCATTATTGTTTAACCAAGCACCCCACCAAGAAAAAGTGGAATTTGCAATTATATTATCTTTACATTTTGACATAAGATATAAATCAACTATGTCTGTTTCACCTTCAATAAAATATACGTTATCTTTTTTAAAGATTTCTTCTTTTTTGCATGATGCAATATCATCACTAAAAACTAGTATATTTTTATTTTCAAACTTCTGGAGTGCCGTTTTATAGTAATTTGTTTTAATTAGCAAAGGATGATGGTCTTCAAGTTTTTTAAAATCACCAATTCTGACATGACAAGAAACTGAGTTATCTAATATATTTTTATACTTTTGATTAATGTATTTTTTAATATCTTTGTTTGGTTCAAAAGTTTTAACTATGAGTTCTTTATTACTTTTAAAATATTTCTCACTCTGAAAGTATCCATGAATTCTTATATTCTTGTAACTAGGTATTTTAGAATAATCAAATCCTGGCTCGTAGTATTCATAAAGTATTTGATCTTCTTTATAATTTGTAGTATCAAGCTTATTAAAAATATTTTCTTTATAATTTCCAAACTTTTTTAATTTCAAATCAGGAAAAATAGCTTTAATTTTATTTTCTTCTGAAAAGCTTAAAGCTGCAGCGATTTGAAACATTTGATTTCCAAGCCCAAAGTTGTGATAGCCATCAAATTTGCCCGGTCCAATTAATTTACAAGTTATAAAATTTTCCTCAATATTTTTTTGAGATTTATAAAAATATGTATTCACTTACTTTTACCCAATCTAAAAACAATAAAATATGAAGTTAAAACAAATAAAATTAATATAAAAATAAATTTGTCAATTCCAATATTGGTAAGGTTGTCTAAGTATATTTGAAAATCTTCATTTTCAATAGGTAATCCCAACTTACTTAAATAGAGATTTAACTTTTCAACTCCCATAAATAAAAGAAGTCCTTTAAATAAAGTTGCCCCTACAAAGCTTGTAGTAAAAATTATTAAATAACTATTTAATTCAAGAAAAGAAAGAAATAAACCCTTTATGTAATTAGGTTCGACATATCTGATTAACGTTCCAAATGAATTCATTTCAGCTGTTGTTGATAGTTGAGTCAACTCTGTTGTTTCAAAAAATAATACTGACAAATTAGAGAGCACAGAAAAAATTATAAGGTAATTAAATAAAAATTTATTTTTTTCACCATATAAGAAAAATACTAGAAAACATAAAGGAGTTAGAGAGAGTAAATATCTAAACCCATAAGAGGATGCAGTGGTTTGCCACAAATGGATTATAAAAATGTTCTGAGCAAAGCAGAGCAATATTAAGTATGTTTCTATTTGTTTAAAATTTTCAATTTTTGTAAAGATAACTACGATTGCACCAAAAATTATTGGAGCAACCCAAAAAATACCAAATTCATAAGAAAAAGAAACAATAAAGAATGTTTTAATGCTACTTATTACTAAGTTAAATAAACCATTTCCCTCTGAAAGGATTAAACCAGTCGATATGTTAGTTCCATAAATTTTTTGAGGATTAAAAATTAATTCACCATAAAGTTCTATTGTTAAAAAATAATAAATAAGAAGACATAAAGCTGAAGATAAATATAGATACTTATTTTTTAATAGATTATTGCTAACGGGGATACCTTTTTTTAGCATTAGTTTTCTAACTATAAATGGAATTATGAAGATATAAAAATTTGACATCCTTGTTAAGAAAGAAAGAAGTAAAGTTATGGGGATTAGAGCTGAATAGAAATTAGATATCTTTTCTTCCTCTAGATAATATTTTACTGAAAGATATATTAAAGCACTTATTGTAAATACTTCATATACATGTGTCATACTAAATCTTTCAAACGCAAAATAAGTAATTCCTGACCCAGCAAAAAATAACAATAGTTGATACTTATTTATTTTTACTTTTAATAGATTAAGAAATTTGAAAATTAACAAATATGAGAATAACAAATAAATTATAGGTGATAAAGAGTACAGTAATAGTTTATAGTTCAAAAGAGTAGTTTCAGTATTTTCGCTAATTAAGTTACTAATTAAGTTTCCTACATACAGAAAGGGAGCAGAAAAAATTCCAGCACCAATAAAACCAATGGGTGTAGTTTTATTGTTTTTAGAATAATACCAATCGGCAGGAGGTTGGTTGCTGTAATTTAAATCAAAATCTAATGCGATTGTTGAAGCGTGCATATAATATGAATAATCATCTGAACAACATTGAACTTCATATTTAAATCTAAAATCAACCCTTAAGAACAGAAGTAAAATAATTGTTAAAACTAATACAATTATCCATTTATTTTTTAATAATTTCATTACCAATAATTATCACACATATAATTTGTTTAATAATTCTATTTATTACTAAAAAAATTTTATTTCGTATTTTTTTAATCAAGTGTAGGATAATTTATAAATGAATAAAGAGATTGCTGTAGGGGTTTTAGCATATAATGTTGAATCCTATATTGAAAAGGTTGTAAAAGAGCTATCTACTCTCGGTCTTAAGATATATATTATTAATGACAAAAGTAGAGACAAGACTTCAGAAATACTTAAAAGCTTATCAAAAGATAAGAAAATAGAAATTATTAATAACGAAAAAAACCTTGGTGCAGGAAAGTCACTAAAAAAATTAATTAAAAAAATCAAAGAAGATGGTTTTAATTTTATTTTAAAAGTTGATGGGGATGGGCAGTTTATTATTAAAGATATTGAAAAGATAATTACTTTATATAAAGAAAGTGACTATAAATTTATTAAATCAAATAGGTTCTGGGATGGAGGTATCCAGGGAAGTATCCCTAAAAAGCGATTTATTGGAAACTTAATAGCAACCATTCTTATGCAGGTTGTTACAGGAACTAATAAACTTCACGATCCTTTAAATGGTTTATTCGGAATTTCAGTAGACATTGAAAACTATTTAAATAGTAAAAATTATCCTAATAGATACGGTTATCCCTATTTTTTTACAATTGCTGCTGTTATAAATAATTTTAAAACTCATCAAATAAATAATGTTGTTATATATGAGGATCAAAAAAGTAATTTAAATTCTTTTTTTGTTTTCTTTACACTCTTGAAGTTATCTATTGTTTTTTATTTTTCAAAATTAAGAATGAAAAAAAATATAGCAATTTATCAAAGGTCAGCTTTTTTTGATTTTGCATTTATATTTACATCGTTATTAGTTCTAATTGAATTTTCATATCTAATATTTATAGCCTTTTATGCTGAGCAGACAATAGTTAGACCGAGCACTCTTTTGATAATTTTAATTAGCTCTTTATTTGTAATGATATGGTTTTTTATACAGTCCTTCAAAGAAGAAAAAGAAATAAGGAATTTAAACATAACAAGTGATAAGTAAAAAAATAAAATATTTTCTTGAGTTAATTCAAAAAGAGAAGATTCAAAAAAAATTAAAAACTATAAATCTCTTCCTTAGTGCTATTAGTTTCTTTTTTATAGGAAGATTTATTTTAAATATTAAGAATGAAAAGAGTTTTGAGTTTTTATTTAAAATTGATGAGACAGTCTTGTTAATTATTGTTTATTTCTTATCAGCATATTTATGGGTTAAATTGATGGAGGCAAATTATCAGGGCAATAAATGGGATTATTTTTTTAATTGGTCTTATTCTAAATTAGGTAGGTATATTCCCTCTGGCTTAATGTTGATTAGTGTAAGAATTAATCAGAAAATTCCAAAAGAAAAAAGTCCAAATAAAATATTTTTTGGTTTGCTGGAGGAGCAGTTTTTAGCTCCTTTCGTCTCTATACCTGCAGCAATTATCGCTATTTTATTTGGTAAGGATGTTGGTAGGTTGGTTCTCTACGTTGTTTTTCAAATTATTTTATTTTATTTATTTAGATTTTATTATTTAAGACTAAGGTCCAATGAACCCTCATTAATTGACTACCCATCAATATATTTGTTAAATTTAATAGTTAATTTATTGTTTTTTATACAAGTAGCTTTAAATTTGAATTTCCAAGATCCTTATTTGGTCGGAATTTATTATGCACTTTCTTCTTCTCTTGGCTTGCTATTTATAGGAGTACCAGCAGGTATTGGAATAAGAGAAGGGATTTTTCTTTTAATTAGCTCTAGATTAGGCGTTGACATTGAGTTAGTTAATTTGATTATAAAGATAAGAGGCCTCTCTATTTTACTAGATATAGTCTTTGGCACTCTGGGTCTTTTAAGAGTCTATTATAAAAATGAAGAAGTTTAAAAAGAAGTTATTGATATTTAAATGAATACATCAAAAAAAACAAAAGTAGCTTTTCTATTAGGTACAAAAGCACAATTTATTAAGTCAAAATATATATTAGAGAATATTGGCAGAGAAGAAATTGAATTACTCATACTTGATACTGGGCAACATAAAGAAATAACAAAAGAAGAGTTAAAAAACTTAAATATAAATTACGAAAAAATTGAAATTACGAATTCTAAGAAAAATATTTCAACAATTTCATCTATGGTTTTATGGTTTATAAGTTTTATTTTCACTAAACAAAAAAATAAGTCGTTAGAGAATGTTGAGTATTGCTTGCTTCATGGAGACACACTAAGCACATTGATGGGTTTAATTTTCTCAAAGAAAAATAATATTAAAACCATACATATTGAAGCGGGTTATAAATCAAATAATTACCTTAAGCCTTTCCCAGAGGAGATAATAAGAGACATAGTGTCAAGATTTTCCGACACCCTTGTTGTTGACGGACCAAAGCAATATGAGAATATTAAAAAATATATAAATAAAAAAGAGATAATACAAATTTCAAGAAATACAATATATGATTCTTTACTTAATGAAATTAGCAGAATAGAAGAATCAGAGAAAAATCAGCTTTCCGTAACTGTTCACAGGACAGAGAATATTTATAATAAAAAAAATCTTGATTCTTTAGTTAATTTACTAATTCAAATAAAAGAAGATTTTAATTTTGATGTCATTAAATGGTTTTGTCATGATGTTACTCATTCTGCATTAGTAAGGAAAAAATATAAAAAAAAGTTAATTAAAAATGGGATAGAATTATCGAATTTACTTCCTTATAAAGAATTTATAAATGAGATTTATAACTCAAAAGTGATCATTACTGATGGAGGATCTATTGCTGAAGAATGCTCAATTTTGGGATTAAATACAATAATTTGGAGAGATGTTGTTGAAAATAAAGATTATTTAAACCATAATGTTATTTTATCTAACTACAAAAAAGAAAAAATTTATGACTTTCTTAACAATATGAAAAAAAACAAAATTCCACTTGATAAAAGTCAGAGTCCATCACAAGAGTTTGTTGAGCAATTTATAAAGCGTCTTAATTAATATATTGAAAGTTATAATTAAATAATTATGAGTAAGTTAAGAGAAATAATAAATTCTATTTTTTCTTTTTTTGGTCTAAAGCTAGTGTTTCTTAGTGATTATAACTTAATTAAAAAGCAAATTAATTTTGGTAATGAACAAATAGACTTTATTAAGAACTCAATTGAGAGAATTGATAATGAGTTTGCTACTTTAGAAGATTATAAAAAGGAGCTTCTCGAATCAAAGACAAAGCTTAGACCAATGGAAGATATTTCTAATTCAGAAATTCATCCAGAGTATATTTTAGCTTTGAAGTCGATTCTTGGTGATAGAGACTTAACAATTTTTGATATAGGTGCGCACAAAGGGGAAACATTAAAAACTTTTAATGAATGTTTTTTAAATTCTCAAATATATTCATTTGAGCCTTTTAAAGGGGCTTTTCAATTCTTAGCTAAAGAGTCTGAGAAGATTCCAAATTCAAAAGCATTCAATATAGGTTTCAGTGATTTTAATGGGAAAAAAGAATTCTATAATTATGTAGATCCATCAAATCCAAATATTTCAGCCCTTAATTCGTTATTTAATTTAAAAGATGAAAAATTTATACCAACGGTTACGAAGAAAGAAGTTGTTGAATGTGAATTTCAAACTTTAGATAATTTTACAGAAAAAAATAAAATAGAGTATATTGATTTATTAAAAATTGATGTTCAAGGTGCTGAATATCAAGTTTTTCAAGGAGGGGCTAAGCTTTTAAAGGATAAAAGAATAAATACTATTTTTATGGAAGTTATGATTGTGGAATTTTATGAAAATCAGAAAGACTTTATCTTTTATCTTTCTTATTTTAAACAACAAGGTTACGAGCTAAAGGGGATCTATAATCTCATTAGTGACTCAAGCAACCAAACTTTATATTTTGATGCAGTTTTTTCTGCTAATTAGCAGGATGTGATACTAAAACTTCTTATTCTTAAATAGCAGGGTTGACCTGTTCTCATTAAATTTAATTATTTCAAATTTGTTAGCAAGTAGAAAATTAGTTGAATCAGGGAGTGTATTTTCTTTATTATTTCCTTTTTCTCCTCCAACATCAATAGTTATATATTCTATATTTTTCAAAGTGGCAATAGACCCTTTTAACACAGCTAATTCATGGCCTTCTGCATCAATCTTTAAAAGTTTTATGTTTTCTAATTTAAAACTATCAAGAGTTCTTGATTCTACATAATATATTTCATCACTGTCCATTTTTTCCATAGAAGAGTCAGCAGTATCAGGGCTGCTGTAGAAGATACTTTTACTATTGTTCTTACTAGAAAGACCTATATTGTAAATTTCTCTATTTTCATTTTTCTCTATATTTAAACTTAAGCATTCAAATATTTGTTTATCAGGTTCAAATCCAATATATTTATATTTAGATTCATCAAGAAACATGTTTAATCCGAAATAAAATGATCCGATATTTGCTCCGCAATCAACAACTAGATCATTTTCTTCTATTTCAAAATTATTTAAATTATATGAATCCAACAACTTTAACAGTTCATATTCGTGATTAATTAAAGCTCCTAAAATAGTAAATTTATTTTGAAAATATATTTGCTTTTCCAGAGTTAATAAATAATATTTTTTTTCAGATTTGTCATAATGAATTTTATTTTCATTTCGATAGAGAAAATTTATTATGGAACAAAACGCATCTTTATTTAATGTTTTAATTAAGCCAATTAAAACATTAAATTTTATTAATAGGTATAGCTTTTTTATTTTTGATTCTATTTTTAAATCTTTTTGTATAAAAAAGTAATAAGGAAAATTAAATAAATTTTCTGGCACCTTATTTAAATTAAAAGTTATTTTATTTTTGATAATGTATGTATTCTAAATTAATTATTTTACAAAAGTTTGAATTATAAATAAGTTGTAAAATGATTCTATAAAGCAAAATATATAAATACTATGAAACTATCAAATACTAATTTTTATAAGAGACACAATCTAGAACTTGAAAGATACTTAGCCTCAGAAGAGGCTTTGCATATTATAAATGTAAATTCTAGGGAGAAGATTAGTGAAAATTTATCTGAAAAACTTTATGTTGATATAGATGAGACTAAAGATTTAAGTATTAAATTTAATGGAAAAAAATATAAAACAGTAATCCTAACGGATGTGGTTGAAGTTGTTGATGATATATATAAACTTATTTCAGAAATCAAGCATCTCCTTGCTGCTAATGGAAAATTGATTATCACATCATTAAATACTAAGTATTATTTAATTGTTAAGTTATTAGAAATGCTTAAGCTCAAAGAGAGAAATAAAAAATTTTCATACATACACAATAAAAAAATAAATAATGTTGCTTCGGGCTTAGGATTTGAATTTGTTAATACTATTTCTAAACAAATCTTTCCTTTCAAGTTTCTTGGTATCGGAATTGTATTAAATAAAATTTTGGAGATATTACTTTTTAAGTTTAATTTTGGTATTAAGACGTACTCAGTTTTTAGATTTAAGGAAATAAATATTAAAAAAAGTAAAAAAACTATTATTATTCCAGCAAAAAATGAGGAAGGAAATTTAAAACAATTAGTTTCTAGAATTCCTAAATTTGAAAATTGTGAATTAATAATTTCTTGTGGTGAATCTAAAGATAGAACATATGAAGTTGCTGAAGAAATATCAAAAAAAGATAAAAATTTTGAAATTAAAGTTTTTTCTCAATCAGGAAATGGTAAAGCAAATGCTATTTGGGAGTCTTTAGAAAGATCAACAGGAGATAACATAGCTATTTTAGATGCAGATATAAGCGTAGAGCCTGAAACTCTGACTTACTTTTTTGAGATAATTGATAACAATCATGCAGATTTTGTAAATGGAACTAGATTAATTTATGAAATGGAGCCAGGATCTATGAGGTATATAAATAAATTAGGAAATAGGTTATTTCAATTTTTAATATCCCAAGTTACAAGGACACATTTAACTGATTCGCTATGCGGAACCAAAGTATTTAAAAAGGACTTTATCCCTAAAATATTTTGGTGGCAAAAAACTTTCGGCCTTAAAGATCCATTTTGTGATTTTGATTTAATTTTTTCTGCATCTTATACAGGCCAGAAAATCTTAGAATATCCAATTCATTATAAATCTAGAACATATGGAAAAACCCAGATTTCTAGATTTAGAGATGGATATAAGCTCATAAATTATTTTTTAAGGTCTTTTGTATTGTTTAATTCATCTAGGTAAGTTCAATTAATAAACGTTTCCTCTACTTTTTCATATACTTTGTTTTCTAAGACTTTAAGTTTTGATATAAAATCTGAATTATTTTTTCCTTTTTCTTTCCAAATTGGCACCATAGCATTCCATAGACCCTCACCTTTAAATCTTGAATAAAGGGTAGCACCTACATGAAGAGCGATTACCACGTAACTAAGAAAAGCTGAAAACTCATGTATTCCAATAGCGACATCAATACCGCCGATATCTAAAGAAAAGAGACCAGCGATTAAAAGCCCAGTTAACGGTAGCATTATTAAGCTAAAATATACTAGCCCATGAACTGTTTTTGCTATAAAAAGATGACCCTTATGTACATCATCATGAGCACCAAGTAAAGCTGGTGTGTCTTTCATGTAAAAATATCTCAGTAAAACAATAATTAAAAATACTGTAGCAAATAGAATTTCAAAATTAAGTAATGAGGCATCTTCAAGCTCGTTGAGATCACCTACTTGTTTAAATATCCCATATGCGTATAGAGGAATAAATGTCCAATGAATTAATTTAGCTAAAAATGTGTGAGTATTAATCATAAAGTTATTTTAGATTTTTTCATTTTAAACAAATAGGCCTTATCTCTTATCATTAGGATCAATTTATACAGTTGTAAGAAGCGTTTATAAGGCTTTGCCCTCTTTCATTAATTAAATATTCTCCACCTAATTTATTTACTAAGTAACCAAAAGACATTTTAGAGTCTGGATCAGCAAAAGTAGCACTACTTCCTCCAAAGCCAACATGTCCGAAGGCATTTGGGCCAATCATAAATGACCCCCCTTCTCCTTCAAAAGTATTTCGATTGTCCATATGTAACATAAATCCTTCAGAGAAATTAGTAGGAAAAAGAAGCATATTGTCCATATCTGATTTTACATTTGATTCACTCAATCTTTTAACAGAGCTCTTTGAGAGAAGTTTTTCATTATTTTGAGCAA